>JACCDU010343463.1_pt1 | contig 17060 bp, 16 predicted proteins | sample 7446081 | NCBI WGS metagenome assembly JACCDU01 (sample SAMN15323447, study PRJNA562643) | freshwater metagenome | isolation source: river surface water | place: USA:Blue River Watershed | collected 2017-08-17
GTTCAAAATATAAAAAAATTCCGCGAGTTAAAAAATATGACACGTGATGAAGTTGCTGACCAACTTGAAATGAGCGTTTCGGGATACAGCAAATTAGAAAGAGGTGAAGTTGATATCACACTTTCAAAGCTTTATAAAATATCAGAAATTTTAGAAGTGTCTGTTTCTCAAATTTTAAATTTTGACGCTTCACAAATATTTAATTTACGTGATAATAGTGTGGCAAATGTTGATGTCAAATCTCAAACAAACTATTTCCAAGATGAATATAAAGACAAATACATCAAGTTACTTGAGAGTGAACTTGAGCGTCTAAAGTCAAAGTTGAATTAAATAGAAGAATTTCAGCAAATTAATTCCTTCATTTACAATTTGATAGAATTCCACTATCTTTAAGTATGCGTTTAATTTCCTTGTCTTTTCTAATAAGCATTTCTCAACTATTAGTTGCCCAAAACCTCTCCGTAGGCCACACCACACTCACCTTCAATGACCCCACCCGTACAGGAGGCTTTGGAAGCGGAGCTGGGGCGGGGCGGCAAATCCAAACCGAAATTTATTATCCTGCCGCAGTGGCCGGAGAAAATGTGGCGGTAGCACCTGGCCAGTTTACAGTGATTGTTTTTGGGCATGGATTCGCCATGAACTGGGATGCTTACGCCAATATTTGGCAGGCCTTGGTTCCAGCCACTTATATTATGGCTTTTCCACGCACGGAGAGCAGTTTATTTCCCTCACCAAGCCATGCCGATTTTGGGCTAGATCTTGCGCTTGTGGCGCAAAAAATGAGCGAACAAGCACAACTGAGCACCAGCCTTTTCTATGAAAAACTATTAGACTATACTTGCGCAATGGGTCATTCCATGGGGGGTGGTGCCGCCGTTTTGGCAGCAAGTCAAAGTAATTTATTCGACTGTTACGTTGGCCTTGCACCGGCCGAAACGAGCCCGAGTGCTATTGCTGCTGCGGCCGCTCTTCAGATTCCGTCGCTCATTTTATCTGGAAGCAATGATGGTGTCACGCCTCCTGCGCAGCATCACCTGCCAATTTACAATGCGATTCCTCACGAATGCAAGAGCTTTGCCAACCTCATTGGCGGCGGCCATTGTTATTTTGCCAATGCTAATTTCAATTGCGACTTTGGAGAAAGCACCGCCTCAACCGGCATCAGCCTCACAAGAAACCAGCAACAGAGCATGATGTATTCGCAACTCTTTGCCTGGTTGAGTTATTTTTCAAATAGCAACTGTGGAGGTTATGAAGTGTTTATGGATTACCCCGTTTCAGGAATTGAACTCAGCACCACCTGCCCTGCTTTTGATTCAAATCCTGTGGTCATTACGCAAAACGGTAATTTACTGAGCACCAACACTCAAGCCAATTCTTTTCAGTGGTATCTTAATGACCAACCGGTAGTGGGCGCCACCAACGATAGCCTGATCATCGACCCTAACTTCTCTGGGGCATACAATTTATTGGTCACGTATGACTACGGCTGTGCATACAGCAACACTATTGTTGGTCTTGAAGAAAACAGTAGCGCTTTTCAGCTTTTTCCGAATCCCGCCCAAAAGATGCTGCAAATTCAAGGCCTGAATCAACAAAGTATTCCATACTACTTATTTAATCCGGAAGGGCGCGTTGTTTTAGCTGGCACAATTGAAAAAGGGCAAGATGCCATTGACATTGAAAATTTGAAAACCGGTACCTATATGCTGCAATTAGTTGCCGAACCATCCTCTTTTCACAAGGTGCTGATTGCCCATTAAGTAGTCTTGAGAAATCAAAACAATTCATTAACTTCGGGAACTCTTATCTGAACAAATGCTCAAACGAATACTCCTTCCCCTTCTGATCCTTATTTGCAACAGCCTTGCAGCACAAGATTACGTCATCCGCGGTTTCTTGCACGATGCCTCCAATGGCGAGCCCATTTCCGATGAACGCGTCAAAGTACTAAGACAAGACAGCACGCCAATAGCCTTGGGCTACACGAATATTGCGGGGTTCTTTTCGGTGCCAAAACTACCAATGGGTTCTTATATTCTCAAGGTGGAGAAAGGCAAATATGAGCGCAGTTTCCTTGATGTAAACATGACCGTTGCCAAAAAAATCTACGACATTGGCTCTTGGAACCTCAACTTGAATACACTGAACATCAAAGATGTCCGGGTAAGTAATCAGGCGAAAGAAAAAAAGCAACAAATTGGCATGTCTGAGGTCAAAATGGACAAACAAGCTGTTGAACGCATCCCGATGTATGGCGCCGAAAGCGATATTGTAGGCGCATTGAGCGTTACACCAGGCGTGGTCACTACCGGAGACCAAGGCGGGCAGCTGTATGTGCGCGGCGGAACGCCCATCCAAAATAAGACGCTACTCGATGGCATGACCATCTACAACCCTTTTCACTCCATTGGTTTTTACTCTATTTTTGAGACCGAACTCGTGAAATCAGTCGATATCTATACTGGCGGTTTTGAATCCAAATATGGGGGGCGCATCTCTTCTGTCATGGATATCACATACCGCGACGGTAACCGCAGCAAGTTTGCAGGTAAAGTTTCGGCCTCTCCTTTTATGACGAAAGCTGTTATAGAAGGTCCGCTGGGTAAAAAAGGTAAAGATGGTTTAGCGAGTGGTTCTTACATGCTAACTGGCAAGCATTCACTTTTAGACTACACCAGTAAATCTTTGTATCCGACAGTAAACGACGGCAACGGACTACCATTTAACTTCACAGACCTTTATGGCAAAGTCACCTTCAACGGTGAAGGCGGCTCCAAGGTGAGTGTTTTTGGTTTCTCCAATCAAGATTCAGTCAACTACAACGTAGCCGACCTCAATTGGAATGCTGCAGGAGGAGGGCTAAACTTTACACTCGTACCGAGTAGCTCACCTATTTTTATCCGCGGACACGTCAATGGCAGCAACTACGAAACGACATTTTTAGAAACCGGTCAAGAGCCACGATATTCTAAAATTGGTGGCTTCGACCTCGGTTTTGATTTCACCTTCTTTCAGAAAAATGAAAGCGAACTCAATTACGGTTTCAATTTGAGTGGTTTCAATACGCAATTCATCACTTTCAATGAACTCGAACGCAAAATTGAAGCGAGTAATTTTACTACCGAAATCGGCTCTTATGTCAATTACCGCTTGGTCACACCACGTTGGGTTTATCAGGGTGGATTGCGCATGCAATTATACGCTTCGCTGAACACCGTTTCTATCGAGCCACGTATTGGCGCCAAATACAACGCCACTGATAACCTGCGCTTTAAATTTTCGGGCGGTAGGTTCTCTCAAAACTTCACCTCCGCTTCTTCAGATAAAGACGTCGTGAACCTCTTCAATGGTTTGCTATCCGCGCCTACAAACGTGCAAGATCAGTTCATCAATGAGTTTCAGCAAGTCTCTGAAATTAAAAATGGTTTGCAATATGCTTGGCATGCCATTGCAGGTTTTGAATACGATATCAACAAATATTGGAACGTCAACATAGAAGCTTACTACAAATATTTCGATCAACTCAGCAACATCAATCAAAACAAACTCTACGCTGATATCGCTCAGTTTGAACTCATCGACGACGTCTTTAAAAAAGATTTTATAATCGAATCAGGCCAATCATATGGCGTAGATGCGCTCGTTAAATACGCCAAAGACCGCATCTTTCTTTGGGCTGTATATTCACTCGGACACAATACCCGCTGGGATGGTTTCAATAACTACTTCCCTGTTTTTGACAGACGCCACAACATCAATTTAGTGGGCTCCTATGCTTTTGGAAAAAAGAAGCAAACTGAACTCAATATCCGATGGAATCTAGGTTCAGGTCTTCCTTTCACACCAACTGCAGGCTATTACCAACTCGAAAATTTCGGAGAAGGCCTCACCACAGACTACGTCACCAACAACCCGAACAATATTTCTACCATTCTCGGGACCTTTAATTCTCAAAGATTGCCAGCCTACCACCGTTTAGACATCACGGTGAAGCACAGCATCATCACCAAGAAGAAGAATAATTTAGAAATTGTGCTCGGTGTCACAAATGCTTACAACCGCAACAATATCTTTTACGTGAACCGCATCACCAACGAAATCATCTATCAATTCCCTGTTTTACCTAGTTTAGGTATCAGTTACAAATTCTAATAAAAATGGCGCAAATAAGGGCATTTAATGGAATTCGTCCGGTCCGCAGCAAGGTACATTTAGTAGCCACTCGGCCCTATTATTCCTATAAAAAAAACGTGCTCAAAGCCAAACTAGAAGACAACCCTTTTACTTTCTTGCACATCATCAATCCTGAATTTGGGGCCCAAATCAAAACCAAACCCAATTCTACAGCGCGTTTTTTGCAAGTGAAGCAAAAATTCAATGATTTCAAAGCGGCCGGTATCCTCACCACAGATCGAGAAGCGCAGCTCTATATTTACCGACAATCCAAGGACGGGATGGTTGTCTCTGGTTTTTTTGCCGGTGTGAGCGTAGACGACTACCTCAGTGGACACATCAAGATTCACGAACAAACCCTCACAGCCAGAGAAGATGTCTTCACCAACTACCTGCACACCGTTGGTTTCAATGCCGAACCCGTATTGCTGACCTACGAAGGGCAAGCGCCTATTCAAAAGATGCTAGAAGCCTATCTTGAAACCAGACCCGAATACGAATTCACTACCACCGATTGCATTACGCATGAGGTCTGGCTATTAAGCCCCACAGACTCTGTGGCCATGTGCGACGCTTTCCAAAATGTGCCTGCACTTTATATTGCCGACGGACACCATCGCTGTGCCTCCTCTGCGCGCTACACCCAACAGCTGCGCGAAAAAGGACAGACCTATCCAGCTGCAGCCGATTATTTCTTAGGTTACCTAGTCGATGAACGCGAGGTGCAAATTGCCGCATTTCATCGCTTATTAAAATCAACCAATGGTCTCGATCTCAAAGGGCTCATGGCTATATTATCGAATGAAGGCCTAGTCGAGAAACTTCCTGATGCCCAAGTACCTACTCAACGGCACGACATCCATATTTACATGGAAAATACTTGGCTTAAATTCAGGCCAAATCTCCACTTCATCAATGACCAAGACCCGATAGAGACCTTAGACTCCTTTATACTTTCTGACCTGATTCTCAAGCCCATTTTTGGTATCATCGACCTCAAAACAACCGATCAAGTCGAGTTTGTACCAGGTAATGAACCCATCCAAAAAATGATAGACGCCATCGATGCTAAGAAATTTGAAGTAGCTTTTTTATTGCATCCGGCAAGTATTGCCGACGTCAAAAAAGTAGCTGATGCAGGTCTAAATATGCCACCAAAATCTACATGGGTTGAGCCCAAATTAAGAAGTGGACTCACCATTTACTCACTAGAGGAATGATCCAAGAACAACTAAAACAAGTACGGGCTGAAATCCCTGCAAACGTAACACTGATTGCGGTTTCCAAAACCAAACCGCTTGCAGATTTACAGGCTGCTTACAACGCTGGACAACGTCATTTTGGAGAAAACAAAGTACAGGAAATGGTCGAAAAAGCACAGCAGCTCCCGACCGATATCCATTGGCACCTCATTGGCCATTTACAGACCAACAAAGTGAAATACAGGGCGGGCTTTGTGCACCTCATTCACGGCGTGGATAGCCTTAAACTATTGCAAGAAATCGACAAACAAGCCCGCAAAGTCAAACGCGTGCAAGACGTCTTGCTACAATTTCATATTGCACAAGAAGACACTAAATTTGGTCTAGACCTACAAGAAGCACAAGAAATCTTAGCTTCCGACGCGTTCAAACAGCTCAAAGCTATCCAAATTTGCGGCGTCATGGGCATGGCGAGCAATACCTCCGACGAGAAGCAAGTAGCAACCGAATTCAGGAACTTAAAGCAAATATTTGAACAGCTCGGCAACGACTACTTCCAAGGACAGGCATGTTTCAAAGAAATCTCAATGGGCATGAGCGGAGACTACCCTCTTGCCATCCAAAATGGCAGTACGATGGTGCGTGTAGGTAGTAAAATTTTTGGGGGACGCTAAGCGCTATTTGCGCGACATGATTCAATTAAGTATTTTCTACATCAAAAATAAGCGAAGACATTTGCTCTTTCCTCAAGTATTGCTGTGCTAAGGCTTGTATTTCTTCGGCTGTAATTTTGTCAATAGCTTGATGCATCTCGGCAATGGTGTCTATTTGTCCAAATGCCAGCATGCTCTTGCCTAGGCCTTGCATGAGTCCCGAATTGACATCCATTCCTAGTGCTAAATGTCCTTTGAATTGTCTTTTGGCCTGCGAGAGCTGACTCATGGACAGCTTTTTGTCTCGTAATTTTTCGAGTTCTCGGTCGATGATCGAAAGGGTTTTGCTGATGTTTTTTGACTCCGAGCCAAAATAAACTTGCCAGTATCCTGTGTCGGCAAACGTGTGGTAGTTGGCTTCTATGGAGTAGGCATAACCGTAGCGTTCTCTAACTGATAAATTGAGGCGAGAGTTGAGTGCCGGACCTCCTAAAATATTGATGAGCAAAGACATCGCTATGCGTTCATCTTGGTGATAACTAGGCGCCAAGCCTCCTAATACAGCATGGGCCTGGTAATTAGCCTCCTTGACAATTTCGTTGAACGGCGCCGTACTCTTGAACGGATGTACAGCTGAGCGCGCAGCTGTTTTAGGCATGCTTGCGAGTGCCGTTTCTAAAGAATTTTTGAGTCTTGGCAGCGACATATTGCCAACAAACGACACCACCAAGTTATCGGCAGTGAAATATTGTTGAACATACGCTTGTAGATCATGCTGGGTAAAGCCAGAGACACTTTCTTTGGTACCAAGTATATTTTGCCCGAGCGGATGACCTGCAAAAAGTTTGGCGTCGTAATCATCGAAAATTTTGTCGCTCGGAGAATCTAGGTAGGAGTTGATTTCGTCTAGAATCACTTCCTTTTCTTTTTCGATTTCTTTTTGCGGAAATGTAGAATTGATGGAAATATCTGCCAATAAGTCGATAGCACGCTTGGTGTGTTCTTTAGAAAAAGAAGCGTATAAGCACATCTCTTCTTTGGCTGTGTAGGCGTTGAGTTCTCCGCCAACTGAATCAATGCGCGACAAAATGTGCAGCGCCTTTCGCTTGTGTGTTCCTTTAAAAAGACAATGCTCGAGAAAATGCGCCAAGCCAATTTGGTTCGGAGCTTCATGACGCGAACCTGCAGCAAAGAAAAAGCCCAAATGCGCCACTTGGCTTGGCACTTTCAGGTAAACCAGGCGCGTGCCGTTAGACAGGACTTCACAAATGGGTTGATAGGCCTTCATTTAAGGGTTGAGGAGTTTGGATTTCCATTGATTTTGGCTGAACTCGTAAACGCGACGTTCGTGCAGTCGGGAAGGTTGGCCTTGCCAAAACTCCATGTAAAGTGGGTCGAGTGCAAAACCACCCCAATGCGGTGGGCGGGGTACTGCACCCGGAAATTGTTGGTCAAATGCTTCAAAACGCGCAATGAGTGCTGAGCGATCGGTGAGGGTCTCGGATTGTTGAGAAGCCCAAGCACCGAGTTGGCTTTCTCGGGGGCGCGAAGCAAAGTAAGCGTCAGAGATGGCTGGATCAATTTGCTGAACACGGCCTTCTATGCGCACCTGACGCATGAGTTGCGGCCAGAAAAAAAGCATAGCTGCTTTTGGATTTTGGCCGAGCTCTTGCCCTTTGTGGCTGCTATAATTGGTGTAGAAAATAAATTGTTTGCCGAGGAGTTCTTTGAGGTAGAGGATGCGGGCAGATGCTTGTAATTCGGCATTGGAAGTGCTCAGTACAAATGCGTTGGCCTCGCGCTCTTGGGCTTGAACTGCGGCATCAAACCATTGTGAGAAGGCTGTAAAAGGATCGGAAGGAAGACTACCAATTGCCGACGGCTGGTCGAAATCGGCGTGGTTTTCACGGTATGATTTGAGCCACTCACTCATGTTTAGGCCTCTGCGGTTTCGTCGGTTATTTCTGAATCGTCTTCGTCGTAAAAGACATCTTCGTCGGTGAGGTCGTCGTCTGAATCGGAACCCGAAGCAGAGAAGACATGACGGATGGGTGTGTGGGTTGTTTCTTCCTCGAATTGAGGCGCCTTTTGAGCTGGAGACTGAACATCTTCTTCGCGGTAAGGGAAAATTTCGACGATTGGCGATGCGGTGATAGACACTACATTGAAGTCGATCATGAGGGTAGCTAGGCTTTCTTCGATGCGCTCGTAAGCTTCTTTGACTTGCGCTGCACTCACCAAAAAGTTTTGGGAGATGGTTTTGGCTTTTTCGCCGTCTTCGTCGATGCGGTCATACGTGACTTTACATTTGAACCATTGTTCGGCGTCGTCGTATTGGAAAATATCGTGGAGGTCGGTACGGGCAATGCCGGTGACTTGGAACTCTCCGCGGATGCTCGAACCCAACTCTTCATAGATGCGTGCTTCTGCATCGGTGAAGGTCATGGCGGCTAACAAATAAGGTTCAGAAACCCTTTTGAAGGTGCCATTTTCGAGTTGTTTGGTGTATTTGACTTTGACGGTAAACCAGCTATTCATGCGTATTAAATTTGGACTACAAAGATAACACGCTCATTGGAATTAACACTACTTCGAGAAGCCAAATGGCAATAAGTTTTGAACGGTATCCAAGATGAGGATTTCGCCAGATCTTTGCACTAAAAGCACCTCAATTGGTGTATGTTGTCGCGCCTCGCTCTCGAGCAGCACTTGTCGGCATGATCCACAAGGGGAGAGCAAAGTATCCTCGGGCATTAAATCGCCCTGCGCGACAATACAAATTTTGAGTATTGGATCTTGCGGATGATTCGCTCCGGCATAAAACAAAGCGACACGCTCTGCACACAAACCCGAAGGATACGCGATGTTTTCTTGGTTATTGCCTTCGATGATCAGTCCGCTTTGCAACAAAACACTCGCTCCTACCTGAAATTGTGAATAAGGCGCATAGGCTCTTGAAAGTGCCTTGTTGGCAGCAGCTAACAAGGCTTGATCGAGACCTGATAGGTCTTGTGGCGCAGCAATCAAGCGATACGAAAAAGTAAAGTGTTGTGTCATCGGGGCGTTTATACGCAAAAGCGACTCAAAAGTTTCATGATTTAATTTGCCAAACAGGGCGCAATACAGCCCTTTTTTCGGTAAATTCGCGTTTTTAGTATTTTATGGAAGCAGACAAATCAAAAGCATCATATGGCGTAGGCATGAGCATCGCCGAAAGTTTAGCGCAACAAGACCTTTCTACGCTTGACCTCGATCAAGTAATGGCTGGAATGCGCGCCATTTTCAACGGCGAAACCCCGCTTGTTACCCCAGAAGAAGCAAATCTGCATATCCAACGCTATTTAGATGCGCAAAAAACGCAAAAATACGAAGCCAATAAATTGGCCGGAGAAGCCTTCTTGGCCGAGAACGCGCAGCGTTCGGAGGTCAAGACCACTGCAAGTGGTTTGCAGTACGAAGTGCTGCAAGAAGGCGACGGATCCAAGCCTGGTCCAACAAGCCAAGTCACGGTACATTATCACGGCACGCTCATCGATGGCACTGTTTTCGATAGCTCAGTAGAGCGCGGTGCCCCTGCTACTTTTGGTGTCAACCAAGTGATCCGCGGCTGGACCGAAGCATTGCAACTCATGGCAGCTGGCTCCAAATACCGCCTCTCTATACCCCAAGAACTCGCTTACGGCGCCAATCCGCATCCGGGCGGAGCTATCCAACCGTATGCGGCACTCATTTTTGATGTCGAACTTTTATCTATCGCCTAACCCAACTTTGTCATGAAATACCTATCTCTCCTCGCCTTAATACTCACCCTTTTTGCTTGCGGCGAAGACGTCGTCACCTTCAAGACCGACAAAGAGCGCTACTCTTATCTTTTAGGTGTAGAAATCGCCAAGCCTTTCATTACGCAAGCGCCATTTACCAAAATGGACAAAGAAAAAATGATCGAAGGTTTTGAAAATCCGGTCAAGGAAGCTGAACTTAAAAAGTACTACAAAGAGCTCGAACTCTTGCTTGGACAAGATGGCAAAAGCTTCAATGAAAAATACAAGGAGCAGGGTTCGTTTGCCGTGGGCAAGATCAACCGCGAGCGTTTTGATCATTACTTTGAACAACTCGATGCGAAGGCACTCATCAATAGCGATTTTGTCAAGAAAGGATTTGCCGATGGCCTCAACAAAAAAGACACCGAAGCACTCAAAGGCCAAGACCGCAAAAAAATCATGGCTGGCTTTGAAGCCCTTATGAATCAAAAATACCAAAAGATTACAGAAGGATACAAAGCAGAGGGCGAAGCCTTTATGAGCGCAAACAAGAACAAGCCTGGTGTGAAGACCACCCCGAGCGGCCTCCAATACATAGTACTCAAAGAAGGAAAAGGCCCTAAGCCTGGCCGCGACGCACGCGTCAAGATGAGCTATGTCGGCATGAACCCCGACGGAAGCATCTTTGATCAATCACCTGCTGGTGAAGGTATCAGCTTCGGACTCAACGAAGTGATCCCCGGCTGGACCGAAGGGGTACAATTGATGAGCGTTGGTAGCAAAATTCGCTTGTTTGTACCTCAAGAACTCGGCTATGCTGGCAATCCACCACAAGGTGCTAATATCAAGCCTTATTCTCCACTTATTTTTGAAATGGAACTCATGGCCATCGAAAAAGCAGTTGCTCCAAACACGGCCATGCCAATGCCTAGCCCAAGACCACAATAATCCGTAACTTAGACCATGCGCTTTATTAAATTTCTCTCCGTATTTGTTGCAGGTGCCTTAGCCCTGAGCTCTTGTGAAGAAGACATCATCCTCGATGGCGATTTCGTTGAAACCGCGGTTGTCTATGGCCTACTCGACCAAGCTGATTCGATTCACATGATCAAAATAACCCGTGCCTTTATTGGCCCCGGATCTGCCCTGGACATCGCGCAAATTCCAGATTCCAGTTATTTTGAACAAGTTGAGGCTACGGTTTCTGAAGTCGTAGACGGTCAAGTGACGCGCACTTGGGCGCTTCAAGACACCATCGTTCAAGACAAAGACACCAACGGCCTTTTTTATGGCCCAGAACAAAAAGCGTATTATTTCAAGACCCTTCCAACGGGCCCACTAGAAGCCATTCAAACGTCAACTAACCCTATGCTGAGCTCGCTGAAACCAACAGCAACTTATCGCTTCAAAGCCATCATTAACGGTGGCGAGTTTGAAGTGAGCGGCCAAACAGAGCTCGTGCATGGCATGACCTCCCCTTCTGCATCTCAAAACTTCACGTTCAAATTTGCCGACGATCCGGCAGAATACATCTCTTCAGCAATTGCAATTTCCAATACCGGAAACTCTTTCATTACGAGCGCGCACCTAGACATCCTTTTCAATGAGCATCAAGGCACGAGTATTTCAGAAAAATCCTTCCGCTGGAAACTCGGAGAAGCAGCAGCCGAACCCTACACCTCGCGCACGTACTCAGCAGTGGGCCGAACGTTTTATGACCTCGTTAAGGCCAATGCAAGCAACAATCCAGCGATAGACAAGCGTACTTTAAAAGCCATCCGTGTCATCCTAACCGGTGGTGCCGAGGACCTCTACAACTACATGAGCGTCAATTCACCGAGTTCAAGTTTAGCGCAAAGCAAACCAACCTATACCAACCTAAGTGTCAGCAACGGCAAGCGCGTAGTCGGTATTTTCTCGTCGCGTCAGACCGTTACTTACTACAAACCTTTTTATACTTCTCCACAACAAGCTTACATCAGAGCTATTGATAAAAAATCGACCCGCGAGCTTTGCAACGGCCCGATCACCGGATTCTTGCTTTTCTGCTCCAACCATCCGGGCGATAACGTCGTGGGGCAAGAAGAGTCTTTTGCCTGTAACTAAATGACCGAGCGCCAGACACTCTTCGCCGATGTCTTGTTGCCGGTCCCGATGCGACAGGTTTTTACCTATCGCGTACCCTTTGAGTTCAATGACCTCATCAGAAGTGGCCTGCGGGTCTTGGTGCCTTTTGGCAAAAACAAACTCCTGACCGGGCTCATCACGAACGTTCACCAAACAGTTCCTCAAAACTACCAAGCCAAATACATCGACACCATTCTAGACGAGCAGCCCATCATCACGGGCAAGCAACTCGCTTTCTGGGATTGGATCAGCACTTATTATATGGCACCCATTGGCGATGTCATGAACGCCGCGCTTCCGGCCAACTTCAAATTAGCGAGTGAAGCCAAATTTTGCTTGCATCCCGACGCACCGTTGCAAAGACCAGAACTCAGTACGCGCGCCGAAGAAATTCTAGAATTACTCACGGTTCAAACCCAAATGAGCAGCAAAGAACTCACCGAGCGTTTGGGCATCAAAACGATACAACCCTACCTCAAGAAACTCCTCGAACTCAAGCTCATTGCGAGTGCAGAAGAAGTCCAGGAGCGCTACACCCCCAAAACACAACTCTTTATCTTTTTGCATTCAGATTTTCAGCAAGAAGAACAACTCACCACTTTTCTCAACACCCTAGAACGCAAGCCAAGAGCTGAAAAACAAGTACAGGCCTTACTGCGCTTTATCCAATTGGCCACAGAGGCCGGCAGCTTAGCAGCTCCAGTATCTAAAACGCTTTTGCTCAAACACGACATCAGTGCATCGGCGCTTGCAACACTTGAAAAGCAGGGCGTCTTTCAAATAGAACGGCTCCAAGTAGACCGACATGCCAGTGTAGGAGAAGGAAAGGGTGCCTTCAAGCCACTCACCGAAGTTCAGCACACTTCACTGCTAGAAATAGAAACAGGTTTTGCGCAAAAAAATGTCTGTTTGTTTTATGGCGTTACGGGCTCAGGCAAGACCGAAATTTACGTTCAACTGATCCAGCAATACCTAGATTTAGGCAAGCAGGTGCTGTTCTTGATTCCCGAAATTGCGCTTACCACACAGTTAATTGGGCGCTTGCAACACTACTTTGGCGATTTAGTTGGCGTATACCATAGTCGCTTCAACCAAAACGAACGCATTGAAATTTGGAACCACGTGCTGGCCAATGATCCGCACAAATTCAGAATTATTGTCGGGGCGCGCAGCTCTGTTTTCTTGCCCTTTGCCGACCTCGGTCTGGTCATCGTAGACGAAGAACACGAAGCGTCTTTCAAGCAATACGACCCCTCGCCGCGTTACAACGCCCGAGATGCCGCAATTGTATTGGCGAAATTACACGATGCCAAGGTGTTGTTGGGTTCGGCCACACCATCCATCGAATCCTATTACAATGCCAAACAAGGAAAATACCATTTAGTCCAACTTGCAGACCGCTACAAAGGCCTGCAACTGCCGCTCATGATTTGTGCCGACCTCAAAAGAGAAAAGCGACTCAAAAACATGCAGTCGCATTTTTCCAGTCTGTTGCTCGATGAAATGAAACAGGCGCTGGCCAAAAAAGAACAAATCATCTTGTTTCAAAACCGTCGCGGCTACACCCCTATTTGGTCTTGCGAAGTTTGTGCCTGGACGCCGCGTTGCCAACACTGCGACGTCAGCCTCACCTACCACAAGCACAGCAATATGCTCAAATGCCACTATTGCAGCTATACAACTCCACCAATTGGTTCTTGCACCAACTGCGGCAGCAACCGCCTGCGCATGATTGGCTTTGGCACCGAAAAAATCGAAGACGAACTCCAACTCATCTTTTTGAATACCACCTTCAAACGCATGGACCTCGACAGTACGCGCTCCAAAAATGCCTACGAAGAAATCATCGACAACTTTGCCAACCGTCGTATCGATGTCCTGATTGGCACCCAAATGGTCACCAAAGGCCTCGATTTTGACCACGTTTCATTGGTAGGTATCCTCGACGCCGACATGCTACTCAACCGACCCGACTTTCGCGCCTACGAACGCGCCTTCCAACTGATGTCTCAGGTGGCAGGTAGAGCAGGTCGCAAAGAAAAGCAAGGAAAGGTTGTCATTCAAAGTGCACAAGCCGAACATTGGGTACTCGAACGCGTCATGGCCCACGACTTCATCGGGTTTTACGAAGTCGAAATCGATGAACGCCAGCGTTTTTTCTATCCGCCATTCTACAAAATAATCCAACTGACCCTCAAGCACGAAAAAGAAGAAGTAGTGCACGAAGGCGCCCAATCTCTTGCCGACCAACTGCGCGAAGTCTTCAAAGAACGCGTCCTAGGCCCTGAGTTCCCGATCATCAAGCGCATCCAAAACAAATTCCTCAAAGAAATCAAACTCAAAATCGAACGCGGCGCCCCCGACAAAAAAGTCAAGGCCAAAATCCTCCAAGACCTAGACGTCTTCTATCAAAACGTCCGCTTCAAAGGCATTCAGATAAGTATTGATGTGGATCCGATGTAAGCTACTTTGCTAAGCCATACTTTTCTATAAGCAACTCATTGAGCGTACGCACCATGGCGTTATCTTTCTCTAAATCATACATCCGCTGATTGACGGCCTGATGCGTAAAACTGAACAGGAGAAAAAAATCATAATTCAAAACCTCTGAAATCACACTAAGCAAATCGGTATCTATAGAGCTGCGCGTCAAAATTGAATACACATTCCCCCTCGACTTATTGATTTTCTTTGCAAATTCCGTTACCGAAATATCACTCTGATCCAGCACTCTCTTGATTTCCTGACCAATATGCACTTCGCCCATAGCGCAAAATTGATGAATGCCTGGCTTATTTTCTTATACATTACGCTTATATTTTAGTACATTTTTGTCTAATATTATTGTACATTTGAAATTGTATTAAAAATTTTAAAATTAATTCCATGAAACTTTTTACAAAACTTGCCTTTTCAAGTGCCTTAGCACTTGGCGTATTCAGTTGCGCAAAACCTGGATGTACTGATCCAAATGCAGTCAATTACAATGCCTCTGCAAAAAAGGACGACTACTCATGCGTCTACAAAGAAAAACTCATTTTTTGGCAAAATCTTGCTACATCGCAACAAGTCCAAAACGCAGGTATCACTGGCTTGTATATCTATGTGGACGGACAACTAGTTGGATCTACACTTGCAACCAACTACTGGACTGGTCAACCAAGCTGTGAACAATCTGGAAATGTAAATACAGAAATTGATATGGGTACGCTAGATAGCAAACTCATCAATTACGAAATCAAAGACAATAATGGAAATGTACTCGTCTCTGACATTTACATCATGACAGCAGGTGATTGCAATTTCATTCAGATGTAATATTTTTTTTTTAAAATCTGTTCAACTTAACACAATGAAAAAACTCTTCTTAACCATCATTCTTCTCAGTGGCGTTACATCATGTATGATGACGAAAACACCTGTTGGAGCATACCTTGAAACACCAGGAAAAGAGGTGACATTTGACAAAGGGAAACAATTCTGGTTATTCTGGGGTATTGTACCAGTCGGCAGAACACAAGTCAATACGCCGTCAAATGGAAACTGTCAAGTCACTACAAAAATCAGATTAACTGACTTTATTATTTCAGGATTAACCGGAGGGGTTGTAACTTGTACTTCAATTAAGGTTGAAGTAAAAGAACAATAAACTATTATTCCTAATCTCCACCAAAAAGGAACCACTTAGGTTCCTTTTTTTTTGCCAAATGATTACATTTGAGTATCAAGCACATACCTTTTTTCTCTTTACTATGAAAAAACTATACTCACTCACAATCATTTTCTTTCTTTGCTTTGCGTTACAAGCAGCCGATGTTGTCACCTTGAAAAATCAGCAAAAATTTGAGGGAAAAATCACGAAAATCAATCCATCTTCGGTCGAATTCAAGGCAGCTCGCAATTGCTACGAAATTCCTTTGACAGAAATTGATGCAATCGCATTCTCCAATTCAAACAATCCATTATTAATTGCGCTTTTGGATGACTCCCTTAGCGTTGACAATTGCATGAAGGGACGAAAGGATGCTAAGAAGTTAATTTATAAACTTCCGGGCTTTGTATTTCTTGGGATGCTCGGCGGGCCCTTTCCTTTGATATTTATCAAGTTTTCTAAGCCATTACCTCAGAAGGAACCTATCATTTTTTCGCGATCAGAAAATAAAGTCTTGTTTGATGACCCAGCTTACCTTGATTGTTATCAAAAACAGGTGAAAAAACAAAATATGCTTGCAGTGGGCGTCGGCTGGACCATCTCGACAGCATTCCTGGTTAATTTGCTTTTCAATCAATAAGCCCCATTTAGACAGGATTATTGACATTGGATACCATTTAAAACAAAAAAGGAACCTCTCGGTTCCTTTTCTTATTATCCTAAGTAGCTTTTCAGTACTTTGTTTTTGTTGGTGTGTTTGAGGCGGCGGATGGCCTTCTCTTTGATTTGGCGGACGCGCTCGCGGGTGAGTTCGAATTTGTCGCCGATTTCTTCTAAGGACAACGGTGCTTTGCCGTCGAGGCCGTAGAACATGCTGATCACTTCGCTTTCACGCGGGGTGAGGCTCGTGAGGGAGCGGCGGATGTCTGAGCGCAAAGACTCTAGGGTTAGGCTGGCTTCTGGGCCAGGTAGGGAGTCGCCTTGCATAACGTCGTACATAGTTGAAGTGGAGTCGTCGCCTTCAATTAATGGAGCGTCCATGGAGATGTGACGGCCATTTTGTGAAAGCGTTTGTTTCACTTCTTCTGGCGTGACATTCAAGAACTCAGCAAGTTCGTCTGCTGATGGCGGACGCTCAAATTTTTGTTCGAGCTCTGAATAAGCACGGTTGATTTTGTTGATGTTGCCAATTTTGTTCAACGGCAAACGCACGATGCGCGCTTGTTCGGCCAAAGCCTGAAGAATAGACTGACGGATCCACCAAACAGCGTAGGAAATGAATTTAAAACCACGGGTTTCATCGAAACGCTCAGCGGCTTTGATCAGGCCTAGGTTACCTTCGTTGATCAAGTCTGGCAAGGCCAATCCTTGGTTTTGGTATTGCTTGGCTACGGAAACAACAAAGCGCAAGTTGGCTTTGGTGAGGCGCTCTAGCGCGACGCGGTCTCCGGCTTTGATCTTGCGGGCGAGCTCAACCTCTTCA
>JACCDU010374883.1_pt1 | contig 17058 bp, 13 predicted proteins | sample 7446081 | NCBI WGS metagenome assembly JACCDU01 (sample SAMN15323447, study PRJNA562643) | freshwater metagenome | isolation source: river surface water | place: USA:Blue River Watershed | collected 2017-08-17
ATGGCGCCGCCGTTGACGTTGAGTCGTGCTGGGTCGATGCCCAAGCGGTCACGGCTGTAGATCACTTGCACGGCAAAGGCTTCGTTGAGTTCCCACAGGTCAATGTCGTCGATCTTGAGACCCAAGCGGGCCAGCACCTTGGGCACGGCAAAGACCGGGCCGATGCCCATTTCATCAGGCTCGCACCCAGCCACTGCAAATCCTAAAAAGCGTCCGAGCGGTTTGAGGTTGTGTCGGCTGGCATAGGCCTCGCTGGTGACCACGCAAGCGCCAGCACCGTCAGAGAACTGGCTGGCATTCCCAGCGGAGACCAAGCCGCCCGGCAGAGCCGAACGGATGCCGGAGATGCCCTCCTTGGTGGTGCCTTCACGCATTCCCTCGTCCTTGCTGACGGTGACTTCTTTCGTGCGCAGCCCCATGACTGGATCGACCACGCCGGCTTGCACCGTGATAGGTGCGATCTCGGCGTCAAACAAGCCCGCGTTTTGCGCGGCACAGGCCTTTTGCTGGCTCAAGGCACCGTATTCGTCCATGACGTCACGGTCAATGTTGTAGCGCTTGGCCACTTGCTCAGCGGTTTGCAGCATGGACCAATAGATTTCAGGTTTTTGCTTCACCAGCGTCGGGTCCATGGTCATGTGCATGTTCATCTCTTGCTGCACGCAGGAGATGCTCTCCACACCACCGGCGACGTAGACGTCAGCCTCACCCGCGATGACGCGTTGCGACGCCAAGGCAATGGTTTGCAAACCCGACGAGCAAAAACGGTTGATGGTCATGCCCGAGACTTCGATTGGCAAACCAGCCAACAACGCGATCTGCCGCGCGATGTTGTTGCCAGTGGCGCCTTCGGGGCTGGCGCAGCCCATGATGACGTCTTCAACCACATTGGGGTCAATGCCCGCGCGTTGTACGGCATGCTTGACGGCGTGTGCACCCAGCGTAGCGCCGTGGGTCATGTTGAACGAGCCTTTGAAGCTCTTGGCCAGCGGTGTGCGGGCGGTAGAAACGATCACTGCGTGAGTCATGGCTGATTCCTGAAAATTGAATAAATGAAGGCGTGCGTCGCGTTCAACCGTTGAAGGTTTCACCAGCTTGGGCCAGCTTGGCCAACAAGGGGGCGGGTTGCCAGAAGTGGGCGTCGTCCAACGGATTCTTGGCAAAGCGGCGCATGCTTTGCACCACGTTGAACAGGCCAACTTGGTCGGCGTAATGCATCGGGCCACCCCGGTACATTGGGAAGCCATAGCCGGTGAGGTAGACCATGTCGATGTCGCTGGCCTTGCTGGCAATGCCTTCTTCCAGAATGTGCGCCGCTTCATTGACCAATGCATACACCAAGCGCTGCACAATTTCTTCGTCAGCAATCTTGCGTGCCGTGACGCCGATCGTCTGGCGGTGTTTGGCGATCATGGTGTTGACCACCTCGCTGGGGATGGCGTCGCGTTTGCCGACTTGGTAGTCGTACCAACCAGCGCCGGTCTTCTGACCAAAGCGGCCCAACTCGCACAGCAAATCAGCCGCCTTGCCGTACTTCATGTCGGGTTGCTCCACATAGCGGCGTTTGCGAATGGCCCAGCCAATGTCGTTGCCCGCCAAGTCACTCATGCGAAACGGCCCCATGGCAAAGCCAAATTTTTCAATGGCCTTGTCAATTTGTGCAGGCGTGCAGCCTTCGTCGAGCATGAACACCGCTTGGCGAATGTATTGCTCCACCATGCGGTTGCCGATGAAGCCATCGCACACGCCTGAGACCACCACCGTCTTCTTGATCTTCTTGCCCAGGGCCACCACGGTGGCCAGTACGTCTTTGGCGGTCTTCTCGCCGCGCACGACTTCGAGCAATTTCATGACGTTGGCAGGGCTGAAAAAGTGGGTGCCCACCACATCTTGCGGACGCTGGGTGAAGCTGGCAATTTTGTTGACGTCCAGCGTCGAGGTGTTGCTGGCCAAGATGGCGCCGGATTTCATCACGGCGTCGAGTTGTTTGAACACAGCTTCCTTGACGCCCATTTCCTCGAACACGGCTTCGATCACCAGATCGGCGTCTTTCAAGTCAGCATAGTTGAGGGTGGTGCTGAGCAAGGCCATGCGCTGCTCGTACTTGTCAGCCTTGAGCTTGTCCTTCTTGACCTGTGCCTCGTAGTTCTTGCGGATGGTCGCCACGCCGCGATCAAGCGCCTCTTGCTTCATCTCCAACATGCGTACCGGAATACCCGCGTTGAGGAAGTTCATGGCGATGCCACCCCCCATGGTGCCTGCGCCAATGACTGCCACCGAAGCAATGGTGCGTTTGGGCGTGTCTTCAGGCACGTCTGGGATTTTGGAGGCTGCGCGTTCGGCCACAAACAAATGGCGCAGGGCGCGGCATTCGGGTGTCCACATCAGGTTGGTGAAAATCTCCCGCTCGGTCATCAGGCCAACATCAAACTTCTGATGCGTGGCTGCTTCCACAGCTTCGATGCACTTGAGCGGTGCTGGGTAGTGGCGTGCGCTGGCGCCAACCATGTTGCGCGCGAACTGGAAATAGGCATCCCCCAGTGGGTGCTGGCAGGGCAAGTTGCGCACCAGCGGCAAGGCGCTGCCGTCAGCATGTTGGTCGGCCATGGCTTGGGCCAATGCCAGCGCTTCTTGCTGCAGTGACTCAGTCGAGGCGGCCACCTTGTCAAACAACTTCTGGCCAGGCAAGGCGGCCAATAGCTCGCTCTTGACAGACTCGCCACTGACGATCATGTTGAGTGCGGTCTCGACCCCAAGCACGCGCGGTAGTCGTTGCGTGCCGCCAGCCCCAGGAATCAAACCGAGCTTGACCTCAGGCAGCGCCACGCTGGTACCGGGCGCGACAATGCGGTAGTGGCAGCCCATTGCCAGCTCCAGTCCTCCACCCATGGCGATGCTATGCATGGCGGCGATGACGGGCTTGGTCGAGGCCTCCAGCTGCAAAATCAGGCTGAGCAAATTGGGTTCTTGCAGGGCTTTGGGTAACCCAAATTCCTTGATATCTGCACCGCCCGAGAAAACCCGACCCGCACCGGTGATGACGATGGCCTTGACAGCACTGTCGTCATTGGCCCGATTGACACCCGCGGCAATGGCCTGGCGCGTTGACAACCCGAAGCCATTGACCGGTGGGTTGTTTATGGTGATGACGGCGATATTGCCGTGAACTTGGTAATTTGCGCTCATTGAATGGATTCCTGTAATAAAAAAACTATCGAACACTTTTGTCGAATTGAGTTATGGGCAACTATGACGTCGCGCCCTATCCCCATAGCCCGTCAAACGGGCAAAAGTTGTCACGCCGCACTCTAGGATGGGTAGAGGACTACGAAGAGCGAAAGGAGGCTTGTTGCTCTTCTTCATTCAGCTCTTTTTTTGACAACTTCCCAACAGGGGTCTTTGGCAATTCAGCTCGAAAAACCAATGCACGCGGCATTTCGTGTTTCCCCAAAAATGCCGTTAAAAAATCACACAGCACCGGGAGCGTCAGCGGTTCTGATCCAGCCTTAAGCTTGACAAATGCCTTAGGTGATTGCCCACGGTAGGCGTCCGGTATGCCTATCACCGCAACTTCTTCCACCGAGGGGTGTCTGTAAATGGCTTCCTCGATGATGCGTGGGTAGACATTGAAGCCGCCGCAAATAATCATGTCTTTGGTCCTGTCCACGATATAGACGAAGCCCGCATCAGTCATATAGCCAACATCACCGGTGCGCAAAAATCCATCCGGTGTCAGCGCCTCGGCCGAGGCGTGCGGATTATTCCAGTAGCCCTGCATGACATTGGGGCCGCGAACGCAAAGCTCTCCTTGCACTCCGAAAGGGACCTCGGTTTGGGAATGAAGATCAATGACCTTCACCTCTATCCCCGGCACTGGAATACCGCAAGAGCCGGCCAAATGCACCCCAACCCCAGGCGATGCCGTTGCCATGGCGCAAGTCTCGGTCATGCCCCAGCCTTCTTGCAGACGACATTGCGCCAGGCGCACGAATTTTTCGTAAACCTCAGCCGCAATCGGTGCACCACCAGAATTGCAGAACTTGAGGGACGACAAGTCGATCCGACCTATATGGGGGTGTCCGGTAAATGCCACGTACATGGTTGGCACACCCAGAAAGACGGTCACCCTGCTGTCGACAATTTCATTCAAAACGGGCTCAAGTTCAAAACGCTGGTGCAATATCAACTCGCTGCCTGTGCTGATCCCGAACAGCATATTGACAACCAGCGAATAAATGTGGAAAAGCGGGAGAACGCACAGGAAACGCTCCTCCCCTTCTTTCAGAGTACCCGCGCCCACTAGGGTATGCCAGACTTGCGAGACGGCGGCACTCAGATTCGCGTGGCTGAGCATGGCGCCTTTGGGTTGACCTGTTGTACCCCCAGTGTATTGAAGCACTGCCAGGGTTGAAAGATCCGACACGGTGTGCGCCGTGAATGACTCTCCTGGCCCAATTGCTTCTAGCAACGAGGAAAATGCAACACGTTGCGCATTCCATTGGATGGTTGTGGGGTTTGAATCTGCTGAGGCGTTGAAATCAGACGCCGTGCCAACAATCAGCGCCTTCAACCCGGTTTCTCCCAAGAACGCATTCATCATCGAATACATCTCCGGAAGATCGAGTGTGACCATGAATTCTGTGCGGCTATCCTCCACCTTGTGTCGCAGTACAGTTCCCGCATCAAGAGGCGAGTAATTGACCACCGTGCCCCCGGCTTTCAAGACGGCAAAAAATGCAATGAAATAATGCGCAGTGGTTGGCAAATAAAGTCCAACATGCGTACCGACTTGCACACCCATGCGCCGCAAACCATGTGCCATTCGATCGGAAAATAAATCCAATTCTCGGTACGAAATCTTGAGATTTCCAACACGCAAGGCTGGACGATCCGGCCAACGCCGGAAGGCATCACCCAGCAATTGAGTCAAAGGAATGCTCCTTAACGGAGCATTCCAACTTGTGCCTGCAGGATAGGACTTGGTCCAAGGATGTGTAGTCATCAGCTTCAACTAAATAGATAAGAACAGAAAATACTCCGGTCGTCTCACGCAGACGTGTATGACTCGAGACGGATGTTCAAGTGCCCAAGGGGCGCTTTATGGCTGTTGTCGCACTTCGCAAACCAACAACCCCGTAGCCGTCGCTGCTCATAACCGGTGCTGGAGAGTTGGTCTTGATTTGCATCACCAAAAAGGCCGTCAATTTGGCTTGTCAACTGAGGTATCGCGCAAGTTCCTGCTTTGCAATGGCGTTACGGTGCACTTCATCGGGGCCGTCAGCAAAGCGCAGTGTGCGCGAGTTGGCGTAGGCGTCAGCCAAAAAGAAGTCTTCGCAAATGCCCGCAGCGCCGTGCACCTGCATGGCCCAGTCGATCACCTGGCAGGCCATGTTGGGCGCCACCACCTTGATCATGGCGATTTCCTGGCGCGCCACCTTGTTGCCCACGGTGTCCATCTTCCAAGCCGCGTTGAGCGTGAGCAGGCGGGCCTGGTCGATCATCATGCGGGCGTTGGCGATGCGTTCACGGGTGACGCCCTGATCTGCCACCGTTTTGTGAAACGCAACCCGGCTGAGTGCCCGCCTGCACATTTGTTCTAAAGCGCGCTCGGCCAAACCGATCAGTCGCATGCAGTGGTGAATGCGCCCCGGTCCCAGTCGCCCCTGGGCGATCTCAAAGCCTCGACCCTCACCAAGCAAGATGTTGTCTGTAGATACGCGCACATCCTTGAAATCGACTTCACCGTGCCCGTGCGGTGCGTGGTCGTAGCCAAAGACGGAGAGGGCACGCACCATGGTTACGCCGGGTGTTTCCATCGGCACCAGTACCATCGACTGCTGGTTGTGGCGACTGACGTTTTCGGGATCAGTCTTGCCCATGAAGATAAGAATTTTGCAACGAGGGTCGGGCGCACCGGAGGTCCACCACTTGCGCCCATTGATCAGGTATTCATCACCCTGTTCGCCTTTAACGCGATCTATGCGCGCTTCGATATTGGTGGCGTCGGACGAGGCTACGGCTGGCTCAGTCATGGCAAATCCGGATCGGATCTTGCCTTCGAGCAAAGGCACCAGCCATTGTTCCTGCTGCTCTGGCGTGCCATAGCGAACTAGTACCTCCATGTTGCCGGTGTTGGGCGCATCGCAATTGAAGACTTCGGGTGCAAAGTGTGGCGAACGCCCCATGATTTCACACAGCGGCGCGTACTCTAGGTTGGTCAATCCGGCACCATACTTGGATTCGGGTAGGAACAGATTCCATAGCCCTGCAGCACGGGCCTTTTCTTTCATGTCCTCCATGATTTTGGTGGGCAACCAAGGGTCGCCGTTAGCGCGGTTGGTCGCGACCTCGGCTTGAAAGGCAGACTCATTCGGATAGATTTCCGTGTCCATGAAGGCAGTGAGGCGTTGCTGTAGCGCCTTGACCTTTGGGGTGTATTCAAAACTCATGGTGATTCCTGGTTTGGTGGTGAAAAACAAACTTGTGAAGGATGGCTATCGGCGCGCTATCAGGCGCTCGACTTGCAGCCAGGCCGCCTCGGCCAACGGGCGAGCGCGTTTGCCGGTCTCTAGCGCTTCAGCGCTAGAGGCGTTGCCTTGCAAGGCGCGCGCCATGATGCCTTGCAAGATGCCGGCCAATCGAAACATGTTGAAGGCGATGTAGTACTCCCACTCCGCCGTTGGGATCGAGGTGCGACCTGTTCGCTTGCAATAGGCTGCAACGTAATCCGCTTCCGAAGGGATACCCAAGGCCACCAAATCATGGCCGTCCAGGCCGCGAAATTGGCTGGGTGAGAGGCGCCAGGCCATGCAGTGGTAGGCAAGATCAACCAGCGGATGACCCAAGGTCGAAAGCTCCCAATCAAGCACAGCCAGTATGCGCGGCTCGGTCGGGTGAAACACGGTGTTATCGATGCGGAAGTCGCCGTGCACGATGCTGATTTCTTCGCTGGCCGGAATATTGGCAGGCAACCAGTCAATCAGCTTGTCCATGGCCTCAATGGTTTCGGTCTCTGAGGCTCGGTATTGCTTGCTCCAGCGCGCAACTTGTCGCGCGAGATACTGATCTGGTTTGCCGTAGTCGGCCAGACCGATCGACCGGTAGTCCACCTGATGCAGCGCTGCCATGACGCGATTCATTTCATCGAAATGGGCAATGCGCTGTGCAGGGTTCATGCCGGGCAAGGCGGGATCCCACAGGATTCGACCTTGCACGTAGTCCATGATGTAGAACATCGTGCCAATGATGCTGTCGTCCTGACACAGGGCGTAAGTCCTGGCAACTGGCACATCGGTACCTGCCAGAGCGGTGGTCACTTTGTATTCACGGTCTACCGCGTGCGCGCTGGGCAGCAGCTTGCCGGGCGGTTTACGTCGCATGACGTATTGATGATCGCCCGCCTGTAGCAAGAACGTGGGATTGGATTGACCTCCCTTGAACTGCGTCACCGTCAGTGTGCCGACAAAGCCTTCGATGTTGGCCTGCATCCAAGCTTGCAGACGTGCTGTGTCAAAAGCGTGTTGCGGCGCTACCGCGCGCATGTTGGTTTGTGTGTCTGACATAGCAGCTCCCTTACATGGCCATGGCGCCGCCATCGACGGCGATGGCCTGCCCGGTGATGTGGCGACCGGCTTCGGATGCCAACAGTACGACTAGACCCTTCAAGTCTTCGTCACTGCCCAGGCGTCGCAAGGGCGTGTCCTCGATCACCTTGTCACCCATCTTTGTGATCAAGCCACTGGACATCTTGGAGGGGAAGAACCCGGGGCAAATGGCATTGACGTTAATGTTGTAGTGGCCCCATTCAGTCGCCAGGGAACGCACAAAGTTCACATCAGCTCCTTTGCTTGTGTTGTAGGCAATGGTTCCGATGCCGGGCGGATTGCCTCGCAGGCCCGCGATGGAGGCGGTGATGATGACTTTGCCCGAGCGCTGCGGAATGAAGGCGCGTCGGCCCACTTCCTGGGTAAGTAAGAACATGCCGTTGATGTTGAGATTGATGACCTTCATCCAGGCCTCTTGCGGATAGTCCTCTGCCTTGGCGGCCCAGCTGGCGCCAGCGTTGTTGACCAGAATGTCAATCCGGTCGTAGTGAGTCAACACCTGGTCAATCAATACGGGGATCTGATCAAACTGCGACAGGTCGTTGACCACGGTGAGCACCTCATATCCCTCTTGTTCGAGCTGCGCCTTGGCATAAGCCAATTCATCTGCCTTGCGCGCCACGATCACCAGTTTGGCGCCCATCTCGCCCAGTGCTTGGGCCATTTGCAGCCCCAGACCACGCGATCCGCCAGTGATGATGGCCACGCGACCTGTCAGATCAAATAATTGCTGAACGCCCATACCTTTTGTCCTTTCAGTTGACCATATCCAGTGATGCACATGCCCCGATCAACCCAGTGGTGTCGGGTTGCGCAGATTGAGGATGTCGTGCATGCGCAGCTCGATGGCCTGGTTAATGCGACGATGCGGGATCACATAAAAACGGTCGTGCGCGACGGCATCAAACACCGCCGTTGCCATGTCGGCGGCACTCAGGCGTCCGGAGGCAACGGCCTGGTCCATGCGCTCGGCATAGGCGATCGATTGGGCACCTGCTGGGGCAGTGTCACCAAAGCGCTCTTGTCGCGTCCGCACCGAATTTTGAATACCTGTGGAGACCCAAGTTGGACACAGCACCGACACCCCGACATGGGCCTGAGCGGCGGTCAACTCACCGTACAAGGTTTCTGACAATGTGACCACACCGTGCTTGCTGACGTTGTAGGCGGCCATACCGGGAGTAGACAACAGACCGGCTGCCGAAGCCGTGTTGACAATGTGGCCCGGCGCATCTTGTTTCAACATTCTGGGCAGGAAGTGTTGGATGCCATGAATCACACTCCACAGGTTGACGCCGAGCACCCACTCCCAATCGGCGGTGGCGTGTTCCCAAGTGACACGGGTCAGCCCCACGCCCGCGTTGTTGCACAGCAGGTGCACACCGCCGAAGCGGTCAAAGGCAGCATCAGCCAAGGCGGCGATCTCGACTTCTTGGCTGACGTCGGTTTTGCGCAGCAGCACGCGCCTTGGTGGCAAATTGAGCGTTGCGGCGGCGGCTTCGAGTTTGTCGAATTCAATATCTGCCAACACTAGGTTCATGCCCTCGGTTGCCGCGCGGCGGGCCAACTCCAGCCCAATGCCGCTGGCGGCACCGGTGATCACCGCGGTGCGGTCGCTAAATTTCTTCATGACTTGCTTTCATGGTTACTTAGGGGTGCCGCAGTCCAGCTTGGCCACGGCCACAGGGGTTAAACCGCAAGCCATTCGGCCTGTAGCTTTTCATCAGAAATCAGTTGTTCTGGAGAGCCTTCGAAAACGATCTTTCCATGTCCCATCACACACACGCGATTGGAGACCTTTAAGGCGATTGCCAGTTTCTGCTCGACGAGCACCACCGACACCCCTTTTTGATGGATGTCCTTGATGCACTCACCAACCGCCGCCACGATCATGGGCGCCAGCCCTTCAGTCGGTTCGTCGACCAGGATTACCAACGGATTGCCCAGCAGCGAACGGCAGATGGTGAGCATTTGCTGTTCACCACCGGAAAGACTGCCTGCTTTTTGGTTCCTGCGTTCCTTCAGCCGAGGGAAGTAGATGAACATATCCTCCTTGGACCACCGATGTGCATGTGGGACCGGCGCGTGTTCACCCATTCGGAGGTTTTCTTCGACAGTCAGGTTGGCAAAAATTTCTCTTTCTTCCGGTACATAGGCCACACCAGCACGGCAGATGGAGAAAGGTCTTGCCGCCGTCAACTCACGATTGCCGAGAAGCACTTCTCCGCCGGTGGGACGGACCAGCCCCATGATCGTTTTGAGTGTTGTGGAGCGACCCGAACCATTTCTGCCAAGCAGACTAACCACCTCTCCTCTGCGAACATCAAATGTGACGCCCTGGAGAATATGGCTTTTGCCGTAGTGCGCATGCAAACCACGAACCTGTAACATCACTTCATTGGGGGGCATCATGCGTGCAACTCCTCGCCAAGGTAAGCCTCTCTCACGGCCGAGTTCCGCCGAATTTCTTCCGGCGTTCCAGTCGCGATCACCTGCCCATAGACGAGCACAGTGATGCGATCACTGATCGAAAACACCACATCAATGTCATGTTCGACGATCATCAGTGTCCGCCCTTGGGTGACGGTTCGAATGAGATTGGCCATGTAGGCAGTCTCTTCATGGGACATGCCCGCCATAGGCTCGTCCAGAAGGATGAGTTTTGGGTCGGATGCCAGCGTCAGCGCGATCTCTAGCGCCCGTTGTTCCGAGTAGGCCATTTCCCCGGCCAGTGTCTGTGATCGATTTTGCAATCGAACCAGTTCGAGCAGTCGCTCCGTTTCCTCCTGGACGCTTCGATGTGAAGCTGCAAACGACCAGAAATTGAACTGCAAACCGCGTGGCCGCATCACAGCAAGACGCACGTTTTCGAAGACCGTCAGCTTGGGGAAGATGTTCGTGATCTGGAAAGACCGAGAGAGTCCAAGATGGTTGATCCGTTGCGGAGCCAGTTCGGCGATGCTGTGGCCATCGAACTCGATACTGCCCGCCGTTGGATGAATGTTGCCTGAGACCAGATGGAACAAGGTGGATTTGCCGGCGCCGTTCGGTCCGATCAATGCGTGGCGCTCGTGCCGCTCAACGGCAAGATCAACACCCCGGATTATTTCAATATCACCAAAAGACTTTCGCAGTCCCCGCAATTGAAGAATAGGGTTGTTCATGCGTCACTCCCAACAAAGCCACCTGGCGCTGCGACAGAAATATCCACTTGCCGTTCTGTCATGACGGCATGACGACGGTGCGCATGCTTGCCGAGAAAACCACCACTGAGCAGCAAGACCGCAGGGACAAGCCAGGTAGAAAGTGCGCCAGGCATCCAGCTGACCCCGAACAGCCGCAGCGCAGGCCACGGCTGCTGTGCTGCGGCACTGACCAGTGACCGATAGTCTTGAGAAAACAGCCGCTGGATCATTTCAATGACGAACACGGTGCCACCCACCAAGAGCGCTACGGCAACACACACCAGCATCAACCAAGTGCCGAGTTTCACAAAACCGACCTGGCGCTGCAGTGCAGCCACACGCTCCCCAACGCCCACCAGTCCGTTCGGCATGAACATCATGATGAACACGAAAAGAATCCCCTGGTAAAGCAACCACGACTGCGTCTGATCAGACAGGACATACCCAAAGAATGTCATCAGCGCGGCACCAATGGCAGGCCCAAAAAATGTGCTGACTCCGCCAATGTAGGCGTGAATAAGCGGAGCGGAAGACACGGACATGTCGAGCAGTACATAGTTGGCGCTTTCACTGCTGATGACTTGCAATCCGCCTGCAATACCCGAGACCATGGCCGAGATGGCAAACACCAACACGTTCAGACCGTGTACGTCGTAGCCAAGAAAGCGGAGCCGATGGCTGTTTTCGCGCAGGCCGAGGGTCAGACGTCCCATCGGGGTATGGGTGTATAGATACAACCCGAGAGCGCTCAAAACCACCCAGAATAGCGTCAGGTAATAGACCTCGGTGCTGGATGCAAAACCCATACCCCAAGCGGGCATGCGGGTTGTTGAAATGCCTGCCTCACCCCCGAACACACCTTTCAGCTGTGGTCCGAGAGAATGCAGCAATTCCGCGATGGCGAGAGTAATCATCGCGAAATAGGTTCCGGTACGCTTGGTTGCAAACCAGCCAGAGACCACCCCCACCAAAAGCCCTGCGAGGCCACCCACAATGGGCAGCAACGGGGTGGGTAGCAACCCATTTCCATTCAGCGCATTCATGGCGTGCACAACGGCAAACGCGCCGATGCCAAAGTAGGCAGCATGTCCAAACGACAGCATCCCCGCCTGGCCACAAATCAAGTTGTAGGCCAGCGCAAACAAGACGGCAATGAGCATTTGGTTTGTGGCGTTCACCAAGCCCGGTCCGATCAAGTAAGGCAGGGCAATCAGAACTGCCAGCGCTAGCGTCAGGATGATTGAAGTGCGTTTCATTACATCAGCCCTTTTCACCCATGAGACCGGAGGGGCGAATCAACAGGACGGCAAGCATGAGAACAAATGGCAATGCCCCTGCAACGCTCGAAAGTTTCAACGTCATCAAACCGCCCAGTTCATTCGCCCAAGCGCCTGCCCCCAATACAGCAAAGGCATCGGCAAGACTTTGGTCAATGCCAACCGCCAACGAAGAGACGATGCCGATGAGTACCGATGCGAGCAGTGCGCCCTCCAGTGAACCCAGTCCGCCCACCACAACCACCACAAAGACCATGGCACCCAGTTCGAGAGCCATATTCGGACTGGTCACATAAAAGGCACCCGCAACAGCTCCAGCCAAACCGGCAAGGGCCGCCCCCACACCGAAAACGCCCATGAACACTAGAGGCACGTTATGCCCAAGCGCCTCCACCATGCTCGGCCTGTGGATCGCTGATCGGACCACAATTCCGACACGGGTACGCGCAAGCAAGAAATAGATGACGGCGAACATCACCATGGCGACCGCCCCCATGAAAACTCGGTAGAAGGGGTATTGCGACCCGTTCACCACGAAGGCGGCGAAATCGAGAGAACCCGGCAGACGGTACTCGACGGGATAATTGCCGAAGAACATCTTGACCAGTTCAGCAGCAATAAAGGAAAGGCCGAAGGTCAGTAGCAACTCATGGGCATGTCCATGCCGATGTACACGCCTTAGAAAAAAGCGCTCCACGACCACGCCCACCAAACCCACCAGGACAGGAGATGCCACCAATGCACCCCAAAATCCGAGTTGTCCATTGAGCGCAAACGCGAAGTAAGCACCGAGCATGTAAAACGAAGCGTGTGCGAAATTCAGCACCCCCATCATTCCGAAGATCAGTGTCAGTCCAGCCGACACCATGAACAGCAACAAGCCGTAAATGAAGCCGTTCAGCAAGGCAAAAATAAGCTGTTCCATGGTGTTTCAACAAGAAGGAGTCGACGGGAGATATGTCTGCCGAAGCGGATAGCCCACCCGGTCGACCTATCAGAGAAGCCTAATTCGAGGAATCGTTGGTCACGCCCCGGGCCGCTGCATCTTGCAACTGGCCTGGACAGGGGTGGATGCTTCCAAGCCGGTGAGCACCTTGACCGGCTTGAATCCCATGTCGGTATCGTCAACCTTGACCTTTGCATCTTTGCTGACGGTGGAGACCACCATAGGAATCAAAGCCTGATGGTCTTCGGCACGAAAGCTGATTTCACCCATGGGCGACTTGATCTTGACCGACTCCATGGCCTTGGCAAAGGCCACTGCGTCGAACGCACCTTTGACGGGCTTGGTATTCTTCAAGGCTTCGCCCACCAGCAAAAAACCCGTCACGGTCTGTGGAATAGGTGCCTTGGGCGTTTGGCCCGTTTTAGCGGTGTAGTCGTCCACGAATTTTTGAGTTTCTACGCCACCAACTTCCACATTGAAGGGGTGTGCCACGAAGTGACCCAAGGCCACCTCACCGGCATTCGCAAGTGAACCCGGTTGATCCAAGAAGGTTGTGCCAAAGCGCACCTTCAGACCCGCAGCCTTTGTGGCTTTCATCAATAACAACAGGTCGTTGGACCAGTTGCCCGTCATGACGGTATCTGCCCCTGAAGCCTTGATCTTCTCGACATAAGGCGCAAAGTCCTGAATTTTGTTGACATCGTGCAAGGTCTTTCCGACCACTTGATACCCCCCGGCGGCAGCGTTGTCACCAATCGATTTCTCAATGTCCTGGCCCCATGAGTAGTTCTGATTGATGGAGTAGACCTTGGTACCCAGCGCATTTTGTTCCCTCATACCGGCCAGAAGCGCCTTCATTCGGATTGATCCATTCGGGCTGACGCGGAAATTAAAGAAGTGGCACTTGTCGCCAGTGAGTTCTTGAGCCTCACCGCCCAAATTCACAAAAACGATTTCTTGTCCGGGGTTTCGCAGGTTGTGTTTGCGAACGTCTTCGGTCAGTTGTCCAGAAATGGCCGATGACCCACCTTGCGCAACAATCCGAACCCCATCCGCAATGGCCGCCTTCAGCTTATCGGCCGCAGCGGTTGGCGTTCCCTGGTTGTCCATCTCAACCAGTTGCACAGGTTCGCCATTCCAGCCACCCGATGCGTTGATTTTTTCAATGGCGTAGCGCACGCCGGCTCGGAAGTTTTGGCCGGTCGCAGCTTGCGGCCCAGAAAAGGTTTCCAGCAGCGCAATCTTCAGCGGGGCAGCTTGCGCGGTGCCGCACAAGACAGATGCTGCGGAAGTAAGTGCGACTAACAAAATGGGTTTGAGTTGCATATTGTCTCCTCATCAATAGGACGGGTTCAAAGTTTCAGATATTCGTGGTTTCGGACGCACAGGCGCGGCTAGCCACTGGTGTCAATCGTAGGGCTGCATGTGTCGCAGCGACAGGTTCTGAACGGGCGGAAAAGAGTCGTAAGCGGTCAACCCCACCCCAGAACAAACCCTGATGACGCCGAGCACCAAATGGTTTTGAACCATGTATTGGGAAATTTTTGCAGATGCCTGTCTTGACGCCAATCCATGGCGGACACCCAACTCTCATCAAGCATCCATCAGTCCCCCATATTTCTGACTTATGAGTAACTCAAGACATTTTGGTAATTACCCTATGCCACCCCATCTAAGCACTATAGATAATCGAGTCTTTTGGGGACAAGTGGGGGTTACTAACGGCCAACCAAGGGGCTAAACCACTTGAAAAATCGAATGGAGTCTCTGCTTTGTTACATCCATGGGTCAATGAACGCATCTACCCTCCTTACAAACTCGCTGCGCTCGTCGAAGTACTTTCCGAGCGAGGGATAGGTGAAGAGAAAGTACTTGATGGCACCGGGGTGCGACTGGATCATTTAACCGATCCTGATGCGCGTACATCTATCTCCCAATACGTGACGGCCTGTCGAAACACTGTTCGACTGCAAAGCGACCCCGCAGTGCCTTTTGAGATCGGACGTAAACTTCATCTGTCAGCCTATGGCATGTACGGCTACGCCGTACTCTGTAGCCTTTCCATGCGCGACTTTTTTGAAACAGTCATCAAATATCGACGCTTGGCCACTCCCGCCTATTCCGTCGAATGGCAAGTTGACGGCTCTCGGGCCATCTCTCGCTTCATTCGGCCCACGATTCCGTTGCTTGAGCCAGAGTTGCAGGCGTTCCTTTGTACTCAACAGATTGTCCTGTCCATCGTGCATGGCCAAGATGCCTGGGGCATTGACTACCTGCCCATCGGAGCTGCAATGCCGCCCGAGTTTGAAAGACACGCAGACCTTTATATCGAGTTAATGCGCTGCCCGATATCGTGGAACGCCCCTATTCCTGAGATCTACCACGACGCGACCATCCTTGACAAGCCAGCCCCGCTTTCTCACAGATTGACATCAACCATGATGAGGGCGACCTGCGACAGCTTGCTCGGACAAGCAAAAACCTCGGTCGGTATCGCAGGCAAAGTTTATCAAGTCGCTATGGCGCAGCCGGGCCAGATCCCGACAATGGCTCATGTGGCGGAGTCTTTACACATGACCGAGCGCACATTGAGGCGAAAGCTGGAGGCTGAAGACACCTCGTTCGCCGAGATCCTCGATGACATGCGCCTGTCACTGGCGCTTGAATGCTTGAAAGGAACAAATATGACCACCGAACATATTGCTGAACTGATCGGATACGACAACGCCACAAACTTTCGGCGTGCATTTAAACGGTGGACAGGCAAAACTCCTCGCGAATATCGCACCTAGAAGGACAGAAATTGAGATTGTGACGGAGAAGTGCATTGACGACGAGCCCTCAATAAATCCTCTATAAGGTGCATTGAATTTCTCAGCCAAATGCTCTTACTACGCACACAGAAGGAAGCGCCCCCTAAGCCCCAACATCCAGTAAAGTTACCTCATGATGGCTTGCTTGATGATGACCGCCGTGAAGCACCGTTTCAAAAACAGCGCGGACACACCATGACTCAATTGATTGGCCTCTGACCCCATGGGCAAAAACCGACTAGAAGCTTTCAGTGACGGTGTGTTGGCCATCGTCATCACCATCATGGTTCTGGAGATGAAAGTGCCTCACGGTGCCGACGTGTCTGCCTTGACGCCGTTGCTGCCCGTGTTGCTGAGCTATGTGCTCAGCTTTGTTTATGTGGGCATCTACTGGAACAACCACCATCACCTTTTGCACACGGTGCACCATGTCTCGGGCAAGATGTTGTGGGCCAATTTGCACTTGCTGTTCTGGTTGTCATTGCTGCCATTGGCCACCGGTTGGATGGGGGAGAACCCCTGGGCCCCCTTGCCCAACGCCTTTTATGGCGGCGTGTTGTTGATGGCAGCAAGCGCTTATCTGTTGTTGCAACGCGTCATCATGTCCTCAGACGCTGAGCATGGCGCACTTCAACAGATGATTGGCCGCGACATCAAAGGCAAGACCTCCGTCGGCGCCTATGCCACCGCCATCGTGCTGTCGTTCTGGCAACCTTTGTTGGCTCAACTGGTTTACCTGTGTGTGGCTTTGCTGTGGCTTATTCCGGATCGTCGAATAGAAAAGACATCTCACAATTGATTGATCGAAGTTTTTAGCGGCCATTGAAGGAGCACACCATGACCACCACATCCACCGTGACGACCACCTTGCAGGCCACGCCCTATCAGGTTGTGTTTGAAGATGATCTGGGCCACACATGGCATGCCGACGAACCCACGGAGGTGGGAGGCGGCAACACTGCCACCACCCCCGATCGGCTGATTCTGTCTGGCTTGGGTGCCTGCACCGCCATCACGCTCAAGATGGTGGCTGCACGCAAGCAGTGGCCATTGACAGGCATCCAGGTCCAAGTGCAACTCAATCCTCGTGGCAAGCCTGACAACGGCAGCGACATCGTTCGCCAAATCCACCTAGAAGGCCCGCTCACCGAGGATCAACGTGCGCAGTTGCTGAGGACGGCCAACGTCTGCCCCATGCACAAACTGTTGGTGGGCGAAGTACGCATCCAGACC
>JACCDU010218355.1_pt1 | contig 17043 bp, 13 predicted proteins | sample 7446081 | NCBI WGS metagenome assembly JACCDU01 (sample SAMN15323447, study PRJNA562643) | freshwater metagenome | isolation source: river surface water | place: USA:Blue River Watershed | collected 2017-08-17
GCTATCTATGCTTTTGCTTTGCCCTACATCGCTAAACAAATTGGACGAAAATCAACTCATGCTATCTCACTAACAATTGGAGGTCTTGGATTAATTTCAATGTATTTTATGCCCAATGAAAATTGGCTAATTCTTTCTATGATCGCAATAGGAATTGCTTGGGCGAGTATTTTATCTATGCCATTTGCTATTCTTGCAGGTTCTATTTCTCCTTTTAAAATGGGAGTGTACATGGGAATATTCAACTTTTTTGTGGTATTGCCACAAATCGTAAACGCCTTAATTGGTGGTCCTTTAGTTAAATATGTGTATCAAGACAACGCTATTTATGCCATTGTAACTAGTGGAGTGAGTTTCATCATCGCTGCACTTTTAGTGACACGTGTTAAAGATGTAGATGACGTAGTAAAAAAATAAATAATGACAAAAAAAGCATTCATATTCGACCTTGACGGCGTAATTGTAGATACGGCTAAATACCATTATTTGGCTTGGAAAAAAATTGCAACCGCCTTAGGTATCGAATTTACACACGAACACAACGAATTATTAAAAGGGGTAAGCCGCGTACGATCACTCGATATTATATTAGGTTTAGGAAACGTAGATGCTTCTCAAGAGCAAAAAGACCAATGGTTGATACAAAAAAACGAAGAGTATTTATCCTATTTAGTCGATATGAATCAAAGCGAAATTCTTCCTGGAGTGATGACGGTTTTGGAATTTTTGAAAGCCAATCATCAACCTATCGCCTTGGGATCAGCGAGTAAAAATGCCCGACCTATTTTAGAAAAAACAGGAATTCTATCCTATTTTGATGCTATTGTGGACGGAAATGACGTGAGTAACGCTAAACCTGATCCAGAAGTTTTTCTTCAAGCGGCTCAAAAATTAGGCATTAGCAACGAAAACTCGATTGTTTTTGAAGATTCGGTTGCCGGAATTCAAGCCGCTAACATTGCGGCTATGACCAGTATTGGTATTGGAGAGGCGGCCATTTTAAACGAAGCAAAATTCAATTTTCAAGACTTCACTTATATCGATGAAGCTTTTTTAAATTCACTTATAAATAATTAAAATGAGAATTAGGACTCATTAGTTCCTTTTCGAATTTCAAATTTTCAAATTAACAAAATGAATCAAGATTATATTAAACCAGACAACTGGTCGATTATTGAAGAAGGATTTGATGTAGAAAGAGTAAAATCATCCGAAAGTCTTTTTAGTATTGGAAACGGTGCCATGGGGCAACGTGCCAATTTTGAAGAAACCTATTCTGGCGAGACATTTCAAGGATCTTATATTGCCGGAATCTATTATCCAGACAAAACCAAAGTGGGCTGGTGGAAAAATGGTTATCCAGAATATTTTGCCAAAGTATTGAACGCACCCAATTGGATTGGAATCGATATTGAAATCAATGGAGAAAATTTAGATTTACATCAATGTGCTTCTGTTCGAAAATTCCGCCGTGAATTGAATATGAAAGAAGGTTGGTACCAACGTTCTTTTGAAGCTACTTTGCAAAACGGAACCGAGATTGCAGTCAATGTAAAACGCTTCTTATCAATCGATTTGGACGAAGTGGGAATGATCAATTATGAAATTTCTCCTATAAATAAAGATGCCAAAATTGTATACAAACCCTACATCGACGCAGGTGTAACCAACGAAGATGCGAACTGGGAAGAAAAATTTTGGGAACCATTGGAAGTGAAAAAAGGAAGCAATGAAGCTTTTGTAACGGCTCAAACGTTCAAGACGCATTTCAAAGCAACTACTTTCATGCACAATAGCATTTGGGCGAATGGAAAAAACGAAAATATTTCTCCAGTAGCCATAGATGCGACTAACGAAAAAATCCAACACAGTTACGAAACCGTAATTGCACAAGGACAAACCTCAGCGATTCAAAAAATTGGTGGCTATACCGTTTCTATGAATCATGCTAATACCCAATCTGCAGCTGAAAATGCAATTAAATTGGCTTTAGCTAAAGGATATGATGTCCTTTTAGAAGAACAAAAAACAGCTTGGGCTAAAATCTGGGAAATGTCAGATATCACTATCGAAGGTGATGTGAAAGCACAACAAGGAATCCGTTTCAATATTTTCCAATTGAACCAAACCTATTTAGGAAAAGATTCTCGTTTAAATATTGGCCCCAAAGGATTCACAGGAGAAAAATACGGTGGCTCTACCTATTGGGATACTGAAGCCTATTGTATTCCTTTCTATATGGCAACCAAAGACCAAGAAGTGGCTCGTAATTTATTGACCTATCGTTACAACCAATTGGACAAAGCCATAGAAAATGCTGGTAAATTAGGATTCACTAATGGCGCTGCTTTGTACCCAATGGTAACCATGAACGGCGAAGAATGCCATAACGAATGGGAAATTACTTTCGAAGAAATTCATAGAAATGGTGCAATAGCTTTTGCCATTTTTAACTATTACCGTTTTACAGGAGATTATAGTTATATTCCTGAAAAAGGATTGGAAGTATTAATTGGTATTGCTCGTTTTTGGCACCAAAGAGCTACATTCTCAACCCATAAAAATCAGTATGTGATTTTAGGAGTTACCGGTCCAAATGAATACGAAAATAATGTCAACAATAATTTCTACACTAATTACATTGCCAAATGGTGTATTGATTATGCAGCTGAACAAATTCAGAAAGTATCTTTAGAATACCCATCTGATCACAAACGCGTTATCGAAAAAGTAAATTTATCCGATGCCGAATTACAAGATTGGAAAAAAGTGGCGGATAATATGTACTTCCCGCAATCGGAAGAATTGGGAGTGTACTTGCAACAAGACGGATTCTTGGATAAAGAATTAGTTCGCGTAGCCGATTTAGACAGAAGTCAACGCCCGATCAACCAAAAATGGTCTTGGGATAGAATTTTACGTTCGCCTTATATCAAACAAGCCGATGTTTTGCAATGTTTTTACTTCTTTGAAGATCATTTCTCTAAAGAACAATTGAAAAATAATTTTGAATTCTACGAATCGTTTACGGTTCATGAAAGTTCGCTTTCACCCTGTGTTCACTCTATTCAAGCGGCTGTTTTGGATAAAATGGATATGGCGTATACTTTCTATTTGAGAACTTCTCGTTTGGACTTAGATGACTACAACAAAGAAGTGGAAGAAGGATGTCATATTACTTCAATGGCGGGAACGTGGATGAGTATTGTTGAAGGATTTGGGGGTATGCGTGTAAAAGACAACACCTTACATTTTGCTCCAAAAATCCCAAAAGAATGGCAAGGATACTCCTTCAAAATTAATTTCAGAAACCAAATTGTAAAAGTAACCGTTGATCAAAAAGCAACTCAAATTGCTTTAGAGGGTAACACCGCTATTACAGTTGTCGTTAATGGAAAAGAAATTGCTGTAGCTGCTAATGCTGCAATTACGGTTTAAAAAAAATGGTAAGAAACCCTTTTAGACGATAATTCTAAAAGGGTTTTTAATTGAGATACAATGAAAAAAATAATCCTATTAATCGTTTTACTTTCCATGCAAATGCATGCTCAAAGTCCTCAAGTGAGTTCGGGCAAAGTACAACGCATTGACAACTTCAAATCCAACTTTGTGGACTCCCGAACTGTCGATATCTGGTTACCAGAAGGGTATTCTGATACGCAAAAATATGCTGTATTGTACATGCACGATGGTCAAATGTTGTACGATGCAGCTACAACTTGGAACAAGCAATCTTGGGAAGTGGATGAAGTAGCTAGGAAATTGATTTCAGAAGGCAAGACCAAAAAATTCATTGTAGTAGGTATTTGGAATAATTCACAAAAACGCCATCCCGAATATTTTCCGCAAAAGCCCTATGAAAGTTTAAATCAAACACAAAAAGACACGATTACGGCACAATTACAAAAAGCTGGAAGGACAAAAGAAATCTTTCATCCTATCTCCGATTTGTATCTGAAATTTGTGGTGACCGAATTAAAACCCTATATCGATAGTCATTTTGCCACTTTGAAAAACAAAGAAAATACTGTTATTGCGGGATCCAGTATGGGCGGATTAATTTCCATGTATGCCATTTGCGAATATCCAGAAGTTTTTGGCGGTGCTGCTTGTATTTCAACCCATTGGCCTGGAATATTTAGCACGCAGAACAATCCTATTCCCGATGCCTTTATTTCATATATGGATTCGTATTTACCTGATCCAAAAACACACCAAATCTATTTCGATTATGGCAACAAAACGTTAGATGCGTTGTATCCTGAGTTACAGAAAAAAGTAGATGCTCTTATGCAGAAAAAAGGTTTTACCAACACCAATTGGTCGACCCAATTTTTTGATGGAAAAGACCATTCCGAAAAATCGTGGGCAGAACGTCTACACATTCCTTTGCATTTTTTATTAAAAAAATAAATTTTACTTCTATGAAAAAGTTTCTCTTTTTATTACTGACCACAAGCTTTGCATTTGCTCAAATCGATCGAGTGGAACCGCCGTTTTGGTATGCCGACATGAATCTATCAGAAGTACAGATTATGTTTTACGGAAAAAATATTGCCCAAAATGAAGTAGCTGTTTCCAATGGAGTGGTGATTAAAACCATTCAGAAAACAGAAAATCCTAACTATCTATTTGTAACGATTGACACTAAAAATCAACCGGCACAAGAGCTTGTTTTTTCGTTTTCCAAAAATAAAAAAGTAGCCTTTACAAAGCCTTATAGCTTGAAATCAAGAAAAGAAAATTCTCGCTTTCGCAAAGGATTTGATAGCTCAGACATGGTTTATTTGTTAATGCCCGATCGTTTTGCAAACGGCAACCCGAATAATGACAGCACCAAAGAAACTATTGAAAAAGCCAATCGTGCCAATAAAGACGGTCGACACGGTGGGGATATTGAAGGTATTATTAACCATTTAGATTACATCAAGTCATTAGGCGCCACTGCCATTTGGCCTACTCCACTTTGCGAAGACAATGACGAAAGAGGTTCGTACCATACTTACGGTCAATCCGATGTGTACAAAATCGATTCCCGTTTTGGAACCAATGAAGATTATGTTCGTTTGAGTGCCGAATTACACCAACGCGGCATGAAAAATATTATGGATTATGTGACGAATCATTGGGGGTACAAACATTGGATGATGAATGACTTACCAACTTACGATTGGATTCATCAATTTCCAGGTTTTAAACAAACCAATTATAGAATGACATCTCAATTTGACCCCAATGCATCCAAAACAGATGCTGCCATGTGCATGGACGGATGGTTTGTCAAATCGATGCCCGATTTAAATCAGGCGAATCCATTAGTATTAAATTACCTTATTCAAAATGCTATTTGGTGGATTGAATATGCCGACTTAGACGGCTTTAGAGTAGACACTTATTCGTATTGCGATAAGAAAGGTATTGCCACCTGGACCAAAGCTATTACCGACGAGTACCCGCATTTTAATATTGTAGGAGAAGTGTGGATGCACGATCAAGCGCAAATGGCTTATTGGCAAAAAGACAGTAAAATTGGAGCGATCCAAAGCTATAATTCCAACCTACCTTCGGTAATGGATTTTACCTTACACAATGCTATTAATGGTGGAGTTTTTAACGAAAGTAAAGCCAATTGGGACAAAGGAATTATCAAAGTATATGAAAATTTTACGAATGATTTCCTATATCCAAACACCAATAATCTTTTGGTATTTGCCGAAAATCACGATACCAATCGTTTCAATCAAATCTACCAAGGCGATTTTAAAAAATACCAAATGGCCATGAGTTTGGTCGCTACAGTTCGTGGGATTCCGCAATTATATTACGGTTCTGAAATTGGTATGAAAGGGGATAAAAATGTGGGAGATGGCGATATTCGTCACGATTTCCCAGGGGGATGGAAAGGCGATACTAACAATGCTTTTTCTGCTGCAGGTCGTACCAAGGAACAACAACAGTATTATGATTTTACTGCGCAATTATTCAACTGGAGAAAAGGAAAATCAGTGATTCATACAGGAAAAACTACACATTTTATTCCTGAAAACAATGTCTACACTTATTTTAGATACAATGATACTGAAAGTGTTATGGTTTTGCTTAACAATTCGGATGAAAAACAAGAAGTAAACATTGCTCGTTTTAGAGAAAACACTCAGAATTATTCAACTGGAAAAGATGTAATTACTGGACAAATAATTAACCTTAAAAACAACATTAATATTGAAGCCAAATCAGCTTTGATATTGGAACTAAAATAATCAATACCATGAAAAAAAATATTCTATTAGTAGCTCTTTTGGCAGCATTCATTGTGCCAAATACAACTCAAGCGCAAACTAAAAAAGTAACGAACTCCACTCCATTTGTATGGGAAGGAGCAAATCTTTATTTCTTATTGACCGACCGTTTTAACAACGGCGATTCAAGCAATGATAGCAATTACAACCGAAATAAAGAAACCGGAAAATTGCGTGGTTTCATGGGTGGCGATGTGAAAGGAATTACACAAAAAATCGAAGAAGGCTATTTTGACCAATTGGGAATTAATGCGATTTGGATGACGCCTTTGGTGGAACAAATTCACGATGGAACAGATGAAGGAACTGGATATAGCTATGGTTTTCATGGATATTGGGCCAAAGACTGGACTGCTTTGGATCCTAACTTTGGTACTCCTGAAGAAGTAAAAAACATGGTTGAAAAAGCACACCAACACGGTATTCGAATCGTATTTGATGGGGTAATTAATCACACCGGTCCTGTTACACCACAAGATGCCGTTTGGCCAGAAAATTGGGTACGAACATCTCCAGCTTGCGATTATAAAAATTATAAAAATACAACGGCTTGTACCTTAGTTGCCAATCTTCCAGACATTCTAACGGAGAGCGAACAAAACGTAGAATTGCCTGCGGCTTTAGTAGAAAAATGGAAAAAAGAAGGTCGCTACGAACAAGAAGTAAAAGAATTAGACGAGTTCTTTGCGCGTACTGGTTACCCAAGAGCACCTAAATATTATATTATTAAATGGTTGACGGATTACATTACTGAATACGGAATTGACGGTTACCGTGCTGATACTACAAAACATTTGGAGGAAGGTGTTTGGGCCGAATTCAAAAAACAATGCGACTATGCATTTGTAAATTGGAAGAAAAATAATCCTGCAAAAGTATTGGACAACACTGCTTTTTACACTACTGGTGAAGTTTCTGGTTATAACATTAGCGGTGGTTTATACTATGATTTTGGCGATAAAAAAGTAAACTACTTTGCTAATGGATTCAATAGTTTAATCAATTTTGAATTTAAAAACGAAGCCAAAAAAGACTACGAAAGTTTGTTTTCTTACTACTCCAATACATTGCAAAAAGAGTTAAAAGGATTTGGGGTATTGAATTATGTTTCTTCTCACGACGACTCCACTCCTTTTGATGGTAAAAGAGAAAAAACTTTTGAAAGCGCTACCAAATTATTGCTAACTCCTGGAACGGCACAAGTCTATTACGGGGACGAATCAGGCCGTAATTTAGTAATCGAAGGAACTAAAGGCGATGCAACTTTGCGTTCATTCATGAATTGGGAGGATATCAAAAACAACCCAACTACTCAAAAAACCTTGGCACACTGGCAAAAATTAGGACAGTTTCGAAAAAATCATCCTGCAGTAGGAGCTGGTGTTCATCAAAAAATTTCAGCTAGTCCTTATGTGTTTAGTCGTACTTTTTCTCAAGAAAATTACACGGATCAAGTAGTTGTAGGATTGAATCTAGCCAAAGGCAAAAAAACAATTCCAACCGGAACCATCTTCCAAAATGGAGCTAAAGTAATCGATGCATATTCTGGAAAAGAGTCGGTTGTTACCAATGGAAAAGTAACAGTTGATTCAGAATATGATTTGGTTCTTTTGGAATTAAAAAAATAAAATACAATTCAATTATAGCAACGCCTTTAGCAATAAAGGCGTTTTTTTATTCTTAACTTTGTCGTTCAAAATCAATAAATGAATCAAAACTTTGATATACTAATTGTGGGAGGTGGCGCTGCTGGATTTTTTTCGGCGATCAATATCGTAGAGCGCAATCCCAAACTCAAAGTGGCGATTTTGGAACGAGGCAAAGAAGTCCTGTCAAAAGTTCGCGTTTCAGGAGGTGGTCGTTGCAATGTAACTCATGCCTGTTTTGATCCCAACGAATTAGTGAAATTTTATCCCAGGGGTGAAAAAGAACTACGCGGTCCGTTTCATCAATTTTGTTCTGGTGATACCATCGAATGGTTTGAAAAACATGGTGTCGAACTTAAAATTGAAGACGATGGCCGAATGTTTCCTGTTTCCAATTCCTCCCAAACCATCATCGATTGTTTTTTACATACTAGTCACAAATTAGGCATTACCATCCTGACAGGACAAAGTGTGCAATCCATTTTCAAAAAAGAAAATTGCTGGAAAATTGAAACACAAACTAAAAATTATCTTGCTGAAAAATTAATTTTGGCTACTGGAAGCAATCCGAAAATTTGGGATATGTTGCATACCTTCGGCCATGCTATAATTACACCTGTTCCTTCCCTATTTACCTTTAATATCAAAGATCCCCGTATCAAGGAATTACCGGGTATTGCAACCCAAGTAAGCGTCAAAGTAATAGGCAGTAAACTAGAGTCAACCGGCCCTTTATTAATTACCCATTGGGGAATGAGCGGTCCTGCCATTTTAAAATTATCGGCTTGGGGAGCACGCATCTTACACGATAAAAACTACCAATTTGCGATAGAAATTAATTGGCTCAATGATATCGAAACTGAAGAAGCAGAAACCCTTTTGAAAGAACTCAAACAAGAACATGCCAAAAAAACAGTAGCCAAAAAATCGCCATTGGAAGTGCAAAATCGGTTGTGGGAAAGTTTGGTTCTCGCTTCAGGAATTGGTGCAGAAACCAAATGGGCTGATTTATCCAAAATTCAATTGCAAAACCTAGCCAACCAACTTACCAAAGCGATTTTTCAAGTCAACGGCAAAAGTACTTTTAAAGAAGAATTTGTTACTGCGGGCGGAATTGATTTGAAAGAAATCAATTTCAAAACTATGGAAAGTAAATTACATCCTAACTTATATTTTGCTGGCGAAATCGTCAATATAGACGCCATTACAGGTGGCTTTAACTTCCAAAATGCCTGGACATCTGGGTTTATTGTAGCGAATGCTATAGCGGAATTATAAAAATGATATTGCTTACAAACTAGAAAGACAACTACCTATTTAACCACCAAATACTAGCCGTCAATACCGAAGCAAAACTTACCCAAGCTAGATAAGGCAGCATTAAATAGCTTGCCGTTTTGTTGATTTTAGCAAATTGAGAATAGGTTTCAAAAATCATAAGCCAAAGCAAAACGACTTCGATAGTAGCTAACATCAAGTTATGTAATCCAAAAAACAAATAGGACCAAAGTGCATTCAATACCAATTGGATGGCAAAAATTTGCAAGGCTTTAGTAACTACTACTTTTTGCGTTGTAATTTGATTCCAAATGAATCCCGCTGCAACACCCATCATCACATACAACGAAGTCCAAACCGGAGCAAAAATCCAATTGGGAGGATTAAAACTAGGTTTGACTAAAGTAGGATACCAAGTGGTTATTGAAGTACGGGTGACCATTCCAGACACATAGCCCACTACTAAACAAATAACAACAACAATGGCAACACGAGAGATTTTATTCATTTTGTTTATTTTGAATCAAATTTAGTCAAAACCAATTCAGCAAAAAAAGTATCTTTGCTAAAATTTTGATTCATGGCCACAGCAAACGATTTTATTCCAGCTCCCTATACCCATTCGATTGATCAAGGTGTTTTTCAATGGTCGGCGCCAAGTAATATTGCATTGGTAAAGTATTGGGGGAAAAAAGAAAATCAAATTCCCGCGAATCCTTCGGTAAGTTTTACCTTGAATAATTGTAAAACCATTACCCAATTGGCTTTCGCCAAAAAACAGAATCAAGACCCATCGACTTTTTCTTTTGACTTGCTTTTTGAAGGAAAGCCAAAAGAAGATTTCAAACCCAAAATTCAAAAGTTTTTAGAGCGAATTGAAATCTATTTGCCCTTTTTGAAAAACTATCATTTTACAATTGATACTCAAAATACGTTTCCGCACAGTTCTGGAATTGCCTCTTCGGCATCTGGAATGGCAGCATTAGCCATGAATTTGATGAGTTTGGAAAAGGAATTGAATCCTGCAATGACCGAAGCGTATTTTTACCAAAAAGCCTCTTTGCTAGCACGTTTAGGTTCGGGTAGCGCCTGTCGAAGTGTTAAAGGAGAACTAGTAGTTTGGGGTAATCAAGCGAATATTCCTGGAAGTTCGGATTTATTTGGAGTAGAATTTCCACACGCCATTCACGATACTTTCAAGAATTACCAGGACACAATACTTTTAGTAGATAAAGGCGAAAAACAAGTATCTAGCACATTGGGTCACGATTTGATGCACCACCATCCATTTGCCGAAAGACGATTTACACAAGCACATGAAAATTTAGACCAACTGATTGCTATTTTTGAATCGGGAAATCTAGAACAGTTCATCGCTGTTGTGGAAAGCGAAGCCTTGACATTACATGCCATGATGATGACTTCGATGCCTTATTTTATTCTGATGAAACCCAATACATTAGAAATCATTAATCGCATTTGGCAATTCAGAAATGCAACTCAAATACCTGTTTGTTTTACCTTAGATGCCGGTGCTAACGTTCATGTTCTCTACCCATATCAAGTGAAAGAAAAAGTCTTGCAATTTATTCAGGACGAATTAGTTGGCTATTGTCAAAATGGTCAGTATATTTGTGATCAAATTGGAAATGGCAGTCAATTAATTGATTAATCAACAGTATGAAAGGACCTTTATTTTATTCAAAAATATTACTCTTTGGAGAATACGGAATTATTCAAGACTCCAAAGGGCTTTCAATTCCCTATAATTTTTATAACGGTGCCTTAAAAACCGACAAAAATCCTTCGGAAGAAGCTATTTCCTCTAACGGACATTTGAAACGTTTTGTCGCGCATTTGAAAAATTTAGCCGTTGAACAGCCTTCTTTAGTACAATTTGACTTAGTTACTTTAGAACAAGATGTAAATAATGGGATGTACTTTGACTCCAGCATTCCGCAAGGATATGGAGTGGGAAGTAGCGGGGCTTTAGTTGCTGCTATTTACGACAAATATGCCCAAAATAAAATCACCGTTTTAGAAAACCTAACTCGTGAAAAATTGTTAGAATTAAAAACCATTTTTTCTCAAATGGAAAGCTTTTTTCATGGAAAAAGTTCTGGTTTAGATCCGTTAAACAGTTATTTAAGCATCCCAATTTTAATCAACTCCAAAGACAATATTGAAGCTACGGGCATTCCAACACAAAGCCTAGATGGCAAAGGAGCCGTTTTCTTAATCGACTCTGGAATTGTAGGTGAAACTGCTCCAATGGTAAATATTTTCATGGAAAATTTGAAAGACCAAGGTTTCCGAAACATGCTTAAAACACAATTTGTAAAATATACGGATTCGTGTGTAGAGAATTTCTTAGGTGGCGATATGAAATCATTGTTTGCCAATACTAAAAAACTATCTAAAGTAGTTTTAAGCCATTTCAAACCGATGATCCCAGAAGAATTTCACGCAATTTGGCAAAAAGGAATTGATACCAATGACTACTATTTAAAATTGTGTGGTTCAGGTGGCGGTGGCTATATCTTAGGATTTACCGAAGATTTAGAACGCGCCAAAACTTCACTGAAAGACTACAAATTAGAAGTGGTATACCAATTCTAATTCCAATCATTTAATAACCTTACCATGCTAAGCAAAGCGAACAAATTGGTGATTAAGAAAATTATCAGCTTGTTCTCTGTAGTAAGAGGGTACAACATTCCCATTATTATCTTAGCGCAATACCTATCAGCCGTTTTTATCTTGGCACCTGAGCAAAGAGCGCTAAACGTTCTACTCGACTTTAATTTATTTATCTTGGTTTTTGCTTCAGGTTTGACAATTGCCTCTGGTTATATTATCAATTCTTTTTACGACAGTAAAAAAGATTTAATCAATCGCCCAAATAAATCCATGCTCGATCGGTTGGTGAGTCAAAAAACCAAACTGAATGTCTATTTCACGCTCAATTTCATAGTCGCATTAATGGCCTTATTTGTTTCCTGGCGTGCCTTCTTATTTTTTTCAGTATACATTTTCCTGATTTGGTTCTATTCACACAAAATAAAAAAGCAACCTTTTATTGGCAATTTAATGTCGGCTTTTTTAGCGGTATTGCCTTTTTTTGCCATCCTCTTATATTATTACAACCAAATCCCATTTGAAGCAATTGAAAACTACAGCAATCAATTGGCAGTAATTTTTGCTCATGCTAGCTTTTTATTTTTGTTATTACTCATTCGAGAAATGATAAAGGATTTAGAAAATCTAAAAGGGGACTTAGCCAATAATTACAAAACTATCCCAATTGTTTACGGTGAAAAATTTTCGAAAAATATAATCTCGGTATTAATTATTGCCACAGTTCTTCCTGTGTATATATTAATTGAAATTTACGATGTAGGCTATATGGACACTTATTTTTATAGCTGCTTAATCGTACTTCTCTTTTTTATTTTGGCTTTACAAAAAGCAACGCAAAAAGAACAATTTCTTCGATTGCATAATGTTTTAAAGTTCCTCATTGTAGCCGGAGTCTTTTGTATCGTGTTAATTAATCCATCCGTTTTGTGGCACGGAAAACGATTGTTGCATTTTATGTAACAACTGCTGATTTCAACTCTTTGATGCTAAAATCGTTTCTCAAGGATATAAATACTATCTTTGCAGGCTGAAGGACAATTTCGTCCGAATGCAGCATTAAATTACCAATTATCATGAATACTAATAGAGGTGGTGGAAGAACCAATAGTTCTAGACCCAATTCAAATAAGCCAAAGCCAGCGATGCAAAAGCGTGCGCAGGGTCCTAAAAAGGCTAAAATCAACACAAAGGTTGCTGAAGTAGAAGCTAGTAAAGTAGCTAAAAAACCAAATCAAGCTCCTAAAAGAGCCAAGGCGGCTGACGAAATTCGTTTGAATAAATACATCGCAAACTCAGGAGTATGTTCTCGACGCGATGCCGATATTTACATCCAATCAGGGAATGTAAAAGTGAATGGAGTTCCTGTAACTGAAATGGGTTATTTGGTTAAAATTACTGATACCGTTAATTTTGACGGAGTACAATTAACGCCAGAGAAAAAAGAATACATCCTTTTGAACAAACCTAAAAACTTTACAACAGCACTTGACGAAGGTCAAGAATTTCGTAATGTTTTGGAATTGGTTCGTGGAGCTACCACTGCCAAAATTGGCGCCGTAGGTCGAATGGATAAAAATACTACTGGATTGTTATTGTTTACCAATGACACGGATATGATTAGAAAATTTACTTTACCTAATCAAAAATCATCTAAAATCTACCAAGTTTCCTTAGATAAAAATTTGAAATACGAAGATTTAGAAAAAATTAGTAAAGGTTTAGTTTTAGACGGACACCGTGTATTTGTAGAAGAAGTAAGTTATATCGATAACGAACCTAAGAGTGAAATCGGTCTTAAATTACGTTCTTCCAATGTAAAAGTAGTTCGTGCTATTTTTGAAAACTTCGATTACAATGTATTGCGTATTGATCGTGTCGCATTTGCAGGTTTAACCAAAAAGAATTTACCGCGAGGCAATTGGCGTATGCTTACAGAACAAGAAATAATTAATTTGAAAAACGTTTAGTTATCAAATTCAATTCATAAAAAAACCTGCCAATTACTTGGCAGGTTTTTTGTTTTTTAGACTATGATTATCCTTTAAACTTTTTAACAGGAGTTTCTTCTTTCTTGTCTAAGCCTCTTTTTCGTAGTAAGGGCTCAATACTTGGCTCTGCACCACGAAAACGTTTGTACAAGACCATTGGATCCTCTGTTCCACCTTTTTCCAAAACATTTTTTCGGAAAGACTTCGCTTTTTCAGGATTAAAAAGAGTAGTGATTTTAAACGCTTCAAAAGCATCAGTATCCAAAACTCCAGACCAGATGTAGCTATAATATCCTGAAGAATAGCCTCCCGAGAATATATGACTAAAATAGGTACTTCTATATCTTGGAATAATCGATTCAATTAAGCCAATTTTATTCATGGCTTGTTTTTCGAAAGTATTGGCGTCAATAGTGATGTCCTTAGTTTGTGAATGGTACGCCAAATCCAATAATGAAGCAGCCAAATATTCAGTAGTTCCAAAACCTTGATCAAAGGTTCCTGACTTTTTCAATTTAGCAATTAAAGCATCGGGAATCACAGCACCAGTTTGATAATGTTTAGCAAATAGTTTAAGCACTTCCGGTTCTGCTGCCCAGTTTTCCATAATTTGCGAAGGCAATTCCACGAAATCTCTTGGCACACTTGTTCCTGCTAAACTTTTGTAGGTAACATTGGATAACAAACCATGTAAAGAATGCCCAAATTCATGAAATAGTGTACTCACTTCGTCAAAAGTTAATAAAGCTGGTTTGTTTTCTGTTGGTTTTGTAAAATTGCACACGATCGAAACTATTGGTGCTTTACGAACGCCATTTTCTGTTTTTTGATTTCTATACGATGTCATCCAAGCCCCACCTCTTTTGGATTCACGAGGATGAAAATCAGTGTACAGCACCCCAACATGGGTACCGTCAGCTTCTAAAACTTCAAAAGCAGTTACTGCTTCGTGGTATTTAGGAATGTCTTTTAATTCCTTAAACTGTAATCCATATAATTTTTGCGCCACTTGAAAAGCCCCGTTTCTTACCAGTTCTAAACTAAAATACGGACTCAATTCTTGCTCGTCTAGATCAAATCGTTCTTTTCTGATTTTCTCTGTATAATAGCGCCAATCATAGGGTTGCACCGGTCCTTTAATCCCGTCTTTAGCCATCATTTTTTGAATGTCGGCAGCTTCTACTTTGGCTTTTTCCAAAGCAGGTTTCCATAAATCATTCAATAATTTATTGACATTTTCTGGTGTTTTGGCCATAGATTCTTCCAATACATAATTAGAGTGGGACGCATATCCTAACAAACGTGCTTTTTGTCCACGAAGATTGGCTAACTGAATCGCATTGGCTTTGTTATCCGTTTCATCATCGTGATTAGCACGCGTTTGATAAGCATTCCAAATTTCTTGACGCAGTTTTCTATTGGCACTGTATTGCAAGAAGGGCATCACGCTTGAATTGGCTAAAGTAAACACCCAACTTCCTGATTTTCCTTTGGCATTAGCATCGGCCGCTGCCGCATCAATAATACTTTGAGGAAGTCCTGCTAATTCTTTTTGATCCGTAATGACCAATTGGTATTTATTGGTCTCCGCCAAAATGTTTTGGCCGTATTTCAAACTCAATAAAGACAAATCTCCATTAATTTTTCGAAGCGTTTCTTTCTCTGAAGGAGACAAATTAGCGCCAGAACGAACAAAATCTTTATAGGCGTTATCTAAAATTCGAGCTTGCTCTAAATTCAATCCTAAGGTTTCTTTTTTGTTCCAAAGCGCTTTCACTCTTGCGAACAATTTCTCATTCAAATAGATGTTATCGCGGTGTGATGATAAATTGGGAGAAACTTCTTTGGCTATAGTTTGAATTTCTTTATTGGTGTGAGCCGAATTCAAATTAGAGAAAACGGTGTTGACATTTGATAATAACTCTCCAGCATTTTCCATTGCCAAAATTGTATTCTCAAAAGTAGGCTCGGCTGTATTATTTGCAATCGCATCAATCTCAGCAGCATTCCTTTTAATACCCTCTAAAATAGCGGGTTTAAAATGTTCGTTCTTAATTTGATCAAAAGGCGGAACATTAAATGGCGTGTTATAGGTCTGGAAAAATGGGTTCATAGTGGTCATTTCTTGTGCATTTGCGGTTAGCATACTTCCTATGACTAGACAAACAAATAAAGTTTTTTGTATCATAAATTGGAGAATTAAAAAAGTAAATTTAATCAAATACTACAAACAATTACTTATTAAAATGAAAAGAGAATAAAATAAAAATAATTACTTTAGCCAAAGTCATTATAACCCAATTCGATATGAAAAAGTTGCTATTACCATTTGTTTTATTGTGTGCTTTAATTACATCTGCGCAAGAATTCAAAAACTACGGAACACCATTAAATAGTGGAGATAAAAACTTTACTGCTCCAATGTTCAATTCTTTAAATCAAGTTTCAGAATATAGAAAAGGATATTTAAATGATAGGAAAATAGATGGTAGCCCTTATATAATTGAAGCTTTTACCCCTTCAGAAATCGTAGGTATACAACATACTTTCAACATGAGATACAATGCCTATGCGGATGAAATTGAAGTAGAAAAAAGTGCAAATGAAATTTATGCTTTGAAAAAAGAAAGTGAATTCAATACCATTCTAATAAATCGCGGAGCATATAAATTACGCTTAGTCAATTATTGGGGTACTTCTAAAAAAGAAAGCAATGGTTATCTTGTTGAAATTGCTTCTGGAAATGAAATCACCTTATTTAGAAGAGATAAAATTGAACTACTTCCAGGCAAAGAGGCCATGACTTCATTTGAAATAACAACACAACCTAAATTAATTCGGATGAAGGCACGTTATTTTATTGGCATCAAGAATAATCCAATTATTGCTTTTCCTGAAAATAAAAAACAATTAATCAATAGCTTTCCTAATTTTAAAGATCAAATAACAAATTTCATTAAATCGAACGATTTGGATTTTGATAATGAAACCGATCTTAGCAAAATTGCCTTATTCCTGGGTACATTGTAAAATAAAAAAAGCTTCTCAATTGAGAAGCTTTTTTTGTGCGGATAATAGGACTCGAACCTACACGCCTTGCGGCACCAGATCCTAAGTCTGGCATGTCTACCAATTTCACCATATCCGCGTGAATTGGGTGCAAATATACACATAAGTTCTAATTTTCAAAGC
>JACCDU010924424.1_pt1 | contig 17038 bp, 12 predicted proteins | sample 7446081 | NCBI WGS metagenome assembly JACCDU01 (sample SAMN15323447, study PRJNA562643) | freshwater metagenome | isolation source: river surface water | place: USA:Blue River Watershed | collected 2017-08-17
CTGAGCATGCCCGAGGGAGGTCGATGGACGCGCTGGGCACAAATGGATTGGACCGAAGCCGAGCGCGATGGCCATACGGGTCGTCAGCTGATGGCGGGCCTGAAACTCGCCCCAGCGGGCCGCTGGGGCCAGCGGCTGGACACCTCGCTCATCGCCAGCCCTAGCGCGCAAACGCTGAGCATGGGCCTGTCCTTGCCCCTGGCTGCACGTGGCTGGCGTTTGAACACAGGGCTGTCGCGCTCCCAGTCGCGCAGCTCGGTGCCCTCGAGCACCCCAGGCGCGCCGGATTTGAATTTGGAGGGACGCTCCGGTACCGAGCAGATCGAACTGGGCTACTGGTTGGAACCCGTGGGGTGGGATTTGCTGCGTGTCACCGCGCAATTGGCCCGCTGGACCTCGCGCAGCCAAGTGGCCAGCCAAGTCCTGAGCGATCGCCGCATCCAGCGCCTGAACCTGGCCTTGGGCGGGGAATGGCGCACCCATGTGGGCGATGTACCGCAAGCCTTGAACCTGAGCTGGCGCACCAGCTGGACACACGGGCACAGCGCCAGCGGCGAGTATCGGTTTCTTGACGGCAACCTGAGTGGCCACTGGTTGCTGCATGCCGCCAGTGGCTTGACAGCCCGGGTCAATGCGGCGGTACGTGTGCGCAACAACAGCACGCCAGACGCGATGGATGTCTGGATGATCGGCGGCCCTGCCACCGTGCGCGGCTTTGCGCTGGGCAGCGCCTCTGGGCAGAGTGGTCACGCGGTCCAACTGAGCCTCGTGCGACCCTGGAGCCTGGGGGAGCAAAGCGGCGAACTGATGTTGCTGGCCGACCAGGGCAGCGCCCGAGGCGCCAGCGGTGCCAAGGTGCTGGGCAGCAGTGGCGTGGGCATGACCTGGCGCATGGCCAAACAGCAAAGCCTGGAGATGCAATACACGCACCAAGGCCGTGGCAGTGCAGGCATCAACCTCGAGCGTTTGGTGATGCGCCTGAATCTGGCGTTCTGATCTTTCCAAACAAAAACGTCCCACCCCAACCAGGGGTGAGACGCCCGCAGGTCTGGCGGGCCGGGGCATTCGGCATGTTGTTCGCATGCGTCCGCTCCAGAGCCCGCCCAATCCCGCCTTAACGCGCCACCATCCCGACCGAGGCCTGGTTGGCCACGACCTGCGAGGTGATGCTGTTGCCGCTCATGGCCACGGTTCCGCCCACGCTGCCACTGCCAGAAGTGGTAACCGCCATGTTGACGCCAACGATCTGCGCACTGAGGGTGGCCGTCGAGGTCTGCTTGTTGTTGACGGTCACGCCAGTGGTCTCAAGCCCTTGGGCCAGGGTTTTCATGCCCACCGTCGAGCTGACCAAGTTGCCATAGGCCAGGGCAACGATCTGGTTGCCGGTCATCGCCACATTGACATTGCCGCCCGAAGCGGTTGCGGACAGATCGGCGCCCACATTCAGGTACTGGACCTTGGCTGTGACCGAGCCAGCGCCTGCGTCCTGGTAGTTCAGGATGGCAAAGTTATTGGCCGATGTGGTACCCGAGGTGCCCGATCCCGCCACCGACGTCCCACCCACCGCGTTGAGCACGTTGGTGGCGTTGTTGACGCCGGCCTGGGCACGGAACATGTTGTTGTCCATCGAGTACGTGGTGGTCGAGTTGGCCACCACCTGGTCGGCTTCAATGCCAAACATGGCCTTCGTTCCGGCGCTCGAACCGCCCAAGGTGGCGCTGACGTTGCTGGCGGCGGTCTGCACGTTCTTGAGCACACCCGAAGCACGCAAATCACCGCTGGCCGTCAGACTCAAGGTGTTGCTGGCGTTGTTGACCACGCCTTGCGCCGTCAGGCTGTTGTCACGGGCCGTCAAGAAGGTGGGCAAGGTCGCATTGCCCAGCGCTTTGGCGTAAATCACCGAGTTGCCCGGATCCAGGGTGGCGCTCACGCCGGCCGAGATGGCGGTGCCAGACTGCACGTTGAGCACACCAAAGTCCATGTTGGCCATGGTGGTGGCCTCAAGTGTGGGCAAGCTCGAGAGCGTGGTGCCCTTGGCGAGCAAGGTGGTACCGGACACCGACAGCACATTGTTGGCATCGTTCATGCTGGCCGTTGCCGCCAAGGTATTGCCCCCAATCAAGGCGTTGACACCCGACACGGTGCCCGCACCTGTACCGCCCAGGTCCATGCGGAGCACGCCGTTGATGGCGGAGATGCGATCCAGGCTGGCACTGACGTTGGTGGTGGCGGTTTGGGCATTGGCCACCGCACCGGTCATGTTGCCCATGGTCGTGGCGGTCAGGCCAATGGTGTTGGTGGCGGCGTTGGCCTGGGCCACCGAGCTGGCGGTGTTGTTGGTCACGCTCAACTGGCTGTACACCGCACTGGCTCCCGTGCCGGTGCCCGCCACTTCAACAGCCTCAATGCCAATCTCCGTGCGGAGCACGCTCGAGGGCGTCTTGTCGGCGCTGGACTGGTAATTGGCAATGCCCACATCGGCGGTGGTGGACACGCTGGGGGTCGCCACGGTGGCCGCCAAGCTGGTGGTCAGGCCGCTGCCGGTGATCAGGGTGCCGCTGCCCGCTGTGGCCCCGCCCACTTGGATGGTGTTGGTGGCCAGGTTGACCGAGGCGGTGGCGGCCGAACGGTTGCCGGTCACTTCCATGTTGCTGGCGGTCAGGTTGGCCGCCAGGTCAATTTTCTGGACCGCCGTCGTGGTCGCAGTCACGGTGGCGCCGGTTGCGGCCGTCTGGCTGGACGCAATGCCCATGGGCGAGGTCACCAGGCCGGTGGACAGGGCAGCAGACTGCTGATTGGTGACCGTGTTCACCTGAACGGCCGAGGAGGCCAGGTTGTCATTGAGGGCCAGACGCGAGTTGGTCAACACATTACCCCCTGCCGTGGCGGTGATGGTGCTGGTGTTGGTCGCGGTGTAGGCCAAGCCACCCGTGGCGCTCTGCACGTTGATGGTGCCCAGATTGGCGGTGTTGGTGGCCCCCGTGGCCGAGCTGGCACCGCCAGTGGCCGACCCGGTGACCTGGCTGCCGGCCAGCGATATGGTGTTCGATGCCATGTTGCCCAGCGCCTGCGCACGGGTGGCATTGCCCACCACGTTCAGCACGCCAGTGGTCACCGTTCCGGTGACATCCAGAGAAATCGTGTCGGTCAGCGCCGCAGCGACCGTATCGGTCGGGCTGGTGGCGCGGATGTTGATGGCCTGGTTGTTGTTCAGGAGCGACTTGGGCGTGGTCATGTTGGCCGACGACAAGTCGATCACGTTGAACACCGTGTTCAGACCGGCCGAAACGTCTGCGGTGTTGCGCGAAACCTGTGCATTGCTGGCGTTGACGCTGGCCACCGTGATGGTCTGAACGGAGCCTGTGCTCAAATCCGCCGTGGCGCTGCCGTTGGTGGCTTCCTGCTTCGAGAGCAGGCCTTGTGTGGCGCCGGTCAAGGCGCTGGAGTAGTTCAGCGCTTGGCGGTTGTCGGCGTAGTTGAGCTGGGCGGTGGCGTTGAGCTGGTTGGCGGTCAAGGCCAGGCTGGAAGAAGACGACAGCGCCCCACTGCTCAAGGTCACCTTGCCCAGCGTATCGGCATCCACGCTGTTGAGCGTGCTCGACTGCAGGTTGACCAAGGCGTTGTCGGCGGTGACCTTGCCAATGGTGCTGTCGATGGCCAGGGTGGCCGGGGTGCTGCGGGTCAGGGCCATGCCCGATAGGGTCTGGGTATTGGCGGCGTAATTGCCCAAGGCGCTGGTCTGGACCTTGTTGGCATTGATTTGCACATTGGAATCCGCGACGGTCCCCGTGGCCACCAGCACCTGGTCACTCAGGTTGGCAGCCGAGCTGTTGGCCGTGGTGTTGTTGATCACCTGCCGCGAGACCAGGGCAGTGCTGTCGGTGCTCGAGGCGCTGCTGGCCGAGATCAGGCGGTTGTTGGCTGTGTTGGACTCGGCATTGGCCGCAAGGGTGTTCTGATTGACCGTCAGGTTGGTGGCCGCGGCAATGGCGCCGGTTGTCACGTTAACGGCTTCAGACGAAGCGGCCGTGGTGACGGCGGCATACACCTTGGTGTTGCTGGTGGTCTGGTTGTTCACCAGGCCAAGGTCGGCCACGGCTTGCAGCTTGGTGGTGGCCACAGCCGGAGAGGTGGTCCCGTCCAAACCTGCAGCAAGGGTGAGGGAGCGACCGGTGATGGTGTTGGTGCTGCTGGTGAGCGTGTTGTTGGCCGAGTTGGCATTGGCCGCAGCGCTCACCGTGTTCTGGTTGACGCTGGCATTGGTGGCGGACAGACTGCTTGTCAGCGACGAGACCGAGCTGCCCGTGGCGATGGCCTCCGTCCAGGCCGACACGACCACCTGATCCGACACCACGCCGGCGCCGATCCCCGAGGCGTCGGCGGCATTGACCGTGGCGCTGTTGTTGGCCTGGTTGAGGCCTGCATTGGCGCTGATGCGGTTGCTCGACAGGTTCAGGCTGCTGCCCGCACCCGACACCACCGCGGCGTTGAGCTGGATGCCGCCCACCGTGGTGGCCGACAGCTTGGCCGTGTCCAGGGTAGACGCCGATGAGGTGTACTGGGCATTGGCCACCGTGAGATCACCCAGGGCCGAGAGACTCAGGCCGCTGATGGCAACGCTCAGGTCTGGCGACAAACCATCCGTCCCGGACTTGCCGGTCATCTGGGTGCTGAAGTCGGTCGAGAGGGCATTGCTCGCCTTGTTGGCGTTGGCAGTCGACTCGATCACGTTGCTGGTCGTCACCAGGCGGCTGGAGGTGGCATTGCCCGTCTGCAAGGAAATATCCAGAATGTCCAGACCCGTGGTCGACCCGGCCACAGCGGTCACGGTCTTGTTGTCCGTGACCGTGGTCCACTGGCTGTTGCCCACGGCTGCGGTCAGCGACGGCGCGCTCGCACCGTTCAAGGTGACACCGGTGCTGCCTGTGTTGGCTGCTGCGGCAGACGACACGGTGTTGCCCGTCAGGGTGCCGTTGAAGTTTTCCACCGCGACCTTGGTGGAGCCGGTTCCCGTGCCAGTGGTCAGCTGCACCAGACCCATGGTGTTGGAAGCCTTGACCACGCTGGTGTCACTCGATTGCTGGTTGATGGCGGTGACACCCACATTGGAGACCACGGTGTTCGCGCCAGTCCCCCCGGGCAAACCAATCGTGACACCTTTGACCGGCGAACCAGACGCCCAGTTGAGCGAACCGCTGACCGACATATTGGCCACATTGGCGGCCACACTGGTGGCGGCCAGGTTGGCGTCGGCCAAGGCCGAGACGATGTTGTTGCTGCTTGTTGCTGCACCGTTGTTGGTGGGCGTCGTGGCGGTCGATCCCACTTCAACCGTGATTTCGGCATTGGTCAGCAAGCCCTGCACCGAGGTGCTGCCGCTGGTCTGTTGCAAGTTGACCGCCGACGCCGAAGCGGTCATGGCGCTGGCTTGCGAGGTCTGCCCCACGCTGACCACATTGCCCGCCAGGTTCGGCACTGCACGGGCGGTGATCAGGTTGCCATTCTGGGTGATGGAACCGCCCGAAGCCAGTTGGTCGGCAGCCACCGCAATTTGCAAGTCACCGGCGCCTTTGGCGGCACTGGCGGTCAGGGACAGGGCGCTGGCATTTTGCACGTTCAACACCGCCAGGTCGGCGGCGAGGGTGGACGAGGATGCGCCAGTGGACACGCGGGCGTTGGTGCCGCCGCCGGTGACCGCTGCACTGCTGTCAAACTGGATCACATTGCCGGCACCCGAGATGCTGCCGTTGTTGGCCCGTGCGCCGCTGTTGTTGACCACCACCGTGCTGTCGATGGTGTTGCTGTTTTGCGCCAAGCTGCCGGAGAGAACCGTGGCATCGTTTGGCGCTGAGCCGTTGGCTTCCTTGATATTGGTCAGAACGGCCACGTTGGTGAGCGTGGACAGGTATTCCGACGTGTTCCCCCCGTTGCGGGCCGCGCCCTGCGCATTGGTCACCACGGCCGAGCCGGTCCAGCCCGCCGAGCTGCTGGACGCCTGGAACAGGTTGGTGCTGGTGTTGCCGCCTGTGATGGCGCTGATGCGGTTACCCGACTGGGTCAGGCCATCCGAGAGATCGTTGCTGGATTTGGCAATCACCATCTGCACCTTGCCGCCCGTGATGGCCGCCAGCGCGCCGATGTTGTTGGCGCCTTGCACCGCATTGAGGGCGGCACTGCCGGCCACCGACGAGGTGGCCACACCAGCCGAACCGTAGGTTGCCGTGGCCGCGCCATCGGTGGTCGAGCTGTAGGTGCCCGACAGGGTGCCCGAGGCGATCAGCGAGGAGGTGTTGGCCTGGGCCACCGAACTGATCTGGTTGTTGCTCAGCGAGCGCAAAGAACTGGCGTAACCGCTTTGCGACAGTTCGACCAAGGCCGTGGTCAGGTTGGCCGTCATCGACTGCGAGTTGAAGACGTCAGAACCGCTGACAGAGGTGATGGTGCCCGACGACGACTGCGCACCATAGCCCAGGTTGTTGTCGCCCGTGTTGATCAAGGCCAGGTCAATGGTTTTGCCACTCAGGACCGGGGGCGTCAACACGTTGACACGGGTGAGGGTCTGGATCACCTGCTGGGTGATCGACGCAGCCGACGTGCCCGAACCCGTCTGGTTGATGCCCATGGTCAGGGAACTGGGGGTGTTGGTGGCCGCTGAGGAGGCGTCTTGCGTGACGCCCAAGGCATTGGTGTACCCCCAAGGAGATCCGCCGCCCACGGCAATAGCGGTCGCCGAGGTGCTGCTGGTTCCATAGGTGATCCCCAGACTGGCCGACTGTCCCATGGCCATGCTGGCCAGGGCCATCAAGCTGGCAGCTGCCAAGCCATTGCGCTGCCACCGCCGAGGATTGGAGGTTGCAGAACCGATGCGTGAGGTTTTCTTCATGGGGCTTCTCCTAGGGATCAGTCTGATGGGTACGGTTTAGTTGGGGGTCCGCTTGTCTGCGGCACGGGCATCTTTGGCGTCAGGCGCCGCTGCGGGCTTGCCCTTGATCATCAGACGTGCAAAGGCTTGCAGGCCGGACTGACCATGGGTCAAGGGTTGTTGGGGGTCGGCCAACCACATCAAGGCCAGGCGACTGCCGCTGATGCCACGGGCAACCAGCGCATCACTCATCATGCGCACACGCGCCTGGTAGAGCTGCAGGCGCTGTGCGGGCGGCAGGTTCTCGCCCTCACGCACGAGCATCTCCACCTCCACGTCCTGACTTTGCTCAGCGGCCTGAACCAGCGCATTCATGTTGCCATTGCCAGCGCCCACCATATTCGGCGAGTTGAGGTCAAAGGTCACCTGCGCCTTCAAGGCGCCAGTGGTCGCGCCGGCGGTACCGGCATTGATCGGGCCCACGGCAGCGGCTGGGGCTGCCGCTGCCGCATTGACCGGGGCCAACGCCGTCACGCCCGGCTTGGCAGCCGGCGCGGCAAGCACAGCAGCCGCAACGGGCGCCAGCACCGCAGCCTGAGCAGGTTTTTCGTCCCTGGGCTTGACGGCCATTGGGCCCGCGGCGGCGGGTTTGGCTTCAGGCTTGGCTGGTTCGGGCTTGACCGGCGCCGCCGCAGCAGGTGCGGCAGGTGCGGCAGGTGCGGGTGCCGGTACGGCCACAGGCGCACGGCCAGTGATGCAGGGCTGTGCATCCTCGCCCGTGATGGCGCCCACCAGTTCCAGCACCCCTTGCTCGATGGCGGTGCGCACCGCCAGTTGCAAGGGCTCCTGGCGCTTGGCGCCAATGTTCAGATCCAGCAATTCAGAGCCAAAGAAACGGAAAATGCCAGCACTCACCTCTTCGCCCACGATCTGCTTTTGCAAGCTCACGGTCTTGGCCACCAGCAAACTGCGCGAGTCCACGATGCGCAGGTCCACGCCCACGTTCATGGTGTAGGTGCGGCGCTTGCCACCGATGTTTGAGATATTGACCTCGGCACCACCTGACGAGATGTTGTAGTTCACCTCGGTGATACCGCCCACAATGTAATAGTCACTGCGCAGGATCGTGCCGCCAAAATAGGGTACCCAGGGCACCGGCGGTTTGCCCGCCTCAATGTTGTGCACCTGACCGTCGCCCAGTTGACGGCGGTCGGCATAGGCCAGTTCCAACTCGGCGATGCGGGTATCAAACCGCTCATGCAATCGCACCGCATTGCCCAGCTTGCCCAGCGCCGAGTAAATCATCAACGCACCACCCTGGGTGATGGCATTGCCTTCGGCCTGGCTGTACTTGCCGGTGTAGTCCTTCACATCGCCCACCGCCACCGAAAACACCTTGGCGCGTTGCTGCGCCAGCCGGTCGGACATGCAGGCAAATGCCGGATCCATGGGGGTGCGGTTGGCGCGTGGCGCCGATCCCGTCAGGATCTGCGTCTCGTTGCCAACCGTGGCCGCTGGGGCCACGGGTTCTGGTTTTTTGGGTGCCATCGAGCACGCCGCCAGCACGAAGCTGGCCGTCAGGGCCATCAGAGCGCCCAAAGGACGAGCGATCGGGCGTTTGGGGGTGAAAAGGCGCATGGACAACACGTTCTTCGCCTTTAGTTCAAAGACCCCGAGCAAGCGGTGCTGCCGGTGATGCTGGCCGAGAGTGACCCACTGTTGTTCTGATCAGAGTTGAGCACCTGATCGGTGGTGCCACCACCTGCGGTTACGGCACCGGTGCTGGAACTGGTGCTGGAGCCTGAGACCCCCGAGTTGAGGGCGCCGCTGTTGCTTTGCGAGTTGCTCAGCGTCCCGGTGGGCACGCTGCTGGTCTGACTGGGTGTGAGCACCCCGTTGAGGCCAGCTTGCGACAAGCCACTGCTGCCCGAGTTGGCCGCCACATTGGAGTTGGTGCTGCCGCTGCTGGTCAGTGTGGGAGACGAGGTGGCTGCCGAAGTGGAATTGGTGCCGGCGTTGGCGGTATTGGCCGCCGTCAAGGTGCAGTTGACTTGCCGATCGATGTAGGTGTTGTAGTTGTAGGTCGAGCGAAAGGAGTCGTAGTACCCAGCCTTCTTTTTCTCGATCATGTCGAGAAGCGTGGCACGGTTGACCTTTTCTTGCGAGGACTGAAACTGCCATGGCGCGCTCTCGCCAAAACCATTGGAGAAAGCCGGACTGGACAGGCCCAAGGCCAGACCCAGCGTGCAAATCAGCGCGGGCGTGCGCAACCCCTGCGCGCCCCAACTGCTAGGGCGCGATGCATGCGTTCGACGGTGCAGAACGGTCTGGCGGTGGCGCATCCCATACACTCCTGTATTGATTGAATCCTATCATGATTATTCCAGCACTTCCAGACATCTTTGTATTTTTCGCAAAAATATCTTTTTTGATGTTTAAATTATTAAATTCAACACAGATTCCCAACGCACACATCCATACAAACTTGCAGAACAATTTGCAACGTCAGGTTCCGTACAATGCACTTGTGAATGCAAGATGTCCGTCATGTGCTTGGCGCCCACATCGGCCCAAGCACATGACACAGACCCTCTTTTTCCCGGAGTTCAACCATGTGGACACCCCACCCTTCCCGCGCCCTGATTCCTTTGTTGCTGGGCCTGTCTGTCGGCTTGGCGCCCAGCCTTGGCAACGCACAAACCAGAGCCCGTCAGGCTACGCCCAAAGAGGCGCCCGCTGCTCCTGCGGCCCCAGCCGCAACACCGGCGGCCGCCGGCCCAACAGCTTTCAGGGTCAATGGGGAAGCCCAACCGCAGGCACGCTTTGATCTGCTGCTGCGCGAGCAACTCGAGCGCGGCGCCACCGACACCCCCGAGCTGCGTGCCCGCATTCGCGAGGTCATGGTCACGCAAAGCGTGATGGCACAGGAGGCCGCTCGCGTGGGCATCGACCGTCAATCGGACACCCGGGCCCTGCTCGAACTCAACCGTCAGAACACCTTGGCGCAGCTGTGGCAGCAACAACAAATCCGCGAGGCACAGGTGAGCGATGCCGACATCGCGGCCGAGTACCAACGCCAGGTCCAGGCCATGGGCAAAGAAGAGTTCCGCATCCGCCATGTGCTGCTGGCCGACGAAGCCACTGCACGCCAGACCATTGAGCGCTTCCAAAAAGGCACCGGCATCGCCACCCTGGCTGCAGAACTCTCGCGCGATCCGGTCTCGCGCGAGCGCGGCGGTCTGTCGGACTGGCTGCCCGAGGGCCGCCTGACGCCCGAGGTGCTCAAGGTGGTGCAGTCCTTGAACAAAGGCCAGCTGCACAGCACGCCGGTGCAAACCCCAACCGGCTGGCAGGTGCTGATGCTCGAAGACAAGCGCCCCTTTGCAGCCGCTCCGCTGGATAACGTCAAGGCCCAGATTCGCAATGCCCTGGCCCTTCAAATCGTGCAGGGCAAGCTCAAAACCCTGCGCGACGCGGCCAAGGTGGAATGACATGACCGACGCCCGTCGAGCACCCGATGGCCTGATGCGACCCCTGGCCCAGGCCTATTTGCGGTTTTTGGAGATGTCCCGCGTGGTGGTGCAAGCGGAAGATCGGGTGGTGCTCGATCCCAATGAGAAGGCCTTGCTGGAGGCCGTGCTCTTGCGCTGGCACCAGAACATGCCGATGACCGTGCGCGAAGCCATTGATTTGCGCGAGCTGGGCTCGGCCGCGACCTTGCACAAGCGCCTGTTGCGCCTGCGGGATCTGGGTTTCCTCGAGACACAACACCCACCGCATGACAAACGGGCCAAGTTCCTGCATCCCACGGCCTTGGCCCTGGCCGAACTTGATCGGCTTGGACAACACCTCCTCAAGGCCCACTCGGGTTGATCCATGCGATTGACTTGGCAGACCTGGCTTGAGCAATGCTTGCTGGTCGGGCTCGCCATGTTGCTCTACCTGGCACTCTTTGAGCTCAATGCCTGGGCCTTGACGTCGCTGGAGCACGCCCCCGGTGTGAATTGGATTTTTCTGCCGGCAGGCTTGCGGGTGTTTCTGGTGCTCATTCTGGGCGCGCCGGGCGCCCTGGGCCTGGTGCTGGGCACCTGGGCCATCGACCTGCTCCGTGGCGCACCGTGGACCACGGGCCTGTTCCTCAACGGCCTGGTCTCGGGGCTGATGCCCTGGCTGCTGCGCCTGGGGCTCGAGCGCCTGCGCCTGTTCCCACATGACCTGCGCGACCTGCACTGGCCGGCCCTGTCGCGCTATGTGCTGCTGTATGCCCTGCTCAACGCGCTGGCGCACCAGACCGCCTGGCAACTGACCGGCTGGCGCGCCAGCCTGGTGTGGGTCGACATCTGGCCCATGGTGGTGGGCGATCTGGCCGGTGCGCTGATCGTCATTGGCCTGTGGCGCCTGCTGCTGCAGCGCCGCACGGCCATGCTTTGAAACGCTTCAGGCGTCGGCCAGAAACAGCGCCTGCAAATCGCTCAGAAAATCAAAGCCGCGCTCGGTGGGCTTGACCCGCCACAGATCGCGCTCAATCAAGCCCTGTCGCTCGGCCTGGGCCAGGCCCGCTTCCAGCGCATTGGTGGGCAGGCCGGTGCGGGCCTGGAAGTCGGCCAGCGCAAAGCCCTCGCGCAGGCGCAGGGCGTTGAGCATGAACTCGAAAGGCAGATCGCGCCGCGCCACCTCGTGGTGTTGCGCCACCGGTTGGCCCTGCTGCGCCTGCCGCACATACAGCGAGGGCTCGCGGTAGCGTACCTGGCGCACGATTCGGTGCGCAAAGCTGAGCTTGCTGTGGGCCCCGGCGCCAATGCCCAGGTAGTCGCCAAACTGCCAGTAATTGAGGTTGTGCTGGCAGCGGTGGCCTTCGCGTGCATAGGCCGAGACCTCGTAGCGCGCCAGCCCCACGCGGGCGGTGGCCTCGGTGATCTGGTCGAGCATGGCAAAGGCCAGGTCGTCGTCGGGCAGCACCGGCGGCCGGCTGGCAAACACGGTGTTGGGCTCGATCGTCAGGTGGTACACCGACAGGTGCGGCGGCGCCAGCGACAGCGCGGTCTGCAGGTCCTGCGCCTGCTGCGCCAGGGTCTGGCCCGGCAGGGCGTACATCAGGTCCAGGTTGAAGGTCTCGAACACCCGCGCGGCCTCTTGCACCGCCGCAAGCGCCTGCGCCCCGTTGTGCACCCGGCCAATGGCCGCCAGATGGGCGTCGTCAAAGCTTTGCACCCCGATCGAGAGCCGGTTGACCCCGGCATCGCGGAACGCGGCAAAGCGCTCGCGCTCGAAGGTCCCGGGGTTGGCCTCCAGCGTGACCTCGGGCTCGGCCCAGCCGCGCAGCCGCGCGCGCAGGGCGTCAATGAAGTCGCCAATCACCTCGGGGGCAAACAGGCTTGGCGTGCCGCCACCAAAAAACACCGTCTGCACCGAGCGGCCCCAGATCAGCGGCAAGCTCGCCTCCAGGTCGGCCAGCAAGGCCTGTATGTAGGCGCGCTGCAGCGGCTCGTCGGCCGGCAAACCCTTGCCCTGCAGGGCCGCGCCGCGCCAGGCATGCGAATTGAAATCGCAGTACGGGCATTTTTGCAGGCACCAGGGCAGGTGCACATACAGCGACAAGGGCGGCAGGCTGCTCAGCTGCAGCAAACCCGGCCGCACCGCCTGCATGGGGTCCAGCGGGTTCAGATCGCTGCGGACGCCGTCGCTCTCGCTCATGCGCCCCAGCCCCAGCGCTCGCGCATCAGCGCCACCATGGCGCGGGCGGCTTGCCCCCGGTGGCTGAGTGCGTTCTTGCGCGCCTCGCTCATCTCGGCAAAGGTCATGCCCTCGGACGGGATGTACATCACCGGATCAAAGCCAAAGCCCTGCGTGCCGCGCCGCTCGCGCGTGATCTCGCCCACCGCACGGCCCACCGCAATCAGCGGCTCGGGGTCGTCGGCATGGCGCAGCGCCACCAGGGTGCTCACCAGGGCCGCGCGCCGCTCGGTTTGATCGGCCAGCTGCGCCAGCAGCGCCGTCACGTTGTGGTCGTCGCCCTTGGGGTAGCCCAGGCGCATGGCGTAGAAGGCGGTGTCCACGCCCGGCTGCCCACCCAGCGCGTCCACGCACAGGCCGGCGTCGTCGGCCAGGGCCGGACGGCCACTGGCGCGCGCCGCGTGCCGGGCCTTGGCCAGGGCGTTCTCGACAAAGGTGTGAAACGGCTCCTCGGCCTCGCCAATGCCCAGATCGGCCTGGCGGATCAGCTGCACGCCCAGGGGCTGCATGAGCTGCTGCAGCTCGGCCAGCTTGCCCCGGTTGTTCGAGGCCAGCACCAGTTCGCGGGTGTCCATGTGCAAGTCCTGTGGGGTCAAGCAGCCGAGGTCAGGGGCTGCGCGATGGCGGCGCGCTGCGCCTGCGCCAACTGGGCAATGCCCTGCTCGGCCAGCTGCATCAGCTCGTCCATCTGGGCGCGGCTAAAGGGCTGCCCTTCGGCGGTGCCCTGCACCTCGACAAAGTGACCCGCCCCGGTCATCACCACGTTCATGTCGGTGTCGCACGACGAGTCCTCGACATAGTCCAGGTCCAGCAGGGCTTGCGCCCCGTGCAGGCCCACCGACACCGCCGCCACCTGGTCGCGCAGGGGATTGGCCGTGATGCGGCCTTGCGCCAGCAACCACTGCACCGCGTCGTGCGCAGCCACCCAGGCGCCGGTGATGCTGGCCGTGCGGGTGCCGCCGTCTGCCTGCAGCACATCGCAGTCGAGCACGATGGTGCGCTCGCCCAGGGCCTTGAGGTCAACGACCGCGCGCATCGAGCGGCCAATGAGGCGCTGGATCTCTTGCGTGCGGCCGCTTTGTTTGCCGCGGGCGGCCTCGCGGTCGCCCCGGGTGTGGGTGGCGCGCGGCAGCATGCCGTATTCGGCCGTCACCCAGCCCTCGCCGCTGCCGCGCTTGTGCGGCGGCACTTTCTCGTCGACCGAGGCGGTGCACAGCACGCGCGTGCGGCCAAATTCCACCAGCACCGAGCCTTCGGCGTGCAGGGTAAATCCACGGGTGATGCGCACAGGGCGCAGCTGGTCGGGCGCACGGTCGGCGCGAATCGGGCTGGAGCTCATCTTGGGGTCTGGGTCGAAAGCCGGGGGGCGCAGGCGGCACACCGGCAGGGTCTGAGATAATCCCGGGTTCATCCGAGGCGTCGCGCTGGCAGCGGCGCACGCCACACTTGCCTGGAACGCCATGTCAGTTTACAGCATGACCGGTTATGCCAGCGTGCAGCGCAGCCTGCCGCTGGAGGGGACGCATCTGCGCGCCGGTCTGGAGTTGCGCGCGGTCAACAGCCGCTTTCTCGACCTGTCTTTTCGCCTGCCCGAAGAATGTCGCCACCTGGAGCCGCAGCTGCGCGAGCGCCTGAGCAAAGGCCTGCGCCGCGGCAAGGTCGAGCTGCGCGCCCAGCTCGAGCGCGAGGACGCTGGCGCCCTGCCCCAGCCCTCGGCCCAATGGCTGGCACAGCTGCAGGATTGGCAGCAGGCGGTGCAACAGCAGCTGCCACAAGCCCGCCCCTTGAGCGTGTCGGACGTGCTGCGCCTGTCGGACGCGCGCAGCGGCGACGCCGCACGCGGCCTGCCCGACGCGGTGTGGCTGGAACTGGCCGACGAGGCGCTGGCCGCCCTGCGCGAGGCCCGGGCCCGCGAAGGCCAGCGCCTGCACGCGGTGTTTGCGCAGCACATTGCCCAGCTGCGGCCGCTGGCCGCGCAGGCCGCGACCCTGGTGCCGCTGCTGGTGGCCCAGCAACGCCAGCGCTTTCTGGACCGCTGGCAGGAGGCCCTGACCCAAGCCGGCGCGGCGCAAGACATGCTGCAGGCCGCGCAGGACCGCGCCCTGTCCGAGGCCACCGCCTTTGCCATCCGCATCGACGTGGCCGAAGAGGTGGCGCGCCTGGGCGCCCACCTCGATGAAATCGAAGCCCTCTTGCAGCGCGGCGGCGAGCTGGGCAAACGCCTGGACTTCCTGATCCAGGAGCTGCACCGCGAGGCCAACACCCTGGGCTCCAAATCCGCCACCCTCGAGATGACCCGCGTCTCGGTGGACATGAAGGTCCTGATCGAGCAGATGCGCGAGCAGGTCCAGAACCTCGAATGACCCCTCCCATGGACTACCCCGGCAACCTCTTCGTCGTCGCCGCCCCCAGCGGGGCCGGCAAATCCAGCCTGGTCAAGGCCTTGCTCGAACTCGATGCCCGGGTGCAACCCTCGGTCTCGCACACCACGCGCGCGCCGCGTGGCCAGGAGCACCATGGCCGCGAGTACTTCTTCGTCTCGCCCGACGAGTTCGATGCCATGGTTGCCGCCGACGGCTTTGTCGAGTGGGCGCATGTGCACGGCCAGCGCTACGGCACTTCGCGGCGCACCATCGAGGACCGCATTGCCCAGGGCTCGGACATCATCCTCGAGATCGACTACCAGGGCGCGCTGCAGATCAAGCGCATGTACGCCAACGCGGTGCTGATCTTCATCCTGCCGCCCAGCTGGGACGAGCTGCGCGCGCGCCTGGAGCGCCGCGGCGAGGACGCGCCCGAGATCATCGAGATGCGCCTGCACAATGCCGCGCAAGAGATGGCGCATGCACGAGAATTTGACTACGTTATAATCAATGAGATTTTTGAGCGCGCCTTGTTTGATCTCAAGGCCATCGTTCATGCCCAACGCCTGAAGTTTCTGGCCCAGCAACGCAGCCGGGCCGATACCTTCCGCGCCCTGCACATCGACTGATTTTTCAAGGACCCCACATGGCTCGCATCACCGTCGAAGACTGCCTGCAGCAGATCCCCAACCGCTTCCAGCTGGTGCTTGCCGCGACCTACCGCGCGCGCATGCTCAGCCAGGGCCACACCCCCCGCATCGAGAGCAAGAACAAGCCCGCCGTGACCGCCCTGCGCGAAATCGCCGCTGGCAAGGTCGGCCTCGAAATGCTCAAGCGCGTCAACTAAGCACGGCGCACAGGGCCCGCCGATGGGCGGCCCTTTTCCAACACGGCCCTTCGGGGCCGTTTTGCATGGTTTTGCGCCTTTTGGCGTTACAGTTGCAGCATGCGCGCGACCGAGCTCTCCCCCCCTGCTCCGCCCGCCGCGGCCAATGCGGCGGCGGCGAGTTTTGCCGCGCTGATGGACCGGCTGGACTACCTGGGCAGCGCCGACATCGACATGGTGCGCCGGGCCTATCGCTTTGCCGACAGCGCCCACCTGGGGCAGATGCGGCGCAACGGCGAGCCCTACATCACCCACCCGATTGCGGTGGCCTCGCTGTGCACCGAGTGGAAGCTGGACGCCCAGGCCCTGATGGCCGCCCTGCTGCACGACGCCATGGAAGACTGCGGCGTCACCAAGTCCGAGCTGATCGAGCGCTTTGGCGCCCCCGTGGCCGAGTTGGTGGACGGGCTGACCAAGCTCGACAAGCTGGAGTTCAACACCCGCGAAGAGAACCAGGCCGAGTCCTTCCGCAAGATGCTGCTGGCCATGGCGCGCGATGTGCGCGTCATCCTGATCAAGCTGGCCGACCGCACGCACAACATGCGCACCATGAACGACATGCCGCGCAACAAGTGGCAGCGCATCTCGTCGGAAACCCTCGAAATTTACGCGCCCATCGCGCACCGCCTGGGCCTCAACCAGATCTACCGCGAACTGCAGGACCTGTCGTTTCGCCACCTCATGCCCTGGCGCTATTCGGTGCTGTCCAAGGCCGTGCAGCGCGCGCGCCAGCGCCGCCGTGACCTGATCCAGAAGGTGCAGGCCGAGGTCGAGGCCGTGTTTGCGCAGGCCGGCATGTCGGTGCGCATCAGCGGGCGCGAGAAGTCGCTCTACTCCATCTACCGCAAGATGGACACCAAGCACCTGAGCTTTGCCCAGTTGACCGACATCTACGGCCTGCGCGTGATCGTGCCCGAGGTCATCGACTGCTACACCGCGCTGGGCCATCTGCACCAGCTCTACAAGCCGGTGCCTGGCCGCTTCAAAGACCACATTGCCATTGCCAAGGTCAATGGCTACCAGTCCCTGCACACGACCCTGGTGGGACCTGCGGGCATCAACATCGAGTTCCAGATGCGCACCGAGGCCATGGACCTGGTGGCCGAGTCGGGCGTGGCGGCGCATTGGCTGTACAAGGCCAGCGGGCACCAGGCCGGCAAGACCGGTGAGCGCCTGGGCACGCAGTGGCTGCAG
>JACCDU010198821.1_pt1 | contig 17036 bp, 16 predicted proteins | sample 7446081 | NCBI WGS metagenome assembly JACCDU01 (sample SAMN15323447, study PRJNA562643) | freshwater metagenome | isolation source: river surface water | place: USA:Blue River Watershed | collected 2017-08-17
AAAACAGGAGCGAACTGGCAACGGCCAAGCGCATCGTAGTGAAGGTTGGTTCATCGTCAATCAGTGGCGTCAACGAGTCAAAAATTGAGCACCTTGTCGATGCCTTAGCCAAGGCTCATTCGCGTGGTGCAGAGGTCATCCTGGTTTCTTCAGGTGCAATCGCAACCGGAATGCCACTTCTTGGCTTTGCTGTCAAACCTGAGGATCTTTCAACTTCGCAGGCATTGGCTGCGGTCGGGCAGAGTCGTTTGATTTCTCGTTATCAGGTCAGCCTCGAGCGTTTCGGTATCGTCGCAGGCCAGGTGCTTCTAACCTCGGGTGATTTGGAAGCCCAAGAGACGCGTGAAAACGCAAAGCGAGCCATGGATCGCCTGGTGTCACTTGGCGTTTTGCCAATCGTGAACGAGAACGACACGGTTGCCACCCAAGAAATTCGCTTTGGCGACAATGATCGACTCGCAGCCCTGGTAGCCGTGCTCGTAGAAGCAGATGCGCTGGTTTTGCTAAGTGATGTCGACTCTCTCTACGACATGCCACCGGTCAATCCCGGTGCCAAGCGAATCGAAAGTGTGAAGTTTGGTGAGAGTCTTGACGCGATCGAAGTAGGCGGAAGCAGTACTTCGGTCGGCACGGGAGGTGCTGTTACCAAGGTGCAGGCTGCTCGAGTTGCCACCGAAGCTGGGGTTCCGGTTCTGCTGACCAGCACCGATTTAGTTGCAAATGCGCTCGATGGCGAACCGGTTGGTACCTGGTTTGAGGCCAAAGAAAGCTAACCACTTCTTGGATAGGGTTTATTTATGATCACGGCAATAGACAAAATCGCGCTGGCGAAGGCTGCATCTAAGGCCCTAGCGCAGGCATCGACCATTCAGAAGAACGAAGTGCTGAAGCAGATTTCTTTGCTATTGCCAGCTCGAGCAACCGAAATCATCGCAGCGAACCAAGTCGATCTTGATCGTGGCATTGCAGAGGGTATGAGCGAAAGTCTGCAGGATCGACTTCGTCTCACCGCTGAGCGCATTCAAGACATCGCCGATGCGGCCGCAAAGATCATTTCATTGCCAGACCCTATCGGTGACGTGGTCAGAGGCATGAGCCTTCCTAACGCACTAAAACTCAGCCAGGTTCGAGTACCGCTGGGTGTTGTGGGCGTGATTTATGAAGCTAGACCCAACGTCACAGTCGATATCGCCGTGCTCGCGCTCAAGAGCGGCAACGCGGTTGTTCTTCGTGGCGGCAGTGCTGCCGAACAGACCAACAAAGTTTTAGTTGCTTTACTTCAAGATGCACTTCAACTAGCAGGTCTAGACCGCGATGCGGTTCAAACCGTTGATGAGTTTGGTCGCGACGGCGGTGTTGTCATGATGCAGGCAGTTGGTCTAATCGACGTGCTAATTCCGCGCGGTGGGGCTGGTCTAATCAAGCAGGTTGTTACCGAAGCGAAGGTTCCGGTGATCCAAACCGGTGATGGCGTTGTGCACATTTTCATCGATGAAACCGCACGACTCGATTGGTCGGTTGATATTGTCTTCAACGCTAAAGTTCAGCGACCTAGTGTTTGCAACGCTGCCGAAACACTTCTAATTCACGAAGCAGCGGTTGAACGAATCTTGCCGGCGGTTCTAGACAAACTTGCCGAGGGCGGCGTTACAGTGCATGGCGACGAAGCAACTCAGGCAAACTTTTTTGCGGCAGTTCCAGCCACTGAAGATGATTGGGGCATGGAGTATCACGATCTAGACATCGCGGTAAAGGTTGTCAAAAATCTAGATGAAGCTCTGGCACACATCGAAAGATACTCAACCAAACACACCGAAGCAATCATCACCGAGAACGTTGAAAATGCGGATCGCTTTCTAGCTGAAGTTGACTCGGCAGCGGTGATGGTTAATGCGTCTACTCGATTCACTGATGGCGGTGAATTTGGTTTCGGTGCTGAGGTCGGCATCTCAACTCAAAAACTGCATGCCCGTGGCCCGATGGGGTTGCCAGAATTGACCAGCACCAAATGGTTGGTTCGCGGCTCAGGTCAAATTAGAGGCTAATAGGCCTAAGTTCTGGTCTATTCTTAACTTGTTCTTAGGAGAAAAATGAACGCGATTCTCGCAAACGCAAGCGAAGGCGAAGCCTTCGTAACCTTGCCATTCCCGTCAGTTGTCTTCGGCATTATTGCTATCGGCGTATTCGTTCTGCTTGCGGCCGTCACCTGGTCATACCGCGACGTGGCTAACCGTCACGAACACAAGACCAGCAGTTCAAACTCTCACCACTAAATCTGGCCGAGCGGTTGTCTCAGATGAGCCCTCTGCGTCTCGGAATTTTTGGTGGCACATTTGACCCGATTCACAACGGTCATCTTGCTGCGGCCAAGGCTGCTCTCGAAGCTCTCAAATTAGACCTGGTCTACTTCGTACCAACCTGGTCATCGTTGGTTAAACAACATTCTGCTTCGGCGCAGCAACGTGCCGACATGGTTCAGTTAGCAATCGCCGACGAACCCAGGTTCAAACTCAGTCGAGTTGACATTGACAGAGGTTCACCGACTTTCACAATCGACACTTTGCGATCTTTTGCACGCCTAAACCCTGATGCCAAACTATTTTTTCTGCTCGGCGTAGATGCGTTTGCGTCGATCGAGTCTTGGAAAAACTCACTTGATCTGGCCGGGATGGCAGAATTCGTAGTGCTAAGTCGCCCCGGCTATCAGTTTGACGCAGATTCGCTGCCTTCAGCGCACTTGCACACCTCGCTGGAGATCGACGCACTCGACATCTCATCGACTGACGTACGAAATCTGATCGTAAATTCTGGCAAGTTTTCTGACAAAGTGCCCCCGGAAGTATTGAAATACATTCGCGAACATGGCCTTTATAGGGAGCCAGCGTGAACGATTTTCCAACTAGGCGTGACCTTCGAGCGGCCGAAAAACTAACGGGCTCAGTTTCGCAAGTATTCGATGCTCCCTATCAGCCAGAAGCTGATCGACCAAGTGAAATCGGAACACGTCGTTCGATTCGTCACTCAGAACGCAACCCGGTGCCGACGCTGTCTGCGATAGAACCTGAGTCCCAAGTGCGTCCGCCGGCGGTCGTGCATCAGTCACTCGCCACGCAAACTCAACCCTCGGATTTGAATTTAGATTTCATCGCTGAGGATTCGCCGAAAACATCCGAGATCGTGCTTCCTGCCGCAGAACAAACTCCGACCTTTAGCATCATGCTGGGGTCGGGGATCGAGCCAAAAACTGGCAGCATTCAATTGCCCATTCTTAGCTCCGATACGGGCGAACTCAAAGTCGTCAAAACCGCACGCGAATCCGATGAAGCCATGAATCTTTCAGTGGCCGAAGGATATGTTTCGAACGTCCAGCCGGTGTCTGCAAACGCCTGGATGATTGAAGTTAATTCACTGAACCTGGTGCCGCAGGCGTCAAACAGTTTGTTTCGACAGATGCACACAGCGGTTTTGGGTTCGGTCATTCTGGTTGGCGTGGGCGGCCTGCTGCTCGCAGCGTATATGCTTGGTATCTTCAACTAATCCAAAAGGAAATCGTGACTGCATCAGCAAAAGCCATTCAAGAAGCAAACATTGCGGCATCGGCAGCAGCAGACAAACTTGCCGAGAATTTAGTCGCACTTGATGTGACCGCCGTCATGCCGTTGACTGATATTTTTCTTTTGGCGTCAGGCAGAAGCGAACGTCAAGTTAGCGCAATTTCTGACGGCATCGAAGAAGAGATGCTTAAGAACGGTTTCAAATTGTTGCACCGTGAAGGCAAAAGCACCGGTCGTTGGGTGCTACTCGATTTTGGCAACGTGATTTGTCACGTCATGCACGAAGAAGACCGCATGTACTACTCGCTCGAGCGTCTGTACAGCGATCAACCGGTTGTGAAACTTGAAGTAGTTTCCAACAACTAAAACTTTCATGTAAACTGATGGGGTTGCCTCGGCAACATTCGGGCCTATGGCGCAGCTGGTAGCGCACCTGCATGGCATGCAGGGGGTCAGGGGTTCAAATCCCCTTAGGTCCACCGAAAAAAGATCACCGATTGGTGGTCTTTTTCGGTTTAAGAGCTCACTTTCACGCGCTTGATCCTCGATGTGAATCCAGATTCAATCTCGATATTTGATTTCGTGGTTCCGAAATGTTTTGCCAAAACCTGGATGAGGGCCTCGTTGGCGGCTCCGTCGACTGCGCGCTGCTGAATGAAAACTGTCAAACCCTCGGCTGTAACCTCAACAAGAGGGCCCTTCTTTGATCCAGGCTTTACTCTGACGGTTAATCGCATGCTCCAAAGATAAAACAGATCAAGCGACTTAGACTGAGTTCATGAGCAAGACCTATCGCGGCTATACGCTGCAACAAGTAGCAAAGACCATTGACCACTCGATCTTGAAACCAGATTTCTCCTACGCGGATGTTGTTGCCGGCGCCGAATTGGCCCTTAAATACGAAACGGCCTCTTATTGCATCAGGCCAATGGACGTTTCTCGTGCTGCCAAACTTTTGGCTGGCAGTTCTGTTGCGGTTTGTACGGTGATTGGTTTTCCTCACGGCAGCTCAACGACGGCAACCAAGGCATTTGAGACTCAAGACGCGATTGCTAATGGGGCGACCGAGATTGACATGGTTTTGAATGTGTCGGCTCTGCTTTCTGGTGACTTTGATTACGTCGAAACCGACATCCGTGCGGTTGTCGATGTAGCCCACGCTCGTGGTGCTTCGGTGAAGGTAATTTTTGAAACTGCCTTTTTGAACGATGAGCTAATTGTCAAAGCTTGCGAACTTACCGAACGAGCTGGCGGCGACTATGTCAAAACTTCGACTGGGTTTGCTGCCGAGGGTGCCACGTTGCACAACGTGAAGTTGATGAAAGCGACCGTCGGTGATCGCCTCAAAGTTAAGTCTTCTGGCGGCGTTCGCACGCTCGATCAACTTCTTGACTACATGGATGCAGGCGTGACTCGTTCTGGCTGTTCTGCTACGGCCCAGGTTTTGGACGAATTTCTGGCAAAAGCGGAATAATTTTGTCAAGAGGGTGTTTACTTAACTCATGACGGTTTCGAATTTCCCGGCTCTATACATTTCACATGGTGCACCCATGTTGCTAGATGACGAACTTTGGGTTGGTCAACTTGCCGAATGGGCTAAAACGATGCCAAAGCCTAAAGCGATTTTGATCGTCTCCGCGCACTGGGAGAGTGCGCCAATCTCGATTTCATCCACGGCTGCAAACACTCCACTGATCTACGACTTCGGTGGTTTCGACCCTAAGTTTTACCAAATGAGCTACAACACTCCAGATGCCTCATGGCTTGGTGATTTAGTCGCAAAATTGATGCCTGACAACGAGCCACTGCACCAACACTCGACACGAGGTCTAGACCACGGCGCTTGGGTGCCGCTTCGAGTTATGTACCCAGATGCCGATATCCCAGTGCTGCAGTTGTCGATGCCAACCCATGATCCGGTTAAGTTGCTGAATCTTGGCGCCCGTTTGCGCACGCTTCGCGAAGAGGGAGTTTTGGTGATTGGCTCAGGATTTATGACCCACGGGCTTCCTTACATTCGCGATTGGCGAACTGATGCCATGGCGCCTGGCTGGTCATCCGACTTTGATCTTTGGGCGGCCGAGGCACTTGCTGCTGGAGACGTTGACACGCTCATCGACTATCGCAACAGTGCCCCCGGCATGCCTTACGCACATCCGACGGTTGAACACTTCACGCCCCTGTTTATCTCGCTTGGTGCCGCTACAAAGCCCGATGCAGCGATTGATACCAAAATTGACGGCTACTTTATGGGTTTGGCGAAGCGATCATTCGAGGTCGGCTAATGTCATTCAATGCCAAGGACCTCTCTCGGCCACATGTGTGGCAACCTAGTGAGCACGTTGCCACTGCAAGAACATTGCTTTTGCTACATGGAACCGGTGCGGATGAGCGAGACCTTCTGAGTCTTGGCAGACTACTTGACCCAGACGCCAATCTGCTGTCGCCTCGTGGTTTGGTGCGAGCTTTTGGCATGAACCGCTTCTTCATGCGATTTGACGACGGCAGTTTTGACGAGGCGGCCATCAGGCAGAATGCGGATGAGCTTGCCGAGTTTCTTTGGGTGGCTAGTGGTGAATACGGTTTCGATGCCAATAACGTTTACGCTGTCGGTTTTTCGAATGGGGCAAACGCAGCCGGTTCGATGCTGCTGCTTCACCCCGAATCCCTTGCCGGCGTAATAGCATTCGGCACAACCAAGTCCTTTGTGAATACTCCGTTTGGAAAAAAGAAGCCGGATCTTTCGGGTAAGCGAGTCTGGATAGCAAACGGTGCGGTGGATGGCTACTCGCCGCCGGATAAGACCGCCGAAATGATTGCTGAATTCGAAGGTCTGGGAGCAAAGGTTACGCTGATGGTTCACCCGGATGGGCACGTTATTGCTCCATCGCACGTTCAGCGAATTCACAGCGAACTCGCTTAGTCTTTAGGTCATAGGTTCAGGTCAAGAAAGGTAACTATGTCTATCTCTCACAACCCAATGTTCAACCGGGCAATGCAAACCGGCGTTGAGCAGGCTCGCCTTGACATCCCTCAAGAGGCTGTTGACGCCGAGTTTGCGAAAATCACCTCGGCAGCAAAAATGACTGTCGAAGGAACCGCCGCGAAGGTTTTCGGCATGTTCCTGGTTCTTCTTGCCACCGCTGGTGTTACTTGGTTCCTGCAGCTAACTGTGCTGATTCTTCCGGCCGCTATTGTCGGTCTCGTGCTGGGTCTAGTGGCCAGCTTCGGTAAAAAGGTTCGCCCTGCTCTCTATGTTGCCTATGCAGCCGCACAGGGTGTCTTTTTGGGCGGTCTCACCTTGGTGTTCGAGGCGATGTATCCAGGCATAGCTCAGAACGCAGTTCTAGCTACTCTAGCGACCGCTGGTGCCATGTTTGCCGCCTACCGTTTTGGCTGGATCAAGGTCAACGCTCGATTCACCAGGGTTATGACCTTTGCCATGATGGGCTACCTTGCTTTTGCTCTAATCAACTTTGTGGTTTCGCTCGCGACCAACTCGGCTGGCGCTTATGGAACTGGTTTCGGCTGGGTCATCGCACTGGTTGGTGTTGCGCTTGCTGCTTTCACCTTGAACCTCGACTTTGAGGCAATTGTTGTCGGCGTTCGCGAGGGCTTGCCGGTTGAGAACGAATGGCGCGCGGCGTTTGGTCTTACCGCATCGCTGATCTGGCTCTATGTTGAGATTCTTCGTCTGCTGGCAATTTTCAATCGCGACTAATCCGCGTTTCGAATTCTCCCTTGGTCAACCGGCCAGGGGAGTTTTCTTTTTGTTGATCCACTGTTCCCACAGGTCTCTGATGTCCCATGCATTTTCTGCCATTAGGGATACGCCGCGAACGCCGGTTCTTCGAGTCTTGCCCGCGATGACCAGCAGTCTGGTGTTGAACAGAATATGACTGCACCTAGACTGTGCTTCGTCAAAAAAGGTGCTGTCACTGCAGCCAACTCCATCATCGAGCGTGACAAACACAACGCGCTTGCCGGATCTCATTGGGGGAGTTTGTGTGGCCACCCGCACTCCTGCTACTAACACTTCTGTCTTGCTTCTTAGCCCAACCAGCTCATCGCTGCGCAGAACCCCCATTTCGTCTAGCATCGGTCGATAAAGTTCGAGCACGTGTTCACTGATGTCCATTTTCAGAATTGATAATTCGGCCTGAACACGATCTTGCTTTGAGCTCTCGGGGTTTCCGGTGGGCATGGTTTCAAGAACCGAGAAATCTAGGGTCGGTTGATTAGCGTTCATGGCCTTTCTGTTTTTGATGGCGTTGAGTTGTCTAACCCTTGCCAAAACATCGCCGCGTGTGACCTCGGCCGCGGCAAGGCCATCGAGTGCACCAATGAGCGCCAGGTTTTCTAATGTGCGTCTGGTTGGCTTGGCCCTCAGGTAAAAGTCGGCGGTGTCTTTGTAGGGGCGATTTTCGATGATTCTTGCCACCTCAGCATCGCTAATTGATTGAACATCGCGAATCGACATTCGCACACCGATTTGGGGTTCATTGGCATCGAGAGTCTTGCGTGTGATTGGCTCGACTAAATATTCATCGGTCGAAAAATTGACATCAACTGGCAGCACCTTTACGCCCAGCCTGCGCGCCTCAGAGAGCAACAGTCTTCGGGGGTACATGCCTGGGTCGTGGGTGAGTAAACCGGCGATGAACTCGGTGGGGTAGTGGGTTTTTAGCCATGCGCTTTGATAGGTGGGTAGAGCAAAAGCAGCGCCATGCGCCTTACAGAAACCGAAACTGCTAAATCCCTCGATAACCGACCAGACTCTCTCAATTACTTCTTTGCTGTAACCGCGCTTAGCAGCTTCGTTTCTAAAGAATGTTTCGATTTGCGGTTTGATTCGAGGCTTTTCTAGTGAACGTCTGAGTTCATCGCCTTTGGCCAGGCCGCAGCCTGTCATCTGGTTCAGAATTCGAATCACGTGTTCGTGAAAAATAACCACGCCCCAGGTTTCTCGCAGAATCGGTTCAAGATCTTTGTGAATAAAGTCTGGCTTCGCAAAGCCGTGCCGGCCGTCAAGATATGGTGCAATCATGTTGCCCTTCATAGGCCCGGGTCTAAACAGTGAAATTTGAATGGTCAGGTCATTGAACTCGGTCGGCTGGTGTTTTCCGGTTAGTTCACGTTGCCCCGGGCTTTCGATTTGAAAGATGCCCAGTGTGTTGGTTGTTCGAATGTCTCTGAAGGTGGCGGCATCGTCTCGGGGTACTGCGTCTAGGTCAATTTCTTTGCCGCTAACTCTAGAAATCTCTCTGATCGCGTACGCCATAGCGCTCTGCATGCGAACTCCGAGAACATCTAGTTTGAGTAAGCCCATTGGGTCCATGTCGTCTTTGTCGAACTGACTCATTGGCAAGCCCAATCCGCTTTGTTCAACCGGAGTGCGCCGCAACAATGAGATATCGCCCAATATGACCCCGCAGGGGTGCATCGAGATGTGCCTTGGAAGCCTATCTAGCCTTTCGGTGATGTCTACCAGCAAGCTCATTCTTCGGTCTTGCTCGACCTCTTCGGCAAATTTGGCCAACTCGGGTTTGGTCTGCAGCGCTCCTCTAAAGCTGCGTGCACTAAAGCGCCACATGTTTTTTGCGATTTCGTCAATCTGTTCGTCGTCAAGGCCCAGCGCGAGCCCTGAATCACGCATTGCTCCACGGCCGCGATAGGTGGATTGCATCGACAGTAGGGTGACTCGATCTGAACCGTATCGTTTGAAGATGGCTCGATAGATTTCGTGACGCCTTGCGGATTCGACATCGATGTCTATGTCTGGAAGGCTCGATCGCTCGACACTGAGAAAACGTTCGAACAGCAAGTCGTGCTCGATTGGGTCTACTCCGCTGATGCCCAGCAGATAGTTGGTCAGTGACCCGGCGCCCGAGCCTCGAGCCTGACTGCGAATTCCCATGTCGCGAATCATCTGAGCCACATCGGCTACCGTCAAAAAATAGGTGGCAAAACCAAGTTTGTTGATTGTGATTAGTTCTTGGCCGAGCCGATGTTTGACCTGGGTTAGCAGCGAATCGTTGGCCCGCGGATAGAACCGGTCTATCCCGGCATGGGCTTTTTGCCAGAGAACCTCGAAGGGGTTACCCTCGATGCCTAGAGCAGCCTTTTCTGGCGTTTTGGGCCGACCCCAGTCGCAATCACCGACCGCATCTAGAGCGCAGAGTTTGGCCAATTTTGCGGTGGTGGAGAATAGCTCTAGTGCTCGATCGCGGTCTTCGGTTATTTCTACGGCCAAGGATTGCATCATGCTGGCTGGTTTTAGCCATGCTTGAGCGTTCGGTTGCGGCTTGAATAACCCCAGTGCCTCGAGGTGTCTGGCCGAATCTAGAATATCTGCGGTCAGCGCGTCGTCGGGCTCTAAATAGCGAACGGCGTTGGTTAGAACAGCAGGTGTTTTGGTTGCATCTGCCAGTTGCAGCATGCGACGAGCTTGAAGAACAGATAGTTCGGTGCCTGGCTCGGTGATGTGGCTAACAATCTCGATTGCCAAGGTGCCTGGTGTTCTTAGGCAATCTCGCCAAGCGTCGAGGGCCTCAATGGCGCCGCTGCGGTTTGCCGCCAGAACTTCGAGCCCAACATCGCTGTCTGGGCCAAGTAGCACTGTGCAGCCGCCTTCGTCGCGCAACAAATCGGCCAAGGCGCTTCTAGCAATGCCAACCTGCTTCTTGACCGCTTTAGGTAGAGAATGCGCAACAGAGACTATTTTGCAGAGCTTTGCCCAACCTAACCCTCTGTTGTTTCCGTGAGCGAGAATGACGCATCGACCCAGCTGATTGCCTGCGTCATCTAAAATCGCAAGATTTACTCCAACGATGGGGGAGATGCCCAATTGCAGGCAGGCGCCAATGTGCTTGACCGCGCCATAGAGGCCATCTCGGTCGGTGATTGCAGCGGCCTGAACGCCCTGAGCTGCAGCCGCTTCGACCATTCGCTCGGGTCTGGTCACGCCGAAGTGGCCCGAGAATGCCGAGGCTACATTGAGGTGAATAAAACCAGACATGATTCGATTAGTCGTAAACCCTGACGAGTCGCCAGATGTGCTTTTGCCCACCAGAGGTGTCTAGCGTGTGCACCAGTTCGTATTGAGCTTTGTCTTTGTTGTTGCTGGATGCGCTCATTCGCCACATTTCTACCTCAAGAACACCGGCGCCAATGCCGCGTTGCACCCTTGCTGCTTCGATCCACCATTCGCGACGAGCAAACCAGCGGATAGGTTTTGACTTCACTAAATAGCCGGCACCGCGCCACCAAAAGCCAATCGGTTCTCCAACTCGATCGACCGAAACCTCAACTCTTTCATCAACGCGCAGCATGACCGCACCCCTAACCCTCTAGTAGTTATTCGAACATTTGTTCGAATGTTAAGAGTGTATGGAAAGCCACCGACATTTCAAATTTTTGGAGTCGAACTATGCGTTTCGGGCGTGTCTAGAGAGCTTTGATTAGAGATTCCGAGTTGTTGCGAACCTGGCCTACTTCGGTGCCAACTGCAAAGAACTCTGCTTCGCCGGCCACCAAATCCGAGTCGATAGCGATCGCATCGAGAAGGTCTTGGTCACCCTCGATGTGAGGGTCAAGCCAGGCGTCAAAGGTGTCGGCAGATAGCAACACCGGGTTTCTGTCGTGAATGTGAGCCAATTCTGGGCACGAAGCCTTGGTCAGAGTAGTCGCCGACAGCAGCCAACGGGACGGGTCATTGGCGGCTTTACTCGGGTCTGCCCACCATTCATACAAGCCTGCTAAAGCGAACATGCCATCCGTGCCTGCATTTATGTAAAAAGGCTGCTTGGTGCCGTCGGAGGCAACCTGCCATTCGTAATAGCCAGAAGCCGGGATGACACAGCGGCGGCGCACCACCGAATCTTTGAATGATGGCTTTTCGAGCAACGACTCGATGCGACCGTTGATCAGCGGAGCGCCCTCAGCTGGCCCTTTCGACCATCGGGGCACCAAACCCCAGCGAGCAGAATGAATTTCTCGGCTGAGTTCGCCCACCGGCGCACCATTTTCGTCTTTTTCAAAAGATCGATCTACGATCATGGCGATTTGTTGAGTGGGTGCCACGTTGTATGAAGTGCCCGGAACGTCGCCGATGATTTCATCTACTTCAAAAATAGTTTGAATCTCGCCAACGGTTCTGGCTACAACAAATCTTCCGCACATGATCTAGACTTTCGGCTTCTATTCGCTATCGGGTTTGGCTAGTTTTTCAGCGGCAATCTCGAGGCGTTGCTTTCCAAAGTGAATAATCACCATGAAAATCAAAATGATTGCCACAAAGACAAATCCGCCCCATTTTAGGTTTCCGGCTATTTGCTCGTAGGCACCGCGAGCTAGGTAACCGATGCCAACGTAGGCAGAAGCCCAAATCGCGCAGGCTCCAAAAGTCCAAACGATAAATTCTCGATATCGCATCCGGGTCATTCCCGAGGCAACCGGAACTAGTGAGTGCAAGATCGGCAAAAATCTCGATATCGCAACGGCTAACCCACCACGTCGTTCAACAAAGCGGTCGGCCAGAGCCCAGTTGGCCTCACCAAGTCGCTTGCCGAGCTTGCTGGCACGGATGCGTTCGCCAAAGAACCGGCCGATCCAGAACCCAAGGCTCTCGCCGATCAGTGATCCAATCAAAACTGCGGCCAGCAAAAAGAAAAAGTCGCCGGCATTTTGAACACCTGTTGAGGCAACCAAAACCACCGTATCGCCAGGAATCACCAAGCCGACAAAGAGCGAAGTCTCGAGCGCGATAGCTAGACCGGCGAGAAGATTGCGAAGCGCCGGGTCGACCGATTGAACCGTGTTGATTAGCCAGTCCAGAATGTCGTTCATGAGCCAATTCTCGCACTAGAGCGGGCCACACTCGGCATTTGACTAGATGGCTGTCGAAAGCAGGCGAAGGCGCCGCTCGAATGACTCGAAGTGTTTCGGTTTACCCAAGGGGCCACCGAGATCAACCCACTCTGAGGCAACCCGAATGCCCTGAAGAGAGCTCAGCGCCCAAACTTCTAAGCCAACCAAATCAGCGGGTTTGGCAGTCACCAGCCGAGTTTTGATTCCCATTTGTTCTGCGATCGAAAAAACCTCGCGCCTGGTGATCGAATCAAGCCAAGGCAATTCATCGCCTGGGGCACAAAGAACATCGTCTTGCCACCAAACGATCGCGCTCAAAGCGCCTTCAAGGATGTTGCCTCGCGCATCGGTGATCACCGCTTCATCGGCGCCATGCATTTGAGCATTTCGTCGCATCTGTAGGCAGAGTGAAAGGTCAGGGCCCTTGATCAAAGGATTCTGCCTCGGATCAGATTGGGGGTAGGACCACAACTTGATCGAGCCTAGCTGGTCGGGAGCTTCGCGAATTCTCAAAAAGAGTTGAGCACCATTGTTACCTTCTGTGTGCAACTCGATTCGCGGAAACAAGCGGCCAGGCGCCCTCAGGCTATCTTCGACGGCTTCAAAGAAGTCAGGTAGCTGAGTCAGCAGCTCGGGCGCTGACTCGGCTGTCCAGTCTGCGAACCTATCGAAGTGGGCTCGAAGTGAACGCGCTTTTCCGTCTACCGACAGCCATGAATCGGCAACTGCCAGTTGCGGTTCGCCAGTTGATTCCGACTGTTCTACCAGCGCGCCAGATTGAAAGCGAAAGAACTTGGCGGATTCGCTCATGCTCTAGACCTCCTCGCTGGTTCAAAGTGCCCGTGCGTCTAATCTAGATAGGAACAAAGCGGTTACAAAATCGACGACGAGGATATAGAAAAGGAGTGAACCCATGCGCCTGTTCTCAGCCCGACTAGACGCCTGGGTCAGCGCGCCAGATATCTTCACTCTGTTGCACTCTAAAGACGAACACGCATTCTGGTTAGATCGAGAACACCACCCGAATCAACGGTATTCGGTGATTGGCGCCTCAAGCGGCACCAGCGACCTTGAAGACCTTGCAAGCGTGCGCCGGAGTTTGATCTCGATTGAAAATCAGCTCGAGTTGCCATTTGCTTGGCGTCCAGGTGTCGCGGGTGTACTTTCCTACGAGGGGAAGCCTCACTTTCTTGAAGTCGACCGTGCAATTGTTTTGGATCACGATCAGCAACATCTCTATTTTGTTGGACTATTTGAATCTCAAGAGCAATTCAGTCATTGGCATCAAGCTGCACTGCTCAGATTGGGGCTTTCGGGTGGCCAGGTTGCCAGTTATAGGCATCTGAACCGACAGGGTTCTGTCGGTGAGGTATCGCTCCGCCACGATGCTGATGACTATCTTGAAATGATTAAGAAAGTCATCGAGCACATCGCTGCGGGAGACGTCTATCAGTTATGCCTAACCAACCAAATTACGATGACCCACAACGTCGACCCTTTAAATGTTTTTCTTCAGCTACGAGAGCAAAATCCAGCGCCCTACGCGAGTTATTTTCGATTTGGTGACTTGAGACTCGTATCCAGTTCACCCGAGCAGTTCATTTCGGTCAGCTCAAAGGGCGCAATCAGCACCAGGCCAATAAAAGGCACTAGACCAAGGTCAATTGATCCACACGAGGATGCCGAAATAGCAGCAGAGCTTGAGGCGAACGAAAAGGAACGTGCCGAAAATCTTATGATTGTCGACCTGATGCGAAATGACTTCGGTCGAGTTGCTAAACCAGGATCGATTGGTGTTCCGGAATTGTTTCAGATTGAAACCTATGCAACCGTGCATCAATTGGTTAGCACGGTCACGGCGCAATTGGCAGATGGTTATGACTCTGCCGACGCCCTAGAAGCTGCTTTTCCAGGCGGCTCCATGACCGGCGCACCAAAAATTCGAGCGATGCAGTTGATAAAACAGCTAGAAGCCGGAGATCGCGGCCTCTATTCGGGCGTGGCCGGTTTCATCGGGGTAGATGGTTCTGCAGAGTTCGGAATGATCATTCGCAGCATCGTTTTTGAGGGGCAAAATGCGACTATCGGTGTGGGCGGTGGAATCACCTCTGATTCGGATCCGATGGCCGAACTTGAAGAAACGAAATTGAAGGCGTCAGCTCTGTTGAAAGCACTAAACGCTCCCGACCCTTGGGCTTGATTGGTAACCTTTACAAGGGATTCTTCCCAACGATTTCATGAAGAGTGAGTAAATGACCGACCAAAACGCGACTGTGCCTGCCGAGAACGAATACGACGTCGCCGCCATCCAAGAAAAGTGGCTTCCGGTTTGGGATGAATTGCGTCCTTTTGCGTCTGGAAAACCAGGTGATCAGAGACCGAAGAAGTATGTTCTCGACATGTTCCCTTATCCTTCGGGCGACCTCCACATGGGGCACGCCGAGGCGTATGCGCTTGGCGATGTGATCTCTCGTTACTGGGTTCAAAAAGGTTTCAACGTAATGCACCCGATTGGCTGGGATAGCTTCGGTTTGCCTGCCGAAAACGCCGCCATCAAGCGTGGGCTTGATCCAAAGGGTTGGACATACGACAACATCGCCCAGCAGCGTTCTTCGATGCGCCGCTATGCCTGTTCATTTGACTGGGATCGAGTTCTGGTAACTTCAGACCCGATCTACTACCGCTGGAATCAGTGGTTGTTCCTAGAGTTCTACAACAAGGGTTTGGCATATCGCAAGAATTCGAATGTGAACTGGTGTCCAAGTTGTCAGACCGTTTTGGCGAATGAGCAGGTAGTTCAAGGTTTGTGCGAACGTTGTGACAGCATCGTCACCAAGAAGGCACTTACCCAGTGGTATTTCAAAGTGACTGACTATGCCGACCGTTTGCTCGACGATCTAGATACCCTCGAAGGAAATTGGCCTGCCAAGGTTCTGTCGATGCAGCGAAACTGGATTGGTCGATCACATGGCGCTGACGTTGATTTCGTGATTGAGGGTCGAGAAGAGCCAGTAACCGTATTCACTACAAGACCCGACACTCTTTTTGGCGCCACCTTTATGGTCGTTGCCCCCGACGCTGCACTTGCAGCCGAGCTCGTTGAGTCTGCAGATGATGCCACCAGAGCTGCTTTCGAGGCATACCTTGACCAGGTAAAGCAATCTAACGACATCGAGCGCCTGGCTACAGATAGACCAAAATCCGGTGTTCCGCTTGGGCGATTTGCAGTCAATCCAGTCAATGGCGAACGTTTGCCGATTTGGGCCGCAGATTACGTGCTAGCCGATTACGGACACGGCGCCATCATGGCTGTGCCAGCGCATGATCAGCGCGACTTCGATTTCGCTAAGGCCTTTGGTTTGCCTATTCGTGCGGTAGTCGACGTCAAAGATGAAAACGGTTCGTCAATTGACCCGGCAGTTTCTGGTGCACCAACCACTGGCGAGGGCATCGTTATTAACTCGGGTGCTTTGAATGGCCTAACCAAGACTGCGGCAATTGAAAAAATCAGCCAAATGCTCGCTGCTGAAGGTAAGGGAAAGAAGACTAAAAACTTCCGTCTTCGAGACTGGCTTATTTCTAGACAGCGCTACTGGGGAACCCCAATTCCGATCATCCACTGTGAAATGTGTGGTGAGGTGCCGGTGCCGGCAGATCAGTTGCCGGTCGAATTGCCTTCAGCTGATGGTCTAGACCTTAAGCCAAAGGGAACCTCGCCTCTAGGCGGAGCAGAGGACTGGCTGAATGTTGCCTGCCCTAAGTGTGCAATGCCAGCCAAGCGCGACACCGACACAATGGACACTTTTGTCGACTCTTCTTGGTATTTTCTTCGCTTCCTTTCGCCAAACTCGACCGAGGTCGCTTTTCCGATAGACGAAGCGAAGGCCTGGGCGCCGGTTGACCAGTATGTCGGTGGTGTAACTCACGCAATTTTGCACCTGCTCTACGCGCGCTTTGTGACCAAGGTGCTTCACGATCTTGACTACATCGATTTCGAAGAGCCTTTCACCCGATTGCTAAACCAGGGCATGGTTTTGATGGGTGGTTCGGCTATGTCTAAGTCGCGTGGCAACCTGGTAGCCCTATCTGAGCAACTTGATGAACACGGTGTTGATGCGGTTCGTTTGACCATGTCGTTCGCTGGTCCACCCGAGGATGACATCGACTGGGCAGACGTATCTCCTGCCGGTTCTGCAAAATTCTTGGCTCGTGCCTGGCGAACTGCAAATGACGTGACGAGCGTCAAGGGTATCGACCCGGTTTCTGGAAATGCAGAACTTCGCAAGGCAACGCACAGTTTCTTGCGTGACTTTGGACCGCTAATCGAATCGTTCAAGTTCAATGTCGGCGTGGCCAAGATTATGGAGTTGGTTAACGCCCTGAGAAAAGCCATCGACGGTTCGGCTGGTCCTGCTGACGCGGCTGTTCGTGAAGCGGCCGAGACAGTCGCAAAGGCTTTGTCGCTTTTCGCTCCATACACTGCCGAGGACATGTGGCAGAAGCTAGGTCATGAACCGGGTGTGGCCTTGGCGCATTTGCCAGATGCAGACCTTTCACTATTGGTCGAGAGCTCTACGGTGGCTATCGCGCAGGTCGACGGCAAGGTTCGTGACA
>JACCDU010225649.1_pt1 | contig 17024 bp, 17 predicted proteins | sample 7446081 | NCBI WGS metagenome assembly JACCDU01 (sample SAMN15323447, study PRJNA562643) | freshwater metagenome | isolation source: river surface water | place: USA:Blue River Watershed | collected 2017-08-17
GCATCCGGATTAGTGGCTTCTTTTGTTTTGACGATTGATAAGTTCAAAGTACTTAAAGATGCTGGCTACACACCGTCTTGTAATATCAATGCAACCTTAAACTGCAAGAGCGTGATGCTCTCGAAGCAGGCTGAGGTTTTTGGTTTTCCTAATTCCATTATCGGAATTGGTGCTTTCTCGATGATGTTAGTAATCGCGGTTTTGCTTTTCTTTAAAGTTTCACTTCCAAAACTCTTTTTACAGATTGCCACATTTGGCACGGTATTAGCTGCGATTTTTTGTCACTGGCTCGCTTATCAAACAACATTTGTAATCGGCGCACTATGTCCATATTGCATGGTGGCATGGGTTGCTACTTTGCTAGTTTTATCAGTTCTGTTAAGAGAGTTGGTCGAGTTCAAAAAGAAGTCGGACTCTGATGAAAACACCGTACTCGCAATTGATGCAATTAAACGATTGCTAGTTCCATTCCACGCGCTATGGGCGGTTCTCTTGGTTAGTGCCGCGTTTCTTGGTGTCTAGTTTTGTAAATGAATTTGACCAAAGTATTAGTTAGTGGATTTGAGCCTTTTGGCGGTGCAGATTTAAATCCCTCTCAATTGTTGGTGGAGCGTTTAGCTCAAGAAACTATTCTTGGTGTGGAGCTGAGAGCAATTGTTTTGCCGGTGGAGTTTGATAAAGCCGCAGAAAGACTGCTGGCGGAAGTAAAAGAATTCTCGCCTCACGTTGTAATGTCATTTGGCCAGGCTGAAGGTCGTTCAGCGATCACACCAGAGAAGATTGCGATCAATCTAGATAGTGCTCGAATTCCCGACGACGCAGGAGATCAACGCCAAAATCGGCCTATTAGAGAAAATGGGGCTGATGGTTATTTCTCTACTTTGCCCGTTGAGAAAATGGTGTCGGCGCTAAACAAGATAGGAATAGCGAGCTCACTTTCTTTATCGGCTGGAAGTTTTGTTTGTAATCACATCTTCTATGCCCTGCAACATGAATTACAGGGTTTAAGTATTAACTCAGGGTTTGTTCATCTACCTTTAGTGCCCGAGCAAAGCGCGCAGTTTCCTAATCAGCCTACGATGCCGCTTGATGAAATGATCAGAGGAGCGAAGGAGTTGATTTCATCATGTCTGAGCGTCGCCTAATTGTTCACGCGGGATTCCACAAATCTGGAACCACTGCATTACAAGAGTCATTCGATGCACAATCTGATGAGTTGCGCGCTGCAGGAATCATTTATCCAAATATTGGACGCAAAGCACACCATCGAATTGCTTGGGCTTTAGCAGACAGAACCTGGGGCTGGGGAAAACGCGGCGGTGAAAAAACTCCACGACGTAAATGGACTGAACTGGTAAAGCAAGTTAACGCCAGCGATGCTCAAACAATTTTGATTAGTAGCGAATTTTTCTCGGAGCTAAGCAGTGAAGCTATTAAAACTATTAGCAAGGAGATTAAAAATCGAAAAGTAGAGGTAATTTTTACAGTTAGACCTCTGGTTAAGTTATTGGGATCCTCTTACCAGCAGTATTTAAAGTATGGGATAAAGGCTGATTACACGACCTGGTTGCATTCAGTACTCGACAAGCCAGGGGAATCAAAAATCAATCCCAGCTTCTGGAAACGAAATTTCCATGGACAGGTGGTTGCGCGCTGGGTTGAGGTATTGGGGGCGGATAACGCCACCGTAATTATTGTGGATGAATCAAAACCAGAGTTTCTATTTGATTCAATCAATGAGTATTTAGGCTTACCAAAAGGCTTTTTAAAGGCTCAAGAGACTGGCAGTAATCGCTCTTTAACTATGGAGGAGATTGCGCTACTTATTGAGATAAATAAGCGTTTTCCAAAAGAACGTGAGTGGAGTGAGTACGAGATATTTGTCAGAGAGGGTCTAATTCGTCGAATAACAGATCACGTAAAACCATCGACGGATTCCGGAAGGTTAACTACTCCGCAGTGGGCAATTAATAAAGGAAATGAAATTGGTACTCAAAATAAGCGAGAATTAGTGGCTACTGGAGCAAAGATTATTGGTGATATAGATTCGCTAGATACCGCAAAAGTCCCAGAAGGTGAGCCTTACTACCCAGATAAAATCTCAATTCCAGTTATTGCAGAGGCCATGATTGGTTTTGATAAAACTGTTGTAAAGAGATTTCCTATTGGCTGGGTACAAGAAAATATCTTGAATAGGTATAAGAGGAAATTGAAAATTCAGCTCTATAAATTACGGAAAAAACTTTAATTAAAGTTTTGATTGGCGCGATCTAAATCAGCCTGGAAGTCAACCTCGACCGCAAACAAATCAGAGATGTCAACCGGTTCAATTTCAATTCCAGCCTTTTCAATCGCTAGCTCAAGTCCACGTTCAAAGTAATCATTATCGGCACACTCAGCTAAATACTTAATAGCGGCGGATTTGTGATGCTTAGAAATAAAGTTAATTCCAACCGCCTCGCCAAGGGCATTTTGCACCTGCTTGGAGAGGGCATTGATATTGCCTTTTGCATCAACGGTGTACTTGACCTCTTCTTCAGCGGTTGCTGAGGTGTTAACACAAACGAAAGAGCTTTCATTTCGCATGCGATCGGCGATTCGCTCCAGAACGCGTGCATCAAAAACAACATCGCCATTGAGCCACAGCACTCCACCATCATGTGAGGCGCGCAGCGCTTTCAAGAGGCTTTTTGATGTATTGGTTTGATCGTAAATCTCGTTGTAGACGAAGGATGCATTTGGATGCGCCTCCATAATCATCTCCATCTTGAAACCCACCACAATGGTGACGCGTGCGTCATCTTTGAACACCTGCGCAACATTTTCTAACTGTTGTTGCATGATGGATCGACCATCTGCGAGAGGAGTAAGTGGCTTTGGCCAAGGTTTTCCGAGACGTGTACCCATTCCAGCGGCAAGAATCACGACTTGAAGGGCCATAGATTTATACTACAGGAAATGAATCAATCCCTTAGAACGCTGGTGGTTACTCCCGCGACAAAAATCGAAGAAATTCTCCATAACTTTGTTGAATCCGACACGGATTTATTGGTGATTGATGAGGATTCAGTTGTTGCAGATCCTCACATGGAGTTATTAACTGATTATCCGCGCACAGCTAGTGCAGCCTTAGTTACTGCAGAAAAAAATGGCGACACTTTGGTTCGCCAGAACAGAATTGCAAGTGCAACATCAGCTTCTCATAAAGTAACAATTGGGAACCGGAAATTTCTAGGAATCGTGAGACTTTCCCAAAAGCAGCGACCAGAAATAATTAATGCATTAGAAAACGCAATCAACTTCAAAGCTAATGGAAATGCCATTGATTTAGTTTTAGTAGCGCTAACCAGAGCGATGATTAAAGTGGATGCCGCAGAGGCTTGGGCGGCACCATGTGGCAGAACTGCAGACCCACTCGAACGCGAAAAACTCAAATCAGAAATCGCGGCATTGAATATGGGTCGGGTCAGATTACGGATGGCTAACCGCGCCACCGACGGTTTCTTTTCCGTTTTCTTTCTGCGCAAGTTCTCAAAAATCGGAACTTGGATAGCGGTAAAACTAGGTGCTACCCCTAATCAAGTAACACTAATTTCATTTGCTATCGGCCTTTACTCGGCATACAACTTCTCGCAAGGCACTTTCTGGTCGATATTTTTGGGCGCGATCTTGTTACAGGTCAGCATCATTGTCGATTGTGTAGATGGAGAGTTGGCACGATACACAAGACAGTTTTCACAACTTGGCGCTTGGCTTGATGCGGTCACAGATCGCGTCAAGGAGTACATGGTGTTTCTTGGCCTAGCTATTGGTGCTGAAAAAGAAGGTAAGGATCTTTGGATTCCCGCCATAGTTATGATGTTGATTCAAACCTTTAGACATCTTTCCGATTACAACTTTGCTCGGGTGGTAAAGATTCAAGCTGAAGAAAAGTTCAGTATTCCAGTTGATTTTATGGCGGAATTTGATGGCATTGTGCCAACAGAAAGAGAGCCCAAAGGTCGACTACGTTTCTGGCTAGGAAAAGTAATTCAATTTCCAATTGGCGAGCGTTGGTTGGCGATTAGCGCTAGCGCTGTTATAGGTGGAGCGGCGTTTACTTTCACAATCATGCCAGTACTAGCTTTCATTTCGGCGGCCTGGGTCTACCGGGGAAGAATTAAACGCACCCTCACCAATATGCCAAAAGAGTTTCTTAAACAACCGCTCATTGTCGATCAATCAGATTTGTTTGGATTAAAGCGCACCATAACTACCCGTTTTAGTTGGATGGAGCCCTCTTTGCTGAGAGCAGTTGAAATTGGATTTTTGATTTGGATTTTTGCTAGCGCAGATCAAATCAATATTGCCAGCTACTTAATTATCTTTAGCATCATTTTCCATCACTATGACAATCTTTATCGCGCCCTACAAAGTGAACGAAAGCCGACCTGGTTATCAGCATTGGGCCTCTATGTGGGCGGCCGAATTCTTTTGTTGGGCATCGCGGCACAACAAGATTGGCATTTGGATTACTTGGCTTGGTATTTCTGTGTTTTGTTCCTAGGTATCTCCTCGCTGCAATGGGTTTTGAGTCATAAAGCGCATAAGGTTGGAAAATGACAGCGCGGCCAGCTAAGCCATCGATCGCACAGATTCGCGAGATCTCCCAACCACTTTCTGTGACTGGAAGATCGAACGCGGAACATTGGGTGGCCGATCTATATCTGCGCCGCATCTCTCCTTACCTGACCCGACTCCTGCTCAAAACTCCAATAACCGCAAATGGCGTTACTTATTTAATGATTCTCACCGGGGTTTCAATTAGCGCGGCGCTTCTGATACCGGGATATAAGGGAATCCTGCTTGCGCTATTTCTCTCCCAGTTGCAAATGTTGTGGGACTGCTGCGATGGCGAGATCGCGCGCTGGAAAAACACCCAATCACCCAAAGGTGTCTTTTTAGACCGTGTTGGGCATTATTTAACTGAGAGTCTGATTCCAGTGGCGTTCGCATTGCGTTTGGCTGGATGGCCCAATACAGATCAAATTGATTGGAAGTTACCGTTTATCGGTGCATTAATTTCAATACTTATTCTTTGGAATAAGGGTTTTAATGACATTGTTCATGTCTCACGTGCTTTTGCCGGCATGGAGAAGCTAGCCGACTCAAAAGATAATCGCATCGCAACAAAATCTTGGCTCAAATTGGCAAAAGCACCATTTAAGGTAATTGCGGTGCAACGTTTATTCCATTCAGTTGAGATGGCGATTGTTATTGCTATTTTTGGCGATAATCAGAAGTTAATTACCTGGGGTTTTTATCTCGCCTTATTTGTTACTGCGGGACACTTGGTTTCGATTCTCGGTTCGAGAAAATTGGCACGGGGTTAAATTATGTTATTTATTGCGAAAGAGATGATTGCTGGATTTCGTCACTTATTTCCTCGCGGACGTTTCCGTTTTGTTCTGATTGTTCTATCTCTAATCGCGGCCGGCATCTCAGTTTCAGAGCTCCTAGTAATGAAGTTTTTTGCCACCCTTGTTTTACATGAGGGCGACTACGACAACACAAAATTGGCGATTGCTGCCACGGGCTTTTTCGCTTTCTTCGTGATCACAAGAGTTGGCCAGTTTTATCAGCGTAATTACCGGGTAAAGGCCTTTGCCCGCTCTTTCCGAGCCGCAAAGAAAGATCGGACCGTCAAAGAAGAGAACCGTGAATGGGCGATGGCATTTGAACTAACCAATGTCGTCAGCCTCGGCACCCAATTGGTGGCGATTATTGCCTTCTTTTTATTCTTGAACCCAATGCTCGCGGTGATTAATGCGTTTGTCTTAATGGTCATCCTGCAGGTTGTAGGTGGAATATTCCGTAAACAGATTGCAGAACACGCTCAACTTAACGCTTTAGGCGCTAAAAAAGTACGGGCCGATAAACGATACGGAATTCGAATCAAAGCGGCAGAAACCGGTGCTTTAATTTCTGGCGCTGGAACCTTGTTTTTGTTGGCATTGTTATTGTTCTTAAGTATTGATGGCCAAATCACTCCCGCCAACACTCTGGTGGTATTTCTTGGAGTGAGATTACAAAACTCAGTTATTTCAAACGCCTCAAGATCTCTAATGCGATATGCAAAATCGAATTCTAGAACTGAAGTAGATGATGACAGCGAGTGATATCAAGTTAACTTTTGGCTATTCAACCTTAGCAAGTAGAATTTCAAATATAACTTTCCCACAAATCCTCGAAGACCGGGAATTTCTAGTTTTAGTACAGAACCCAAATAAAGAGAATTATCAAGTAGAGTTCCCAAATGCAAAGATAATTGAGCTAGTTGGCAAAGGTGTTGCAAAAAGTAGAAACGCCGCAATTAAGAATGCAAAAGGCACCTATCTTATTTTTGCTGATGATGACATAACCTTTAGTGAATCTGGATTACAGAAATTAGTTGAGCATTTTGATACGCATCCAGAGTGCGCAATCATTATGGCGCAGACCGTTGATGAAACCGGTGAGTTGCGTAAGAGTTATCCAACAAAACAACATGGTTTAACCAGATTGAACTCAGCCAAAGCGGCGACCTACGAGATGATGATCCGGGTTGATGCGATCCGCGCCAAGGGAGTTATGTTTGATGAGAATTTTGGAGCGGGCGTGGAAAACTTTCTCGGAGATGAATACATCTTTATTGCAGATGCGCTCAAGCAAGGTTTAAAAGGTGTCTTCCTTCCGGTGGTGGTTGCGATTCACCCGAAGGAGAGCTCTGGAAGCACCTGGGGAACTGATCGTGATTTGGCTGCCCGGGCCAAGGTTTTCACTAGAGTTTTTGGTGTTTCAGCGCCATTGTTTAGAGCTCTGTTCCTTTTGAAATCCCGCAAAGGACCGGTTGGCGCAGCCAAAGCGTTGCGTTTTATTTTGGGACGATGAGGATATTTGCACATCGCGGGTATAGCAGTAAGTACCCGGAAGCCACCTGGATCGCCTATGAAAAAGCGGTAGAGGCTAATGCCGATGGATTTGAATGTGATGTTCGACTTTCAAAAGATGGACAGGTAGTTTGTTTTCACGATCGCACCTTGAAGCGAATCGGTAACTTAAATAAACCGGTCTCAAAGTTAACTGCGGCGCAACTTCGACAGTATGTTCAAGCAATTTCATTAGAGGAGCTCTTAGAGCTAGCGATAACTGAGAAGAAGAATTTGCTGATTGAAACTAAGCATCCAGTATTAACCGGTGGACAGATAGAGACTGAAGTACTAGAGATTGTTAAAAAGCGCTCTAAACTTATTGAGGAATCTGGAATTGAAGTAACGCTAATGTCCTTTTCATTTTTAGCGGTCTGGCGGATGAAACGTTATTATCGAGATGTCATCAAAGTTATCAAATATCCATGGGCGTTTTTTATTAAAAATTCGAAAAACTTTGCGATAAGTATTGAGGTATTAAAGAAGCACCCGGGCATCATCAAGCGAAGTGTGGGAAAACGTATTTATGTGTGGACCGTAAATGAATCGGAAGATTTAAGGTGGCTCAAAAAGCGTGATGTTTACGGCGTGATTACTGATCGCCCAAAGCGAGCCCGCAATATTTTATTTCGTTGATTTTTCCTGGGTTAAACGCTGGGAGAGATAAATAGGCAGGATAGAAAATAAAATCAAGGCCGCAGCCACAACATTCACAATCGGTGCTTGATTAGGTCTAAATAGATTTTGGAAAATCCAAATTGGCAGAGTGTTTTGACCCGCGCCGGCGGTAAAGGTTGTAACGATGATTTCATCAAAAGATAGGCCGAAAGCCAGTAATCCACCGGCAACCAGCGCATTTCTCAGTAGTGGGAAGGTCACCAATCTGAAGGTAGTGAATCGGTTAGCGCCAAGATCCATGCTGGCTTCTTCCAGGGTTATTCCCAACCTTCTGTATCTAGCGGCAACATTATTGAAAACTACGACAATGCAGAAAGTGGCATGACCAACGATGATGGTAAAGATTGTTAGCTCTCCCAAGAAGTTGGTGAATACGTTATTCAGAGCAATACCTGTAACTATGCCCGGCAAAGCGATTGGCAGCACAAAAAGTAAAGAAATTGCATCACGACCAAAGAATTTATAACGCGCGATTGCAGCTGCGGCCAAGGTGCCTAGAACTAAAGCTATCGCGGTTGCTGCTAGTGCAACTGTAAAGGAGCGAGTAATTGCATCGCGCACACCTTCATTGCTAACCGCTTTGCTCCACCAAGAAGTTGTAAACCCAGTTGGAGGCCAGGCAAATGAAGTATTTTTGTTAAATGAGTTAATTACCACCAAGGTTAAAGGGACATAAATAAAGGCGAAGCCAAATCCCATGATGGTCCATAAGAAAACCCGTGCCGGCAGCGAGAGTCTCATAAGTTATCCAAGGCTCCAGTTTTTCTAACACTAGTTAGATAAACCATCATGATTAAGACCGGAATCAAAGCAACTGCAGATGCAAAAGGTAGATTCAAGGAGAAATTCTGATAAACCACGTTGCCTAACATTTGGAAAGTGCCACCTAAGATTTGAACAGTGATGTAGTCGCCCATACTTAAGGAGAAGGTGAAGATCGAGCCAGCGATAATTGAAGGCCAAGTAATTGGCAAAATAACATCAAAGAAGGTTCGACCTGATTTGGCACCTAAATCTGCAGAGGCATCAATTACCGAATCCGGAAGTTTTTCCATACCGGCATAGATCGGTAACACCATATATGGCAGCCAAAGATAGGTGAGGCCAATAATTACCGCGACCATGCCGAATCCAGGGCTTGATCCACCGAGCGGCTCAATTAACCAATTAATAAAGCCTTTTTCAGGATAAAACATGGTGCGCCAAGCGTAGATTTTTACCAAATAAGAAGCCCATAGTGGAGTAATTACTAGCGCAATCAAAACCGGGCGAGATTTAGGTTTTGCAATTCGAGCCATAAAGAATGCCATCGGAATTGCGATTATGGCGCAAATCAAAGTCACGCAAATTGCTACAAATAGCGTGCGAATAGTTACATTGAAGTACGCGCGATCGGAAAATACATCAATAAAGTTTTGTAGCGTGAATTCACGGACTACCTTGCTGGTAAAGGTGTCGATTTTCCAAATGGAGGTTATGAAAAGTGCGGCAAGTGAACCAATGTAAATAACCACTAACCAAAAAAGTGGAAGTGCCAACAAAGCAGAGATACGGGCACCAATGTTGCGGTGCATGTATCTACGGGTTTGTTGAATGACTGACATCTGCTCCTACTTCAATTTTTTTTTGAATATGGGGACGCACCATTTGGCACGTCCCCATACTGCTTACTTATTTTTTATGAGTTACGGAAGCTAGACCAAGCCTTAACCCATTCGGCGTAAGGGACGCACTTAACGTCGGTACGACCATCTAGGCAGTTTTCGGTTGGGGTCTTCCAGTAATAAACATTGGACCAGTAATCAGTCTCTTCTGCGTGATACAAGCTGCAGTGATCCTTATTGGCGGTTAGTGCGCAAGCCTTGGAGTTAGCAGGTGCCTCTCCAAAGTATTCAGCAGCCTGAGCATTAACTGATGGTTCAATGATGTGGTTTAGCCACTTGTATGCGCAATCAATCGCTTCAGTCTTGGATGAGATCATCCAGGTATCTGACCAACCGGTTGCACCCTCTACTGGCTTAACAGCGCCAACAGTTTCCTTTTCAGCATTTAGCACGTTAGCAATAACCTGCCATGAGGTACCAACTGTGATGCTGCCGCTTTGGACCGCACCAATGTACTTGGTGTAATCAGCCCAGTATTCAGCAACTAATGGCTTCTGTTGCGCAAGTAATGCCATGGCTGCATCAAACTGGGTTTGATCAAGCGCATATGGATCGGTAATTCCAAGCTCTGGCTTGGTGGACATCAAATACACAGCTGCATCAGCGATGTAAATCGCTGAATCGTAAGCGGTGATTTTGCCCTTAGCTGGAGAGTTTGGTTCCCAGACAACAGACCATGAGGTTGGAGCTGGATTTACTTTTCCAATTGTGTATTGAAGAACGTTTGCACCACGGCCGTGAGGGACGCCGTAATTTTTGCCATCCACGGTATTCCATGGACGATCCTTCAAGTTATCAAATACATCTTTATAGTTTGGAATCAAATCAAGATTTACCGGCTGGAGATCTCCACCGTAAATCAAACGCAATGATGCATCACCTGATGCTGAGATAACGTCATAGCCGCCACCCTGCATCAACTGAACAGCTTCATCAGATGTTCCATAAGTTTTTACATTAACGGTGCAACCAGTTGCTTTTTCAAATGGTGTTACCCAGTCAACATTTGGATCGGTTGAACCATCTTCTGCATATCCCGGCCAAGCAAGAACATTGATTGTTCCTGGCGTATCTTTAACCGGTCCAGCGTATGCACCACTTCCTTCTTCATCGCTAGAGCTCGAGCAACCAGCGAGGACAAGTGTGCCTGCAGCCATAAGCACTGCAAATCTGCGAAGTTTTGTAACTCGCACTTTCCCTCCTTCTTGCAGCATTACTAGATGCTGCAAAACAGTGGAGTCTCCACTGTTAATCCCACCAGACAAGTGGGAATTCCATTTACTTCACTTGATATTCGCTACCAATCTCCCAACTCAGAGAGGTGCGGCTATTTCTCATCGCCTCGACATCGATTGAGGTTTCAGAGGTGTTTTGTCTAAGCACCATAAGTGTTACCCCAGCATCTAACTCCACAAGGAATCTGGTGCTTGGACCCAAATACTCAACCTCTTTGATTACGCCATCAGCGTTTCGTTCATTTTTCTTGGCGGCGCCTAGTTCAATTTTTTCTGGTCGCACAATGAAGGTTCCCGATTTGCCAAGTAGTTTTTCCGCAACGTTTCCGGAAATCAGATTTGAAATTCCCACAAAACCAGCGACAAATTCATTGCTTGGCATCTCATAGATTTTTGCTGGCTTATCAAGTTGTTGAATTCTGCCTTTATCAAAAACTGCGATTCGATCACTCATGGTCAAAGCTTCTTCTTGATCATGGGTCACAAAGATAAATGTGATTCCAACTTCACGTTGTAGCTCTTTTAATTCAATCTGCATTTGCTGGCGCAATTTAAGATCAAGTGCGCCAAGTGGTTCATCTAAAAGAAGAACTGATGGACGATTTACTAGTGCTCGAGCTAAGGCCACGCGTTGACGTTGTCCGCCTGATAGTTGGCTGGGTTTACGATTTTCATAACCAGTTAGTTGAACTTGCCTTAGCGCCTCAATAGCCTTTTCGCGCCGTTCACTTTTACCAATCTTTTTTACTTTTAATCCGTATTCAATATTGGAGATCACATCCATATGAGGAAAGAGTGCGTAATCCTGAAAGACAGTGTTTACATCGCGCTCGTAAGGAGGAAGGTAGGTGATATCAACACCATTTAAATTGATACTTCCGGCATCTGGAGTTTCAAAGCCAGCAATCATTCGAAGTACTGTGGTTTTTCCTGATCCTGATGGGCCGAGCAGGGTTAAAAATTCGCCAGCCTGAATATCTAAATCGACTCCATCGACCGCTTTAACCGCACCGAAAGACTTGGCCAGATTTCGAATCTCGATAATTGCCACTCTAAGACATTACTCAGCATTGCCCTAGGATTCAATCATGGATGAGCGCTTAACCCTCTCGGTTGATTGCGGGGGACTCTTTATTAAGAGCTGCGTACTTGATGAATCCGGCACGATGCACTCCAAGCCGAACCGGATTGAAACCCCTTACCCACTTTCACCGGAGCGATTTGTAAACACCATCGCCGAAATTGCAGCTGAGTTACCAAAGGCGGTGCGGGCGACCGTTGGAATGCCGGGCATGATTCGAAATGGCGTAGTCGTTGCTACCCCGCATTACATAACTACCCGTGGGCCGCGAACCAAAATTGATCCAGAGCTACAGGATCAGTGGACAGATTTTGATGTCCAAAAAGCAATCTCCAACAAACTCGGGGTTCCAGCTTTAGTTTTAAATGATGCCGAGGTGCATGGCGCGGGAATTATTACCGGCTCTGGCTATGAAGTTGTCATTACTTTGGGAACCGGACTTGGCTTTGCGATTTTCTACGGGGGAAAATTAACGCCACACTTTGAGTTTTCACACGCTACGGTGCGACGTGGTACGACATATGACACCTGGATTGGTGAACAGGAACGCAAGAGATTAGGAAATGTATTTTGGTCACGCCGAATCCGACAGTTGGTTGAAGAGCTACGTCCAGTATTTAAATGGGATCGACTTTATATCGGTGGGGGAAATGCTCGTTGCATCAGACCAATTGATTTAGAAAGAATGGGCGATGATGTGGTTATCGTTCCGAACACCGCCGGAGTTGCTGGTGGAGTTAGGGCTTGGAATTTAGAACATTACTATCGCGCTTAAGCGCGTAGTGCTTTAGCAAACTCTAAGAAATCTCCAACGATGATGTCTATTTCTTTTTGACCATGTGCAAGTGAGATCAACCACTGCTCATCAAGCCCTGGAGGGGTCATTACATTTCTATTTAGAGACCAGAAGAAAGATAGTTCAGCGATATTAAAATTAGTCGCCTTATAGTCGCGATAGTTACGCACGGGATCTGGAGACCAGGTTATGCAACCTTTTACGCCAAATCCGACGGTGTGAGCTGGAATTTCGTACTCATTAATAATGTCTGCGATCTTGCTTAATGCTTGACGGTTTAAATCTTCACTGCGTTGTAGGGCTTCTGGAGTGCAGAGTCGATCAACGGCGCGAATACCCGCCATTGCTAAATAATGACCATTAAAGGTTCCAAGATGTGAGTGTTTGCCGTTTACAACGGTCTCCATGTATTCACGCTTACCACCAAAAGCCGCTACTGGAATTCCGCCACCAATTGATTTAGCTAGCGCAATTAAATCTGGTTTCACGCCAAGTCTTTGAGCCGCACCTTGTGGGCCAGCGGTTAATCCAGTTTTTACTTCGTCAAATACCAACAACACTCCGTATTGGTCGCAGAGTTCGCGAACTCGCTCCAGATATCCCATATCTGGCAAAACAATTCCAATGTTTTCTAAAACCGGCTCCATAAACAAACAAGCAATCTTGTCTGCATGTGCTTTGAATACTCTTTCAATCGCATCAGCATCGTTGTAAGGAACTACCCAAACATCGCCAGGCACTGTTGCTCCCAAAGGAACTGCAACTGGCGAAGTCGGATCTCCAGCTTTTGTTAAATCAGGTTTTGAGGAGACCATCAAAGGGTCATAAGAACCGTGGTATCCACCTTCAATTTTTACTACGCCAAGTTTTCCAGTTGCAGCGCGCGCAGTGCGAAGCGCATACATAGTTGCTTCAGTTCCGGAGTTAGCAAAACGCACCATGTCTAAACCAAAACGGCGGCACATAATCTCGGCACCATCGCGGGTGATTGGAGAAGGAGTTGCAAATAGTGTTCCAACTTCAAGAGTTGCTTTGGCTTCCTTAATTACCTCATCATTTAGATGGCCGACTAATAAAGCACCAAAGCCCATGGAGAGATCAAGCATGTCTCGACCATCGACATCCTTCATCCAGGCGCCTTTAGCGGCAACTATTGAGATTGGATACGGATCCCAGTGCTGGAAGCTTGAGGCAACACCAAGTGGGGTGACCTCTGAAGCGCGTTGATTTTCTACACCGGATTGCGGTGCTTGTTTTGAAAACTTAGCACGCTCAATTTCGAGAAGCTCTTGAATACGGCTTTCTGGAATTGGTTTAAATTTATTTGGTGTAGACCTATAGGTCTGTGAATGATTGGTTTTATTAAACATGGGAGATCGGGACTTCCCAAATACGGATCAGGAGATCCGATTTGTTGGTACCACGCTCCTGTTCTTAAAAAGTAAAACTTGCTGAGATGAGGTTACTCCTGGGTATCAAAGGCCGTCAAGAGATAGCTTTTTATGCGTGTTTGCCGTGTGGGCTAACGCATAAAAAGGTTACGAAGCCTGCGTGTTGTGAAGTACAGACCGGTCACAATCATCACGCAAAAATATCCCAAATGCATAAAGGTCCCAGCATCCCAGTACCCAAACCAAATATCCCTAACTAATTCAATTCCATGCCAGGAAGGAAATAGTTGAATCAAAAACTCTAACCAATCAGGGTAAACCGAGATTGGATAAAGCGAACCAGAGAATAAAAACATGGGAAGCAAAACAATATTTATCATTCCCATTTGTTGGTAAGTCTTAAAGTAAGAGGTAATCGCCATTCCAAAAGAAGCAAACCCAAAAGCAATAAACACCGCAGCAGGAATTGCCAGAATTGCAGATATCCCAGGAACTAATCCAAGTGGTGCGGTAACTGCCATAAATGCAATGGCGTAGGAAAGACCGCGTAGAAGCGCCCAAGTAATTTCACCAAGTGCAACATCAAGTGGCCCAAGTGGTGTTGCCAACATTCCTTGATACAACTTGCTTTCATTCAATTTAAAGAACACATTCCAAGTTGAGTCGTAAATGGCACCATTCATGGCGCTGGTTGCTAGTAGCCCGGGGGCAATAAATACGGCGTAATCAACGGTGCCACGGCCACTGTCAACATTTCCGATTAACTCACTCATGCCGTAACCAAATGCCAATAAATAAAGCACCGGCTCAACAAAGCCAGTTGCGATTGGAACCCAAGTAGAGGATCGAAGTGCAATGAATCCACGTTCTAGAATTGCGCGAGCGCGACCAGCGTAAAGTTGGTGGCCAAAACGATTCGCACGTGCATCTGCAATTTCAACCGCGGTTTTCATTCTACTTAGCCAACCTTTCAGCAAACTTCTGGTTGGCCAATTTAAATCCGACAATCATCATGCCGATTAAGTATCCAAAATGAATTACCAGCATGGTTGAGGAAATCGAATAACCATAGGAGAAGTAGCGTCCGAGTTCGGTGGCATGCCAAAGCGGTGAAATCCAACCTATTGGTTGAATAAAAATCGGCATTGATGCCAGCGGGAAGAAGGTTCCAGAGAATAAAAACATCGGCATGATGATTAAACGGTTCAAAACCGTCATGAAGTAATCCTCATTCTTAACGCTGGCGGTTACCCCCATAATGACCGCAGCAAACGCGCCCGCGGCAAAGATGGTTATTGGGATTACATCCCAGGATTCACCAATCGTTACAACGCCAAATGCAATCAGCAAAGCCCAATAACAAACCGCAGTGAAAACCACACGAGCAAGTGCACCAATAAAAACTCCAAGCACGATTTGTCCAGGATTTATCGGGGTTGAGTTAATGGCATAGAAAAGTTTGCGCCACTTAAAACCTTCCATAACCGGAAACATCGCTTCATCCAGGGCACCAGTTAGAGCTGCACTCGCTAATAAAGCTGGGGCGATAAAGGTTATGTACTCAACTCCGCCGGTTCCTGAGGTGCCTGAGTTTTCATTAACCAAAACACCAATTCCGATTCCAATTGCCACCAGATAAAAAAGCGGATTGCCGATAGCAACAATGGCAATAATGCCTTTCCACTTCATCATTTGGGCGATTCGAGCCTCAGCTACATAAGCAGCACCGCGGGCGCGAATCTTTGTGACATCAATACCTGAATTCATTCGATCAAAGATCTTCCGGTCAGGCGGAGGAAAACATCTTCCAAAGAGCTGCGACGAACCAAAGAGGTTGTGGGATGAAGTTTTTTGGCCATAATTTCTTCGAGCAAAGCTTCGCCATCTTCGACATACATCAAGATGCGATCAGGAAGCTCTTCGATGCGGGAGCACATATCGCGCAAAACCGGTGCTACCTCTTTGTTGCGCTCTGAACCGAAGCGAACTTCAAGCACCTCTTTAGTGGAGTACTTCTTAATAAGTTCAAGCGGCGATCCTTCCGCCATGATCTTGCCTTTATCCATAACAACAAGGCGATCACAAAGCTGTTCTGCCTCATCCATAAAGTGGGTGGTAATCACAAGTGTTACGCCGGTTTCTTTCAAACGGAAAAGGCGATCCCACAAAATATGGCGTGCTTGCGGATCTAAACCAGTGGTTGGTTCATCCAGCATCAAAATATCGGGCTCGCTTACTAAAGCGCGCGCAATAGTTAGGCGACGTTTCATTCCGCCACTGAGCGCCTCGACCTTTGAATCGCGTTTTTCTTGCAACTGTGCAAAATCCAATAACTCTTCAATTTTGTTGCGAATAAATTTCTTGCTTAGACCGAAGTAACGTCCATAAATAAAAAGATTTTCGGTAACGGTTAATTCGCCATCCAAATTATCTTGCTGGGGGACAACACCTAAGTGAGCGCGAATCTGAGGACCGTGCTCTTCAGGATCACGACCTAAAATTGAAATAGAACCTGATGTACGTTGTGAGGTAGCTGCGATAATCCGCATAGTTGTGGATTTACCGGCACCATTTGGGCCGAGCAATCCAAAGGACTCACCCTTGGCGACATCGAAATCAATGGCATCTACAGCGGTGAAATCTCCATACTTTTTGGTCAATCCACGCGCGCTTATGAGCGATTCAGGCATTGATTTATCCTATCGCGCCCTAGAGGTCTATAGTTTCCCCACGTGCGGTTACTACATCAGCCAAATCACGATCTCACCTACGACGATGTTTTTATGATTCCGTCGCGCTCCAGCATTACGAGCCGAATGGATGTAGATCTTCGAACCACCGATAACACCGGAGCCACAATTCCGTTAGTAGTTGCAAACATGACCGCGATCTCTGGTCGCCGAATGGCGGAAACCGTTGCAAGACGTGGTGGTTTAACTGTTATTCCACAAGATATTCCGCTGCCAGTAGTAGCAGAGGTGATTTCATGGATGAAATCACGACACATTCTTTTTGATACTCCAATTACATTAGAACCACATCAAACTGTGGCTGATGCCGCTGCACTCATTCATAAGCGTGCACATGGCGCGATTGTTGTAGTGCAAGACAACAAGCCATTAGGAATTGTGATGGAAGAGGATTGGGAGGGCGTTGATCGCTTTACCCAGGTAAATCGCATCATGTCCAAGGATTTGATGGTTATTCCAAACACCGTAAACGCCCGCGAAGC
>JACCDU011407250.1_pt1 | contig 17012 bp, 15 predicted proteins | sample 7446081 | NCBI WGS metagenome assembly JACCDU01 (sample SAMN15323447, study PRJNA562643) | freshwater metagenome | isolation source: river surface water | place: USA:Blue River Watershed | collected 2017-08-17
CACGAATCGCAGATTTGAAAGTGAACAGGAAAGTCAATGAAATCAACGATCTACCAACACCACCTCCGCGCCAGTGCTAGCTTTTCGTACCGTCACTTATTGCACTGAAAACGAGGAGACCCCTACCCGGATATCGCAGAGGAAATTCGGGCGATCAGTGGGAGGGATTCGCGCGCACAGCGCGACAAGAAACACGTTGAGTTGGTGCAGGCACGACTCCGAGTACGAGATCTTACCGACGACGTCGCGACCTTGCTCGCCGAGTTGACTGAAATTGCTTCGCTGAATCTCGCACTTGAAAGTGAATTACAAGATGTGAGGGCGCAGCTCGCGCGCAATGTTCGGGCTCTACGAATCGAGTGAAGTCAGCCTATCTACTGAGTATGGGCGTCAAAACGGCAATTGCAACGGATGACCGAACTGTTTCCAAGACCGGTCTTTCGGGACCACGAGTTGACCTGCAGCAATCGATGCGTCAGCGACTGCCCAATTGTGACAGGCAGGAACAGGCTGATCTCAGTCAGTCACCGTTGGTTGCTTGAATGGCTGCGGCGATCGTTAGCTGCCATTCAATGATCTGCGGCCGCAAAGACCGCTGTACTGCCAAGACCAGGCATTCATGCGGCGCAGATGAAATCCTCGCATGAACGGCCGGTCTGGTTCGCACCGTGTGCGTACTCCCGACCCAAAGCGGGAATCCATAGCCTCAGATTCATTGCCCGAAAGCCGACATTCACAGGGTGGACATCCGGACTTCAAAGCACAGTGCTACTGAAAACAGGGGGACGTCGGGAGTATCCGAAGTGCTATCAAAGGCTCGCTGTTTCCCAGGATTCAATGCTTCCTGTCAACCAGCAAAGGGGCATCAATAGGCATATCCTCATGAGTTGACCACTCGATGGAGTCGAGCTTAAGGCGAGTTAGTTGCCTGAATACTTCCATCAATCTATTTTGTGTGTCTTCCTTTGAAGATCCCGGCGTCAGTACCGCACGCAAGGTTGCGGTTTCCCGATGCGGATTTTTTCGAGCGATGACCTGGGCACGTTCGATAGCAGGCGTTCGGATGATTAGCTCCTCCACGTTACGCGGATAGATGAAGATTTCACGCACTTTAACGCCTTGACCCACTCGGCCTTGCAACAAGCTGATGCGTTCGACGAGACCATCCGGTGAATGGCTCAGCGCTTGCGCCACATCGCCTGTACCAAAGCGGACCAAGGGCCAGCCGCGGTCCAGCGTAGTGACCACTATCTGACCGGGTTCGCCCAAGGGAAGGGGGGCACCAGTGCGCGGGTCGCAGATCTGGACAAGCCGGTCAGGCTGAACCGTGTACCCCTCTTGTCCTGCTTCCTCGTACGCAATCAGCCCGAAGTCGCCGGTGGCATAGGCCGAGAATGTGCGGATGGCGTATTTCTGTTCCAGCGCGCGGCGCTTGCCCATCCAGTCGCCCAGTTCGCCGCCCAGCATGGCCGAGCGGACCTTCCATTGCGAAGGCAGGTCATACCCCATGCGCTCCAGCGTTTCGACCAAGGTCACGAAGAACGATGTGGAGGCGCAAATGCAGGTGATGCCCAGCTCGATGATGAGCTGCGCTTGTTGCTCGACGCCGCCAGGGCCGCAGGGGATGAGCGTGGCCCCGGTGGCGGCAATCCCTTCGTCCAGCAGAAGACCCGCTGGCACCAAGTGGTAGGACCAGGTGTTGAGCACACGGTCGCCCGGGCCGATGCCCGCCTGCTGGAAAACGTGGGAGAAGCCGTGGCCGGTGCGGTCGTCAAACAACTGCGGCTCGTAGACAGGGCCTGGTGAGACAAATATACGGCGGATGGAAGCGTCGTCGGCGGCCAAAAAACCGCCGAAGGGTGGCGACAGGCGTTGCTTTTCCAGCAAGGAATCCTTGCTGGTGACGGCCAACCGTGCAAGGTCGTCTGGGCCTTGGAGATCTTGTGGCGTCATCTGCGCAAGCGCATAGACCGTGCGAATGGCGGGCGCGCGATCATAGGCAAATTGCTGTGATGCGCGCAGGGTTTCGAAGCGATCCGAGAGGGCTAGGGCGTGCATGGTGTGTTTGTCTCAGTGGCCCGTGAAGCGGGGGGCGCGCTTTTCGCTGAAGGCGGCCAGACCTTCGTGGAGGTCGGCGCTGTGCGCATGGACTTCGCAGGCCAGCAACTCCAAGCGCAGGGCAGTGTCTATGGATTGTTGCAAGCCATCGTCGACCAGCGCTTTCATGCGGCGCAGACCTAGGGGGCTCTTGGTGGCGATCTTGTCCGCCACGGCCTGTGTGGCGCTTTCCAGCTGCTCGTCGTCCACCACCTGGTTGACGAGTCCGGCCGCAACCAGTTCGGATGCGGCAACGAAATCACCCGTGAAAAGAAGGTACTTGGCGCGTGCGGGGCCAATCGCCCGCGGCAGGCGCACCGAACCACCGCCACCGGGGAGCAGTCCGAAGTTGGCATGCGCGTCGCCAATCTTGGTGCTGCGTGCCGCCAGCACCAGATCGCAGCAAAGCACCAGCTCCAGTCCACCTGCTAGGGTGATGCCGTTGAGGGCGGCGATCACCGGCTTGGGAAAACGGTTGATGCGGTTCATGGTGGCCAGAACGCTGTCCAGAAAACCGTGCGTGCCACTTTCACCCGCCTGGGTCTTGACGTACTTGAGGTCTGCGCCAGCGCAGAAGGCGCGGCCAGTGCCCGTTAATACGACAGTGATGACGTCCGCCCGCTCCTGTGCTTCGTTGAGTGCTTGGTCTATGCCCAGAAGCACTTCTGGAGTGAGTGAGTTCATGGCTTCAGGTCGGTTCAGGCGAATCCACATGGCGCCTTTTCGTATTTCTGAAATTACAACCGGGGTCGACATTTTTTGGGCCTTTGATGAAGTGTGCGTAGATGAAGTTTGATTGTGCTTTTCCCTGAGCTTTGAGAGGGATAGGGTTATCCATTACTTCACGAACAATTAGTTTAACGTAAAGTAAAACGATTGAATTGTCGGAATAATTTGCATGCAAAGTCAAACTCAGTCGCCCATGTCCCCGCTTTCGGGTATCAAGATCGTTGAGTTCGAGGGCATTGGCCCCGGGCCATTGGCGGGAATCCTGCTGGCGCAAATGGGGGCGGACGTGACAGTGGTCGGGCGCCCCGGCGCGGGCGCGCTGCCCGCCGAACTGACGGCGAAGGGCGAAACGCTCTTGTCGCGCGGCAAGCGTCGTGTCACCTTAAATCTCAAGCGTGAAGAAGACCGGGCGCAGGCGCTGGACTTGATTGCCCAAAGCGACGGGCTGATCGAAGGCAACCGCCCCGGCGTGATGGAGCGACTGGGCCTGGGCCCGGATGCCTGCGGCAAACGCAACCCGCGACTAGTCTATGGACGCATGACCGGCTGGGGCCAGCATGGCCCGCTGGCCCATGCCGCCGGGCACGACATGAACTATGTTGCTCTGACGGGGGTGATGTCGCTGACGGAGCGGCCGGGGCACCCGCCCATGGTGCCGCCCACGGTGGTCGGAGATGCCGCGGGTGCGCTCGGGTTTGCGTTCGGCATGGTGTCGGCCTTGCTGGGTGTTCGGAGCACGGGGCAGGGTTGCGTGGTGGACGGTGCCATCGTGGATGTGCTGGCCATGCTGTCGCCGATCGCGCAACTGGTTCGCCAAGGCGGCGGCCTAGAAGGCACTGAGCCCAGCGTCTTTCACGATTCGCCATTCTATGACCGCTATCTGTGCAGCGATGGCCGTTACATCACTGTCGGTGCGATCGAACCCCAGTTCTATGCATTGCTCCTGGCGCAACTGGAGCTGACGGATGTGGACCCCGCACAGCAAATGGACAAGTCGTTGTGGCCCGCGCTCAAGGCGCGGATTGCGCAACGCTTTGCCTCGCATCCCAGTGGGCACTGGAACGCGCTGATGGCGGGAACCGATAGCTGCTTTGCGCCGGTGCTCACTATGGCCGAAGCAGCCGCCCACCCGCACAACGTGGCGCGCGGTTTGTACAGCGTGACGGCGCAGGGCGACATAGAGACGGCAAGGGGCATGCGCTTTTTGCCGCTGATAAACACGGAAACGAAGTAAGCAAGGGATTACCCTAGGTTGAATAAAATGATTTTACCATAAAATAGAACAACTAACTAAGTCGTAAATCAATTAAATACCATGCGTCGCATGGATCTGACAATGGAGGTGATGCGATGGAAGAAATTTATGTGGTCGGTGTAGGAATGACGCCATTTGGGCGGCATCTGGACAAGGACATCAAAGCGCTGACAAAAGAAGCGGTTAGCGCCGCCTTGGCGGATGCCGGGCTTCAAAAAGAAGACCTGGGAGCAGCCTTTTTCGGCAACACGTCTCAGGGGCACATGGACGGCCAGCACATGATCCGCGGGCAAATTGCCTTGCGCGCCATGGGTATTGGGCGCATTCCTGTGGTCAACATTGAGAATGCTTGCGCCAGCGGCTCGTCGGCCTTTGTTCTAGCCTGCAACCACCTCAAGTCGGGCGCGGGTGATGTGGCCTTGGCCATCGGGGCGGAGAAGATGTTCGCCACGGACAAACTCAAGATGTTTTCAGTGTTTGACAGTGCCTGGGATCTTTCGCGGGCCGAAGAGATCCGTGCAGAGCTGATGAAAATGGGGCGGGACGTGCCGGTGCCAGAGGGGTCCACCTCGCCCAGGCCCTACAGCGTGTTCATGGATGTGTATGCCGCATTTGCGCGCTCGCACATGCGCACCTTTGGGACGACTCAACGCCAGTTGGCCGCAGTGTCGGCGAAGAACCATGCGCACTCCGTGCACAACCCACTGTCGCAGTACCAGATGGCGTACAGCATTGAGGAGGTGCTGGCCGCGCCCCCGATTACTTACCCCTTGACGCTGCCCATGTGCTCCCCCGTATCGGATGGAGCCGCTGCCGCCATTTTGTGCACGCGCTCGGCGCTCAAGCGTTTGAACATCGATGAAAAGCGCGCCATCAAGGTGCTGGCAGCCGTGGTCCAAAGCGGCTCAGATCGCAATGAGGACGACTACACCAACCATTGCACAGCTTTGGCCTCGCGCAGGGCATATGAACTGGCGGGCGTGGGCCCTGCCGACATCTCTGTGGCCGAGGTGCATGACGCCACAGCCATGGGTGAAATTATTCAGACGGAAAACCTGGGATTTTGCGAATTTGGCATGGGTGGCGTTATCGCAGAGCGAGGTGAAACTCGGATTGGAGGCAGGATTCCTGTAAACCCTTCGGGCGGTTTGGAGTCCAAAGGGCACCCGGTCGGGGCTACCGGTATCGCCCAGGTCCATGAGTTGGTCACCCAACTGCGTGGAGAGGCTGGATTGCGGCAAGTCGCGAACGCGCGGATTGCGCTGGCAGAGAACGGCGGCGGACTCGAAGGCGTTGAAGAAGCGGTTGCCTGCATCACCATTCTGGCGCGCTGAGCGCTCTACTGAGGAACAAGAAAGACACTATGGAAATCAAGAACACCGTTGCCTTCGTCACAGGGGCTGCGTCGGGCCTGGGGCTTGCCACCTGCAAGGTTTTGCTTGAGGCCGGCGCGCGGGTGATGGCGGTTGATCTAGATGAAGCGCGCCTAGCGAGCGAGGTGCTGCCCCTGAGCGACCGTGTGCGCATCCAGAAAGTGGATGTTTCGGATGAGGCGAGTGTGAAGGCGGCGGTGGACGCGGCAGTTGCTGAGTTTGGTGCGCTGCATGTGGCGGTGAACTGCGCGGGGATTCTGGGTCCGTGCAAGACCTTGTCCAAGGGCGAGTTGTTTCCGATGGATCTTTGGAACCGGGTGATCGCCATCAATTTAACGGGAACCTTCAATGTGGTGCGTTACGCGTCGCAAGCGATGTCCAAGAATGCGCCCAATGCAGACGGCGAACGGGGTGTCATCGTGAACGCCTCCTCGGGTGCAGCATGGCAAGGCCAGATGGGTCAGGCTGCCTATAGCGCCAGTAAAGCGGCGGTCATCGGCATGACACTTCCGGTGGCGCGGGATCTTGCGCAATATGGCATCCGCATCGTGGCCGTTGCGCCGGGTCTTTTTGAAACCGCCATGTCGTCGGGTATGCCCACCAAGGTGTCGCAAAACATTATCGACAACGTCATTCTCTTTCCCCATCGCATGGGGCAGGCGCCAGAGTTCGGTGGGCTGGTTCGACACATTGTGGAAAACGCCTATTTGAATGCCACCACGATCAGCCTAGACGCGGGCGCGCGCTAGTGAGGTTTGACGGCTAAACGCTGCCGGAACGCCCGTGACAGCATGTTTGAAATCTGCCAAGGTCTCTAGAAGGAAATTCGATGGACGAAGTTAAGAATGCAGAGCGGAGGTGGCCATGAATGCGCCCCTCCAGGACCAGCGCGACGATGTGGTGCTGACGGCTCGGAATTTACTGTTGCAGTTCGGAGGGATTGTGGCGTTGAACGACGTTTCGATTGATGTGCGCAAGGACGAGTTGCTGGCCATCATCGGGCCGAATGGCGCGGGCAAGTCCTCGCTGATGAATTGCCTGAGTGGTTTCTACCGCCCCAAAAAGGGAGACATCTCGCTGGCCGGACGGAATGTGCGCAACATGGCAGTGCACGACGTGGCAGCCCAGGGCTTGGCGCGCACTTTCCAGGGGACGCATATTTTCTCGGGTATGACCGTCATTGAAAACCTTATGGTGGGGCGACACATGCACATGAAAACCAACCTCGTGCAGTCGTTCTTTCATTTCGGCCCTGCTCAATGCGAAGAAGTCTTGCACCGGGAAGCCGTGGAAGAAATCATCGAATTTCTCGAAATTGAATCTATAAGGCATGTGCCGGTGGGTAGCCTGGGCTATGGGCTTCGCAAGCGCGTAGACCTGGGCCGTGCACTGGCACAGGCCCCAAAGATCTTGTTGATGGATGAACCCATGGCGGGCATGAACACGGAAGAAAAGGAAGACTTGGCGCGCTTCATTCTGGACGTGCGCGAAGCAAAACGCATTCCCATCGTTTTAGTGGAGCATGACATGGGAGTGGTGATGGACTTGGCCGACCGCATCGCGGTGCTGGACTTTGGCCGCAAGATCGCCGATGGAACGCCCAAGGAAATCCAGGCCAATCCTGCGGTTCTCAAAGCCTACCTTGGTGAGGATTCCCAATGAAACTCGAGATGGCAACCCTTCCTCAGTTGCTGCGCAAGCATGCGCAGACAACCCCAAACCGTCTTTCGCAGCGCCACAAGCAGCGCGGTATCTGGCGGGAATACAGCTTTGCCGAAGTGCAGCGCAATGTGCGAGAGCTGGCACTGGGACTGCAACAGGCGGGCATCAAAGCCGGCGAAACCATCGCCATCATTGGCGAGAATGAGCCGCAACACTACTGGGCCGAGTTTGCCGCACACGCCCTGGGCTGCAAGGTGGTCTCCATGTACCCGGACCTCACTGCGGGCGAAGTGGCCTACTTGATGGATGACAGCGAAGCCGTCGTTCTTTTTGCGCAGGATCAGGAGCAGGTTGACAAGGGGATCGATGTGCGGGCCAAGCTGCCCACGCTGCGCCACATTGTGTACTGGGATACCACAGGGATGTGGTCGTACAACGACCCCATTTTGCACACCTTCGATGCCCTGCAACAGCAGGGACGTACTGTGCACCAACGGGAAACCAAGGCGTATGACGCGCTCGTGGACGCGGGCTCGGTCGATGACATCGCGGTGCTCTCTTATACCTCCGGCACGACGGGACAGCCCAAGGGAGTCATCCTCACACACCGTTTCCTGATCGACAACGCTCAGCGTCTGATCAATTCCATGGTTGTGAGGCCGGATATGGAGTATCTGAGCTATATCGCGCCATCTTGGGCCACCGAGCAGATATACGGCATCACACTGGGGCTGGGATTGCCCATGGTAGTGAATTTTCCTGAAGGCCCGGAGCAGGTGTTGGCCAACATTCGGGAGTTGGCGGTTGAAGGTATGACGTTTGCCCCGCGGCAATGGGAGAGTATGGCGTCCTCGGTGCAGGCGCATATGCTCGACGCAGGCCCGATCCGGCGTGGTGTCTACGAATGGGGCATGAAGGTTGGTCATACCGTTAACGTGGGACGCCTCGATGGCAAGCCCATCGGCCTGTGGGATCGAATACTTTTCCCCATCGCCAACGCGCTTGTCTTGCGCCCACTGCGTGATCAGCTCGGCTTGACGCGGCTGCGCTGCGCCAGCTGTGGTGGCGCAACCATGGCGCCGGACATTTTCCGCATGTTTCATGCGATGGGAATTCCTCTGCGCAACATTTATGGTTCCACCGAAGTCGGCTTGCTGACATGTCACCAGGGTGACCGGTTTGATCTCGAAACGGTCGGAAATTGGATGAAGTCGCACCCCGAGGCTGGCCCGCCTCTGGAGTGGCGCGTGAGTGCGGACGGCGAGCTTCAAATTCGCGGTGGAAGTCCGTTCCTGGGTTACTACCGCAGGGAAAACTCAGTGGAATCCAAGGTGAAAGACGGTTGGTTTTACACCGGCGATGCGGTAACAAAAACCGAGCGCGGAGAACTCGTTTTTCTGGAGCGGCTGTCAGACCTCAAACGTTTGCGTGGTGGTGAAACATTCCCGCCGCAATTCGTCGAAACGCGTCTGCGGTTTAGTCCTTTCATAAAGGACATCATGACGGTGGGCGACGAAACGCGGGGATTCGTTGCGGCGCTCATCAACATCGACATGTCCGTTTTATCGCGTTGGGCGGAAGAAAAGCGGATCGGCTTCTCTACCTTCACCGATCTGTCGCAGCGGCCGGAGATCGCCGCTCTGCTGGGCCAGGAAATTGCCCGCGTGAACCTGTTCTTGCCGGAGCATGCGCGGGTCAAGCGATTCGCCAACTTCCCGAAGGAGTTGGATCCAGACGAAGGAGAGCTGACTCGCTCGAGAAAGCTGCGGCGCGAGTTCTTGGAAGTGCGCTACAGCAAGCTGATCAGCAGCTTGTACGACGGATCAAGCGAGGTGCGTATCGACATTCCGGTGACCTACCAGGACGGCCGTCGCGGCAATTTCGAGGCGCTGGTGTCCATTAACGACACCGACTCTGCCGGGTCGGACCACTTGGGCGCAGCCCGAAGCAAAGGACACAAATGATCGACTTTCTCAACTACCTGATTAACGGCGCGCTGTCAGGGCTTTTGTATGCGTTGATTGCCATGGGATTTGTGGTGATCTACCGCGCCTCCAAGGTCTTCAACTTTGCGCAAGGCGAACTGGTGGTCTTTGGCGGCTACATGGTGTGGTTGACCATCATTCAGATGGGGCTACCGATGTGGGTCGGCTTGCCCATCGCGTTTGCAAGTTCGGCGCTGTTCGGCTTCATGATCGAACGTATATTCTTTGCCCGGCTGGTCGGCGAGTCCGTTTTCTCGATGGTCATGGTGACGATTGGCCTGCTGATCTTGATCCGTGGCATCGTGCTGGTGCTCTTTGGGCCGCAGGTGCGCGTCTTCCCGATCATCTTTCCGCTGGAACCGATCATTCTCGGAGACATTATCGTTTCCCGGTCGATGCTCTACGGCGGAATCATAACCATCGTCATCGGCATCGGTCTCTCCTGGTTCTTCAACCGGACCCGTGCCGGCTTGACCATGACGGCCGTGGCGGAAGACCACCAGGTGGCCATGTCCATGGGCATTTCGGTGCAGCGCTCCATTGCCTTTGCCTGGGTTCTTGGGGCAGTGCTTTCCACCCTGGGGGCCATGGTCCATTTGAGTGGTCGTTCGATCAACATGATGAGTTCCGATATCGGTATGACCGCACTGCCCGTGGCCTTGCTGGCCGGGCTGGAGTCCCTGGCGGGGCTGCTGTTGGCCGGGCTGCTGGTGGGGGTGATTCAGGGATTGGCCTCGGCGTATCTCGACCCCCTGGTGGGCGGGGCACTTGGTTCGGTCTTCCCATTCATCATCATGTTGGTGGTGTTGTTGATACGTCCTACCGGCTTGTTCGGCTGGAAAACCATTGAGAGGGTATGAGTATGGATCCCGCAGGTGTATTCGCGACATCGTTCGCCAAAGATCAAGCACTGATTCGCACGCGCAGCCAGGCGGTGGCGCTGGGCTTGTTCCTCATCGCGCTGTTTGCGCTGCCCTTGTACAGCGAAATCCGCTGGGTGGCGATCATGACCTCCATGCTTATCACGGCGGTGGTTGTCATGGGCTTGCAGATCAATACCGGGTTGGCCGGTCAGATTAATCTGGGGCAGGCTGCATTCATGGGGGTGGGGGCGTATGCCACGGCGTTACTGGCCACCAAGGGCAACCTACCTTTCTGGCTGGCCCTGCCCCTAGGCGGCTTGTGCGCTGCCTTGTTTGGACTGGTCTTCGGCATGGCCGCTATGCGGATCAAGGGCTTCTATCTCGCCCTGACAACAATTGCGGCGCAGATCCTGTTCCACTTCTTTGTGCTGAACCTGCCTGCCAACTGGCTGGGCGGCTCCAATGGCATCACCTTGGAGGCGGCAGAGCTCTTTGGCTTTGCCTTTAATACCGACACCCGCATTTACTACCTGTGCCTGGTGGTTGCTTGTGTCATGGTTGCGGGGGCCTACGGCGTGGCGCGAAGCCGCCATGGTCGGATTTTTGCTGCCGTGCGCGATGACGATGTCGCCTCGGGAATGATGGGCATCAACGTTGTGCGTACCAAGGTGCTGGCCTTTCTGTTGGGGGCCTTCTATGCAGGTATCGGTGGTGGTCTCTGGGCTTTCTATGTCCGATTCGTGGCGATTGACCAGTTCACCCTCATCCATTCCATCTGGTTCATTGCCATGATCATTGTGGGTGGTATGGGCTCGGTGACGGGTGCCTTGATTGGTGTGGTGGTCATTCGCACGGTCCAGGAGTCGATCACTATCGTGGGCCCTTCACTGGTTGAGAGCTTTTCGTTCTTGAGCGGCGACGTCGTCTTCGCGGTCATGAACATTTTCCTGGGTGGAGTTATTGCGGGATTCCTGATTTTTGAACCGCGCGGTCTGATGCATCGTTGGAACATCATCAAGCGTTCCTATCGCATGTGGCCCTATCCCTACTGATCCTCAATACAAATTTTTCTGCAGCCATTCTGTGCGCTAGAGGATGGCTGTTTCACAGCAAAGCGCTATTGCAACGGAGACTTATATGAAAACTACGCAAGAAAATTTTACGGTCCTGCCAAAGCTGGTGCGATGGGGTGCCTTGGGGGTTACAGCGCTGTGCCTTAGTAGTACGGCACACGCGCAGGTCACTACTTACAACGTGGCAGGCCTGGCAGACTTTACAGGCCCCTATGCAAACATCATGAAGGACGTAACCGGCTGCCGTCGTGGGGTGCTCGACTGGTGGAGCGAAGAGGTAGGTAAGTCCCTTGGTGTGGCACTGCGGATCAAAGAATTTGACACCCGTTACGACGTGGCCCAGGTGGCCAGCCTGTGGCCTGGCATCAAGTCGGAACTCAATCCGGTGGTCATTCTTGGCGTGGGCGGTGCTGACACGAACGCGCTGCAGCAGCGCCTGCCCAATGACAAAGTGTCTCTGATACTGGGCACGGCGGGCTATGGCTTCGCGTGGAAGGGTGACAATTGGGCGTTCAATGGCCGTGCGACCTATCCACACGAAGCTGCTGCGTTCTATACGTGGATGCAGAAGAAATCGGGCTCCACGGCGCCCCTCAAAGTGGGAGTGATTTCATCGGAAGTTTCGCCCGCCTACGTGGACATCCACAAGGGCGTCGAGAAGTTTGCCAAGGACAATCCTAAGATCCTCGAAGTGGTCGAGACGATCTACACCGAAGCCCAACCGACCGACTTGACCCAGCAGGTCAACCGTTTGATCCGCAAGGGCGCCACGATGTTGCAGGTGTACACCAACACGGCATCGGTCGTAGCAACACGCCGTGCCCTGCAGGGTTTGGGTAAGTCCAATATCCCCATCGTGGTGAGCGCCCACAACGGCTTGCAGTCGTCTGGCAAGGCGCTGGGTGACCTGAGTCAGATGGAGGGTAACTACGAGGTTTACGGCATGGCCATGCCCTCTGAAGATGCAACGCCAGCGCGGACATTCTTCGACAAACTGCGCACCCAATACAAGGTGCAAGCGGATTACACGTCCAACTGCATTATGGGCATGAGCCAGGCGATCATCGCAGCACGCGCCGTGGAACAGGTCGTTAAGGTCAAGGGCGCTGGCGGCGTGACGGGCGAAGCGGTTCGCGCCGCATTGTTGTCCACGCCGATGCCGACCGAGCGCAGCTTCGGCATTTTGCCTAACATCAAATTCAGCAATGAAGCTCCGTTCCCGACAGAAGGCCTTGCAGTCAATATCAGCACCATCGAAAAGGGCAAGTACAAACTTGTCGAGCAAAACGTTCCGGTTCCTTTATTGAACAAGTGGTAATTTAAAACTGGTCTGGGTTTTGGATCGCCCAAACCCAGATCCCATCATCTGGAGCCACCTGTGCTTGAACTGAACAATGTTGAAGTCCTCTACAGTGACGTCATTCTCGCTGTCAAAGGCATTACCGCCAAAGTGCCGACTGGACAGTGTGTAACCCTGCTGGGCGCCAATGGTGCCGGCAAAAGCACCACGCTCAAGGCCATCTCCAACCTGGTGAGGACCGAAGATGGTCGTGTCACTGCGGGAAGTGTTGCGTTTGACGGCGCGGACATCACCGGCGCCAACCCTGTCGATGTCGTTCGCCAAGGACTGGTGCACGTCATGGAGGGACGTAAGGTGCTGCGCCACATGACGGTAGAGCAAAACCTGGTTGTTGGGGGCCACATGGGCAACGCCAGCGCAGGCAAGGAAATGCTGGATGAGGTGTATGGCCGCATCCAGCGTCTAGCGGCTTTGCGCCATCGCACTGCGGGCTACCTGTCGGGCGGCGAGCAGCAACTGCTGGTGATCGGCCGGGCGCTGATGGCCAGGCCCAAGTTAATGATGATCGATGAGCCCTCGCTCGGCCTGGCCCCACTGATGGTTGAAGAGGTCTATGGCTTGTTGAGTGACCTCAAGACCACTGGACTGACGCTGCTGATCGTGGAGCAAAACACCCGCGTTGCACTTGATTTGGCCGACTATGGGTATGTGATGGAGAGCGGAAGAATCGTGCTGGAGGGACCCTCCAGCAGTCTCAAGACCAATGAGGATGTGCGTGAGTTCTACCTTGGCCTGACGGCCGACGGCGAGCGCAAGAGCTTTCGCGACATGAAACATTACCGCCGCCGCAAGCGCTGGTTGGGCTGAGCGCATTCAGTCACTCGTTATCCCAATTTTTAAGGAAAAATCTATGAGCATCGTTTCTAACGCTTTGCTGAGCGAACAAGAGGTCATTATTCGGGAATCCGCCCGGCGCGTTGCAACGGAGGTGGTGGCTAGCACCGCTGCTGAGCGTGATCGCTCGGGTGCCTGGCCGCATGACGAAATCAAGGCAGTGGCCGAGGTCGGTTTCATGGGCATGCTCGCACCAGAGGCTCATGGCGGCTCAGGGCTTTCGTTTGTGGAGTATTGCCTGGCGATTGAAGAGTTCGCGGCGGCCGACGGTGGTTTTGCCACCATGATGCATGTCCACAATTCAGCGGCGCACGTGCTGCGCACCTTCGGAACCGAAGCGCAGATGGCACGCTACCTACCCGGTCTGGCCAGTGGCGAACGTATTGCTGCCTTCTTGTTGTCTGAGCCGCACGCAGGTTCGGATACCGCAGCACTACGGACCACGGCCAAGCGCGATGGGGACTTCTATGTGGTTAATGGCAGCAAGCAGTGGATCTCCAATGGCAGCGAGGCGGGCTTTGCGCTCTTGGTGGCCGCTACTAGTGAGCCCGGTACGCGCAACCGCTTTAGCCTGATGATTGTCGACCCAAAGGACCCGGGTTACCAGTGCTTGCGTATTGAGCGAAAGCTGGGCCAGCACACCGCCCATACGGCCCAGATCCAGCTGGACAACATGCGCGTGCCTGTCGCTAACCTGGTCGGCGAAGAAGGACGTGGGTATGGCAAGGCGTTGTCGTTGCTGTCCGATGGCCGCATCGCCATTGCGGCTCTGGCGATCGGCATCGCCCGTGCGGCCCTGGAAGCAGCCATTCGGTATGCCAAGGACCGAGAGGCGTATGGCAAACCACTGACCGAGTTGCAGGCTGTCAGTTTCGATTTGGCGGAGATGACGATGCAAGTTGAGGTGGCGCACCAGTACATGCTGTATGCCGCGCGCCTGACGGACGCGGGCCTGCCAACCGGCAAGGAGGCTGCCGTGGCCAAACTCTATGCCAGCGAAATGGCCGAGAAGGTGTGCTCTGCTGCGCTGCAGGTGCATGGCGGGTATGGGTATGTCAACGACTTCCCGGTCGAGCGCTACTACCGCGACGTGCGAGTGACCAAGATCTACGAAGGTACGAGCCACATCCAGAAGTTGATCATCGCGCGCAATATTCTTGCGGGTTGATGGACGGGGCAGGGGTAAACGCCCTGTCAGCGCACCCCCAAACATATATTATTATGACCCTGATGGGGATGCGGATACCCGCAAGGAATAGAACATTAATGAGCACGCAAATTGATGCAAAACCGAAGTCGCGGCCACGCGTGCTTGCCAAGCGGGCGAACAAGGCCGCGAAATGGAACAATGCCGTGGGCGGAGCGGATGAGCAGTACCAGCTCAAGAAGCAGGCCGTCATTGCAGAGGCTTCGCGCGCGTTTGGCCGCCATGGTTACAAAAATGTGTCGCTCGACGAAATTGCCAAAACGCTCAACGTCACCAAGCCCGCCCTGTACTACTATTTCAAGAACAAGCAGGAACTGGTGTACGAATGTCACGAGCTGGCCATGCAATTGGGGGATCGCGTTCTGCAAGACGCGATCGCTTCCGAAAGCACGGGTTATGGCCGCATCAGTGCCTTCATGAAGAAATACATTTCATTGTTGACAAATGAAATGGGGGCCCCGGCGATTCTTCATGATGTCTCGATGATGTCTGCCGCGGATCAAAAAAAAATCACGCTACGGCGACGCAAGTTCGATCTGGAGTTGCGGAAAGTGCTTGAGGGCGGTGTTCAGGACGGATCCATTGCACCGTGCAACGTGAAGTTGGCGGTTTTCTGGTTCATGGGTGCCATCAACTCCCTTTCCCAATGGTTGCATATCGATGGCGATCTTCGAGGTGATGAAGTGGCAGACATTTTCATAGGATTTCTTGCGCATGGTATTCGTCCCAACCACGCGTGAATCTGCATACTTGTCAAGACTGGGCTTAGGCTGTCGAAAATTTGACTTGTCGCCAAGTCCCCTCTGAGTAGGTTGTCATTGTTCAAACTCGGATAGAGCTGCAGGCAATTTCAAATACGAATCAAATATGTTCAATATGGGTAAACGCAATGGGTCAATGGAATCCGCAAAACTGATTGCGTTGTTCCGCCAACTCTGAAACAAGTCGAAATTGGGTCCCACGCATTCCGGGTGACCAGAGACTGCCTGAACAAATGCACGTATGTCAGCAGCTGTCATCAAATGATCTGGTAGGACTGTATGTACTAAATATCAGCCACAGAGCGGTCATTGGCCAATGACCGAAACTGGCCCAGAACGGGTGTAGCCTGGTAGCCCCGTAAGCCGACTTTTTGGCGAAGAGGCCCTGGTGGCCGAATGTCTGCTTTGAGGCGCTGCTACGTACGCACACTCCGGGCCATGTGCTGTCACTCGTGCATGTCAGCTGACTGGGATCTGAATTCGTACATGCGTCCTCAGAATTCATAGTGCCTACGTCAAAACCTTGATAAGTAAAGGCAAAGACACTGCGGAAAGTAGTGTTTGCAGCGTGATGATGCCCGCCATGAGATGTGCGTCACCTCCAAGCTGACGCGTCAGGACATACGCAGTTGGCGCCGTGGGCAACGCGAAGAACAAGACCAGAATTGACCTGTCCATGGTCGGCACATCCAATACCAGTGTCAGGCCATATGCCAGTGCAGGCACCAGCAACAAACGGCTGATGCTATTCAAGATCATGGCGGTCTTTTCTGCACGCAATTCCTGGGGTCGAAGCGCAGCACCGACACACAGCAAACCCAGCGGCAGACTGGTGGTAGCAAGGAAGGAAAGAAAACTGTCGATGCCACCGACAAGTCGGATGCCTAATACGTTGAAGACCACGCCGATCAGACAAGCCGCTATTAACGGATTCTTCAAAACTGTCTGTATTAAGGGGAGTGGACGAATCGACTGCTCCGATGTAAAGGCATACACGGACAAGACATTGACCATTGGCACCATCACAGCCAGCAACAATGCGGCCAAGGCCAGCCCATCCTTCCCGAACACACTTCCGATCGCGGCCAGTCCGTCATAGGTATTGAATCGCAGTGTCCCCTGCACGATTACCCCGAAACGCGCGGCCCTCCAGCCTTGGCGGACCAGGGGGACATATGCGTCGCCGAGTGCTGGAGTCTTCACCGCGGATACCACAGTGGTATCGGTCTGCATGCAACGCTGGATGTGCCGTCGCTGACGATCGACACGGTCAATGCCTTCATTGATCGCTTCCTGGCGTCACCCACAGCCAATTGGGTAGGAACGACCCACAGCTTTCGATACGAGCAAATTGCCAACTGGGGATTGGAGTCCAACGCGGTGCTGGACTCCTGATAGGGCTTGGCCAAACTTCTTTGTGCACATTAAACTATATGTGCGCAAAGAATTTGAAGCACGACCCAGTAAATCAAGGACCCTGAAATGGTACGTAAACGCACGGCGGCCTTCACCGAAGTCCGTGATGGCGACCGACGCTTCCTCCAGTTCCGGTCCCACGGGCTGCGCAACACCCGGGACCTGCATACTTTGCTGCTGGAGGCAGCCTACGCATTGCAGGCGCATCCTGAGCTCGATGGCGCGGACATTGCCTTGTGGGATTGCGCACTGTCCAAAAACGCAGTGCAGCTAGGGGTCTCCTCGTTTTCAGTGCAATAAGTGACGGTACGAAAAGCTAGCACTGGCGCGGAGGTGGTGTTGGTAGATCGTTGATTTCATTGACTTTCCTGTTCACTTTCAAATCTGCGATTCGTGG
>JACCDU010807726.1_pt1 | contig 17002 bp, 14 predicted proteins | sample 7446081 | NCBI WGS metagenome assembly JACCDU01 (sample SAMN15323447, study PRJNA562643) | freshwater metagenome | isolation source: river surface water | place: USA:Blue River Watershed | collected 2017-08-17
GCCAGCATGCGGTCCATCTCCACGCGGGTAAATGCCACGCCTTCGGCGGTGCCTTGCACTTCCACAAAATTGCCCGCGCCGGTCATCACCACGTTCATGTCGGTGTCACAAGCCGAGTCTTCGGGGTAATCCAGGTCCAGCAAGGCGGTGCCGTTTTTCAGGCCCACCGAGATGGCTGCCACGCGGTCGATGATGGGGGATTCTTGCAACTTGCCCGTGGCCATGAGCCAAGCGACCGCATCTTGCGCGGCCACAAAGGCGCCGGTGATGCTGGCGGTGCGGGTGCCGCCGTCGGCTTGCAGCACATCGCAGTCGAGGTGAATGGTGCGCTCGCCGAGCTTCTTCAAATCAAACACGGCACGCAACGAGCGCCCGATCAGGCGCTGGATCTCTTGCGTGCGGCCGCTTTGCTTGCCGCGCGCCGCTTCGCGGTCACCCCGGGTGTGGGTGGCGCGGGGCAACATGCCGTACTCGGCCGTGACCCAGCCTTCGCCGCTGCCTTTTTTGTGACCGGGCACCTTCTCTTCGACCGAGGCTGTGCACAGCACACGGGTCTGACCGAACTCGATCAACACCGAGCCTTCCGCGTGGATGGTGTAGCCACGGGTCATGCGCACGGCGCGCAAAGCATCGGCCGCACGGCCGGAACGAACATAAGTAGTCATGAGTGTGTCTTTTGCGAGTGGTGTGATGCGGGCACAGCCAAGGGGGCTGGGCGAGTTTGCGATAATGCCCTGTTTCATGCTCAAACAAGCCTTTCAAGGGCCTGTTCAAGGCAATTGCCCCAAGCCGGTGTTCGGCCTGCGGCGCGAAGGAACCCGTTCAATGTCAGTTTACAGTATGACCGGCTACGCCAGCGTGCAGCACAGCACGTCGGTTGTGGACGGCGAGACCGCCGCCAGCACTGCCCCCACAACCCGCCTGGGGCTCGAAATCCGCTCGGTCAACAGCCGCTTTCTGGACCTGAGTTTCCGCTTGCCCGAAGAACTGCGCCAGCTCGAACCCGGCCTGCGCGAACTGATCACCCGACAGATCAAACGCGGCAAAGTCGAAGTGCGTGCCAGCCAAGACAGCACCGATGGCGCTGCCTTGCAAGCCCCCAACCACCAGACCTTGCAAAAAATTGCCGCCCTGCAAAGCAAGATCCAGGACTGGTTGCCCAAGGCCCGCGAGCTGAGCGTGGCCGATGTGCTGCGCATGAGCGCTGGCAGCCACAGCCAGGCTGCCCCCGATGAAGCCGCATGGATGCAAGTGGCCAACCAGGCCATCGACGCCCTGCGCGAAGCCCGTGCCCGCGAAGGCGCCCGCCTGACCGAGATGCTGCAAGGCCACATTGGCCAGCTGCGCAGCCTGGCCGAATTGGCCGGCCCCCTGGTGCCCCAACTGGTCGAGCAGCAGCGCCAGCGCTTTCTGGACCGCTGGAAAGACGCCATGGCCCTGGCCGACGGCAATCACTTGCCCGAAACGGCCCAGGACCGGGCCCTGACCGAAGCTACCGCCTTTGCCATCCGCATCGATGTGGCCGAAGAACTGACCCGCTTGCGCTCACACCTGGACGAAATCTCGCGCCTGCTCACCAAGGGCGGCGACATCGGCAAGCGTCTGGACTTCCTGATCCAGGAGTTGCACCGCGAAGCCAACACGCTGGGCTCCAAGTCCGCCGTGCTGGAGATGACCCGCATTTCCGTGGACATGAAAGTGCTGATCGAGCAAATGCGCGAGCAAGTTCAAAACATCGAATAAAGCCTCAAAACATGGAATACCCAGGAAACCTCTTTGTCGTGGCCGCCCCCAGCGGGGCAGGCAAATCCAGTTTGGTCAAAGCCCTGATGGAGCTGGATTCGGGCGTGCACCCTTCTGTGTCGCACACCACGCGTGCGCCCCGCGGCCAGGAAAAGCACGGCCGCGAATACTTCTTTGCCTCGGCTCAAGAGTTTGACGCCATGGTGCTGGCAGATGCCTTTGTGGAATGGGCGAATGTGCATGGCCAGCGCTACGGCACCTCCAAAAAGATGATCGAAGAGCGCATGGCCCAGGGCTCGGACGTGGTGCTGGAGATCGACTACCAAGGCGCCATCCAGATCAAGCAGATGTATGCCAACGCGGTGCTGATCTTCATCCTGCCGCCCAGCTGGGAAGAGCTGCGCTCGCGCCTTGAGCGTCGTGGCGAAGACGCGCCCGACATCATTGAGCTGCGCCTGAAAAATGCCGCTGTCGAGCTGGCCCATGCCAAAGAATTCGACTTCGTTATAATCAACGAAGTTTTTGAACGTGCTTTGTTTGACCTCAAGGCCATCGTTCATGCCCAAAGGCTCAAATACATCGCCCAGCGAAGAGCCCGCGCTGACACATTCGAGGCGCTCCATCTCGCCTAAATCTCTGAAGGAAACCACCATGGCCCGCATCACCGTTGAAGATTGCCTGGAACAGATCCCTAACCGCTTCCAGCTGGTTCTGGCTGCCACCTACCGCGCTCGCATGCTGAGCCAAGGCCACACCGCCAAAATCGAGAGCAAGAACAAGCCTGGCGTCACTGCATTGCGCGAAATCGCAGCGGGCAAGGTCGGCGTTGAAATGCTCAAGCGCGTCGTCTGATTCGCTTGTTACCCGGCCTCGCCGGGTTGCCAGAAGCCCCAGTGATGGGGCTTTTTTTCGTCCGTACTTCAAGCCCCCTGCGGGTTCAGTTACATTGATGCCATGAGCACCGCCATGCCCCCATCGTCCACTGCTGGTCACCACCGCGCCAAAGCGGTCAGCCCAGCTGCGGCCAATGCGGCAGCGGCCAGTTTTGCCGCCTTGACGGCTCGACTGGACTACCTCAGCCCACAAGACGCCGACATGGTGCGCAAAGCCTACCGCTTTGCAGATGAAGCCCACCTGGGTCAGATGCGCAAAAGTGGCGAGCCCTACATCACCCATCCGATTGCCGTCGCCGCGCTGTGCACCGAATGGAAGCTGGATGCCCAAGCCCTGTCGGCCGCCTTGCTGCACGACGCCATGGAAGACTGCGGCGTCACCAAATCCGAGCTGATTGAGCGCTTTGGCGCACCCGTGGCCGAACTGGTGGATGGCCTGACCAAGCTGGAAAAGCTGGAATTCAACACCCGCGAAGAAAACCAGGCCGAGTCCTTCCGCAAAATGCTGCTGGCCATGGCGCGCGATGTGCGCGTCATCCTGATCAAGCTGGCCGACCGCACCCACAACATGCGCACCATGGGCGACATGCCGCGCAGCAAGTGGGGCCGCATTTCATCAGAAACGCTGGAAATCTATGCGCCGATCGCACACCGGCTGGGCTTGAACCAGATCTACCGCGAGCTGCAAGATCTGGCCTTCAAGCACCTGTTGCCATGGCGTTATGCGGTACTGACCAAAGCCGTCGCCCGCGCACGCAACCGCCGCCGTGACCTGATCCAGAAAGTACAAAGCGAGGTCGAATCGGTCTTCAAGCAAGCGGGCATGGATGTGCGCATCAGCGGTCGTGAAAAAACCCTGTACTCCATCTACAAAAAAATGGATGACAAGCACCTGAGCTTTGCACAGGTGACCGACATTTACGGTTTTCGGGTCATCGTTCCCACGGTCATCGATTGCTACACAGCCATGGGTGTGCTGCACCAGATCTACAAGCCTGTGCCCGGCAAGTTCAAAGACCATATCGCGATAGCCAAAGTCAACGGCTACCAGTCGCTGCACACCACCTTGGTGGGCCCCTCGGGCGTGAACGTTGAATTTCAGATGCGGACCGAAGCCATGCACCTGGTGGCCGAATCAGGCGTGGCTGCGCATTGGCTCTACAAAGAGCACAGTGCCGCTCGCGCACAGTCTGAACGCCTTGGCACGCAGTGGCTGCAATCGTTGCTCGAGATCCAGAACGAAACGCGTGACGCCGCTGAATTCTGGGACCACGTCAAGGTCGATTTGTTCCCTGATGCGGTCTATGTCTTCACCCCCAAGAGCCAGATCATGGCCTTGCCACGTGGCGCCACGGTGGTGGACTTTGCCTATGCCATTCACAGCCGTGTGGGCGACCACGCCATGGCGGCCAAAATCAACGGCGATCAAGTCCCTTTGCGCACCGAGCTCAAAAACGGCGATGTGATCGAAGTGATCACTGCATCGGTTTCTGCCCCGAACCCGGCCTGGCTGGGTTTTGTACGCACCGGGCGTGCGCGTTCCAAAATTCGTCACCACCTCAAAACCATGGCCCAAACCGAGTCCATGGAGCTGGGAGAGAAACTGCTCAACCAGGCCCTGCGAGCTGAAGGCATTGAGCAACTGCCCAAAGACGACGCTCAACTGCAACCGCTGTGGGATAAATTGCTGCGCTTCACGGGCAACAAGAACCGCATGGACTTGTTGATGGACATTGGTCTGGGCAAACGCATCGCCAGCATCGTGGCCAAGCGTCTGGTGATTTTGCTGGGCGAGCTGGGGCAAAAGCCCGACGCCTTGCTCATGACGCGAGAGCGTTTCACCGCCCACGAAAAAGTCTCGCAAGGTGCGATCACACTGGACGGCAGCGAAAACGCTTCCGTGGTCTATTCCACATGCTGTCGCCCCTTGCCTGGCGACGAGATCGTGGGGTATCTCGGCCGTGGCGAAGGTTTGGCCGTGCACACACGCGATTGCCAGACAGCACGCAAACTGGAACACAAAGACAGCGAACGCTTCATCGGCGTGGAATGGTCCGATGAACCGGTGCGCAGCTTTGAAACGGGCATCACGGTCACCGTGGTCAACGGCAAAGGCGTGCTGGCGCGCGTCGCGGGCGCTCTGGCGACAGCTGAAGCCGACATCGTGCATGTGGACATGGGCCATGACTCCCCGCAAGACACGGCCGATTTGCGCTTTGTCGTGGCCGTGCGCGATGTGGCGCATTTGGACAACGTGCTGCGCCAACTCAAGCGCACACCGTCGGTCATCCAGGCCGAGCGCCAGACCAACAAAGGTTCAGCGCCGGTCTGAGCGGCAGATCATTCACCCCGCATGGGCGGGGTATTGAACGTTCAGCACCTCGATCGGGATCACGCCAGAAGGTGTCACCAATTTGAGCTCATCGCCCACGCGTGACTTGAGCAAAGTCCGCGAAATCGGCGAAATCCAGCTGACTTGCCCCTTCAGACTGTCGGCTTCATCAATGCCCATGATGGTCACGGTGCGCTCCACGCCACTGTCTTCGATGTAAGTGACCGTGGCACCAAAGAAGACTTGATCACTGCCGTGGTGCACCGACGGCTCGACCACCTCGGCCACTTCCAGCCGCTTGGTGAGAAAGCGGATGCGGCGGTCAATCTCGCGCAAACGCTTTTTGCCGTAAAGGTAGTCGCCGTTTTCCGAGCGGTCACCATTGCTGGCGGCCCAGTGCACGATCTCCACCACCTTGGGGCGCTCGACATCGATCAGCTCAAACAACTCGGCTCGCAGGCGGGCATAGCCCGCAGGCGTCATGTAGTTGCGCGTGCCACTGGGCAAGGCGGGCAAGCCCAGATCGTCGTCATCGTCCTGATCGGTTTCTTTGGTGAATGCTTTGCTCATGGCGTGTTGGGCAATGATGCGAAAAATGAGGCCCACAAAGAGAAAAAGCCCACAACTTTCGTTGTGAGCTTTTCAATATGGTGCGGCTGGCAGGAATCGAACCCACGACCCCTTGGTTCGTAGTTTTGCGGTCGCATTTAAGTTGTTGATTCATAAAGAGTCGGTGCCGTTCGTTCCAACACATTGTGCACTGTCTTGCACTGAGTTTTAAGGGCCAATCCCCCAAAACTCAGTCAGATGGTTGGCTTCAAATCGGTCTGACATGAAAAAAGCCCCCACCCTTTCGGGCGGGGGCTTGGGGGCAACGGCGTCACCTGATCAAAAGAGGCCAGCAGGCTCAGCGGCCACATCCCAGCTGCTGATGATCAGCTCCAGACGGTCCACGCCTTGGCCACCGCCCACCGTGTATTTGATGGGCACCTCTTCGATGTGAAAGCCTGCAAAGCATTCACGGATCTTGGGGTGGTCGTTGATGACTTCGACTTCGGCGGGTTGCCGCAAAAAGTAAAGGGCTGCGCCGCCCGCAAACACCTCGACGTAGCAGGTGTGAGCGGGGAAGCGGTGCAGGATGGTGTCGGCAAGACGGCGTTTGCCGCCGAGCCAGGGGATGATGGGATTGGCCATGGTGAGGGTGTCCAGGTGGGGTTGTTACACTAGGCCCGCCTCCCGGGAGGTGGCAGGGCCTTGGCTGGCTCACAGGCGTGTTCTGTAGTTGGCGGCTGGTTGGCGGTGCTCGTAACACCGCTGGCCGGTCGCCCTGTCCTGACGCAAGGTCAGGACGGTTTTCAGTTGGCCGACCTCACGGTGTATGCGTCTGCACGGCAGCTGGCATAGGCGGCATTGATGTCGTCGGCTTCTCGGGTGATGCGCTGAAGAAGCTCAGTAAGAGGCTCTGAAAGTAGCCCACCGGCTGCGGCTCGGTCTGTTGCACCAGCAGCGGTGGCGGTGGCAGGGTCACCCGGGGGGCGATCACCACCGCACCCGCATGGGGTGGCGTTGGGGTCGCGCAGGCGGCCAGCAGGGCCAGCGGCAGTGCGCAGGCGATCAGACAGGCCGGCGATGGTTTTTTGGTGGGTTGCATCTTTCAGCTCCTGGTTGGTTTTGGCGGCGGCCAGCGCCCGTTCGGCGCTGCGGGTTTTGGCCGTTTCGGCGGCCAGCGTGGTGGCCGCTTCGGCTTGCAGCTTTTGGATGGCGGCGGTGTATTCGGCAGCGGCGCGGTCGTAGCCGCGTTGCTCAACATGGCGCTCAAGTGCGTAGGCGCCTGCGAGCAGTGCGGCCGCAGCCAAGCCCCACAGCAACAAACGCCCGCCGATCAAGTTGCCACCTCATCAGCACAAATGGCCTCAGCGATGGCCGCGGCCACGCGCTCTTTGGCGGCCAAGAAGGTCTTGAGGTCTGAGGCGTTGGACATAAAGACCAGCTCGACGATCAGGCCCCCGGCCTGCACGAATGCGAGCTCGGCGTGTTGGCTTTCGGTTTGGTCTTTCCACCCCAGCTCGCCGCGCAGCTTTTGCCCGGTCTCGTCCGCGATGGCCCGGGCGATGCGCTGGGCCACGACTTTGAGCGCTGGTGGAGAAAAGACCTCTACGCCGGTAGCTGATGGGCTGGCAACCGCGTTGCAGTGCAGCTCGACAGCCAAGTCGGTGCCCTTGACCAAGGCAAGGGCTTGCTTGAGGGGCAGGTTTTCGCCGGTGCCGCCATCGGTCACCACGGTGTGGCCCAACTCGGTCAAACGGGCGGCCACCAGGTCGCGCATTTCCAATGCGATGGCGGCTTCAGTGTGGCCATGGGCAATGGCGCCGGGTGATTTGCCGCCGTGTCCGGCGCTGATGAGGTATTTCATAAAACGCTTTCTAAAAAAATGCAAACAAGCAAACCGTTTATGGGTTGGACATGCGGTCCATGTCAGGTGGGGTCAGGGTTGCTCAAGCTGCCCAAGGCGCAGCTCAAGCTGGTCCACGCGCAGCAACAGCGCCTTGTTTTGTGCTGAAAGCTCTTGCGCGGCTTTGGTCAGGGGCGCGATCATTTCGTCGTAGCCGATCGACAAAACGTCTTCTCCACCGTTGACCTTGTGGTCTTGGTAGCCACCAAAATCAATATCCAACTGCAGCAAGACCTCTTTGACCTCTTGCGCGATAAAGCCGTGGTGGTAGCGGCGACCTTTGTGGCTGCCATCGTGCACCAGGTTTTCAGGCTTGACGGCCACCAGCCACTCGGCAAGCTGGGTGCGGTAAAGGCTTTCGGCGGCTTCGTAGGCCGCAAGGTCTTGCAGGTAGTGCGGGTCTTCGGTGTCCAGCGGGCGCTCAAGCTGGTGGGGCACTGGCGTGGCGGGGCGGTAAGCGTCTCGCAAATCCCACTTGTAATCCACGGGCCGCAGCGCCTCGATGAACGCCAAACCCAGCTCCGTGTCCCGTACGTCGGCCTTGTCTCTCAAGTCCGAGCGGTTTTGCACCGTGCCGTACACGTAGGTTGTTGTTGCGTTATCACCGAGCTGAACTTGATTGTTGCCCGTGACTTGCGCGCTGTAGCCCAAGCCGGTAATGTTGTTGTAGGAAATGTTGCTACTAATCGCAAACGCTCCCAGACCAGTAGCGCGAATGCAGTTGGTGCTGCCATAAAGCGCAGCGAACCCATTGGCAGTGTTGTTGTCCCCTGCGGTATTACTGTAAAGCGCCCGGTAACCATTGGCGGTGTTCTGCCAACCCGTTGTGTTCGCGCCAAGAGCCCCCTCGCCATTGGCCGTGTTGGTTGAAATGTTGCCGCCGCCAAAACCCGTTCTGGCAACCGAAATAGCCCAAGTGCCCGTGGCACCCGCCCCGTTGAGCGGGGCTTTGCCCGCTATCGCTGATTCAAGGGCCGAGCCACTTGCCGCAGCAGACGCTGTGCCCGCATTGCCCCCCACGCTGATGCCAGGCAGGCTGACCACCTCTTCGTCGGTGGTGTTGGCGTCGTTGCGTCGGTAAAGCCGCAAAGACCTGCCGCCAGGCACCCCCGCCGTCACGGCGGACATGATGCCCGCCACTTTGTTGGTGGTGGCGCTCCAGCCCGACCACGTGGCCGCCCGCACAATGTGGGCTTTGAGGGTGTCGAGCACATTGGGCTCGGTGTCGGTGGTGACCGGACGGCTCAGATCATTGAGATCACTCATTTATCAAACTCCTGAAATTAATAGGCTGACCGTGCCGCCGGTGCGGGTGTGGGTTTCGTCCCAAGCCTGCACATAGACTTTGGCGGGCAAAGTGGTGTCGTCCACAATGCAGTTGATGGTGGAAATATTGGCCGAGGCCAATGCGGTGGCTTGCACAGTTTTCACGTCCAAGAAAGGCTTTTCGCAGGTGTACACAGTGCCGCCGGCATCCCCCGCCACCAGGGCCAGCGTGGCGGACTCGGTCACCTCAGAAATCTCGACCCTCACGGCCAAGTCGTCCAAGACCACAAAGCCGCGCCCATCGCTGTCCACCGCGTACTCCACCTCGATGTAGCGGAAATTGCTCATCGAAACGTCCGCCCCCACAAGCCAGTCTTGCCACAGCGTGGTGGACTCGCCTTGGCTGACACGCACGCGCACCGTGGCCGTGAACCCCGCCACACTGCTTTGCAGCGACGGGGTCACGCGGATCACACCGTTGGACAGCAGCCGACCCATGTCGTGCCACTCCGCGTGCTTGCCACTTGACGGCACGCGTTGAATCAAGATCGGGTAGCCCGCATCGATTTTTTGCTGAGCTGTGGCCCACCCGCCATCACTCAATCGGGCACCCCAGGTGCGCCCGGCGTAAGAAGGCAAGATCACTTGGCCGGCAGGCCCATTGACGATCACCCCGTTGGTCAGCTCAAGGGGTTGCCAGTCGGCGTAATACTCGGTGGCCAACACAAAATTGTTGGGCATGGTGATGCGCACATCAATTTGTCGCGGCGCGGACTGATTGCCAGCCACATCCTCTGCCACCAACCACGCGACTTTGTCCCCGCTTGAGCGGTAAAACAAAATGTCAGACCGAGAGTCGGCGCCGGCCGATCCGTAGAGCAAAGAGGCACCAAAAGAGGTGCCGGCATCGGCATACCAAATGGCATATTTGCGAATGGGTTGGCTGGTTTTTGCGTCTTGCCAGCGCAGGGTGACCGCGTTGATTTGTGCCTCCACCGCCGTCATCGTGGGTTGATTGGGCGGGCTGATTTGCAGATCCACCTGCGACGACTCGCCAATGTTGCCCGCCACATCCACGTACCGCGCGTACAAGGTATAAACGCCCGCCGCCATCCAGCCGAACGTGGCGGTGGTGGCTTTTTTGGCGTCGATCACCGTGGTGAAGGCGGGGCTCCAACTCAGCTCCACCCTGTCCAGCGGCTGTTGATTTGCAGCAACCGCCGGGGCCTCCCAAGCGGCCTCGATGCTGGCTGTGCCCAAGATCAACGACAACTGCCTTGGGAAGGACGGCGAGAGCACGGTCAGCGTGGTGCTGGCGGGGGTGGTGCTGGGGTTGCCAAACCGATCCACGTGGACCGCCCAAACTGTCAAGGGGCCAGATGTGACCCATCCCAGCAAATGGCTGGTGGCGCGCTTGTTCGCCACCTCGACGCTTCCCGCCCAGTTGGGGCCTACACGAATGATGGAGCTTGTCCAATCCACATCAGGGCAGGCGTCCCAAGTGAGGCGCACGCCATTTCCCTGCAAGGCAATGCCAAGGCCAGTGACGTTCGAGGGCGGCAACTGGAGCATGTTGCCGGCGATGGTGTACGCATGCGCACTGACGTCTGCCAAGCCCTGACCGCCACCGCCATAAACGTTGAAGCTACAAAACTTGAAGTACAGGGTTTGGCCGATCATGGAAGGATCGAGCGGGTCGCTTTTGACGACAGCGGCGTCCACCCGAACAAACTTTGCCCCAACCGGCTGCCCGGACAAAGATGAGCGGTAAGCGCCACGCACAAGCCCGGAAAGGCTGTAAGCGTTTGCCGACGACAAAGTGGCTGTTTCATATGCAAAAAAGTCACCGCCAGCAGCATTGCCGACCCAGCACAAAGTGCTGAGTTGCGCGGCATCTTGCGCAGTGCCCGACAGCATTTGGCCGCCTCTTCCGGCAAGAGACACTGCCGCAGTTCCACCGGAGCCACTGGCCAGCGCCGCAGTGAGCTCCCCATACCGCGCACCACCAGTGACGGTGCCAACTTGTTTGTAAGTCGACCCGTCGAGCGATGCCCACACATGGCAGCCACCCCAAAGACTGCCTGCCGAGCCGGCCAGGCCGCTCACGGCGCACCAGACCTCCAGACCGGTGGCGGTGGCCAACTCGATGGGGGGTTCAAAAAACACAGGGGTGGCCACGTTGCCGGGTGCGGCGTTGTAGTCGGCTGCAAAGCCAGCGCCCGATTGCGTGGGGTAAAGCGTGGCGCTGGCCACGCCGAAGGGGTAGTCTTCGGCGCGCAGGGTCAGCAGGCCATCCGCGTCTTCTTGCACTTCGATGATGCGCACGGGCGTGCGGTCCAGGCCCAAGCCTTCATCGGTCAGGGTGACCAGATCCATGGGCTCCAGCAGGCAGTACTTCCAGCCCAAGCGAAACTCGTATTCGTTGCGCACATACAGCGAGCGCTGCAATTGCAGCTGCGCGGCACGGCGGGCCACTGCCGCATCACAAATGGCGTGCATCTTGATCGGATCACGCGGGCGCAGGCCAAACTTTTCGATGTTGGCTTGGTCTTTGGCCTCTGCGATCTCGATGTTGTAGGCGTTGGCCCGGTTGAGGTATTCGACCTGCACCTGGTTGAACGCATCGGCGGGTGTTTTGCGGTCGCACTTCACCGGATCTTCTGCTCCGGTGACGATGTAGTCGTCATCGGTCAGGTCATAGATGGGCGTGAGGTTGGGGGTGTAGGTGGCCCCGTTGCCGCTGACGGCTTCATCTCCATAGGGCACCAGCTTGAGCTTGCCCTCTGACCACACACAGGCCGAGTTGGTCATGCTGGTGAGCAGCTTGAGGTGTTCACGCGCCTCTTGCTGCTCGGTGAAGGCGGGCGACAAAAACAGGCCCATGGCTTGGCAGTAAGAACCATAGACCGTCAAATCGCCCATGCTGCCTGATGGGAACGCCGCACCGTACTGCGCGTTGGTGAGCAAGTCGTGCACGATGTCTTTGGGGTTGGCATCGACGATGCCGCCGCCAAACTGCAGCTTGCCATCCAGTTCGAAGCTGTGGTTATCGATCTCTGCGTTGCTGCCCAGACTGAAGGCCGCGCTGTGCAGGTGGGCGGTGCTGCTGTAGCCCAGCGCCTGCGCAGGGTGGTTGCTGCTCAAGTGACCCCAAGTGGGCTGGCCAGCAGTGCCAAGCGCCTGAGAAAGGTTCAATTGGGCAATGTTGTCAAAACGCTTTTTGCCCTGCCAGACGGCCGTCACGCCTCCAATGGGGCCCTCGCACAGGGCCATCATCAAGGCGGCCTCGTAGGTGTAAGTGGTGGTCTGCTGAGTCACCCCGCCACCACCGCCGCCACCCCCTTTTCCCCCACCGCCGCCGCTGGTGGTGGTGGTGGTGTGGGCAATGGCCACAAAGTTGCCATACCAGATGAGGTTGCCAGCGACACGGGTGCGCCCGTAGACGATGGGCAATGCCAGACCGTAGCTGGACTGCTGAATGCGCATCGCGCCCAAGCGCGGTTCGCTGGTGCTGATGGTGCCGCCGCCTCCGCCGCCTCCGCTCATGTTTGCTCCAGTGCGCGCAGGCGCATGATTTTGTAAGGTTTGCTGGCCAAGCGGCCCACGTCAAAACGGGTGACCACGACTTGCCGCTCATCGCGGAAGGCGTGGATGATGTCGGGCCACTGGGTGACGATGGCCGCGTGGCTGTAGCAGCGGCCCACGCGGTAGACCACCACGTCACCGGGCTGTGGGTCGCCCGTGATAACCGGGTCTGCAAATTGCTGCAGCCAGCCCAAAAAGCGCTCTTGCCCGCTGTGCAGCATGTGGTCCATGGGGTAAGGGCGCGGATCAATGTGGGGAATGGCCCCCACCGCTGCAAACACGCGCACCAGCAGCATGGCGCAGTCCACCCCCGCGCCTTTGACGCCTGCTTCGTGGTGCCACGGTGTACCCAGCCAGGAGGTGGCTTCGGCCAGCACTTGCTGCTGCAGATCGCTGAGTGGATGGGTGCTTTGGGCGGTCATGTGGTGGTCTCGGGAATCGGGATGTAGGGGAAGCCCCTGAAGCGGGGCAAGTTGTTGAACTTGGCTTGGCAGGTGGCCTGCGTTTTGTCGCAGCCGGGGTAGACGGTGAAGGCATCGCCCACCGTAGGCACATGGGGCAAGGGCAGCGCAAACCAGAACTGGCCCGATGCGTAGGCCTTGACGGTGCGGCGCTGGCCTGCGTTGGGGCCGGTGGTGAAGGTGATCACGCCCTGGTCAAACCAGCCCGCTGTCGTGCTCAGGCCGCTTTGCATCCACTGGCCCGTGCCGTTGTGGCCGGTGACGCTGCCCGACACCGTGAGGGCCGCTTTGTTGGCGGCGCACCCGGTGTCGTAGAGCGTGTGCAGGCAGCTGGCTTGGTACAGGTTGCGGGGCAGCTTGGTGTTGAGCAGCTCGAGCAGGCTTTTGATGTCGCCATTGAGTTCGGCGCGCTTGCCCGACATGTCGGACACCCGGCCACTGAACAGCACGACCGCGCCCACCGGGGGCTGGTCCCAGCTGGTCAAGAAGGCACGCTGCAGCAAGAGGTTGGCACCATCGAGCGCGCCTTTGAGCGAGGCGGGGATGAAGGGCTCGCCCTCCAGTTGGTGGTTATCGTCTGTGCTTGACGCCATGACGGTGATGTCGAGCGTGTCCACCTCTAGCCCCAGCACGGTGCGCACTTGGCCGCGCCGAATGAGGGGGCCACGGGCGGTAAAGGTGTGCCCGCCGTGCGGGATGTCAATGTCTGCGCTGGTGTAACGCAACACAGTGCCCGAGGCCAAGGTGAAGGTGAACAAGTCTGCCATGATGAACTGGGTGCTGCTGCCCAGCAGCGCGATCAGCTCGGGGGTGTGGCTCTTCATGTGCGGTCCTTGACGGTCTGGATTTCGATTTTTTTGAGCGCCCACAGCTGGTGCAAAAAGTTATCGAAGTCGGCGCTGTCTTGCACGAAGCGCACGCGGTAATAAAACTCGCCCGACCAGCTGAGCACATGCCCGGCCGTGAGCGGCGTGAGGAAGGTCACCAATCCATCCACGCCCAAGGTGTAGTGCGTGCCCGCCGTTTGGGGCACGCCGTTGACCGAGATGACGACAGCACCATCGCCCGAAAGCTTTGGGGCCAGCACGGGATCGACATGGCCGCCATAGGTGCGCACCAGCTGGTACTGGGTTTGCCCTGCAGCGGCGATGCCAAAGGCCTGGTTGACCACGAGGTGGTCTTCGGGGTCTGAATACAGGAAGCTGTCAAAGCTGCCACGGCGGGCATTAAAGAAGCCGACCATGGTCTGCAACTCGGCCAGTGCGCCGGAGCGCAAGACTTCGTAGCTGAGGCTGATCTTCCACAGCGGGGCGCTGTAGTAGGCCGCCCGCAGCTCACGGCCACTGGCCGAGCGCTGGATTTTGGTGGACCACATGGGGGTCTTGACGGACCCCCACTTGAGGCCGGGCATGGAGGGAAAAACGGCTTGGCTCATTGGGCTTGGCTCAGGTTTGGAATCGGTAGTCGCGCTTCATCGTGGTCAAAAGTTTGGCCAGGTCGCGTTTGTGGACAAAGTCGCCGCCCGTGGTGTGGATGACCACGGGCGCACCGTCAGCGCCCTGCCCTGTTGACGGACCGCCTTGTGCAAGCGAGTCGCGCAGAGGGTTGGCAATGTGAGCGGGCAGCACCATTTCTTCTTCGTGCAGCTGGGTCATGGGGTTGAGGCCACGGGGGATGTCGAAGCCGCCTGAGGCGCTGGGGATACGGGTGGTGGTGGTGGTGCTGCCGCCGCCACCACCCTTGCCACCACCCAAGACCATGGACATCATTGCGGCGAAAGCAGCAGCGGCGAGAATGGGGCCGACGTAAGGGATATTGGCTTGTGACTCAGCCGCCTTGGCTGCAGCAACAGGCGCAATGGCCCCTAACTTTGGGGCTTGCTCGGCTGCAACCAGACCCGTCGTGACAGCGGAAGCCGTCGCTTGGTTGGTGATGGCAGCACCCGCCAACATCTTGTATAACGCGGACTCCCGAATCACGCGAGCAGCAATCATCGCAAGGGGCTTGGAAACCATCTCTTGCAGGAAAGCTGCCGAGATAGATTTGAAGATGCTCGCCATCCCCTCGCGCAGTGTTTGTGCGCGGGTCAACATGCCGGTGATGGCCTCGCCAAATGCTGTTTGCATGCTGGCGAAGATGTTGAGTTCAGGGTTGGCTTGCTGCTGAGTGAGTTGGTCTTTGATGCCCTTGAGCCGCAACTGGTGCTGCGTTTCAAGCTGTTCGATCTGCGCATCGATCTCTGCCTTTTTGACCGGGTCTTTTTGCGGGTCCACCGCCGCTTGGGCCAGCTGCAGATATTGGAGCCTGATGGCGTGCATGCGCTCTTCAAACTGCTGCTGCTGGATCAAGAGCTGCTCTTGCGTCATCAAACCCATGGCGACTTTGTGCTCAGCGTCCATGCGGTCAAACTCGACATCGCCCAGCGCCTTTTCGCGGCGGCGCTGGTTGGCCATGTCATCGATCTGCTGGATCTGCTGCACTTGCTTGCGCTTTTCTTCAAGCACCTTGCCGTAGGCCGCTGCAGCCTCTTTGCTTTCCGCGCCGTACATCGACACGGTTTTGGTGTGGGCCTGTTCAGCCAGGGTGATGCGCTCGGCAAAGTTGTTTTGGGCGGCCTGCTTGCGTTGCTCCAAATCAGCCATCTCGACCGCGAAAGATTCGGTGCGCAGGCCGCGCTCGATGTCGCGCCACTTCTTTTCGGCTCGGGCTTTGTCTTCGGCGCTGACGCCTGCACGGGTGGACACTTCTTGCCAGTAAGCGGCCTCTTCGGCCCTGCTGAATTGGCGCAGGGTGCCTTGGGCTTGGGATTCTTTTTCAAACAGGGCGATCTTCTTGGCCAGCTCGGCTTCGTAGACCGGCATTTGAGAGGGCTCTTTGACTGCCTTATCTTTTTCGCCACCGATCTTGATGGGTGCACCTGGCTTAGGTTTGGGGGCCTCGGGGTTGACAAAGCCGCGCCCTGCCCCTGCTTGCAGGTTGCGTTTGGCTTCAATGGCTTGCAGCTCTTTGAAGTACTGCAGGCGCTGGCGGGCCATGGTCAAGGCCTGGCTCAAGCCCGATGTGTCTGAGCCAGCGGCCTGGTAACGCTTGAGTGATGCCTCAAGGTCTGCCACTTCGTCAGAAAATGCCTTGACCTGCTCTGTGGTGTCACGAAAGCCGTTGATGGGGCCGATCCCCTGAACGGTGCCCCAAAAACCACCAAACACCTTGGTGCCGAGCAGCATTTCTTCGGACAGCTTGTTGACCACTGGCAGCAAGTCGCTGACGGCTGGCATGAGGCTGGCACGGATGGTCATGCCGATCTTGTCAAGGTTGTCGTTGAACTCGCCCGCCTTCTTCGCCATTTCCTCGGTAATGGGGTTGAGCCGCTGGCCTTCTTCAACCATGGCCTGCAAGCCCTCTTTGCCCCCGGCCAGCATGGGCACCATGTCCATGCCTGCTTTGCCCAGAAGTTGCATGGCTACGGCGATGCGGTCGGCGTCTTGCAAGCGGGGAAAAACGTCGGCGAGGTCCATCAAGACCTCATCGGCCTTGCGCAGTTTGCCGCTGGCGTCTGTGGCCTTCACGCCCAGCTGATCAAACAAGCGGGTCAAGTCTTTGTTGCCTTGGCCCACCTCGGACAGGCTTTTGCTGAGGGTGCGCAGGCCCACGGTGAGGCTTTCGGAGCTGGCACCGCCCATCTTGGCGGCGTACTGCAAGCCCGCCAAGGACTTGACACTGACGCCTGTTTTTTCAGAGAGTTCATCCATCGCGTCGGCGCTTTGGATGATGCTGCCCACCAGCCCGCCGGTCATCAATGCGGGGATGGCAATCAATGCGCCCTTGAGCGTGAACAAGCCCTCGGACAAGCTGCTGAAGGATGAGCCCACGCCTGCTTGGCCCTTGCGGGCCGCATCGACCATGCGGCGCATGGATTGCTCAAAGGGGTTGATGTTGGCATCAACCCGAAAGCCGGTGATGTTGTCAGCCATGGTGCGGTTCTCTCTGTTGTTTCAGTCGATCAGGTCCAGCATCGGGTCGGCTGGGCGGCCATCCATGGCGCGCATACCCGCCATGCCTGCGGCCATGGCAATGTCTTGCTGGCTGCTGGGGGCGGTGGGGGTGGCTGTGGATGCCATGCGGGGCGTGGCGGGGTCGGCACCGGCTTGCAGGCCCAAGAATTGGGCGATGCGGCGCAGCTGCACGGCGGGGGGCGGGACTTCGTGCCACCAGTCGCACAGGGCGAAGTAGGTGGGCAGGTCGCAGTCAGAGCGGACGTCTTGCCACGTCC
>JACCDU010067745.1_pt1 | contig 16993 bp, 19 predicted proteins | sample 7446081 | NCBI WGS metagenome assembly JACCDU01 (sample SAMN15323447, study PRJNA562643) | freshwater metagenome | isolation source: river surface water | place: USA:Blue River Watershed | collected 2017-08-17
GAAGTCGCGGCGGCCTCTGCCGCCGAGCCGGCGGCATCTGCGGCCGCCCCGGTCGCCCCGGCTGCGCAGGCCGCGTCCGCGCCGGCGGCCGCTTCGGCACTGCGCCAATGGCTGCTGGGTTTGCCCGAAGGCAGTTTTGTGGTGCTGCATGGCGAGTTCGCGAGCGCACGCGAGGCCGAGGCCTTCAAGGCCAGCGATGCGCTGCTGGCCAATGCGCGCATCGTGCAGGCGGTCTGGCGCCCCGGGCAGGAGGCGCGCCACGGCGTGCTGACGGGCCCCTTCCGCTCGGCCGACCGCGTGGCCAATTACACGCAGCGCCTGGCCTGGCGCGCGCAGGCGCGCAGCCTGGGCCGCGAGGACCTGCTCAAGCCCTGAAGCGTTGGCGCGTGAGCGCCAGCGCGACCCAGAACGCCGCCACCGTGCACACGCCCAGCACCAGGCCGTGGCGCAGCGCGTGTTCGGGCCAGCGGTCGAGGAACAGCGGGCGCACCAGATCGACCGCCGCCGACAGCGGCAGCCAGTCGGCAATGGCGCGCACAAAGGGCGGCAGCTGGTCGCGCGGGAAGAAGATGCCCGAGAGGAACATCATGGGCGTGAGGAACAGGGTGAAGTAATAGGTGAAGAAGTCGTAGCCCTTGGCCAGTGCGTTGAAGATCAGCGCCATGCAGCTGAAGGTGATGCCCACGCCCAGCAGCACCGGCCAGGCCACCAGCAGCTTGGGGCTGTGGCTGATGCCCAGGGCCAGCATCACGCCCAGGATCGCGGTCACGGTGAACAGGGCCTTGAAGGCGGCCCAGAGCATTTCGGCCAGCACCACATCGTCCAGGCGCACGGGCGCGTTCATGATGCCGTCCCAGGTCTTTTGCACATGCATGCGCGAAAACGCCGAGTACAGCGCCTCAAAGGTCGCCGCGTTCATCGCGCTCATGCAAATGCTGCCGCTGGCCAGAAAGAGGATGTAGGGCACCTTCTCGCCACCGAGTTCGACCTGACCCACCAGCGCGCCCAGGCCGTAGCCAAAGGCCACCAGCCACATCAGCGGTTCGGCGATGTTGCCGACCAGGCTGGGGATGGCGAGCTTTTGCCACACCAGGAAGTTGCGGCGGAACACCGGCCACCAGCGCATCGACAGGCGCGGCGGCGCCCAGGGGTTGGGGTGGATCTGGCTCATGCGTCTTCTCTGATTTGGCGGCCTGTGAGTTTGAGGAACAGGTCTTCGAGGTTGGAGGGGCGGTGCAGCGTGCGCAGCTGCGGCCAGGCCTGCAAGGCGGCCAGCAGGGGGCGGCTGTCGGCGGTGTAGAAAAACACCGTTTCGCCGCTGACCTCGATGCGCTGCGCGAGCGATTGCAGCGAGGCTTCTTGCGCGAGCGCGGTCGCGCCCTGGCCATAGACCTCGACCACCTCGGGCTCCAGATGCTCGGCGATCAGCGCGCGCGGCGTGCCCTCGGCGATCTTGCGGCCGTGGTCGAGCACCAAGAGGCGCGAGCACAGGCGCTCGGCCTCGTCCATGAAGTGGGTGGTCAAGAGGATGGACTTGCCCTCTTGCAAGAGCAGCTGCAAGCGCTCCCACATGAGGTGACGCGCCTGCGGGTCCAGCCCGGTGGTGGGTTCGTCGAGCAAGAGCAGGCGCGGCTGGTTGATGAGGGCGCGCGCCAGGCTCAGGCGCCGCTTCATGCCGCCCGAGAGCTGGCCGGGCTTGGCATCCGCCTTGTGCGTGAGCGCGGCGAATTCGAGCAGCTGCGGGATGCGCTCGCGGATCACGCGGTCGCTCAATCCGAAATAGCGGCCGAAGACCAGCAGGTTTTCGGCGGCGCTGAAGTCCGGGTCCAGCGTGTCCATCTGCGAGACCACGCCGAGCTGGGCCTTGACCGCGAGCGCGTCGGCCGGCATGGCCAGGCCGTTGAAATAGCGCACCGAGCCGCCATCGGGCTCGGCCAGGCCCAGGCACATGCGGATGGTGGTGGTTTTGCCGGCGCCGTTGGGGCCGATCACGCCCAGGCATTCGCCGGGCTCGATGTGGAAACTCAGGTCATCGACCACGGTTTGCTCGCCATAGCGTTTGACGAGGTGGTCGACCGACAGCAGCGGGGTGTTCATGCGCCGATTGTGCCCGCCTTCCCGCCGGGCTTGCGCCTGGCGGGTCGCCCAGGGCCGACCGATAAAATCGCGGCTTTGCCCCCTTTGACCGCAGCGCGGCCCAGCCATGTCCATTGCCCTGTCCGAGCGCCTCGCGGTGCTGCCCCAATACCTCCTGCCCAAGCTGGCGCTGACCCGCCTGGCCGGGGCTTTCGCGGGCTGGCAGGGCGGCGCCTGGACCACGGCGGCGATCCGCCGCTTCGTCGCGCGCTACAGCGTCAACATGGACGAAGCGGCCCAGCCCGATGTGGCCGCCTACCGCTCCTTCAACGAGTTTTTCACACGCCCGCTCAAGGCCGGTGCGCGGCCGCTGGCCGACGCGGCGTTCGTGAGCCCGGTCGATGGCGCCATCAGCCAGTGCGGCCCCCTGGTGGGTCAGCTGGGTGACCAGCTGGTGCAGGCCAAGGGCCACGGCTACAGCACCACCGCGCTGGTGGGCGGCGACGCCGCGCTGGCCGCGCAGTTCGCGGGTGGCGAGTTCGCCACGCTCTACCTGAGCCCGCGCGACTACCACCGCATCCACATGCCTTGCGCGGGTCGCCTCGTGCGCATGGTCCATGTGCCGGGGGCGCTGTTTTCGGTGAACCCGACCACGGCGCGCGGTGTCGAAGGCCTGTTCGCGCGCAACGAGCGCGTGGTCTGCGTGTTCGAGGGCGAGCGCGGGCCCTTTGTCATGGTGCTGGTGGGCGCCACCATCGTCGGCAGCATGGCCACCGTCTGGCACGGCGTGGTCAACCCGCCGCGTCCGGGCACGGTGCGCGAATGGCACTACGAAATGGGCACCATCGCACTCGCGCAAGGCGAAGAGATGGGCCGCTTTTTGCTGGGCTCCACGGTGGTCATGCTCTTCCCCCAGGGCGTGATGCGCTTCAACCCGGATTGGACGCCGTCCCGCGCGATCCGCATGGGCGAGGCCATGGGCAGCGTGCGCTGATTCAGCGCTTGCGCAGCCCCAGCGCCATCACCGTGGCCACCACGATGGCCGCGCCCACGAGCTGCATCGGGGCGATCGCCTGGCCGAGGAAGATCCAGGCCAGCACCAGCGCGCAGACCGGCTCGACGTTCATGATGGGCGAGCTGCCGACCACGCCGAGCTTGGGCAGCACGGTGAACATGATGGTGAAGGCGGTGCCGTAAAGGAAGGTGAGCAGCGACAGGCCGAGCCAGCCCGGCCCGTCGATGGGCAGCTGCCAGCCACCCGTGAAGGCCGCCGCCAGGCTGGCCCAGACGGCCACCTGGCCCATGGTGGTGAAGGTGCGCAGGCGGCCGTCGAGGTCGCCCGCTTCGTATTGCGTGAGCACCATCGCGAGGCCGAAGGTGGCCGAGGCGCCAAACGCGAAGGCCACGCCCAGGCCGATCTGTGCCCATTGCGCGGCCGCGCCCAGGCCCGAGGCGGCGCCGAGCACATCGAGCGCGAGCGCGAGGCCCAGCAGCATCACGGGCATCGCCATCACGACGACACGTTCGGGCCGGTGGCCATAGAGCACGCGCGCCCACAGCGCCGTGGTGATCGGGTAGGTGTTGAACACCAAGAGCGCCAGCGCCACCGGCAGGCGCGCCACGGCCGAATACAGGCACACGCTCTGCACCGCAATCAGCGCGCCGATCAGCGGCAGAAAACGTTTGTGGCGCGCATGGACACGCCAGGACACGCGCTGCTGCCAGAGGATGGCCAGCACCACCAGGGCGGTGACGGCGCTGCGCACGCTGACGGCGGTGACCACGTTGACACCGTGTGCGAAAGCCAGGCGCGCGGCCACGTGGTTGGCGCCCATCATCAGGGCGATCAGCAGCAGGGTGGCGAAGCCGCTGAGGGACAGGCGCTGGGCAGAACTCATGCCTTCATTGTGCGGGGTAGAGGCCCAGCCCCCTGGCATGCAGGCGACTGAGGCCCAGCAGCGCGTCGGTGAAGGGCGTGGCCACGCCGGTGAGTTGGCCCAGTTCGCGCACCGCGCTCACCAGGGCGTCGAGCTCGACCGGTTTGCCGGCCTGCACGTCCTGCAGCATCGAGGTGCGAAACGCCCCGAGCTTGCGCGTGACCGCGTGGCGGTCTTCGGGCGCCTGGGCGATCGGGATGCCGATGCGTTCGCCCACGGCCTTGGCTTCGAGCATGACGCTGGAGATGAAGCCGCGCACCAGGTCATCGTCCATGATGCGGTCGGTGGTGGCGCCGGTGAAGGCGCTGATCGGGTTCACCGTCATATTGCCCCAGAGCTTGTACCAAATGTCCTTCTGGATCTGCGGCGAGAGCGTGGCCTTGAAGCCGGCTTTTTGCAGCAATGCGTGCAGGGCTTGCACACGCGGTGTGGCCTGGCCCGAAGGTTCGCCCACGATGAGGCCGTCACCGAAGTGGTGGCGGATCACGCCCGGCGCGTCGACCGAGCAGCTCGCGTGCACCACGCAGCCCACGATGTGCGCGGCGGGAATGGCGCGCGCAATGGCGCCTTGCGGATCGACCGAGCTCAGCGCCTGGCCCTGCACCGGGCCGCCAAAGCCTTGCAGGAACCACCAGGGCACGCCGTTCATCGCCGTCAGCACGAGGGTGTGCGGGCCGAGCAGCGGACCGATCTGCTGGGCCACCGTGGCCAGGGCCGGTGCCTTGACCGAGATGACCACCAGGTCTTGCACGCCGAGCGCGGCCGCGTCATTCGAGGCCGTGACCGGCACGCCGTGCAGCTCGCCGCCCTGGTGCAGTTGCAGGCCGTTCTTATGAAGAGCGCTCAGCGTGTCGCCGCGTGCCAGCACAGCGAGCTGCGCGCCCGCGCGCGCCAGGTGCACACCCACCCAGCCGCCGATGGCGCCCGCGCCGACGATGGCCACCTTCTTCAATTGCACGCCGCTCATGCCCGCCACCCGCTGTCGATGCGGTCCACCTGGCGCACCAGGGCTTCAAACACGTCTTGCCCCGCGCCGTGGTTCGGGTTGAACTGCAGCGCATCGCGCGTGCATTTGGCGGCGATGTTTTCGGGCACCGGGATCGGCGTGCCCATGCTTTGCGTGGCCAGCTGGATCTCGCAGGCGCGCTGCAGGGTCCACAAAATGGCGAAAGTTTGCGGCAGCGTCTGGCCCCAGGACAGCAGGCCGTGGTTGCGCAGGATCACGGCGGGCTTGTCACCGATGCTTTGCAGCACGCGCGGGCCCTCCTCGGCGTGCACCGTGATGCCCTCGAAGGTGTGGTAGGCGACCATGTCGTGCAGCTGGGCCGAATAGAAATTGCTTTGCGAGAGGCCGCCTTCGAGGCTCGCCACGGCCACGCCGGCCGTCGTGTGCGTGTGCATCACGCAGTGCGCGCCCTCCAGGCCGCCGTGCAGCGTGGCGTGCACCACAAAGCCGGCGGGGTTCACGGGGTAGGGCGAGTCGTCGAGCTTGTCCCCGGCCAGGTTGATCTTGACCAGATTGCTCGCCGTGACCTCGCTGTAGTGCAGCCCGAAGGGGTTGATCAGGAACTGCTTGTCGCTGCCGCTCACGCTGTCGGGCAGGCGCAGCGTGATGTGGTTGTAGATCATCTCGGTCCAGCCGAGCATGGCGAACACGCGGTAGCAGGCGGCCAGTTGCAGCCGGGCCTGCCATTCGTCGGGGTGCACGCGCGCTTGCAGCGAAGGCACGACGGGTTGGGGTGAGGGGAACATGGTGAACTCCTTCTCAGTAGGTCGCGCCCTTGGCGCTGGGCAGGGTCTGCACCGAGGCTTTGAAATGCGCGGCCAGCTCGCTGGTGTGGCGCACCAGAATCTGCGTGTCCAGGCCCACAGCGACGAAGACGGCGCCGAGCTGCAGATAGCGTTCGGCCAACGCGCGGTCGGCCGTCAGGATGCCCGGGGCCTTGCCGGCCTTCAAGATGCGGGCGATCGCGTCTTCGATGGCCGCCTGCACCTCGGGATGGCCGGGGTTGCCCACATGGCCCATGGCGGCGGACAGGTCGGCGGGCCCGATGAACACGCCGTCCACGCCCGGCGTGGCCGCGATGGCATCGAGGTTTTTCAAGGCCTGCACCGTCTCCACCTGGACCAGCAGGCAAACCTCTTCGTTGGCGCGCTGGAAGTAGTCGGTGTAATGGCCCCAGCGTGAGGCGCGCGCGCCGGCCATGCCGCGCACGCCGCCCTGACCGTCGTTTTGCGGGTAGCGCATGGCGCGCACGAGTTGCGCGGCCTGCTCGGGCGTGTCGACCATGGGCACGAGGATGTTTTGCGCGCCCAGGTCGAGGTATTGCTTGATGAGCGCGGTCTCGCCCACAGGCACGCGCGCCACGGCGTGGCTGCCGGGGTAGGCGGCCAGGGTCTTGAGCTGGGCCTGGATGCTGCGCAGGTCGTTGGGCGAATGCTCACCGTCGATCACCAGCCAGTCGAAGCCGGCCAGCGCGCAGATTTCGGCGCTGTAGTCGTTGGCCAGGCCCATCCACAGGCCGATCTGGGGGCGGCGTTCTTGCAGGGCTTGCTTGAAAAGGTTTTTGGGGGTGTGCATGGGGGTCTTTCAGACGAAACGGAATTGCAGCCGACCGAGCGGGCCGTAGTCGGCGTCGAACACATCGCCGGCCTTGGCCGGCACGGGCTTGGTGAAGGAGCCCGCCAGCACGATCTCGCCGGCGGCCAGGTGCTCGCCCCAGGGCGCGAGCTTGTTGGCGAGCCAGGCGATACCCACGGCCGGATGCCCCTGCACGCCGGCGGCCAGACCGGTTTCTTCGACCACGCCATTGCAGCGCAGGATGGCGCCGCACCAGGGCAGGTCGGTGGTGAGGGGGTCGACCTGCTTGGCGCCGAGCACGATGCCGGCATTGGCCGCGTTGTCGCTGATGGTGTCAAACACCTTGCGCATGGCCTTGGTGTGGCGGTCGAACTGCTCGATGCGCGCGTCAATGATTTCGATTGCGGGCGTCACATGGTCGGTGGCGTCCAGCACCTGCTCCACCGTGACATTCGGGCCGCGCAACTCCTTTTTGAGCACGAAGGCGAGTTCGACTTCCACGCGCGGCGCGATGAAGTTTTTCACCGGGATGTCCAGCACCTGGCCCGGCGTGCAGTCGTAGCGCATGTCGTCGAGCAGGGTGCCGTAGTCGGGCTCGTCGATCTGGCTGGCCTGCTGCATGGCGCGGCTGGTCAGGCCGATCTTGTGGCCGATCATCTTTCTGCCTTCGGCGAACTTGAGCTGCATCCAGGCGCGGTTGATACGGTAACCGTCTTCGACGGTCATGCCCGCAAAGCGCTTGGAAAAGTGCTCGATCTGCACGCGCGATTGTTCGGAGGCGTGCAGCTCGGCCGCGAGTTGCTGGATCAATGCGTCATCAAACATATGGTGTGTTTCCGCTGTAGGAGCGCGCCCCTGCGCGCGAAAGCCTGTCTTCATCGGTGCATCGCGCGCAGGGGCGCGCTCCTACAAACAGGTTATTTCTGGAAGAGGGGATGGATGTTGCTGTGCTTGTTGTCGTAGACCTCTTGGCCGACGTCGATCTGCAGCGTGATGCCGATGTGCCGGCGCGCGAACACCGGTGCGAAGTGCTCATGCGTGGCGCGGCTCAGTGCCTCGCCCGCACGCTGCTGCGCCGAGGCGCTGCGGCCGCGGCCCATGCGCACATTCAGGTAGACAAAGGCGTAGTCGCCCGGATTCTCAAAGCGTTGCGCGGCCTGGCCCGCCGCGCCACCATCGGCCATCGCATAGTAGGGCGCCGGGTAGGCCATGACGCGCACGCCGCCGGTGGGAAACACGGGTTTGCCCTCGTCGTCCAAGATGGTGAGCATGGTGTCGGCCAGCGTGCGGCACAGCGCCTGCATGTCGGTTTCGCGGTCGAGCTGGCCGGTGTAGTGGATGATGATTTGCGGCATGGTTGCGCTCCAATCACAGCCTTGTGCTGATCGCCGTGTAGCCCTCGGCTTGGCTGGCCACCGCGGCGGGAATCTGCGCACCGTCTTGCGGCGTCACGTCAAAAATCGCATTCAGCTGGCCGGTGCCGCTCGCGCCGAAGTAGGGGGTGACCATGTCGACGCCGCCGTCGTAGGCCGTCCAGCCCAGCGCGCCCATGAGCATGGCGGTGTCGTGCATGAAGCCCTCGCCGTGGCCCTTGCTCGCGTACTCGGGCAGCATCTCGCAAAAGGCTTTCCACTCGCGGTTGTGCCACATCTGCAGCACCTGCTTGTCGAGCTGCTCGAGGAAGGGACTCCAGATCTTGTGGGCATATTCGGGTGCCAGGCCGTTTTGCGCAAAGCGGTGCGAGAGCGAGCCGCTGGCCAGAAAGGCGACCTTGCCGTCGTAATGCTTTTCCACCGCCTCGCGCATGGCCCAGCCCAGGCGCGCGCTGTCATTGAGGTAGTGCACCATGCACAGGGCCGAGACCGAGACCACCTTGAAGTGCTGGTCTTCGTTCATGTAGCGCAGCGGCACCAGCGTGCCGTATTCGGGGTCGAGCGTGGTGTTGTCGTGCGCGAGCGTTTCCACGCCGTGTTCGTTCGCGACCTTGGCCAGCAAATGGCCCAACTCGGGATTGCCCGGCGACTCGAAGGCCATGTGGTGGATGAAGTGGGGCAACTCGTTGCTCGTGTAGCTGCCTTTGAAGTGCGGCGCGCAGTTGATGTGGTAATTGGCGTTGACCAGCCAGTGTGTGTCGAACACCACGAGTGTGTCGACACCGAGCGCGCGGCAGCGGCGGCTGATCTCCTTGTGCCCATCGATCGCGCTCTGGCGCGTGCCAAAGCGCGGGCCCGGCAGCTCGCTCAGGTACATGCTGGGCACGTGGGTGATCTTGGCCGCGAGGGCGAGTTGTCCCATGGTCAGACTCCCCAATGCGGAATGTGGTGGCTGCCCATGGAGACGGCCACGTTCTTGGGTTCGCAAAACACTTCGTAGCTCCAGGTGCCGCCTTCGCGGCCGGTGCCGCTGGCCTTGGTGCCGCCGAAGGGCTGGCGCAGGTCGCGCACGTTCTGGCTGTTGACGAAGCACATGCCGGCCTCGATGGCCGCGGCCACGCGGTGTGCTTTGCCCAGGTTCTCGGTCCAGACATAGCTCGACAAGCCGTACTCGATGTCGTTGGCTTTTTCAATCGCGTCGGCCTCGTCCTTGAACGGGATCAGGCAGGCCACCGGGCCGAAGATTTCTTCCTGCGCGATGCGCATGCGGTTGTCGACGTCGGCGAACACCGTGGGCCAGACGTAGTTGCCGGCCTGCACATGCGCAGGCAGGTCGGTCGCGTAGCTGGGCTTGTCCAGGCCGCCGCAGAGCAGGGTGGCGCCTTCCTTGGGGCCGAGCTCGATGTAGTTGCGCACCTTGGTCAGGTGGGCCTTGCTGATCATGGGGCCGACGATGGTTTTCTCGTCCAGCGGGTCGCCGACGGCGATGCGCTTGGCGCGCTCGGCGAACCTGGCCGCGAAGTCGGCGTAGATGCTTTGCTGCACCAGGATGCGGCTGCCGGCGGTGCAGCGCTCGCCGTTGTTGCTGAAGATCATGAAGACGGCGGCGTCCAAGGCGCGGTCCAGGTCGGCGTCTTCAAAAATCACGAAGGGGCTCTTGCCGCCGAGTTCCATGCTGAACTTCTTGAGGCCCGCGCTTTGCACGATGCGGTTGCCCGTGACGGTGGAGCCGGTGAAGCTGATGGCTCGCACATCGCGGTGCGACACCAGCGGCTCGCCCGCTTCCTTGCCGTAGCCGTGCACGAGGTTGAGCACACCGGCCGGCACGCCCGCTTCCAGGGCCAGCTCGCCCAGGCGCGCGGCCGTGAGCGGCGAGAGCTCGCTCATCTTGAGCACGGCGGTGTTGCCAAACGCGAGGCAGGGCGCGACCTTCCAGGTCGCGGTCATGAAGGGCACGTTCCACGGGCTGATCAGCGCGCACACGCCCACCGGGTGGAACAGCGTGTAGTTCAGGTGCGTGGGCGTGGGGTAGGTGTGGCCGTCCACGCGCGTGCACATCTCGGCGAAGTAGTGGAAGTTGTCGGCCGCGCGCGGCACCAGCTGCTTGCCGGTCTGGCCGATGGTCTGGCCGCAGTCCTTCGTTTCGGTCTCGGCGATCTCGGGCACGTGTTTCGTGATCAGGTCGCCCAGCTTGCGCATGACTTTGGCGCGCTCGTTGGCGGGCGTGTTGGCCCACTTCGGGAAGGCGGCCTTGGCGGCGGCCACGGCGGCGTTCACTTCCGACAAGCCGCCCGAGGCGACTTCGGCCAGCACCTCTTGCGTGGCGGGGTTGACGGTCTCGAAGTAGTCGCTGCCTGCGACGCTTTTGCCGTTGATCAGGTGGTCGATTTTCATGCGTGTCTTTCTGTAGGAGGCCGCCCCTGCGGCCGAATGTCTTTGTTCTGTGTGGCGTTTGAACTCGGCCGCAGGGGCAGCCTCCTACACGGTGATGGTGTTGTGGAGGGCGCCGATGCCTTCGATCTCGGTGACGATCACGTCGCCGGGCTGGCAGTCGACGATGCCGTCGGGCGTGCCGGTCAGGATCAGGTCGCCAGGCTGAAGCGTCATGAAGCCGCTGAAGTACTCGATCAGGGTGGGCACGTCAAAAATCATGTCGGCCGTGCTGCCGCTTTGCGTCACTTTGCCGTTGACGGTGGTCTGCAAGCTCAAAGCCATCGGGTTGGGCACATCGGCTGCGTCGACCAGCCACGGGCCAATCGGTGTGCAGGTGTCGCGGTTTTTGACGCGCAGGTTGGGGCGGTACCAGTTCTCGAGGTAGTCGCGGATCGCGTAGTCGTTGGCCACGGTGTAGCCGGCGATGTAGTCGTACGCATCGGCCTTCTTCACATGGCGCGCGCTGCGGCCGATCACGATGGCCAGCTCGCACTCGTAGTGCATGTAGGCCACATCGGCCGGGCGCTGGGTGAAAGCCTGGTGGCCGATCAGCGAAGCCTCGCCCTTCATGAACGCGAGCGGTTCTTCGGGCGCCTTGAAGGCGAGTTCCTTGGCGTGGTCGGCGTAGTTGAGGCCCAGCGCGATCACGGTGCGCGCCTGCGGCACGGGGGCGAGCGGGGGCAGCCAGACGACCTCGTCAAAGCCCACGCGGCGACCCGCGTGCGGGCCTTGGGTGAGCAGCAGTTGACCGTCGGCTTCGACGGCGTCGTGGATGGCGCCCGACCAGGCGATGCGCGCGTGCTTCATGCTGCACCTCCTACGGTGGTGATGACAGACGAGAAGCCCGGTGCAGAGATCTCCACACGGTCACCGGCTTGGGCGCGCGGTCGCGTGCCGTCCGCCAGGCAGTCGCTGCCCACCATCAGCACATCGCCGGGCTGCAGCGTCATGAATTCGCCCACATCGGCGAGCAGCGTGGGCATGTTGCGCATGAGGTCGCGCAAGTCCAGCGTTTGCACATGCTCGCCGTTGCGGCGCACATCGATGCGCAGCTGCGCAAAAGCGTCGGGGTGGCTGCACGCGGTCACCGAGGCCGGCAGGCCCAGAAAACCATCGCGGCAGCGGAACTTGACCGGCGGGCGGTAGTAGCTGGTGTGCGGCACGCTCCAGTCGTTCAGCAGCACCGCGCCCACCACTTGTGCCTGCGCACCGATCACCAGGCCCAGCGAGGCGCCGATGTCGACCTCGCTCACGCCGTCCTGCAGCAGCAGGTCTTGCCCGGCAGGGCAGAAGGTGTTGGCGGTCTTGACGTAGAGCACGGGCGCCTTGGGCGGCGCCTTGTGGGGGTCTTGCGTCATGCGCGCGGACCAGAGGTCCCACTCGCGGCGGAAATTGAGCAAGGTGCCGTACACCGTGCCCTGGGGTTGCCATGGGCTCATCGTTCTTCTTCCTCGGCCTGTTCTTCAGGCGTTTCGGTTTCGGGGGCTTCGAGCGCGATCACTTCGTCGAGCAATTCGTAAAGCGCTTTGAGGCGGGTCTTGCCCAGCTCTTTTTCGAGCCAGCTGTAGTGCGCCTCGATGGTTTCGGACAGGGCCTGCACCTTGGCCAGGCCCTGCGGCGTCGCCCACACCACGGTGCGGCGCGCGTCCTGCGCGCTGCGCTCGCGCGCGATCAGGCCATCGCGCTCCATGCGCGCGAGCACGCCGGTGAGGCTGGGGCCGAGCAAATAGGCCTCGCGTGCCACGCGCCCGGTCTCGATGCCGCCCGGCTCATGCGCGTGCTCGCCCAGCACACGCAGCACACGCCACTGCTGGTCCGACAGGCCGTGCTCGCGCAGGCTTGGGCGGGTGTGCGCCATCACGGCCTCGCGCGCTTGCAGCAGCAGGCGCGGCAGGTTGCGGTGGACGAAAGGGGTGCTGGTCTTCATTATTTAACATGTTAAATGATTGAAAACGCCGAGACCCGCGGGAAAACCCGGGGTATCGCTTGTCGATGCCCCTTTTGCGTGTTTGCACCGCTGGCTCCCAATCGCTTTAATGACCCTGCCGGGCCCAAACCGCCTGTCAAGGGAGCGAACCATGGTCAACAAACCGATTGCCGCCGCCGTGCTGGCTGTGCTGCTGGCGGCGTGTGCCAACACCGCCGAAAAGGCCGCCAAACAGAACCCCAACCATGCGCCATATTGCGAGTCCTTGGGCTACACACCGGACAGCGACGTATGGCGCGAGTGCATCGAGCAGCAGCAATCGCGCGTGCCGGGCACGGCGGATCGAATCCGCAGCCGGCCCTATTGAATTGCGGCGTATCGGTCTTGATGCTGCAGCAGGCTTGACGCAGTATTCGGCGTTGAAATGGATCCGCCGAATCAGGCCCCAACCGCACCTTGCGCTGGGGAGGATGCAGGCATGGCCACCGCCGCGGTGCCATCGACCACGACGCGATCGCGGCCTTCGGATTTGGCGCGGTACAGCGCAAGATCGCAGCGTTTCACAAGATCGTCGGCGCGCTCATGGCCTTGCACTGTCGCGACGCCGAACGAGGCCGTGACCTGTAAATCGGACACGCTGTCTGCCGCGAAGTGGGCGGCCCTCAACTGGGCATGCAGGCGCTGCGCGCAAAGCTGTGCCTCCTCGCGGCCGGTGTGGGGTAACAGGCACAGAAACTCCTCGCCGCCCCATCGGCCGAAAACATCGATCTCGCGCAATGCCTGAGACAACACGAGGGTCGCGCCTTTGAGCACCCCATCGCCAACATCGTGACCATGGGTGTCGTTGATGCGCTTGAAATGGTCAATGTCGATCAGGATCACCGAGAACGGTTGCTGGGTGCGCAAGAAGGCGCTCACCTGGTAGTCCAGCTGCTCCAGCAGGTGGCGACGGTTGTACGCGCCCGTGAGCGCGTCGCGCCGCGCTTGTTCGGCCAACTGCAGAGACAGCGCTTTTTCGCGTTCATGGCTCTCGCGTGTTTCTGCCAGCGCCTGGTCCAGATCGAACTTGCCGAGAAAGAACGTCCGCGTGAGGCGAGCGATGCTTGACGACGAGCCGAGCAAGACGATGCCCAATATGGTGGCCGCAACGCCGCAAATCATGGCGTCATGCGGCGTCAGGAAGCCGCTGGCGAAGAAGATGTAGACGATCAGCGACAGCCAGCACGGCACCAAAAACGCCAGGTACACGACGAAGATCACGCTCATCGAATTGAGCATGATGCCCAGCGCCGCAGTGACCGTGCCGACTTTGAACGTGGTCAGCACATCGAGGCTGCCCGTGTTCAGGACCAGCATCGACCCACCCCAGCCGAGCCCGTAAAGCATGGAGGCCAACAGTCGCCAATTGAGCGCTTCGCGCCCCTGGGTCTCGTCAAGCTGCGCCGATTTCCAGTGCCACCCGATGTACAAACGCGCAGCCATCACGGCAAACATGTATGCCATCCAGCCCCAAATTTGGCTGTTGGCGATGTAGCCCAGATGCATCCAAACCACGACCAGCACCGCTGGGACGCCCACCAGGGTGGAATGTCGGTCACGGGCCGCCATCTCGCCCAGTTGAGCGACCAAAAGCTTGGGGTGGGTTTTATGGGGCATATTTGAAAATGCCTAAAACTGGTCGGGTGCCCAGACAGAGGTGCTTCGGTGTCAGTCAGTATAGAGGAAGGCCTGATTCATCCGGCGCCCAATCCGGGTGGCCTCCGCCGCTCAGGGCATCAGGCGTGGCTGGCGCTGAAGCGGTAAGTGCTGTCGGCCGGATCGAGCCGGCGCTGCACCCGGCCCGCATGCCAGAGCGCATGCAGGTGCGCCACGGCTTCGCCCATGGCAAAAGCCATTTGCTGCGCATTGAGTGCGCGCTTGAAGAGCACAGGCAGCGCATCGAGCGCGCTGCAAGGCCGCTCGGCGCAGGCGGCCAGCAGTTCGGCCAGGCGCGCCTCGTGGTGGGTCTGCAGCTGGGCCACGCGCGTGTGCACGCCGCGAAACGGCCGCCCGTGCGAGGGCAGCACCAGCGCGTCATCGGGCAGCGCCGCCTGCATCTTTTCGAGCGATGACAAAAACCAGGCGAGCGGGTCGGCTTCGGGTTCCTGATGGTAGACGCTGATGTTGCTCGAAATCGAGGGCAGCAGCATGTCGCCGCTGATGAACACGCCGCCCTCTTCGCACCACAGCGCCATGTGCTCGGGCGAATGGCCCAGGCCGCTCATGCAGCGCCACACGCGCTCGCCGATGCGCACGCTCAGGCCGTCCATCAGGCGCACATGGCTGGCCGGCACGGCGGGCACCATCTCGGCATAGTGGTTCATGTGCCGCTGCACCGTGGCCTGGTCTTCCTCGCGCTGCCAGCCGTGCTGCGCAAAAAAGCGCAGCGCCGGTGCCGAGCCCAGGCCGCTCGTGCTCTGGCAGGCGATCTTCGCCGCCTGGTATTCGGCCAGGCCCATCCACAGCGGCGCCTGCCAGCGTTCGCAGAGCCAGTGCGCCAGGCCCATGTGGTCGGGGTGCATGTGGGTGACCAGCACGCGCACGATGGGCAGGCCCTGCAGCACGGTGGCCTCGAGCTGTTGCCAGGCGGCGCGCGTGGCGGGGTTGTCGATGCCGCAGTCCACCACGGTCCAGCCTTCGCGCGTCTGCCCGGGCCGCGCGGGGTCGGGCAGGGCGTCGCGCAGCAGCCAGAGGTTGATGTGGTCCAGCGCAAAGGGCAGGCCCATGCGCAACCAGTGGATGCCCGAGGCCACTTCGGTGGCCTGGCCCAGCGGCGGCAGGTGCTCGCCCAGCGGGTAGGTCAAGGGCGTTTCGGGCTTGGGGCTGGACATGGCTTTGGGTTAGGATGCGTGAATTGACGTTAACGTCAACGTCAACATGCCAGTCATTCTAGGCGGCCGCTCTGCGCAGGCTGTCACGGGCGTGCATTTTGCGGAGGACCCCATGGCCAACACCTACACGATCAGCGACCTCGCCAAGGAATTCGACCTGACGACGCGCGCCATCCGTTTCTACGAGGACATGGGCCTGCTCGAGCCCGAGCGCTCGGGCCCCGGCAGCCGCAACCGCGTCTACTCGCACCGCGACCGCACGCGCCTCAAACTCACGCTGCGCGCCAAGCGCCTGGGCCTGTCGCTGACCGAGGCCAAGGACCTGATCGACATGTACGACAGCCCGCGCGACACGGTGCCCCAGCTCAAGAAATTCCTGGTGGTGCTGGCCGGCCACAAACAGCAGCTCGAGGCCCAGCTGGCCGAGCTACAGGCCACGCTCGACGAGGTCAAGACCCACGAGAAAGAAACCAAGGCCCTGCTGGCCAAGGCCGGCAAAGGGCTGGCGTGATGCCGGGTGGGCAATGATTGACGTTTACGTAAACGTCAATTAAAGTCGCTGGCTGATCCACACCTGCGAGACCCTGTTGTGAACTCCCCCGAATACGAACGCGTCGCCGCCAGCCTGGCCCGCCAGGGCATGATGCAGCACCTGCAGGTGCGCCTGCTGCGCGCCGAGCGCGGCCTGGTCGAGCTGGCGCTGCCTTATGGCGACAAGGTCACGCAGCAGCAGGACGGTTTTCACGGTGGCGCCATGGGCGCGCTGGCCGACATCGCGGGCGGCTACGCCGGCCTGACCATGGCGCCCGAAGGCATGGAAGTGGTCACCGTCGAATACAAGATCAACTTTCTGTCGAGCTACCAGGGCGGCGAGATCCGCGCCATTGGCCGCGTCGTCAAGGCCGGCAAACGCGTCATCGTCACCACCGCCGAGGTCGACCACATCGATGCCCAGGGCAAGGTGTCGCCCTGCGCCGTGATGCAGCAGACGCTTGCGCCCGTGCCCAAAACTTATTGAATAACCTTCCAGGAGACCTTGCCATGAACCTGCCCGGCCTGAACTTCCAACTCGGTGAAGACATCGACGCGCTGCGCGAAGCGGTGCACGACTTCGCGCAAAGCGAGATCGCGCCGCGCGCCGCCGAGATCGACCAAAACGACCAGTTCCCCATGGACCTGTGGCGCAAGATGGGCGACCTGGGCGTGCTGGGCATCACCGTGGGCGAAGAGTATGGCGGCGCGGGCATGGGCTACCTGGCCCACATGGTGGCCATGGAAGAAATCTCGCGCGCCAGCGCCTCGGTGGGGCTGAGCTATGGCGCCCACTCCAACCTTTGCGTCAACCAGATCAAGCGCAACGGCAACGAGGCGCAGCGCGCCAAATACCTGCCCAAACTGATCTCTGGCGAGCACGTGGGTGCGCTCGCCATGAGCGAGCCGGGCGCGGGCTCGGACGTCATCAGCATGAAGCTCAAGGCCGAAGACAAGGGCGGCTTCTACCTGCTCAACGGCTCCAAGATGTGGATCACCAACGGCCCCGATGCCGACACCCTGGTGGTCTACGCCAAGACCGAGCCCGAGCTCGGCGCGCGTGGTGTGACCGCCTTCCTGATCGAAAAAGGCATGAAGGGTTTTTCCATCGCGCAAAAGCTCGACAAGCTGGGCATGCGCGGCAGCCACACCGGCGAGCTGGTGTTCCAGAACGTTGAGGTGCCGGCCGAGAACATTTTGGGCGGCCTCAACAACGGCGCCAAGGTGCTCATGAGCGGCCTCGACTACGAGCGCGCCGTGCTCAC
>JACCDU010764079.1_pt1 | contig 16989 bp, 16 predicted proteins | sample 7446081 | NCBI WGS metagenome assembly JACCDU01 (sample SAMN15323447, study PRJNA562643) | freshwater metagenome | isolation source: river surface water | place: USA:Blue River Watershed | collected 2017-08-17
ATCTCCCTGCGCTTTCGCCTCGATGTCTCGCAGCTGCCGCGGCCCCTGCAGATCGGGCTGGTGGGGCAGGACGAGTGGAACATCAGCGCCACGCGCAGCCTGCGCCTGGCTCCCGCCGAGGCCGCGCGGTGACACCCGACACCTCCGCCCCCGCGCCGCAGCGCCCGCGGGTACGCAACGCCCGTACCTATCGCTGGGCGGTGGCCGTCGGCGCCACGGTCATGGTGGGCATCGGCATCGTCCTGCTGTTCCTGCTGGCGCAGGCCACCAACAACCGCGAGCTGTACGAGCGCAATTACGAACGCCTGTTCATCGTGAACATGGTGGTGGCCGCGGCGCTGCTGCTGGTGATCGCCTGGATGGGGCTGCGGCTGCTGTCACGCCTGCGCCGCGGCAAGTTCGGCAGCCGACTGCTGATGCGCCTGGCCCTCATCTTCGCCCTGGTGGGCTTCGCGCCGGGCCTACTGATCTACGTGGTGTCCTACCAGTTCGTCTCGCGCTCGATCGAGAGCTGGTTCGACGTGCGGGTGGAAGGCGCGCTCGATGCCGGCCTGAGCCTGGGGCGCTCCACCCTGGACATGCTGTCCGAGGACCTGTCGGCCAAGGCCCGAGGCGGGGCCAGCCAGCTGATGGACGTGCCCGACGCGAGCGCGCCCTTCGTGATCGACCGCCTGCGTGAGCAGACCGGAGCCACCGACGTCATCCTGTGGAGCGCCTCCGGGCAGGTGATCGCGAGCGCGGGGCAGTCGCGTTTCCAGCTGGCGCCCGAGCGGCCCAGCGCCTCGCAGCTGCGGGCGCTGCGTTCGCAGCGGTCCCTCGCGGTGGTCGAGGGCCTGGACGAGGGCGGACCCGCTGCCCTGAACCGCTCCCGCATCAAGGCCCTGGCGGTGGTCACGCCCACCAGCGTGGGCCTGCTGTCCGAGACGCGTGTGCTGCAGGTGACGCAGGTGCTGCCGGCCACCCTGGTGGCCAACGCGATCGCGGTGCAGGAGGCCAACCGCGAGTACCAGGAGCGGGCGCTGGGCCGCGAGGGACTGCGCCGCATGTACATCGGCACGCTGACCCTGAGCCTGTTCCTGTCGGTGTTCGGCGCCATCCTCCTGGCAGTGGTCCTGGGCAACTCGCTGGCCCGGCCGCTGCTGCTGCTGGCGGCTGGCGTGCGAGAGGTGGCTGCCGGTGACCTCAGCCCCAAGCCGGTGCTGGAGGGCAAGGACGAACTCGGCGGCCTGACCCGCTCCTTCGCCGACATGACGCAGCAGCTGGCCGATGCCCGCGCTGCGGTGGAAAAGAGCATGGGCGAGGTGGATGCCGCGCGTGCCAACCTGCAGACCATCCTGGACAACCTGACCGCCGGCGTGGTGGTGCTCGACGCACAGGGCTGCATCGTGGCGGCCAACCCCGGCGCCACGCGCATCCTGCGGGTGCCGCTGGCGGCGCACCAGGGGCGGCCGCTGGCCGGCGTGGAGGGCCTGGAGGCCTTCGGGGCGGCGGTACAGGCGCAATTCGACAGCTACCACGCCGAGCGGCTGCAGCACTCGCTGGACCACTGGCAGCACTCCTTCGAGCTCGATCCTGCCGCGCCCGGCGCGCCGCGGCCGGCCCACACCGTGACCCTGGTGGCGCGCGGCGCCGAGATGCCGGCCGATGCCTCGGGGCAGTCCACCCACCTGCTGGTGCTGGACGACATCTCCGAGATCGTCTCCGCGCAGCGCGCGCAGGCCTGGGGCGAGGTGGCGCGGCGCCTGGCCCACGAGATCAAGAACCCGCTCACCCCCATCCAGCTGTCCGCCGAGCGGCTGGAGATGAAGCTCACGCCCAAGGTCGATGAGCCCGAGCGCGCCATCCTGGCCAAGTCGGTGCGCACCATCGTCGACCAGGTGGACGCGATGAAGCGCCTGGTCAACGAGTTCCGCGACTACGCTCGCTTGCCCGCCGCTGAACTGGCGCCGATCGACCTGAACACCCTGGTGGGTGACGTGCTGCAGCTGTACTCGAACGAGGCCGCCGCCTCGGGCGCGAACCCGACCCCGGTGCGCTCGCAGCTGGACCCGGTGTGTCCGCGCATCATGGGCGACGCGATGCAGCTGCGGCAGGTGATCCACAACCTGCTGCAGAACGCGCAGGACGCCACGGAGGCCAGTGCAGTGCGCGAGGTGACCATCCGCACGCAGTGGAACGAGACCTCCCGGCGCGTGCGCCTGATCGTGCAGGACACGGGGTCCGGTTTCTCCGACGCCGTCCTCAAGCGCGCCTTCGAGCCCTATGTCACCACCAAGGCCAAGGGCACCGGCCTGGGCCTGGCGGTGGTCAAGAAGATCGCCGACGAACACGGCGCCCGCATCGACCTGAAGAACCGGGTGCAGGACGGGCAGGTGCTGGGAGCGCAAGTGTCGCTGTCGTTCGGGGTTGCAGCCTAATTCGCGGGTTCGGGTCGCGCTTGCCCCTGGTGGGCTTTTGTATCTACAATGTAGATACGTCGAGAGGTCAAGCCCATGGAATCCGTCATTCGTCAGTGGGGCAACAGTCCCGCCCTGCGCCTGCCCACCGCCTTGCTGAAGGAGGCGGGTTACCAGATCGACCAGAAAGTGGAGCTGGTCGTCTCACGCGGGCGCATCATTATCCAGCCCTCGGTCGAATACGACCTGCAGGAACTGGTCGATGGCATCCGTCCTTCCAACGCACATGGCGAGGTGAGCTTAGGCGCCCCGGTGGGCAAGGAGTCGCTCTGATGGCGCGGGGCTACGTGCCTGATGCGGGCGAGGTGGTGTGGCTGGAATTCGACCCTCAGGCTGGCCACGAGCAGTCGGGGCACCGGCCGGCACTGGTGATCAGCCCGGCCCTCTACAACGGCAAGACGGGCCTGATGGTCTGCTGTCCGATGACCACGAAGATCAAGGGGCATCCCTTCGAGGTGGTGGCGAAGGTGGAAGGCGTGGATTGCGCCGTGCTGTCCGATCAGGTCAAGTCCCTGGACTGGAAGGTCCGGCGGGCCAAGAAAAAGGCTGCGGTGCAGGCTGACGCCCTGCTGCACGTCAGGGCCAAGATCAAGGCCCTGCTGCAGATCGCCTGAGGCCGGGCGACTCGCGCAGCGTCTGGCCGGCGCTCCCGTGGGGCCGGCGCAAGTGTCGCTATCATTCGCAGTTGCGGCCTAGCAACACTGCCCCGACCGGCCGCCGGGGCGCTGGCTTGACTATGGCAACTATCCTGGTGGTCGACGATGAACTGGGCATCCGCGACCTGCTGTCCGAGATACTGAACGACGAGGGGCACCACGTCGAACTCGCCGAGAACGCGGCGCAGGCCCGCGAGATCCGCCAGCGCCTGCGCCCCGACCTAGTCCTGCTCGATATCTGGATGCCCGATACCGACGGCGTCACGCTGCTCAAGGAGTGGTCCACCACCGGCGCGCTGACCATGCCCGTGATCATGATGAGTGGCCACGCCACCATCGACACCGCGGTGGAAGCCACCAAGATCGGCGCGCAGTCCTTCCTGGAAAAGCCCATCACCCTGCAGAAGCTGCTCAAGGCGGTCGAGTCTGGCCTCAAGCGTGACACGGGGCCCGCCGCGGCGGCGCGTAAGCCTCTGCTGCAGGTAGTCACGTCGTCATCGGCGTCGGTGGTGATGGCCTCGCCCGAACTGACCGTCGAGGCCGCCATGACCGGCGGCCAGGCAGTGCTGATGCCCGCCGCCGACCTGGGCCCGCAGGCGCGCCAGGCCTTCGACCTGGACAAGCCCCTGCGCGACGCGCGCGACGAATTCGAGAAGTGCTACTTTGAGTTTCACCTGGCCCGCGAAGGCGGCTCCATGACCCGCGTGGCCGAGAAGACCGGCCTGGAGCGCACTCACCTGTACCGAAAGCTCAAGCAGCTGGGAGTCGACCTCTCCCGCGGGAAGCGGGCAGCCGGCTGATTGTTGTAGAATCTGCGGCTCTGGCCCGGTAGCTCAGTTGGTAGAGCAGCGGATTGAAAATCCGCGTGTCGGTGGTTCGATTCCGCCCCAGGCCACCAGAAATTTGAGACCGCTGTTTCCGAAAGGGGCAGCGGTTTTTGCTTTTGAGCCCCGGATCAGATCATTCTGGCGGAATTCTCTTGTCCCTGATTGTATATATCCATAATATGCAAATATGATTGACTTCGATCGCGTCGTCGGATTCGAGTGGGATCCTGGCAATGGCAGAAAGAGCGAGGTCAAGCACGGCGTCTCGCAAGCCGAAGCAGAGGAAGTCTTTTTTAACGCGCCATTGCTCATTGGCGGTGATGACAAGCACAGCGAAAAAGAGCAACGCTTCCTCGCGCTCGGCAAGACGAACCGTGCCCGGGCGCTGACAGTGATCTTCACGCTCAGGCAGGAGGGCGCATTGATCCACGTGATCTCTGCGCGTGATCAGCATCGCAAGGAAAGGAGTCTGTATGAGCAAGCGAGCGAATAAGTCCAAGCCGATGCCCAAGTTCCGATCGGAGGCGAATGAACGGGCGTTCTGGGAGGCCGAGGAGAACGACGCAACCCAATTCTTTGACGCGTCAAAGATGACGGTGGCCCGCTTCAAGAACCTCAAGCCAAGCACGACCAGCATTTCGATCCGTCTTTCGGACAGCCTCCTCGAGGGGATTCGCCAACAGGCGAACAAACTCGATGTGCCGTACCAGTCGCTGATGAAGGTGTGGCTGACCGAAAAACTGCGGGAAACGACTGACCTATAAAAATGCGCAGCGCAGACTGACCCCTACCCAAGGAGACTTCCATGCCATCCCCCATCCGCCGTCTCGTCACCCTGGCCCTACTGGCCGGCCTGGCCACGCTGGGCCACGCCCAGGACAAGCCGCCCCTGCGCATCCTCGTGGGCTTCGCGCCCGGGGGCTCGGCCGACGTGCTGGCCCGGATGGTGGCCGACGGCCTGCGTGACGACTTCTCGCCCATCGTGGTCGACAACAAGCCGGGCGCGGGCGGGCGGCTGGCCCTGAACCTGGTCAAGGCGGCAAAGCCCGACGGCCAGACCGTGATCATCCTGCCCAGCGGGCCGATGGTGCTGTTCCCGCATGTCTACAAGAAACTCGACTATGACGCGGTGCGTGACTTCACGCCCGTCTCGCAGATCGCGCGCTTCCAGTTCGGCGTGGTGGCGGGGCCGGCCAGCGGCGCGAAAAGCATCGCCGAGATGATCGCCACCGCCCGCGCCAAGCCCGGCGTGAGCACCTACGGCACGCCTGGCGCCGGCACGCTGCCCCATTTCATGGGCGTGCTGATGGAGCAGTCCTCGGGCATCAGCCTGAACCACGTGCCGTTCCAGGGCGGTGCCCCCGCCAACAACGCGCTGCTCGGCGGGCATATCGACTACAAGTTCGACGTGGTGAGCGAGACGGCCGAACTGCATCGCAGCGGCAAGGTGCGCATCATCGGCGTCACCGGCAGCCAGCGTGATCCGCAGGTGCCGGAGGTGCCCACGCTCAAGGAGTCGGGCGTGAACATGGAGGCCACCGCCTGGTTCGCGATGTACGGGCCGGCCGGCCTGCGGGGCGACGCGCTCACCCGCCTGGAGCGGGCGATGGTGAAGCTGGTGCGTGACCCCGCGATGCAGGCCAAGCTGCAAAAGCTCGGCTACGAGCCGATCGGCGCCGGTTCCAGCGAACTGGCCGCAGCGCAGCGCGCCGACCTGGCCCGCTGGGAGAAGCCGATCAAGGCGACGGGCGTGCAGCTGGACTAAGGGCGGTTCGCACCGAGGACGCAGGCGGCCAGCCGTGCGAATTCTCCGAGCCCGGCCGGTTCTTCAGCCACCAGGACCAGTCCTGCGGCACGAGCGAGAACGGATCCTCATGGCCCAGCTCCCGGGCGGCCCACACGGGCCAGTGGGGGTTGGCCAGCGCGGGCCGGCCGAGAAACACCAGGTCGACCTGTTCCTCGCGGATGACCCGATCCGCCACTGCCGGCTGACCGAGGTTCCAGCTCACGGCCACCGGGATGCCCACCTCCTGGCGGACGCGGCTTCCGCGTTCGACCATGAACGCAGCGCGTGAAAACGGCGGATCGCGCATGTCGTCGGTGTTGAGACCCAGGCTGACGTCGGCCAGGTCCAGGCCATGGCCCTTCAGCTCGGCGATGGCCCAGACCGCGTCGTCGAACTGGACTCCATCCTCGTGGAAGTCGTCGCAGCCCAGGCGGATCGTCAGCGGCAAGTGGTCCGGCCACTCGGCGCGCACGGCATCGAGCGCCTCGCGGTGGAACCGCAGCCGCTTTTCCAGGCTGCCGCCATAGGCGTCGGTGCGCTGGTTCGCCAGCGGCGAGAAGAAGCTCGCACCCAGGTACCCGTGTGCGAAGTGCATCTCGAGCCACTCGAATCCGGCCGCCAGTGCGCGCCGGGCCGCGGCCGCATAGGCGCGGTGCAGGTCGTGGATCTCGTCAACGGAAAGTGCCTGGACCGGGTAGGGAAAGCGGCCGCCATAGGGGATGGCCGAGGGGCCCCGGACCTGCCACCCCAGCGGATCGTCCGGCGGGATCTGCAGCTTGCCCTCCCAGGGCTTCTGCTCGCTGCCCTTGCGGCCGGTGTGCCCCAACTGGATGGCCGGCACGGCGCCCATCGCCTTGATCATGTCCACCACGCGCGCGAGGCTTTCGACCTGCGCGTCATCCCAGAGCCCGGCGCAGGCCTTGCTGGTGCGGCCATCCGGGGTGATCGCGATCTGCTCCGGGAACACCAGTCCGAAACCACCCGCCGCGCGTGAGCCCATGAGCATCACGTGGTAGTCGGTCATCTGGCCATCGGTCGAGCGATACATCGTCATCGGCGACATCGCGATCCGGTTGCGCAGCGTGACACCCTTGAGGGTGAACGGCGTGAAGAGATGAGGCACGTTCAGAGGGCTACCGTGGAGATCCAGGGGACAGCTGCGATCACCACCACGCCCACCAGCAGCGCCGCGAGGTAGGGCCAGATGGCGCCGATCACCTCGTCCGGCTTGGCGTCACCGATGCGGCAGGCGATGTAGAAGCCCACGCCCACCGGGGGCAGCATCAGGCCGATGTTCATCGCACAGACGATCACCATCGCGTAGTGGATGTCGTGGATGCCCAGCTTCTTGGCGATGGGGAACATGATGGGCGCCAGCAGCAGCACCGCGGGCAGGCCCTCCAGCAGGCATCCCAGCACCAGGAACACCAGGATCGACACCCCCAGGAAGGCGAAGGTGCCACCCGGCAGCGTGGTCATGAACTGGGTGAGCTGCTGCACCACGCCGCTCTGGGTGATGGACCAGGCCATCGCCGAGGCCGCGCCCAGCACGAAGAGCACCGCGCCGGACAGGGCGGCCGTCTCCACCAGCATCCCGTAGAACTTGCGCAGGCCGATGCCGCCGTACAGCACCTGGCCGACGAAGAGGGCGTAGACCACCGCGATGGTCGACACCTCGGTGGCGGTAGCCACGCCCTCGCCGACCGCGGAGCGGATCAGGAAGGGCAGCACCAGGGCCGGGGCCGCCACCAGGATCAGGCGGCCGACTTCCTTCATTGGCGTGCGGCGCGCACCCTGCATGTCTTCGTGGCGTGCCTTCCAGCGGGCCAGGATCACCAGCACGGCCAGCAGCACCATGGCCACCACGAATCCGGCCTGGAACATGCCGGCGATGGACACGCCCGCCACCGCGCCCAGAACGATGAGCACGATGCTCGGAGGCACGGTGTCGGCCATCGCCGCGCCGGTGGCCAGCAGGGCCACCATCTCCCGCGGCTTCTGCCCGCGCCGCTTCATTTCCGGGAACAGCGCCGGCGCCACGGTGGCCATGTCCGACACCTTGGAGCCCGAAATGCCCGAGACGATGAACAGCGACCCGAGCAGCACGTAGGACATGCCGGCCTTGATGTGGCCCAGCAGCGAAGCCAGGAAGTTGACGATGGCCTTGCCCATGCCGGTGGCGTCCAGCACACACCCGAGCAACACGAAGATGGGTACCGACACCAGGACCAGGCTGGACATGCCCTCGTCCATGCGGCCGATGATCACCGAGACCGGCACCTGCGTGGAAAAGCCCAGGTAGCACAGCGCGCCGATGCCGAAGCAGAAGGCGATGGGCACGCCTGCCGCCAGGCACACCGCGACGAATCCCACCAGGAAGATCGTGATGTTGTTCAGGCCCAGCTTCACCAGCTGTGGCGACAGCAGCCAGCAGCTCGCGCCGATCACCGCCACCGCGACCCCTGCCAGCGCCAGGTCCGTCCAGCGCACCGTGCGCACAGCGTAGACGGCGAGCATGGCCAGCATGACCACGAAACCGATCGCGATCGAGCCGACGCGGAACGCGTTGGGCATGTTCAGCGCCGGGGTGAGGATGAACCACTCATCGCGCGCGTACTCCGCCGCCGGACCGGTCAGCGCGAGCAGCATCGCGGCCATGGCGACGAGCGCGAAGGCGTGGACGAACTCGCGCGGCCGCGGTGGCAGCATCTCCACGAACAGGTTCAGGCGCAGGTGCTCGTTGCGGTGCAGGGCGATCGCCGAACCCAGCATGGTGACCCACAGGAAGGCGATCGAGACCACTTCGTCCGACCAGACCAGCGGCTGGCCGAGCACATAGCGCGAGATCACACCCGCCAGCAGCAGCACCGTGATGATCAGCATCAAGGCGGCCGATACCACCTCGAGCGGCACCATCCACCAGGGACTGTGCAGCGCCGGGCCGGGCCCGCCGCCCTCGAGGATTTCGCTGGCGGTGGGCAGGTCGTGATGCGGCGTTGAAGTGGACACGGCGGCAGGGGCGTTGAGGTTCATGGGGAAAAGCAGGAGCCGCGACGCATCGCCTGGGCGGGTGCGTGCGGCGTTTCGGGAAGGGGTGGGCCGTCAGGCCATGCGGCCTGCAAATTTCTCGAGCAGGGCCCAGGCCTCATCGCCGTACCGGGCCTTCCACTCGCGGTAGTAGCCGGCCTCGCTGAGCTTCGCGCGGAAGGCCTGCTTGTCGACCTGGTTGATGACCATGCCCTTGGCCAGCAGCTCCTGCTGGTACGCAGTTTCCTGCTGCGCCAATTCGGCGCGCTGACCCTTGGCGCTTTCATTGACGACGCGCGTCACCACGTTGCGGACATCGGCCGGCAGCGCATCCCAGGCGCGCCGGTTGGCCAGGAACCAGTAGCCCGCCCACATGTGGCCGGTGAGGGAGACGTACTTCTGCACCTCGTAGAGCTTGCCGGTCAGGATCAGCGCCAGGGGGTTTTCCTGGCCGTCCACGACCTTGGTCTGCAGCGCCGGGTAGAGCTCGTTGAAGCTGATGGTGGTCGGGCTCGCGCCCAGGGCCTTGAACAGCGAGACGAAGATCGCGCCGGGCGGCACGCGAACCTTGAGGCCGTTCATGTCGGCCGGTGCCGCGACCGCCGCCGCGCTGCGGGTCATGTGACGGAAGCCGTGGCCCCACATCGCGTCAAAGGGCACCAGGTTGGTTTTCGCGATCTGCGCGCGCACGTAGGCGCCCAGTTCGCCGTCCATGGCGGTCCAGACCTCGGCTTCGCTGCGGAAGGCGAAGCCCAGGCTGTTCAGGCCGGTGGCCGGTACCAGCTGGGACAGGCCGGGGCCCGACTGCGCATGGAACTCCAGGCCGCCGGAGCGCACCTGCGAGATCATGTCGGGCGACGAGCCCAGCACGCTGTTCGGAAAGACCTGGATCTCCAGGCGCCCGTTGGTCTCGGTCTTGATGCGGTCCGCCGCCTTCTGCATCCAGGTGGATGTCGGGTGCGTTCCCGGCAGGTCCACACCGAACTTGTACTTGAACTCCGGGCCCGACGCCCGGACGATGGCAGGGGCACCGACGGCGAGGGCGGCAGCGGAGGATGCGATCAGGGTTCGGCGGGTGAGCTTCATGCGGCAGGAACCTTTGCGACAGGGGTGGAAGACAGGCCGAGGATCTGTCGCGCCTCTTCAGGCGTGGCGATTTCCCGGCCGCAGGAATGCGCGATGCGGGCGACTTCACGCACGAGGTCGGCGTTGGTCGGCGCACCCAACTCGCGGTAGTGGTAGTCGCCCAGCCCCAGCTGGACGTGCCCGCCCTGGCGGATGATCGATTCCGCCAGCGGGAGCATCGTGCCGTGCAGGTTCATGACCTCCCAGCGGTAGGCGCTGCGGTCAGGCAGGAAGTCCAGATGCGTCTGCACGCCCTCGGCGGTGCCGGGGTGTCCCGCGAGCATGCCGCCGCTCGTCAGGTGGAAGGCAATGATGATGGGCCCGGGAAGGATGCCCGCGTCATGCAGGGCCGCGATCCGGCGCGTGGCGCCGACCTCCCAGGACACGCACTCGAGCCCCACGCCGGTCGTGCGCAGCGTCTCGATGGAGCCGATGAGTTCGTCAGTGGGGTTGAGGTAGACGTGGTCGGCGCCCCGGAAGGCCTGGCGGTCCGGGTCGTAGAAATCCCAGTTCGGGCTCGACAGGCACAACGGAACGATGTCGGGCCGCGTACGCGGGGACGCCGTGAGGTCCAGCACCGGGCGCAGCCGCTGGACGATCGGCAGCTTGCGCGCCAGGATGCCGAGTGTCGGGTAGACCAGGATGTCGGTCAGGTCGCGGATCCGCCCGATGATCTCGCCGCACACCCGCGGGTCCGGCTCGGGCGCGCCGTCGGGCTTGCGCGCGTGAAAGTGCACGATGGCCGCTCCTGCCTCTCGGCAGGCCTTCGCGTCAGCGGCAATCTCCGCGGGCGTCCAGGGCACGTGGGGATTGCCGTCGCGCATCTCGTATTCGTTGATGCGCGCCGCGATGATGAGTTTGTCCATGGTCCTGCGGGTGATGTCGGGCCGGTGTCAGAGGCCGAGGAGTTCGCGCGTGTCCTCGACGGAGGCGACCTCGCGTCCCGCCTTGCGGGCCATCGTGGCCGCCATGTGCACGACCTCCTCGTTCGAGGGGGAGCCGAGCTCCCGGTAGGCGTAGTCACCGATTCCCGGCGCGATATGGCCGCCGCGCTCGGCGGACAGGGTGGTCAGCTTCAGGAGGTCGCCACCGACGACGTTGCTGGCCCATTCGAGGCGGCGGTTCTGCGGCATGAAGCGCAGGAGCGCGTCCAGGCCCTCGGGCGTGCCGGGATGGCCGGTGATCCAGCGGCCGTCCGTCATGTTCATCAGGAAGTACGCGGGCTCGTCCACCAGTCCCATCTCGATCAGCGCCGCCGCGCGCCGGACAAACCCGACGGACCAGCACACGAGGATGGGTTTGATCCCGGCCGCGCGGAACTCGCGGGCATAGGTCTCGAGCGTGTCGGTGCGGTTCTTGTAGACGCGGTCGGCGTGGGAGAACGTCCTGGTCTGCGGGTCGTAAGCGTCCAGGTTGATGGTGCCCATGTCCATGGGGGCGAAGTCGGGTTTCGTGGCGGGATCCCTGGCGAGCGTCGTCACGCAGGTCGTGCGCGCGATCGGGTCCTCGTCATTGGAGAACCACCCGAGCGTCGGGTGGATCAGGATGTCGCACTTGGCGCGGATCTTCCGGATGATCTCGGCATACACCTTGACCGAATGTTCCGGCGATCCGTCGGCCTTGCGCGCATGGAAGTGCACGATGCTGGCCCCGGCCTCCCGGCAGCGCGCGGCGGTCTCGGCGATCTCGTCGGGCGTCCACGGGACATGCCGGTTTTCGTCGCGCATCGCGTATTCGTTGATACGCGCCTCGATGATCATCTTCTTCGCTGCCAAGACATTGCTCCCGTGCGGCACGCATACCGATGGGGACGCATCCTAGGCGTCGCTCTGAAGGGGCTGCAATCGATTTAAAGTCTGTGGCCTGTCAAAAAAGCTCACAGGGTCGGCGCACGGTCAGGTGCCGTCGGCGTCTTCGGACTGGCGCAGCTCTTCCACCAGCCAGGTGGCGAGCCGTTCGGCATCGCTGTTGCGTGCGAGGTGGGGCGCAAGCCACACCCGCAGGCGGTTGGGACCGGTGGTGAAGCCCAGCGGGGCTACCAGGGTGCCGTTGGCCAGGTCGTCACGCACCAGCATGCGTGGCACGTTGGCCAGCCCCAGGCCGCACTTGGCCGCCTGAATGAGCAGGTAGAAGTGGGCGAACGACTCCGCGATCTGCAAGGCGCTGCCCGCTTCCCCGCAGAGGTGCCACCAGTCGTTCCATGCGTGGGGCCGGGTTCTCGAGGCGATGAGCCGCGCCCGGCCCAGGTCGGCCACGGTCCTGATCCGCGCGCCGCGCTGGTACTGCGGCGAGCAGACGGGGCCGATCCATTCCGCGGCCGCGTCTCGCACGACGGCGTCCTTCGGCGGCTCGATGGACGACAGGCGGATGGCGACGCTCACGTTGTCCCGCACGAAGTCCACCGGACCCGACCCCGTGTTGAAGCGCAGCTCGACGGAAGGCAGGGCCTGCTCGATGCGCCGCAGCCGCGGGAGCAGCCAGTACATCATGATCGACTCTGAACAGGAGAGCGTCACGGGACCCGGGCGCAGCTCCTCGATGCCGGACTGGATGAGGGAGAAGGCGCGTGACAGGGAATCCAGGAGGCGCTGGCCCTGGTCGGTCGGAAGCGCGCCGCCCGTGGTGCGCTCCAGCAGGGGCACGCCCAGGAGGTCCTCCAGCTGCTTGACGTGGCGGCTCACGGCCCCGTGCGTCACCGACAGCTCCTGGGCCGCGCCCGAGAAACTGCGCAAGCGCGCGGTCGCTTCGAAGGCGCGCAGGGAGTTGAGGGACGCGCGGATGTTGTGCATTGTGATCTTTTCTCACAGGCCGGCGAGATCATATCAATTGCCCTGCGCAGACGCCGCAGCCTAATATCCGGGCCGATCCGACGCCAATCCGGCGCCGGCAACTGACGCCAGATGACCATTCCAACTGCAGGCCGCGAAGAATTCACCGCGCGCTATTTCGTCGAGAGTTCCATCCCGGCCGAGAAGGTGGCGCAGGTGATCGCCGGCGAGCAGTCGAGCGGCACCTTTCTGGCGCTGCCCGGCGAGACCGAGGAACTCAAGGAGCGCTCGCGGGCGCGCGTCGTGCGCATCGAAGCCCTGCCGCCCGCCCTGGAGCCGACGCTGGACAGCGCGTACGTGGACCGCCACGGGCATGCGGGCATCTTCCACCGCGCGGTGATCGAGATTGCGTTTCCCGTCGCCAACGTGGGCCATAACCTGCCCACGCTGATGGCCACGATCGCGGGGAACCTGTTCGAGCTGGGCGAGGTGACCGCGCTGCGGCTCCTGGACCTGGACCTGCCCGAGCGCTACGCCGCCGGATTCGCGCGGCCCGCCTTCGGCCCGGAAGGGACGCGCCGCTTCGCCGGTGTCCACGGGCGTCCCATGATCGGCACGATCATCAAGCCCAGCGTCGGACTGACCGCCGCCCAGACCGCCGAGCTCGTGGACTCGCTGTGCGGGGCCGGGATCGACTTCATCAAGGACGACGAGCTGGCCGCCGATCCGCCGTACGAGCCTTTTGACCGGCGCCTGGCGGCCGTCATGCCGGTGCTGCACCGACATGCCGACCGCCTGGGCCGGATGCCGATGTACGCGATCAACATCAGCGGCAGCATGGACCAGATGCTGCGCCGCCACGATGCGGTGCTGCGCGCCGGCGGAACCTGCGTGATGGTGAGCGTCAACTGGGTGGGCTTCTCGGCGGTGGATCACTTGCGCCGCCATGCGCAGCTGCCGATCCACGGCCACCGCAACGGCTGGGGCGCCCTGACGCGGCACCCGGGCCTCGGGTTCTCGTTCGAGGTCTACCAGAAGCTGTGGCGGCTGGCCGGCGTGGACCAGCTGCACGTCAACGGCATCCGCAGCAAGTTCTGGGAGAGCGATGACTCGGTGATCCGCTCCGCGCGCGCCTGCCTGGCGCCCTTCGCGGGGGTGACCCCGGTCATGCCGATCTTCTCCTCGGGCCAGTGGGCGGGACAGGCGCCGGACATCTACCGCCAGGTCGGTTCGATCGATCTCATGCACCTGGCGGGCGGGGGCATCATCGGCCATCCCGACGGCATCGCCGCCGGGGTCCAGAGCCTGCGTGAGGCCTGGGAAGCCGCGGTGGCCGGCGTCGATCTGGCGACGTACGCGGCCTCCCGCCCGGCACTCAAGCGTGCGCTCACCCATTTCAGCGCGGTGTGATGAGTCCCATGGTGCCGCCGTCCCCTCCGCTGCGGCTGGCCTTTTATGGCGATGACTTCACCGGCTCGACCGATGCGCTGGAAGTGCTCGCCTTTGCAGGATGGCGTTGCGCCCTGTTTCTCGATGTCCCGGACGAAGCCACCCTGCGCGCCCTGGGTCCCTTCGATGCGATCGGCGTGGCGGGCAGCAGCCGGAGCATGTCGCCTGCCGAACTGGACGCTCACCTGCCCGCCGTGCTGGCTCGCCTGGCGGCGCTGCCGGTGCCCCTGGTTCACTACAAGGTGTGCTCCACCTTCGACAGCGGGCCGGGTGTGGGCAGCATCGGCCGGGTGATGGACATCGCGCGTACCGCCTTCGGCCCAGGGGCCATCCCCATCGTGGCGGCCACGCCGGCGCTCGCGCGCTATTGCGCCTTCGGCAACCTGTTCGCCCGCTCGGGCACCGACGGACGGGTCTACCGGCTGGACCGGCACCCGATCATGCGGGCCCATCCGGTCACCCCCATGAATGAAGCGGACCTGGTCGAGCACCTGAAGGCGCAGACCGCGCAGACGATCGATCGCTTTACCTTGCCGCTGTTCGTGCAGCCGCAGGCCGAGCGGGAGGCACAGCTGGATCGCCTCGCGGCCAGTGCGGACGCGGTTCTGTTTGACGGCACCGAGGCCGCGCACCTGACCGAGACCGGCCGGCTTCTGGAGCGGATGACCCATGGACGCCGCACGCCCCTGTTCGCGGTCGGCTCCTCGGGACTCGAATACGCGATGACGCAGTGGTGGCGGCAGTCGGACCCGTCACGGCCGTCTGCTTCCACGCCGCAGTACGACCGGTTCGCGGCCGTGCCGCAGGTGCTGGCGATTTCCGCCAGCGCTTCCGCCTTGAGCGCAAGCCAGATCCGCGCCGCCATCGACAGTGGCTTTGTCGACCTGGCTGCCGATGCGAGTGCGCTGGTCACGGGGGGCGCAGAGCCCGTCCGGGCGCTGGCGGGACGCGCCATCGCGGCGCTCCAGTCCGGACGCAGCGTCATCCTGCACACCGCAATGGGCAATGACGACCCGCGTATCCGCGCCCTGGTGGACGCCCTGGCGGCGCAAGGGCTCAGCCACGACGAGGCCCGCATCGCCAGCGGCCGCCGCCTGGGCGCGTGCCTGGGCCAGGTGGCCGATGCCGTGCTGCGCGCCGTGCCGCTGCGCCGTCTGGTGCTGTCCGGCGGCGACACCTCCAGCCTCATCACCCAGCATCTCGCGCCGCAAGCCCTGCAGGTTGCGGCGCGGCTCGCGCCCGGCGCGCCACTGTGCCGTGTCCTGTCGACTGCACCCCACCTGAAGTCGCTCGAAATCGCCCTCAAGGGCGGCCAGATGGGCGCGGCCGACTATTTCGTCAGAGCCCTGCGCGGCACGGATTGAGCCGTCCGCCTTCACACCCTAAAAAGGAGACAACCATGAAAAACTTGAATCGACGCAAAGCCCTGCTCGGAACCGCCGCGATCGCCGCGGCCCCCGCGCTTATCCTGCCGCGCTTTGCGCAGGCGGCCGAGTTCACCTACAAGATGGGAACCAACGTCCCGGCCGCGCACCCCCTGAACGTGCGCGCCCTGGAGGCCAGCGAGCGCATCCTGAAGGAGACCAACGGGCAGGTCCAGATCAACGTGTTCCCCAACAACCAGCTGGGGAACGATTCGGACATGCTGTCCCAGCTGCGCTCGGGGGCGCTGGAGTTCTTCCCCGTCTCCGGCGTGAACGTACTGTCGCAGCTGGTCCCGGTCTCCTCCCTGTGGGGCGTGGGCTTCGCCTGGCCGAACGACGCGACGGTGAACAGGGCGCTCGACGGCGAGCTGGGCGCCTACCTGCGCGGCCAGTTCCCCCGCGTGGGCCTGATGGCGATGGACACCATCTGGAGCTCCGGCTTCCGCCAGATCACGACCAGCCAGCGGCAGATCACTTCTCCCAAGGACCTCGCCGGTCTCAAGATGCGCGTGCCGGTGAGCCCGCTGTGGACGTCCCTGTTCAAGAGCCTGGGCGCATCCCCCGCGTCGATCAGCTTCGCCGAGGTGTACTCCTCGCTGCAGACCAAGGTGGTGGACGGACAGGAGAACCCGCTGACGATCATCAATGTGGCCCGCCTCTACGAGGTGCAGAAGTACTGCGCGATGACCAACCACATGTGGGACGGCTGGTGGTGCATGACGAGCCAGCGCGTGTGGGACCGGATTCCCGCCAACGCGCGCACCATCATCGCGCGTAACCTCAATCGCGCGGCCCTGGACATGCGCGCTGACGGCATCAAGCTCAATACCTCGCTGCGCGCCGAGCTCGCATCCAAGGGCATGGTGTTCAACGAGCCCGAGCTCGAGCCGTTCCGCCAGCTCCTGGTCAAGTCCGGCTTCTACACCGAGTGGAAGCAGAAGTACGGCGAGGAGGCCTGGGCGCTGCTCGAGAAGTTCACCGGTAAACTGGGTTGACCGGCGCCGCAGTGGCCGCTGTACCCGGACATCAACGCATGCAAGAACCTCCAACCCGCGGCCGCGTCGCGGTCGTCACCGGCGGCGCCATGGGCATCGGCGCCGAAGTCTGCGAGCGCCTGGCCGCAGCCGGCTTTTGCGTGATCGTGGCCGATCGCGACGCCGCGGCCGCCCAGGCGACGGCCGCGCGCCTGCAGCAGGCAGGCGGCGAAGCCGCCGCGCTTGAACTGGATGTGGCAGATCCCGCTTCGGTCGCCGCGGGCTTCGCCCGCATCGACGGCGAGCGTGGGCGATGCGACGTGCTGGTGAACTGCGCGGGCATCGCCAAGGTCTTCCCCTTCCTGGAGTTTCCGCTGGACAACTTCCAGGCCACCATGGCGGTCAACGTGACCGGCACCTTTCTGTGCGCGCAGGCGGCGGCGCGCCTCATGGTGCGCCATGGCTGGGGGCGTATCGTGAATATCGCTTCCGTTGCG
>JACCDU011108856.1_pt1 | contig 16988 bp, 15 predicted proteins | sample 7446081 | NCBI WGS metagenome assembly JACCDU01 (sample SAMN15323447, study PRJNA562643) | freshwater metagenome | isolation source: river surface water | place: USA:Blue River Watershed | collected 2017-08-17
ACCGAAGCCGCCGCCCAGCAGATCAAGGTGCTCCAGAAGGCCCAGGCCAACCCCGAGTCCGTCCTCCGCGTCCTGGTGGAGACCGGCGGTTGCTCCGGCTTCGAATACGGCATGGCCTTCGACGTGCGCAAGGATGGCGACCTCGAGTTCGAGAGCCAAGGCCTCAAGATCCTCGTCGACCCCACCAGCCACGCCTACCTCGACGGCTCCACCGTCCATTTCGACGACGGCCTCCATGGCAAAGGCTTCGAAGTACGGAACCCGAACGCCTCGAGCACCTGCGGTTGCGGCAAGTCCTTCAGCTGAGCCCATGACCACCCCGCTGCACCGGCTCGGCCTCGTCGCGCTCGCCTCGCTCCTCGCCGCCTGCTCGGCCGAAGCCGAGACCAAGCCGGCCGCAAAGCCCGCCGGCACCGCGCCCGCGTCCCTTTCCATGAAAGACCCCGCTTCCCCGGCCAAGAAAACCCAGGTGCTCGTCACGCTCGCCGACGGCCAAGGCGGCGTCGGCCAGCCCGTGCTCGTCGACAAGGTCGTGAAGACCGACGCCGAGTGGGCCGCCATGCTCACGCCGGAGCAGTTCCGCATCACCCGGGGCAAAGGCACCGAGCGGCCCTTCTGCGGCACCCTGCTCGACAACAAGAAGACCGGCACCTACCACTGCGTCTGCTGCGACCTGCCGCTGTTCTCCTCGGACGCCAAGTTCAACTCCGGCACCGGCTGGCCGAGCTTCTTCCGAGGCGTCTCCAAGGAGAACATCGCCACCGTCGCGGACCACAGCCACGGCATGACGCGCACCGAGATCCTCTGCGCGCGGTGCGACTGCCACCTCGGCCACGTCTTCGAGGACGGTCCGGCCCCCACCGGCCTGCGTTACTGCCTCAACTCCGAGTCCCTCAAGTTCAAGGAACTCAAGGGCGGCCCGGAGAAGAAGTAACTCACTTCTTCTTCGCCTGCGACTTCGAGGCCGCCTTCTTCACCGGGGCGGCCTTCTTCGCAAGCGGCTTCTTGGCGACGACCTTGGCCTGCTTGGGGGCGGGCTTGGCTTTCTTGACGGCTTTCTTGGCGGCCGGCTTGGCGGCCTTCTTCGCCACGGGCTTGGCCTTGGCCTTCGCCGCGACGACCTTGGCCGGATGGACCTTCGCGAGCCGTTTCGCGACGGCGGGCTCGACGTAGGGCGCCGGGGACTTCGGACGCTGTTCGACCGGGCCCTTCACCGCGGCCCAGAGCTTCTCGCGGAACTCCTGGATGCCTTCCTGAGAGTAGCAGGAGATCGGGATCACCAGGTCCTTCACGCGTTCCTGGAATTTCTTCAGCGTCGCGGCGGCCGCCGGCAGGTCCATCTTGTTGGCCACGATGATGCGCGGCTTCGCGGCGAGGATCGGCGAGTAGAGCCGCAGTTCGCGCTCGAGGATGCGGTGGTCGTCCCACGGTTCGCGGTTCTCGCTGCCCGCCATGTCGATGATGAAGACGAGGAGGGAGCAGCGTTCGACGTGGCGGAGGAACTGATGGCCCAGGCCGCGGTTCTCGTGCGCGCCTTCGATGAGGCCGGGGATGTCGGCCATCACGATGCGGTCGAAGCGGTCGGCGTAGTCGATGACGCCCACGTTGACGTGGAGCGTCGTGAACGGATACGGCGCCATCTTCGGACGGGCGGCCGTGAGGAGGTTGGTCAGGGTCGACTTGCCGGCGTTGGGGTAGCCCACGAGGCCGATGTCGGCGATCGTCTTGAGCACGATGCGGAAGCTGCCTTCTTCGCCCGGGTAGCCAGGCGTCGTACGCCGCGGAGCCTGGTTCACCGAGCTCTTGAAGTTCATGTTGCCCAGGCCGCCCTTGCCGCCGGCCAGGAGCACCACGCGTTCGCCGTGCTCCGTGAGTTCGGCCACCAGGCGATGGGTGCCTTCCTCGAGCACCTGCGTGCCCGGGGGCACCGGCAGGATGAGGTCGTCGCCGTCGGGACCCGCGCACTGGCGGCCCATGCCCGGGGCGCCGTTGCGGGCGCGACGGTGCGGTTGCCAGCGGTAGGCCTGCAGGTCGCCCTCGTTGCGGTCGCAGACGAGGATGACGTCGCCGCCCTTGCCGCCGTTGCCGCCGTCGGGTCCGCCCTTCGGGATGAACTTCTCGCGGCGGAAGCTGACGCAGCCGTGGCCGCCGTCACCGGACTTCAGTACAACCTTGGCTTCGTCGATAAACATTTGCCCGACGATAGGGGCGCACCGCGCCGGAGAGCGAGGAGGAAAGGCGGGGGCTCAGCGTTCGAGCCCGCGGGACCGGCGCAACCAGCTCTCGACCGGGGAGAACAGCACGAGGTCGGCGAGCAGGCCCACGAGCATCACGACCGCCATGACGCCCATGACCTGGTCCATCCGGAGCAGCTCGCGGCCGGCGTTGAGGAGCGAGCCGAGGCCGAAGCCCGTGAGGATCACGACGAAGATCTCGGCGGCCATGAGCGAACGCCAGGCGAAGGCCCAGCCCTGCTTCATGCCGCTGAGCACGCCGGGCAACGCGGCCGGGAAGATGACCCGGGTCCAGAGATGCCATCCGGTCGAGCCCATGGTCTGGGCGGCGCGGAGGTAGAGCGGAGGGACGTTGAGGACCGATTCCTGCACCGCGATGACGACGGCCCAGATCGTGCCCATGACCACCACGAAGAGCACGGCTTCTTCGCGGATGCCGAACCAGAGGAGCGCGAGCGGCACCCAGCACGCGGAAGGCAGGGTCTGGAGGCCGAGGGCGAGGACGCCGAGCGTGTCACGGACCCAGCGCACGCGGGCGCACAGGGCGCCGAGAGGGATGCCGAAGGCCGCGCCGATGGCGAAGCCGATGAACAGCCGACGCATCGTGACCCAGGTGGCGGGCAGCAGCTCGCCCTTGCCGAGGGCCTCGAGGTAATGGCCGGCCTGGAATGCGGTCTTGTCGAAGAGCGCCCAGAGGAACCACTCCAGGATATGCGAGGGCGCCGGGACCAGGACCTCGTTGGCCTGGCCGGAGCGGACGAGCCACTCCCAGCCGCCGAGGAGGCTGAGCGCGATCAGGGTCGGGATGACCGGGCGAGGCAGTTTCGAGGCCATGGTCATCGGGCGTTATGGGATGAAAGCGCTTCGGTCACCTGGGAAGCCAAGGCGGCGAGGGCCGGGTCGTTCATGCGACGGGGGCGCGGCAGGGCGACGTCGAAGACGTGCTGGACGCGGCCGGGATTGGGGGAGAAGAGCACGACGCGGTCGCCGAGGCAGACCGCTTCGCGGATGTTGTGCGTGACGAGGACGATGGTCTTCTTGCGTTTCGTGAAGATCTCCTGGATGTCGCCGTAGAGCTGCTCGCGCGTCAGGGCGTCGAGGGCCGAGAAAGGCTCGTCCATCAGGAGCACGCGCGGATTGGGCGCGAGCGAGCGGGCGAGAGCCACGCGCTGGCGCATGCCGCCCGAAAGCTCGTGCGGGCGGGCCTTCTCCTTGTTGCCGAGTCCGACGAGATTCAGGTAGTAACGAGCGGATTCCAGGCGCTCGGCCTCGGTGAGGTCGGGCTTGAGCCGCAGGCCGAAGAGCACGTTCTCCAGCGCGTTGAGCCAGGGAAAGAGCGCGTCCTGCTGGAACATCACCAGGCGGTCGCGGCCAGGGGAGACGACCGGCTGATCGCCGAGCTTGATCTCGCCGACGTTGGTGTGTTCGAGGCCGGCGAGCAAGCTGAGGAGGGTCGACTTACCGCAACCGGAAGGACCGACGATCGCCAAGAACTCCCCTTCCCTGACGTCCAAGGTGATGTCCTCCAAGGCGGTGACCTGGCCTGAAGCCCCGTCGAAACGTTTGGTCACGTTGCGAAGCGTCAAAGCCGCGGGGGCGGCAGGCTTGTCGAGCGGGGAGCCCATGAGAACGGAAAGACAAAGGAAAACGTCTAACTTGTCAAGTTTAGTTAAGTTATCAGGATTAGGTGCGTCTGCCTCAAATTTTAGGCCCCGTAGTCCAAGGAGTCACCTCCTCCAGCCTACGGGGCCCGAGCTATCTGGCAAACAAACTTACTTGGCGGCGGGGGCCGGGTCGGAGACCAGGGATTCCAGCAAGGGCTCGATCGGAGCCTCGCCGTTGAGCAGACCGGAGTCCTTGGCATCCTTCAGAGCCTGCGTGAAGGATGCGGTCAGGCGGGCCTTACGGGCGGCGTCTTCCTCGCGGGCGTCGAAGATCACTCGGCCGAGGGCGGGTCCGATGACCTCAGCCTTGGGCGGGGTCGAGCGGGTCTCGGCGCCGATGCCGGCGATGACGAGCTTCTCGTGCCAAGCACGGTCGGCCAGGAGCTTGTCGCGGAGGGCATAATGCGAGCGCACGAAGGCTTCGATGCCTTTGCCGTTCCTGGCCAGCGCCGACTTGGAAGAAGTCAGGACCGTGATGATGGCGTCCTTCTTCTCGAAGAGGATCTCGCCGCCGAACTCGCCGGTGAGACGGGTCACCCAGGGCTCGACCGTCCAGGCCGCGTCGATGTCGCCACGGGAGAACAGCAGGACCAGTTCGGCGTTCTGCGCCGGGATGATCTTGGTGTCGCCGCCGTTGACGGTGATGTTGAGGCCGCCTTCTTTCAGCCAGACGCGGGCGTCGATATCCTGCGTATTGCCGAGCTGGGGCGTGGAGAGACGCTTGCCGACGAAGTCCTTCGGGGTCTTCAGTCCGAGACCCTTGCGGATCACGAGCGCGTTGCCGCCGCGGGCGACCGGGGCGAGGATGCGGATCTCCTTCCCCTTGGTGCGGACGTGGGCGTTGATCGTCGGCGAGGGACCGACGTAGGTCACGTCGACCGCGCCGGCGAGCAGGGCCTCCATGGCGGACGGGCCGGCGTTGAACGAACGCCATTCGATCCGGGAGCCCTTCGGCAGGTGCGCGAGGTGCCAGTCGTTCTGTTCGCGTTGGAGCTGGCGGGCGGCGAGCGCCGGCGAGTGCGTGAGGTTCGGGAAGAACCCGACGCGGAGCACGACCGGTTCTTCGGCCGCGGACGCCAGCGGGAGGGCGGCGGTCAGGGCGAGCCAGGCGAGGGTCCGGCGGAGCAGGTTGGTTTTCATGATGAGCTGATTGGTCTAGGTTTGAGTAGAGGTCTTAGGCGAGAAGTCGCAAGCAGGGTCAGAACAGTTTGGTCAGCACCTCGACGTAGGCGAAGTCCGAGTCGTCCGTGGGGCGGCCGGCCGCCCGCAGCCGGTTCTTGGTCCATTCACCCGAGATGAAGTGGGCGTAACCCACGGTCACCAAGGTCTGCGGCGTGACCTGCCACAGGAAGCGGATGTCGAACTCCGAGCCGACGTTGGTGCCGCTCAGTCCGCTCTGGTCGCGGTTGATCGAATTCTGGGCGGTCGGGATCGAGGCCAGGTTGGAGAAACGGTCCGTCGCGCTGTAGAGGCTGAACCAGCTGTAGCCGGCGTCGAACTTCAACGTATTCGTGGGCGCGGCTTCGTAACGGACCTTCGGAGCGATGAGGTTCTCGAGGATCACGTAGTCGTCGGCGGACCAGGGACGGGCGAAGCCGAAGAAGCGTTCGAAGCGGTTGTCTTCGGCGTCGTTCGGATCGCGGTCGCCGGAGATGACGCCATAGAACAGGCTGAGCCGGGATTTCCAAGGATCGCCGAAGCTGTAACCGAGCTCGGTCCAGGCGGCCCAGGCGTCGACCTGGCGGGCGCCGTTATGGCCGGACTGGGTGATGACGGAAGCGTCGAAATCGAAACCGCTCTTGCCGAACACGCCGTAGACGCGGAGGCCCGGGGAATCGACCACGCGTCCGCCGTTGGCGACGGTGGTGTCCTTGAACTGGAAGTAGAAAGGCTCGATGGTCACGTCCTCGGACCACTTGCGCCAGTGGCCGATGACGGCGTTGACCGTCTGGCCGGCGACCGTGCGGTCCGGCTGATAGGTCAGTCGGTTCATGGGCTGGATGTGGAGCAGGTCGACCTGCCAGTCGCTGCTCTCCTGGCCGACCGACGCGTGGACGCCGCGGAAGGAATTGGCGGTGTTGCGCCACTGGTTGTTGCCGATCAGGCGACGGTCGAGGAACTCGAAGTTATGGAGGCCGTAGCGGACGGAGACCGGACGGGAGTTGCCTTGGGCGTCGGCCGGCAACAGGTCCTTGAAGTACAGTTCGGCGTAGGCGCGGATCGGCTCATGCTGGTTGATGTCGCGGTTATCCTTGGCGAACTTGCTGCCGTAACGGTGCGAGTCCTGGATCTCGACGGCGAAGCGCAGCGGGTCGATCACGTCATGCACGCCCAGGTAGAGGCGCGTGCGATGGAGGAGCGGCTCATCGAGGCCGTCGACGGCGCGACGGATGTCGTCATCGCGATACTCGTAGCGGAAACGGTAATCCAGGCCGGCGTCGAGCCAGCGGTAATCGTTCAGCAGGCTCCAAGGGCTCTTGGAAGCCGGCGTGACATACTTGGGCGGATCCGGGTCGCGGGTCGTGCTGTACGCCAGCGGCTTGCTGTAGTAGCTGACCGCGTCGTAGGTGGTGGTGAGTCCGCCCTCCGTGACGGTGTAGGTATCGGCCGCCTGGGCGGCGGACGCGGCCGCCAGCAGCGCGGCGAGCGGGAGGGTGGTCTTGGTGATCTTGGCGTTCATCTTGATAACGTAATGAGTGGCTCCTGTTGTTAAGGTGACATCATTAGTTATGATTAAATGATTATGGTCAAGATTAGAATACCAAAACAGTATGTTTTTATTTAATTGTTAATCAATGATTTACAGAAGTTTCAGGAAACAACCCCAAATAAAGAAGAGTGAAATAGTATTCTAAAGCCGGCCACACTCCCCTTTCAGATGAAATAATCGGGCAATAGATTCGCGAGCAACCCATCCGTCTGCCTGCCCGTCGTCTTTTCCGGAAGGTTAGGCGTACCCGTGACGAAGGAGGGACGTCGTCCGCTCGCTTCGAGTTTTCGCCGGGCGACGAGCACGACCGATCCGAGCGTGTGCCGGTCCAGGATGTCGGAGATCGCGTTGCGCACGTCGAGCATGAGCATGCGCAGCCCGCAGTTCGCTTCGTCGGGACAGGAGCAACGCTCATACGCGGTATGGGAGGCGCAGGCGACGGGCGCCAGCGGCCCTTCGACGTGACGGATGACCTGGCCCAGGGAGATCTCCGTGGCCGGACGCGCGAGACGATAGCCGCCCTTGCGTCCGCGCAGGCCTTTCACGAAACCGCCGTCGCGCAGGTCGTTCATGATCTGCTCGAGGAATTTCTCGGGGATGTTGTCGGAGGCCGCGATCTCCGCGACCTGCAGGCGCTCCGTTCCGTAGGCCTCGCCGAGGCCCAGGCAGATGAGCGCGCGCAGGGCGTATTCTCCTTTTCGTGACAGCTTCATCCGCCGGGAACTATGCCCGCGGACGCGCCGGGCTCACAACGAAATAATCAGAAGGCGCCGGCCACGAACCAGAGGCTGGCGCTGACCACGAGGGCGGTGGCGACCCAGCCGAGGACGCGGATCCAGCGCGGCGCGACGAACGAGCCCATGAGTTCGGCGTCGCCCGTCATCCGGACCAACGGCCAGCAGGCGAAGCCCAGCTGCAGGCTGAGGATCACCTGACTCCACAGCAGCAGGGACTCCACCCTGCCCTCGCCCGCCAACCCGATGACGAGGAGCGCCGGCGCGAGCGCGGCGAGCCGCGTGGCGACGCGGATGATCCAGCCGGCCTTCTTGATCCGCAGGAAACCTTCGAGGACGATCTGGCCGGCCATCGTCCCGGTGATGGTGGCGTTCTGGCCGGAAGCCAGCAGGGCCACGGCGAACAAGGTGCCGGCGACGGTCGAGCCGAGCACGCCGTCGAGCAGGCGGTGGGCCTCGCGGATGTCCGTGACGGCCTCCGGACGGCCATGGAAGGCCGCGGCGCTGAGCACCAGCAGGCCGGCGTTGACGAAGAAGGCGAGGCTCAGCGCGAGCGTGGAATCCCAGGTCGCGAAGCGCATGGCCTCGCGCCGCTCCGGCTCGCTCCGGCCGAACTCGCGGGAGCCAACGATCGACGAATGCAGGTAGAGGTTATGCGGCATGACCGTGGCCCCGATGATGCCCAGCGCGACGAAGAGCATGCCGGGCTTGGTCACGACCGCCGAGGTCGGGACGAACCCCTTCAGGAGGTCGGCGACGACGGGCTGGGCGAGCAGCAGCTCGACGCCGATGCAGGCCGCGATGGTCAGGACCAGCACGCCGACCAGCGCCTCGAGCCAACGGTAGCCGAGGCGCGTGAGCGCGAGCAGGACGAGCACGTCGAGCGCGGTGATGATCGCGCCGAAGAACAGCGGGATGCCGAAGAGGATCTGCAGGGCGATGGCCGAACCGAGCAGTTCGGCGAGGTCCATCGCGATGATGCCCAGCTGGGCCGCGACCCAGAGGAACCTGCTGACGAGCGGCGAGTAACGGCTCCGGCAGGCCTGCGCGAGGTCCAGCCCCGTCGCGACGTTCAACCGCACGCACAGGTGCTGGAACAGGATCGCCATCAGGTTCGACAGCAGGATGACCCACAGCAGCGCGTAGCCGTACTGCGAACCGCCGGCGAGGTCGGTGGCCCAGTTGCCGGGATCCATGTAGCCGACCGAGACGAGGAAGCCCGGGCCCACGAAACCCAGGAACCGCCGGAAGGCTCCCCAGCGGGAAGCAGCGCGGGCGGCGCTAAGGTCGGCTGTCTTCATCAGAGTGGAGCATCACGAGCTACGATACGCTGTCAACCCGCGGCCCGCCTGATGGAATCCATCGCCAACAAGGACCAGACCGCCGTGCGCCAGGCATGGGAGCGCACGAGGCTGCCCAAGGCCGGCGAAGCGGGACCCTCGTCGCGGAGCCGCCGATGACAAGGGACGGACCATCCGGCGGTGAGCACCCAGGAGACGGCGACCAGACCGAGACCGAGATAGGCGCCGCCGAGCGCCGCATCGGCAAGGTGGCCGGCCATCTGCAGGACGAGCAAAGGGCCGACGACCCGGCCGACCTTGCGCGTGTAGGCGTCATGGGCCGTGGCGAAGCCCTCGGCCCGCCAACGGGCGAAATCCGGATAGGTGCAGAGGAGGATCAACCAGGAGACGGCCGCCATGGCGAGATCGACGGAGGCGAGGCCGAGCCGGAGCAGAGGGTTGTCCATAGGCCGTACGAAAGCGGGTTTTGTCTTTTGCACAATACCCCGGGGTGCTAAGACAAGGCATGCCCCGCCCGCTTCTTGGCTTTCTCCTCGCCGTGCTGACGTCGTGCGCGCCGCTCCTCGCGCAGGACCGTCCGCCGAACATCGTCATCCTCCTGGCGGACGACCTCGGGATCAACGACCTCGGCTGCTACGGCCGCAAGGAACACCCTACGCCCAACCTGGACAAACTGGCGGCCGACGGGGCGCGCTTCACCCAGGCCTATGCGGCCGGCTCGGTCTGCTCCCCTTCCCGCGCCGCCGTCCTGACGGGCCAGAGCCCCGCGCGCCTGAAGATCACGACGTTCCTCCCGGGCCGGACCGACCGGGCTTCGCATCGCCTGCTGAACCCGACCTCGAGCGCTTTCCTCCCGAGCGACGTCCCGACCCTCGCGCAGCTGCTCAAGCCCCGGGGCTACGTCTCCGCGGCGGTCGGCAAGTGGCATCTGGGCGGCAAGGGTCATCAGCCCACCGACCACGGTTTCGACGAATACTTCCCGGGCCGGGCGAACCCCGGCGGCGAATCGCCGCAAGGCGGCAAAGGCGAACTCGGACAGGCGGAGTTCGGCGCGCAGTTCATCGCGCGCCACAAGGACAAACCATTCCTCCTCTTCCTGTCCTTCGACAACCCGCACATCCCGCTTGAGGCGCCGGCGAAGGCCGTCGCGGCGCATGCGGACGCGTTCCATCCGACGTATGCCGCGCTGGTCGCATCGCTCGACGCTTCGGTGGGACGGGTGCTCAAGGCCCTGGACGACCAAGGGCTCGCCCAAGACACCGTGGTCATCTTCGCCTCCGACAACGGCGGCCTGCATGTCTCCGAACTGAAGGAGACTCCTTCGACCTTCAACGCCCCTTGCCGGGCGGGCAAAGGCTACCTCTACGAAGGCGGCCTGCGCACGCCGTTGATCGTGCGGTACCCCGGCCGCCTCGCCACCCGCGTGATCGGCGCCCCCGTGTCGCTCGGCGACCTGGCGCCGACGCTCTGCGCCCTCGCCAAGGCGTCCGCGCCGCCGACCGCGGATTTCCAGGACCTCTCGCCCCTCCTCTTCGACAGCAAGCCACCCGCCGCCGCCAAGCCGCGGGCGCTGACCTGGCACCAGCCGCATTACACGAACCAAGGCGGCCGCCCGGGCGGCGTCATCCGCGAAGGCGACTGGAAGCTCATCGAGCATTACGAGGACGGCCGCGCCGAGTTGTTCGACCTCGCGCAGGACCCCGGCGAGACCACCGACCGCGCCGCGGCCGAACCCGCGCGCGTGGCGGCCCTGCGCGGACAGCTCGAGGCCTGGCGCCGCGGCGTCGGCGCGGAGCGCCCCAAGGCGAACCCCCGCTTCGACCGGGCCGGCTGGGAGGCCTGCTTCGTGAAGACCGACACCACGCGCCTGACCGCGCTCCCGAAGTCGGAAGCGATGCGTCCCGTGCTCGCGGCCTGGCGTCAGGCCATGGACGATGCCGGCCAGGCCGGCCCCAACTGCCTGATCCACCTCGAAGCCCGCGACGCCCAGGTCAAGGGCACGAAACTCAAATACGAGGAACCGCCGCCGAAGGACACGCTCGGTTTCTGGGTCAACGCGGCCGATACCGCGGCCTGGACTTTCCAGGCGCCGCAGGCGGGAGCTTACCGCGTGACCGTCCTGCAGGGCTGCGGCAAGGGCCAGGGCGGCTCGGTCGTCGCGCTCGACGTCGCCGGCAGGACCTGCGAATTCACGGTCGAAGAGACCGGACATTTCCAGCGGTTCGTCCCCCGCGAGGTCGGCCGGATCACCTTGGTCGCGGGCGCGAACACGCTCACCGTCCGCCCCGTCAAGAAAGCCAAGGCCGCCGTGATGGACCTGCGCCGGGTGATCCTGGAACGGGTCGAATAAGCCCTCAGCCCTCCGCAAGGAGCGCCCGCAGCTCGGCCTCGGGCTCCTCGTGGCCTTGCGCCACGGCCAGCGCGAGGGCCTCGCCCAGCACCGCCCGCGCGCCCGCCTGGTCGCCGGCGGCGCGGAGGCACTTGCCCAGGAGGATGCGGGGCATCATCCAATCCGCCTTGGAGGCCGCCGCGATCCGCAGGTGCTCGGTAGCGCCGAGCGCATCGCCCTCCGCGAACAACGCCTGGCCGAGCGAGAAGCGGAACAAAGGATTGGCCGGGTCGGCGGCGACGTGACGGCGGAAAAGTTCGGAGCGGGACATCAGCGGGCGGCCCGGCCGGCGGCCGGACGGAAGACCAGGAGGGACAGGCCGGGCAGACGGACCTCGATGGAATAAGGCCGTCCCTGGCAGGGAATCGGCTCCGCGACCACGCCGCCGAGGTTGCCGAGGCCTTGGCCCGCGTAGTGCTTCGAGTCGGTGTTGACGGCTTCCTCCCAGCGACCGGGAAAAGGCACGCCCAACCGGTAGGTGCGCTCGACGGGCGTGAAGTTCCCGGCGACGACCCAGGCCTGGTCGCCCCCGCGACGTTCGAACGCCAGCACGCTCTGCGCGCCGTCGTCGGCGACGAGCCAGGCGAAGCCTTCGGGCCGGAGTTCCTGCTCGGCCAGCGCAGGCGCGCCGACGTAGAGCCGGTTGAGGTCCCCGACCAGCCGCTGGACGCCGGCATGGAGCGGGTAGTCCAGCAGATGCCAGTCGAGGGAGGCGTCGTATTTCCACTCGGCGAACTGGCCGAACTCGCAGCCCATGAAGAGGGATTTCTTGCCGGGCCAGCACCACTGCAAGGCCAGCAGGCAGCGCAGGTTGGCGGCCTTCACGGCGTCGTCGCCCCCGGACATCTTGCCGATGAGCGAGCCCTTGCCGTGCACGACTTCGTCGTGGGAGAAGGACTGCACGAACGCCTCGCTCCATTGGTAGAGCATCCCGAAGGTGAGCTTGTCGTGGGCGAACTTGCGGTAAAGCGGGTCCTGGCGGAAGTAGTCGAGCGTGTCGTGCATCCAGCCCATGTTCCACTTGAAGTCGAAGCCGAGGCCGCCTTCCGGCACGGGCCTCGTCACGCCCGGGAACGAGGTCGACTCCTCGGCGATCATCGCCACGCCCGGGTGGTAGAGGTGGACCAAGGCGTTCACCTGCTTCAGGAATTCGATCGCCTCGATGTTCTCGCGCCCGCCGAAGCGGTTGGGGATCCACTCGCCGGACTTGCGGGAGTAGTCCAGGTAGAGCATCGAAGCCACGGCGTCGACGCGGAGGCCGTCGACGTGGAAACGCTCGAGCCAGGAGAGCGCCGAGCAGACCAGGAAGCCGCGGACCTCGTGCCGGCCGTAGTTGAAGATGAGCGTGCCCCAGTCCTGGTGCTCGCCCAGGCGGGGATCCGCATGCTCGTAGAGATGCGTGCCGTCGAAGCGGGCCAGCGCGAAGAAATCCCGGGGGAAGTGGGCGGGGACCCAGTCCACGATCACGCCGATGTCCGCGCGGTGCAGCGCGTCGACCATCGCCATGAAGTCGAGCGGCGATCCGAACCGATGGGTAGGGGCGTAGAAACCGGTCACCTGGTAGCCCCAGGAGCCGTCGAAGGGATGCTCGGACGGAGGCATCAGCTCGACGTGGGTGAAGCCCATCTTCACGCAGTACGCGGCGAGCTGCTCGCCGGTCTCGCGGTAGCCGAGGACGCGGCCGCCCTCCTCCGGCACGCGCCGCCAGGAGGCGAGGTGGACCTCGTAGACCGACATCGGACGGGTCCGCAGGTCCCGGGAACGGCGCTTGGCCAGCCAGGCCTCGTCGTGCCAGACGAAACCGGACACGTCGCAGACGATCGCCGCATGATTCGGCGAGGGTTCGAAGTGGAGGCCGTAGGGATCCGTCTTCAGGAAGGGCGTGGGATCGTGCGGTCCGACGATCTCGAACTTGTAGCGGGCGCCGGCCGTGAGCCCGGGCAGGAAGATCTCCCAGATCCCGGAGGCGCCGAGGTTGCGCATCGGATGCGCGCGGCCGTGCCAGAGGTTATGATCCCCGACGACCGAGACCCGGCGGGCGGAGGGCGCCCAGACGGCGAAGCTCACCCCGGCGACGCCGTCGAGGGTCCGCACATGGGCGCCGAGCTTGTGGTGCGCCCGATGATCGTCGCCTTTGCCGAGGAGGAAGAGGTCGTCCTCCGAGATCGTGGGCAGGAACCGGTAAGGATCGTCGAATTCGCGGCGGACGCCGTCGGGATAGCTCGCGCGGAAACGATAGCGGAAAAGGGCGTCCCCCGGCAGCTCGAGCTCGAAGACGCCGCTGGCGTGCAGGCGCTTCATCGGCACCGGCGCGCCGCCCTCCGGCAGGAGTTCGCAACCCGTGGCCCAAGGCAGGAGGGAACGGACGACGAGGCCGCCCCCGGCGAGACGATGCAGCCCGAGGAACCGATGCGGCGAGGTCTCGGTGGCGTCCACCAAGGCGGTCAACTCGGCGGGACTGAGGCGCATCCCCCGAGACTCTTCCGCCGGCCCGAGGTCGGCAAGCGCACATTGCCCGAAAATACTTGAGGGAAACCCCGGAGCGACAACGCTCGACGGATGCCTGGCCATCGTTTCTGGATCCTCGCCGCGAGCCTTTCGCTGACCGCCGCCCTGGCCGCGGAACCGGCCCCCGGCGACCGTGGCCAGCGCGCCGGCGAACCGAGCATCGAAGCCCGCTCCTTCGCTTCGGAGGACGGGGGCCATGTCCTGGTGGCCACGGACGGCCGCCTGCAGACGCGGGACGCCTTCCTCTCCGCGCGGACGATCCGACGCGACGCCCGCACCGGAGTCATCGTCGCCGAGGGCGACGTCGTCTACGCGACCAAGGAACTCCGCATCCTGGGGGCGCGCATCACCGTGGACCCCCGGACCGACACCATCGAGGCGACCGACGTGCGCTTCGGACGGTCTCCCGTCTACTTCACCGCCGACTCGCTGCGCATCGTCAAGGGCGACAAGACGATCCGCGGCGTCCGGGTCTGGAACGGCGAACCCGTCCCGAGCGCGATGCATCTGCGGATCGCCGAACTGGCCTACGTCGAATCGACCGACCGCCTGACCATGCGGAGCGCGACGGCCTACGCCACCGGCGTGCCCCTCTTCAACCTGCCGTACTACGGCCAGAAAGGTTATCAGGATTTCCCTTACGACATCTGGTTCAACACCGGCAACGAGAACAAGCAGGGCGGCTTCCTGCGCACCACGCTCCTCACCAAGATGAGCCCCGGCCTCTGGGCCGGCGGACTGGTCGACTACTACAGCCGTTCGGGCGTCCTCGTCGGCCCGGCCCTGCGCTTCGACAACGCCAAGCAGACCCAGGGCGGCCCGCGCTGGAAAGGCCAGCTGCAAAGCGGCTGGATCGACGACCAGACGGCGCCGCTCGCGGACGTCTACGGCCGGCTGCCCGACAACCAACGCGCCTTCCTGCTGGGAGACCTCAACGGACGGACGCTCGACGGCGTCGAGATCACCGCCAACGCCTTCGCGCAGTCCGACCCCGCCGTCCTCCGCGACTTCCGGCCCTTCCTGATCGGTGAAAACGGCAATCCCCAGTTCAACCTGGAAGCCGTGAAAGCGGTCGACGGCGGTTACCTTTCCGCCGCGCTCACGGCGAAGGCCGACGACTATCAGGACGTGGTCCAGAGGCTCCCTGAGCTTCGCCTGGACCTGCCGACGGCGCGGCTCGGCGCATCGTCGTGGGACCGCCGGGCCTTCGTCAGCCTCGGGTATTTCACCGAACGCCCTTCGGAAGACCTCCCCCTCCCGGCGTTCCAGGCGGCGACCCTCGCCTCGACGGCCTGGTCATCGGCACGGCTGGATGGCTATTATGGGTTGAGCCGCACCTACCGGGCCGGCGACTGGCTTTCCCTGCGACCCGTCGCCGGCGTCCGTGCCACCGGCTGGTCCGATGGCATCGACGGCCAGGGAGCCGCCTCCAAGGTGATCGGACAGGCCGGCGTGGACCTCGAAGGACTCGTGACCGGCTCCTGGGACTTCCGCGCCGAGAAATGGGGCGTGGACGGCCTGCGCCACAGCCTCCGCCCGATGCTCCAGTATCGCGTCATGCCCGGAGCCGACGAGCAGGTCGGCGTCGCGCCGATGACCCAGCGCGCCGTCTCCGTCACCGTGCTCGAAGAACTCGACCTGGCCGACCGGCTTGACGCGGCCTCGACCACCGACCGACAGGCCGTGCGCTTCGGCGTCCGGAACACCCTGGAGACCCGGGACGGTCAGGATGGCACCCGGGAACTGGCCCGGGCCGACTTCTTCACGGACTGGCGCCAAGGTCCGACGGACGCCGAGACGGGACGGACCGACCTCCTCGGGGCGCTCCGTTTCACCCCCACTTCCTGGCTCACGGTCGCTTCGGCCGTGCGGCTCCCGAACGGCGGCGGCGCCCCGCTCGAATCCCTGCAGAGCATTTCCGTGAATTCGGGGGACTTCTGGCAGAGCTCGCTGAGCTGGGTCGAACTGCGGCAGGCCACCGTGGCCCGCCAGCTCATCTGGGAAGGCCGGCTGCGCCTCAACTCCGTCTACAGCGTCATCGGCGGCCTGAACTATGACGCCATCCTCGCGCAGACCACCTTCATGAGCGCCGGACTCATCCAGCGCGTCGGCAACTCCTGGGAACTGGAGTACGGCCTCAACAAGCGCATGGACCCCCTCAACCGCGGCATCGGCTCATTGGGCTTCCACCTGCGGTTCAGATTGTTCAGATTCTAAGCCGTGTCGGAAACACCTCCCCCATCCCCCTCGGTTCCGACGGACGGCATCCTGCCGCCCGCCGACCTGCCCATCCGGCTCGACGTCTTCGAGGGACCGCTCGACCTGCTGCTCTTCCTGATCCGCAAGAACGAGATCGATATCTACGACATCCCGATCGAGAAGGTCACGCAGCAGTACCTGGAGATCCTGCGGACCCAGGAAAAAGACAACCTGGAGCTGGCGGGAGACTTCTTCGTCATGGCCGCGACGCTGATGTACATCAAGAGCCGCACGCTCCTGCCCGTCGAAAGCCGGCCGGAAGAGGAAGTCGCCGCCGCCGACGAAGGCCAGGACCCCCGCTGGGCGCTCGTGCAGCAGCTCATCCAGTACAAGCGGGTCAAGGAGACCGCCGCCCTCATCCGCGGCCTGGTCGAGGACCGTCAGGGCCTGCTGAGCCGTTACGTCGTGCAGCCGCAGGGCGAGGACGCCGTGGTCCGCCCCGTGGCGGCCTCCGACCGCATCGAACTCTGGAACACCTTCAACCTGGTCCTCCGTCGGCTCGCCGAACGGATCCAGCCGGGCAGCATCTCCGTGGAGACCGCGACGGTCTCGGACCGGATGGAGACGATCCTCGCGCGGCTCGAGACCGAGGCGAGCTTCACCTTCACCAGCCTCCTGCCCGAACGTCCGACCGTGAGCCTCCTCGTCGCCACGTTCCTGGCCTGCCTGGAACTCGCCCGCCTCGGAAAGCTGAAACTCGAGCAGGACCTGTCCTTCGCGGAGATCAATTGCACCAAGGCTGACGCCACGGGCGCGCCCAACGCCGGCGAAGGACTCGAAGCCGGTTCCGAGTTCGACGCGCCGGCGAGCCAGGACTCCTGACCACGGACTTGAAACCGTCCGGGCAGGCCTCAGTCTGCAGGCATGGCACGCGCAAGCCGTCCTTCCCGTTCCCTCCTCGGCCTAGGGCTCGACGGCCATGACAAGCATCGGCGGATCACCCAAGGAGAAGGGTTCAAACTGGTCGGCGGCTCGGCCGAGACCCATGACCAGATGACCGAAACGGTCATTAAGACCACGGAAGATCTGACCCGCAAAGGCCGGACGATCGCCGACGCCCATCCGGAGGAGCTGGCCGACCTTCTGCGCAAACATCAGCGGGGCGCCTGAACCAAAATCGACCACAGACGGATTGACTCACCAGTCACCCAAGATTTGATGAATCTTCTCCGATGAGCAACGAGCTGCC
>JACCDU011227179.1_pt1 | contig 16987 bp, 15 predicted proteins | sample 7446081 | NCBI WGS metagenome assembly JACCDU01 (sample SAMN15323447, study PRJNA562643) | freshwater metagenome | isolation source: river surface water | place: USA:Blue River Watershed | collected 2017-08-17
ATCGCATAATCAGCGCTAATCCAAAGTAAATAGCACCAATAGTGATGTAAGTCTCCATCGGGCGGAATGAAATCCCCTGTATGTAGTTTGCGTTACCCGTAAGCTCCGAAACTGAAATCTGGGATGTGATTGACGATGCCAACATCAACAAGATGAATTGGCTGGTTAGCGAGGGGTAGACCCTCTCTATGGCAGGACGAAGTACTACGTGCCAATAAACTTGCGCTCTCGACAATCCAAGACATTCAGCGGCTTCCCATTGCCCCGCATGGACAGTGTTAAAGCCGGCTCGCATGATTTCACCAGAATACGCTCCGACGTTAATCGTCAATGAAATTAGTGCAACCGTAAATGCGCTGAGCGTGACACCAATCGAAGATAGTCCAAAAAACACGAGGAAGATTTGTACAAGGAATGGGGTGTTCCTGATTGCTTCCACGTATCCAGCACAAAGAGCAGATAGCCAACGTATGCTCGAATTTCGACCGATTGCGCAAAGCGTGCCGATAATAAAACCCATAAGAGTCGCAATCACTGCCAGTCTCAATGTCACCAAGGCGCCATCGAGAAGCAAAGGCCAATTTTCAAAAATGGGGGTAAATACTAAAGTCAAAGTGATCCCTTTGCATCACCCTCAGCTCGTAGTGACGAGCGTTGGGCGATGACGTATTCAGGTTAACGACTACTTTTTGTGTTTCTAATTACTTAAGAAACTCGGCAGGCACATCGATTTCGTGGAACTGCTTGTAGATGGCATTTAATTTGCCATTTTTTGCATTGGTGCTAATCCATTCATTTAGCTTAGCCTGCAGGGCAGCCTCGCCTTTCTTGACGCCCATAGCAATCGGGAACTGCTTGATCACCAACTTTGCTTCGAAAGACTTGCTTCCCATGCGTTGATTGATAGTTCTCATTTGAGGATCGCCGAGTCCCAAATAGGTAGCTTGACCTGATACGGCAGCTGTGACCGCAGTCGCATCGTCATCGAAGCGAACGACAGTAAATCCAAGGGCTGATGCCTTTGGCGTCAGCTCAACATCCTGCATGGTTGTACGCACAACAGCAATAGATTTACCTTTAAGGTCAGACCAATCTTTAACGCTTTGGTCTTTTGACGAACCAATAATCGTTGTGCGAATAAAAGAATAAGGCTTAGTGAAGTCAATCACCTTAGCACGCTCCTCTGTCACTGAAAGCGAAGAGATAACCACATCCGCCTTATCTGTATTCAGATTAGGAATGCGTGTTGGTCCAGTTGTATTGACGAACTCAAGCTCAACCCCCCAATCAGCTGCTAGAGCTCGAGCGACTTCAACATCAGAACCAGTCGGCTTCATAGATCCGTCAAGCATGCCGAAGGGTGCAATACCCATATCCGTAGCGACACGGATCTTTTTGCGCGTCATGACGTTAGAAAGGACATCGGCACTGGCAGGTACTGCAGCAGCCATGCAGAGTACCGAGAGCAGTGCGCTAAGGTGGCGGCGATTAATTTTCATTCAGTTGTCTCCTTGTTTTTAAGGCCATGTGACCTGATAAATTGACTCACATAAGGAATTTGATTTAACTAAGGACTCTTATCAGAGTCATCAGGCCAATCAGGGTTATCCCTTGCCCTACCTACAAGCCTTAGCTCGCAGGAAGTGGCGCTAGTCTATTACGGACTTTGCTGATATAACATCTGATTTTTATGTTCTCACCTGTGAGTTTTAATGACATCTCATGAAGCAAATGAAGGAAGTAGTGGGCTGCACCGACTACCACTTAGCTCTCTGAGAGCGTTTGAAGTAACTGCCCGTTTGGGCTCTATGACGGCCGCCGCCACTGAATTGTTTGTTACCCACGGGGCTATCAGCAGGCACATTCACTTGCTTGAAGATCAATTTGGAGTCAAGCTGTTGGTGCGTCATGCACGGTCCGTGTCCCCGACCCCAGAAGGCGTGGCATTGGCAGGCCAACTGACCGAAGCATTTAGGCTTATGCGCGAAGCAATTGTCAGATTGGAGCCTGGACCGGCGACACTTTCTTGCTCAGCAACTATCATGACAAAGTGGTTAATTCCAAGATTGGGTGATTTCAAAAGAACCCACCCAGATACAGAGTTCCGCTTGAATATCAGTCATGACGAAGTTGACTTCATACAGGATCAAATCAGCTTAGCAATTCGTTCCAGTATGAAACGCCCACCGTCGGGCGTTGTGATTGAGCCATTAATCCACGAGAAAATTGGACCAGTTTGTCATCGTGATTACCAAGAAAAGCTTGGCATTGCTTCAATTGAATCCTTATTACAAGCACGTATTCTTGAAACAGCCTCACGTCCGAACGCCTGGAAAGAATGGGCCCAGAGTATGGATTTCGGAAACACCCCAGTCGCAGCCCACGAGCGCTATGAACACTTTTATTTGGTGATTGAAGCGGCAGTATCTCAACTAGGAGTAGCACTGGTACCGCTATATTTGGTGGAAAAAGAGATTGCCACAGGACAGTTGGTTGCGCCTTTTGGTTTTATCGATAGCCCTTACTCACTTGACTTGTGGATTGCTCCACACGAACGTTTACGCGATGACGTTCGAAAACTTGCGAACTGGATTTCAAAGGAAATGCATAAGACCATTCTCAATCGAGAAAATTACTTTTAAAAGCGCACGTTCTACAGCGGTGTGGAAGCAACTTATTTTTTAGACACATTTAAATTCTTTAAATTTTTCACCTATTGGAGTAAGTGGCCCGTTTTGACAAAGATTGTGCATCCCTCTTTGCTGAAGGGCTTGTGCATGTTCATATGCGGGCTTCTGATCCACGAACCAGCGGGATAGCTTCCGTGTTCATCTTCAAACACACCATCGATGACAAAGATTTCCTCGCCACCATAGTGCCTGTGCGGGTTGAAATAGGTTTGTGGCGCCCACCTCACTAACGTTGAACCACTCCCCTGCTGCATCAGCGGCATGACATGGAGTCCGTCAACCAAACCTTGATGCCAAGGTGCAGTGGTCGTATCAATGACTTCACGCACTACTTGATCTGGACCAAGGTGACGCAACTTCACAAATAAAGTGCAGCCAGAATCACTAAATGGCGCATGCGAAGAACCTGGAGGGTTCATGATGTAAGTACCCGCGTGGTAGTCACCACTTTCATCACTGAAAGTTCCGTCTAAAACGAAAATTTCCTCCCCGAGTTCATGATGATGCGCTTGAAACTTAGAACCAGGCTTATACCGAACGATAGAGGTTGCTTTGGCAATCTCGTCACCTTGGCGTTCCAACATCCGCCTCTCAACTCCAGATTGCTTAATTGCAAGGATCTTTCCCAATGGCAGAAAGCGCATGTCCACCTGCTTGCTGTCGTCCCCTATGACTTAGTGTCAATCGGACCAGAAACCTCTTACTACAACGAGGAACAAAACAAAATTGAACACGAACGCTTTGTGAAAGTACTCAAAGATGGTGTATCACAGTTGACCCAAACAGGGATCAACGCCGTAGGAGAACTACGAAGAGGAGATGCGGTAGATCAAATCGTCCTCTATGCACAAGAAATTGCAGCTGACCTGATCATCCTTGGCCACAAGCACCGTGACAGTTGGATCGAAAGGTGGTGGCGCGGATCAATTTCAAAAGCATTGATTGAGCACTCGCCTTGCAGTGTATTGGTGGTGATTCTCAAATAGCTCAGCACCTGCACTGAGTTCAGAGCATGTCTTCTGGTTTTTTCAGGTGACTTCGTGAAAAGAGATCAGTGACCGGCTGTTGTTTTTTTCTTTTTTCCATCTCACTGCAAAAACGCACAAAGCTGATTTACTCTCTGCTCCGTCTCGGCAGAAAGAAATTGTTTGGATTTGTTGATGATTGACATCAGTACTTTTCATCACCTATAGGATATGAACGCACAACTATAGGGGGCCGAATGTCCTGAAGTTGAAGCAGAGAGAAGATCGTTTGGCGACGCGTGGTGGATTTGAACCACCAAACAGCAGACTGACAAAAAAATCTGCCTCGCACCCTGCCGCGCCATAACTCTATTTTGGCTAGCGGCGGCTGATTCGTTAGGGTGTTTTCCCTGAACAGGCAGGTATAAAAATACTTCGAATTGTCACAATTGGTATCAAGCTCGCAAATCCACTACATGCAAACCGTCCAGGCGCAGCGCGGGTGATTGCGCTTTTTGAGGCTTGGGCGTTGAGCGTAAAGGTTGGGCGTTGATCCAAGACGCCTTGATCTCTTTGACCACCTGTTGCGCTAGGTAAATGCTGGATGCGTCGAGGAACCTGGAAATGCGCAGAAATTGAGGGTCGTTCGCAGTTGCGGAATCAAAGTTAACCAGTGCTTGAAAAGCATGCCTTGAAGTCTCTAGATTGCCACTGCCGATGGCCTCAAAAAGTGCTTGCACCTTTTGTCGGTGTTGCTGCTGTTTATCGTGTGGCGTACTGCTGTTTCCAGAGTAGCCATTCGATCGGGCGTTCACCCTCATTCTGTTGGCGGTATCCATAGAGCGCTCCTTCAATTACTGGCTAATTCATGCAAATCTTTCATTAGGTGTTGGTGATGATTGACCGTTTCACACGACCAAGTTTGAAGATTCAATAAAAATTGAATGTCGGGAAATCGGTCAATCGACCTAAGTCACGCATAAGCTGTGCCAGCAAAATTGTGGCAAACGCTTGCCACTTGTCGCGCCTTCAATCGCTGAAAGCAAAAAGCCCGACCGGTCACTAACCGCATCGGGCTTGACCAAGCGCACGGGAGGCTCTCGGTCGGGTGCGTGGACGGAGGTGAGAATTTAGACCTCCCCACGCGAGCGGCAAAGATGTCGCTCTAGAGGGTAATGCGAGCCAAGATCACCCTTGGACGCACCGAAATATTAAGAGCGAAGAGTTCTGATGTCAAACACTTAATTTGACCCCTTAAGCCAGTTCATTAGTCTAGATCCAATTGAAGTAGTATGAATTACTTATATCAAGCATTCTGTCTCTTGCATTCCCCCCAAACCTGTAGGCACTTTTCATAGAGCAGCTTGACGTTGCCGCTCCAACTCTAGGGGGCTAAGTTGGCTAGTTACGGGTTCCAGTTCGAAAGATTGGTCTGTTTATTGCTGTGTGTAATCTGAACCAGCAATCTGCAGCCAATGAAGCAAAAGTCAGCCCAAAAACTTAAGCATGAAGCACTACGCATCGTAGTAGTTGTGCCTGACCTGGATGTTCAAGATCCGGAGGACGATCACGCTGTTTCTCAAGCAGAACGTTCCCGTGCACTGCGCATCGGCTTGCTGGAAAGCGGATTTAACCTGATTGCTTCACTGCCTGCGGATGTGTTTCTGGCTGACCGAATCAGTCAACTCCAGCCCGATCTGATCATCGTAGACGCTGAATCGGAAGCAAGAGATGCGCTAGAGCACGTCGTCTTCGCCACTCGTGACGCACGGCGCCCTATCGTGCTCTTCACGGATGACAACGATACATCACATGTCAAAGACGCCGTTGCAGTGGGTGTCTCAGCCTACATCGTAGATGGTCTCGCGAGCAAGCGCATCCGCCCCATTCTGGATGTAGCGATGGCGCGCTTTGAATACGAAGAACGATTGCGTGATGAGCTCGACGATGCCCGTAATGCCTTGCAAGAGCGCACGGTTGTTGATCGCGCTAAATCATTGCTCATGGAACGCCAGGGCCTGAGTGAGAAAGAAGCCTTCACCAAACTCAGAAAAATCGCAATGGACAAGGGCCTCAAAATAGCGGAAATCGCACAACGCACACTAGATATTGCCGACTTATTGTCCTAAATTGGTGCGCTGATTTGGTGCGCGCCAAGGCAAATGCCCTCTCATGGTGCAGTATTTGATACGGGAGAACCCTAAATTAATGGCATAGCAATTGCGTAACAAAACATAAGAGCCAATGACGGCTCACGGACAAAGGCGTCCCCACCCATGCATGACTTACATGCCTGTGGTGAGGACGCCTTTGTCATTTCTGAGCAATTTTTTTACATAGGAGTGATGTCATGACGAAACTTTTGGAGACCCCCATGAGCCGCCGCAACGTACTGCAAGCCGCCACAGCAGGCGCACTCACCATCGCACCAGCCTTACGTGTAGCTGTGTATGCCCAAGGTTCAGACAAACCTGAGAAGGAGGAGGTCAAGATTGGTTTTATTCCCCTTACCGACTGCGCAAGCGTCGTCATGGCTTCGGTCTTAGGCATTGACAAAAAATACGGTGTCAAGATCATTCCAACCAAAGAATCCAGCTGGGCAGGTGTGCGAGACAAGTTGGTCAATGGTGAACTTGATTTTGCACACGCCTTGTATGGCTTGATCTACGGGGTACACATGGGCACCGCCGGTCCAAAGAAAGACATGGCTGTGTTGATGAACTTAAATCAAAACGGTCAAGCTATCACTTTGTCAAAGAAGCTCGCTGATAAAGGTGCGGTCGATGCCGAAAGCCTCGCCAAATTAATGGCGACTGACAAGCGTGAATACACCTTCGCACAAACCTTCCCTACTGGCACGCATGCAATGTGGCTTTATTACTGGTTAGCAAGCGTCGGTGTGAATCCACTCAAAGACGCAAAGGTGATTACCGTGCCGCCACCTCAAATGGTGGCAAACATGCGCGTGGGAAATATGGACGGCTACTGCGTAGGCGAGCCTTGGGGACACCGTGCGATTGCTGATGGTATTGGGATCACAGCAACTACTACACAAGACATCTGGCGTGACCACCCAGAAAAAGTGCTAGGCACCACAAGTGACTTCGTCAAGAGGTACCCAAACACTGCACGTGCAGTAACCGCCGCGATTTTGGAGGCAGGTAAATGGATTGATGCAGGCTTGCAAAACAAAATGAAGATGGCTGAAACCATCGCGGACAAGGCCTATGTGAACACCAGCGTGGACGTGATCAACCAACGCATTTTGGGCCGCTACCAAAATGGTTTGGGGAAAACTTGGGACGACCCCAACCACATGAAATTCTTCAATGATGGCACTGCCAACTTTCCTTACCTCTCTGACGGCATGTGGTTCCTCACACAACACAAGCGTTGGGGTTTGCTGAAAGACCACCCTGACTACTTGAAAGTTGCCAAAGAAATCAACCAGATCGACCTCTTCAAGCAAGCTGCGACGGCCAGTAAAACACCCGTGCCCAAGAGTGAGATGCGCACCAGTAAATTAATGGACGGCGCGGTGTGGGACGGCAAAGATCCAAAGAAGTACGCCGATAGCTTCAAGATTCACGCCTAAAGGTATCACATGCCCACGTCATTGAAAAACATCATGTCACGCGTGGTACCTCCCTTTATGGGATTGGCACTGCTTGTGGGTATTTGGTCGTTAGTGTCAGTGACTAGCACCAACAACTTTCCCAACCCAACCGACACATTTTGGCAAGCTGTCGATGTGTTTAGTCATCCGTTTTATAGCAATGGCCCCAACGACCAGGGCGTGGGTTGGAACGTTTGGAGTTCACTGAAACGTGTCGCATTGGGCTTCGGACTAGCAGCACTCGTTGGCATACCTTTGGGTTTCTTGATTGGACGATTTGAGTTTTTATCGCTAATGTTTAACCCGCTGATTAGCTTGTTGCGCCCTGTGTCGCCGCTAGCTTGGTTACCGATTGGTTTGTTGGTCTTCAAGGGGGCTAACCCTGCAGCCATTTGGACCATCTTCATTTGTTCAATCTGGCCCATGGTGATCAACACTGCCGTAGGCGTGCAACGTGTGCCACAAGACTACATGAACGTGGCGCGCGTACTGAACCTTTCTGAATGGAAGATCGTCAGCAAGATTTTGTTTCCAGCAGTGTTGCCTTACATGCTGACAGGCGTTCGCTTAGCTGTAGGAACGGCTTGGTTAGTGATCGTCGCTGCCGAGATGCTGACTGGCGGCGTTGGCATTGGCTTTTGGGTCTGGGACGAATGGAACAACCTGAACGTTAAAAACATCATCATCGCTATCTTCGTGATTGGCATCGTGGGTTTGGTTTTGGAATTCGCACTCATCAAACTTGCCACGGCATTCACCTTTGAGGAGGTGCAATCATGAGTGCATCTTTGACCACTAAGTATTTGCAAATTGAGAGTGTCGCCCAAACCTTCAAGACTGCCAAAGGCGATTTCCCTGCGCTGCGCAACATTGATTTAACAGTTGGCAAAGGCGAATTCGTCACACTGATTGGCCACTCGGGTTGCGGTAAGTCCACCTTACTCAATCTCATCGCAGGCTTGACCATGCCCACTGAAGGCACATTGATATGTGCCAACAGAGAGATTGCAGGTCCTGGTCCAGAGCGGGCGGTCGTATTTCAAAACCACTCATTGCTGCCCTGGCTCACTTGTTTTGAAAACGTCTACCTCGGTATTGAACGTGTATTTGGGCAGAGTGGCATCGTCGATGGCAAGGCCAAAGAAAACAAAGCACAACTCACTGCCCGTACACACGCCGCATTGGAAATGGTGGGTTTGAGTCATGCAGCCTATAAACGTCCTGGCGAGATCTCAGGTGGCATGAAGCAACGTGTGGGCATTGCCCGTGCGTTGGCGATGGAGCCGCAAGTGCTACTGATGGACGAACCGTTCGGTGCCCTTGATGCATTAACCCGCGCGAAACTTCAAGATGAATTGCTGGCTATCGTGGCTAACACACAAAGCACCGTGGTGATGGTGACGCATGATGTAGATGAAGCGGTCTTGCTGTCTGACAAGATCGTGATGATGACCAATGGTCCAGCAGCCACCATCGGCGAAGTGCTAAATGTCGAACTGCCCCGTCCTCGTTCACGCGTCACCCTTGCCGACGATCCTGAATACCTGCGGTATCGCAAAGCTGTGATTGACTTTTTGTACACGCGTCAAGCGCATGTCGAGAAACATTAAGGACTCGCAAATGAGCAATAAACTTAAACTCGTTATGGTGGGCAACGGTATGGCAGGTGTGCGTACCTTGGAGGAACTTATCAAGCTCACGCCAGACTTGTACGACATCACTGTTTTTGGCTCGGAGCCACACCCCAACTACAACCGAATTTTGTTGTCTCCGGTACTGGCTGGTGAACAAACGCTGGATGAAATCATCCTTAATCCACTGGATTGGTACAGCGAAAACAAGATCACCCTGCACACCAACTGGACGGTGACTGATGTGGATCGCGTCAAAAGAATCGTACATGCCACAAACGATGCAGGCGAAGTCAAGAGCGCACCCTATGACCGGTTGATTTTGGCTACTGGCTCCAATCCTTTCATGCTGCCGGTGCCGGGGCGAGAGTTGGACGGTGTCCTGGCCTATCGCGACATCGCAGACACGCAGGCCATGATTGATGCGGCCACGAAATACAAACACGCTGTGGTGATTGGCGGTGGCTTGCTCGGCCTCGAAGCAGCCAACGGATTGATGAAACGTGGCATGAGCGTAACCGTGGTGCACGTCGCCGAATGGCTGATGGAGCGCCAACTCGACAAAGTCGCAGGCGGCTTGTTGCAACGCTCGCTAGAAGAGCGCGGCATGAAATTCCGCATGCAGGCACACACGCAAGAATTACAAGCAGACAAAAACGGGCGTGTAGCGTCGGTACTTTTCAAAGACGGTTCACACGCCCCCGCAGAGTTGGTGGTGATGGCGGTGGGCATTCGCCCCAACACTGCTTTGGCCGAAAAAATGCACCTCTATTGCGAACGCGGTATTGTGGTCAGCGACACGCTGCAAACCGTCACAGACCCACGCATTTACGCCGTCGGCGAATGTGCGGCCCACCGTGGCATTGCCTATGGTTTGGTAGCGCCTTTATTTGAACAAGGCAAAGTCTTAGCTAACCACTTAGCTGAGTTCGGCATAGGCCGCTACACCGGCTCGCTTACTTCAACCAAGCTCAAAGTCACCGGGATTGATTTGTTTAGCGCGGGCGACTTCATGGGCAGTGACGACGGCAGCACCGAAGAAATTGTATTGAGCGACCCGCACGAAGGCGTGTACAAAAAACTCGTGATCCGCAACGATAAATTGGTGGGCGCGTGTTTGTACGGCGACACCGTGGACGGAAGCTGGTATTTCAAGCTGCTACGCGATGGTCGCAGCGTCGCAGACATTCGAGAAAAGCTGATGTTTGGGGAGTCGAACATTGGCGACGTAGGGCATGAAGGCCATAGCAAAGCTGCCAGCATGCCTGACGATGCCGAAGTGTGCGGTTGCAACGGCGTGAAAAAAGGGGCAATTTGCAAAGCGATCAAAGACAAAGGTTTGTTCACCTTGGACGAAGTGCGCAAGCACACCAAGGCGAGCGCTTCATGTGGCTCTTGCACAGGATTGGTGGAACAAATTTTGATGTTCACCGCTGGTGGTGACTACTCCGCCACTCCTAAGAAAAAAGCAATCTGCGCTTGCACAGAACACAGCCATCAAGAAGTGCGTGACGCTATTCGCGAACATAAGCTATTGACTAACGACGCAGTATTTGAATTCTTAGAATGGAAAAAACCTAGCTCAGAAAGCAAAGCGACAGGCTGCGCCACTTGCCGCCCTGCCATTAACTATTACCGAATGAGTAGCTGGCCTAAAGAAGCATTGGACGACCCACAAAGCCGACTCATCAATGAACGTAGTCACGCCAACATCCAAAAGGACGGCACTTACAGCGTCATCCCACGCATGTGGGGGGGTGAGACCACTGCAGACGAACTGCGCCGTATCGCTGATGTGGTTGACAAATACAAGATCCCAACGGTTAAGGTCACGGGCGGTCAACGTATTGACTTGCTTGGCGTGAAGAAAGAAGACCTCGTCAATGTATGGAAAGACATTGGTATGCCCAGCGGCCACGCGTATGCCAAAGCACTGCGAACAGTCAAAACCTGCGTGGGTAGTGAGTGGTGCCGCATGGGCACACAAGACAGCACGAAAATGGGTAAGGACCTTGAAAAAGCGATGTGGCGCATGTACGCCCCGCATAAGGTGAAGTTCGCTGTATCGGGATGCCCTCGCAATTGCGCAGAGGCAGGCATCAAGGACGTAGGCATCATCGGTGTGGATAGTGGTTGGGAGATGTACATCGCAGGTAATGGCGGCATCAAAACCGAAGTGGCAGAGTTCTTTGTGAAGGTTAAAACCTCCGAAGAAGTCATGGAGTACACCGGTGCATTCATGCAGCTTTACCGCGAAGAAGGCTGGTACCTCGAGCGCACCGTTCATTTCGTGAAACGCGTAGGCATAGACTATGTGAAGAAAAAAATTCTCGACGACGAAGCAGGACGCAAAGCCTTATGGGCACGTTTGCAATTCACGCTTGAAGGCGAACCTGACCCATGGTTTGAGTTCGACAAAGCGCAAGTTGACACACGTCAGTTTGAAGCAATTACCGTTTAAGGACACACAGCATGACCGAATGGAAAGTCATATGCAAGATTGACGATATTCCTGTACTGGGTGCGCGACGCGTTAAGCGCGCAAAGGGTGTCGAAGTAGCGATTTTTCGAAACGCAGAAGACAAAGTGTTTGCCCTGCTCGACCAATGTCCTCACAAACGTGGCCCCTTGAGCCAAGGCTTGGTGTTTGGAGAAACCGTGGTGTGTCCGCTGCACAACTGGCACATCGGTTTGGTTGATGGCTGCGCACATGCGCCCGATGAGGGGTGCACAACTCGCTTTTCGGTGAGTGTTCAAAATGGCACTGTATCGTTGGATATGAACGAGCTTGATACCCTCGCCATCGACGCATAAAGCACGTTCAAGAACCATAGTGACCATGAAAGAAACGCGCTCCACCTGTCCCTATTGCGGCGTGGGCTGCGGCGTCATCATCGAATCTAAAGCGGGTCACATCACGGGCGTGCGCGGTGACCCTGCGCATCCTGCAAATTTTGGACGACTTTGCAGCAAAGGGGCTTCGCTACATTTGAGCGCAAGTCCTTCTTTGTCAGCCCAAACTCGTTTGCTACAGCCGATGCGTAGGATGGTACGGGGTGGTCATTTACAGCCTGTCGCGTGGGACGACGCCATGCAACTCGCCAGCCAAACATTGGCCAACATCATGCGTACCCACGGGGCTGATGCGCTTGGATTTTATGTATCTGGCCAATTACTGACCGAAGACTATTACGTCTTCAATAAATTCGTCAAAGGCCTGCTTGGCACCAATAACATCGACACCAACTCACGCCTTTGCATGAGCAGTGCTGTAGCGGGCTACAAACTCACCCTCGGTGCAGACGCCCCACCCGCTTGCTACGAGGATGTGATGCATGCCGATTGTTTGTTCATCGCAGGCAGCAACGCAGCCTATGCGCATCCGATTCTTTTTCGGCGAATTGAAGACGCGCGGGCGAAAAACCCCAATCTCAAAATCATAGTGGCGGACCCTCGCCGTACTGATACAGCCAGCAGTGCTAACTTGCATTTGCAATTGCAACCTGGGACTGATGTGGCACTTTTTCATGGCATGTTGCGTGTCATGTTGACGGAGAACTGGACTGATCACAATTACATAGCTGCACACACTGAAGGTTTTGATTCGCTGAAGACTTTGGTGTCCGACTACACACCTTCACATGTCCAAGAAGTCTGCGGCATCACGCCTGAGCAATTACTCCAGGCCACGCGTTGGTTTGCCACATCAAACGCTACGTTGAGTTTGTATTGCCAAGGCTTGAATCAATCGAGCAGTGGTACGGCAAAAAATGCCTCACTTATTAATCTTCATTTAGCTACGGGGCAAATTGGAAAAATTGGTGCAGGCCCTTTCTCCCTCACTGGTCAACCGAATGCGATGGGCGGTCGCGAAGTCGGCGGTTTAGCCAACCTTATCAGCGCGCACCGCGACATGAGCAAACCAGAACATCGCGCTGAAGTAGCGGCTCTGTGGGGCATTGATGATGTCCCGTCTAAGCCCGGAAAAACAGCTGTAGATATGTTTGAAGCTGCAGCAGACGGTGAAATCAAGGCTCTTTGGATTGCTTGTACCAACCCCGCACAATCTATGCCAAATCAACACACGGTAAGACGCGCCTTAGAACGTGCCGAGTTTGTGGTGGTTCAGGAAGCCTTTGCGACTGCCGAAACATGCGGCTTTGCTGACCTTCTTTTGCCCGCAACCACTTGGGGCGAAAAAGAAGGAACTGTTACCAACAGTGAGCGACGCATCACCCGCGTCAATAGCGCTGTACCCCCTCCCGGTCAAACGAGACATGACTGGCAAATCGTCGTTGACCTAGCAACACGATTAGCCAAAGAGCCAGGAATTGCAAAACAAAAAGAAAATTTGCACTTGGCATACTCATCCACTGAGGAAATATGGCTTGAACACCGTGAGTCAACGCGCGGCCGCGATCTAGACATCACGGGTTTGAGTTACGCACATTTAGAACATAGTCCTGAACAGTGGCCGATGGCCGAAGGCAAACTACACGGACAGTCGCGTTTATATGAAGATGGAATATTTGCTACTGCAAATGGACGCGCTAAATTTTCAGCCCTTCCCTATTTACCTACTGCTGAAGCGCGCGAATCTCGTTTCCCGTTCTCACTCAACACAGGTCGACTGCGTGATCAGTGGCATGGGATGACGCGCACAGGTTTAGTTGGAAAACTGTTCGGCCACGTTCCTGAACCTGTCGTGCAGCTCCACCCTGGAGATATGAAGCGTTTGGGCCTCGATGAAGGAAGCTTGGTTCACATCACGAGCAAACGTGGATCTATCGTCGTACCGGCTCAAACAAGCGAAGATCTTGGCGCTCATCAAGCTTTCATCGCCATGCATTGGGGCGCAGCATTTTTAAGCGGGCGAGATAGTCAAAACAAACCTCTCGCGGGTGTAAATGCCATCACGACATCAGCGTATTGCCCTACATCAAAGCAGCCTGAACTCAAACACGCTGCGGTCAAAGTGCTCAAAGCCGAACTTCCCTGGACCATGCTTGCAGTAGCGTGGCTACCCAATGAAAAGGCACACACTATTCAGCAAAACCTACGACAGCGCATGTCACAGTTTGAATTTGCGAGTTGCGTCCCCTTCAGTGATTCACCTAACGAGGAGACCCAACGTCATGGTGTGCTCATGCGCGCAGCTAGTAGCGAAGCACCGGATTTATCAATGATCCAGGAAATTGAACAACTCATAGGACTCAACAGTTCAAACACTTTGCGCTACGTTGATGTAAAGCGCAATCAACTGCGCAGTATGCGGTTAGAACACAGTGAAACCAATTCAATCAAAAAGACGCAGCTAAACGCTTTCTTGATTGCGGGTGACACAACGGCTGAAAACTGGCTCAAGTCTTTACTCCAGACTCAAGCGTCCACGCAAGAATATGGTCGACGCTTGTTGATGACAGGAAGCAAACCTCCCATAGCGCTTGTTGAGACAGGCCATACGGTTTGCAGTTGCTTAGGCGTCAAAGACATTGCAATTAAAAATCACCTGAAGATTTGTAAGGGTGATAGTTCTCAATGTTTGGCATCGTTACAGGGCACGCTGAAATGCGGAACTCAATGTGGCTCATGCGTACCAGAACTGCGTCGCATGATTGAGATGAATGAGTTGAATGAGGCTACCTTATGAACCAACGACAACCACATGTCACACTCGTCGGCGCTGGACCTGGCGACCCAGACTTATTGACAGTCAAAGCTGCAAAAGCAATCGCTGCAGCAACCGTTTTGTTAGTCGACGATTTAGTGAGTGAGGCAGTTGTCGCAAACGCCTCCCCCACGGCTCGCATCATCTATGTGGGCAAGCGTGGTGGTTGCAAATCGACGCCCCAATCTTTCATTGAAAAACTCATGCTGCAAGAGGCGCTTGCTGGTGAAAAAGTAGTCCGTCTAAAAGGGGGTGATCCTTTCATTTTTGGTCGCGGCGGTGAGGAAGTGGAACACCTGAAGCAACAAGGTGTCAACGTCACTGTTATCAATGGCATCACTGCAGGTTTAGCCGGTGTGACCTCTCTCGGCGCGCCATTGACACATCGCTCGCACGCCCACGGCGTTCTTTTCATCACGGGACACGCCAAGCAAAACGCAAGCGATGAGATCGATTGGGATGGCATATCGCGTACCGCAGCACAAGCCAAACTTACCTTGGTCATTTACATGGGCATGAGCGGCGCTGAGCAGCTGCAAGACTCACTGCTAAAAGGTCTTCCCGCAGAAACACCCACCGCTGTCATTCAACATGTCAGTCTGACGACCCAACGACATGTCGTGTGCATGCTTGGCGATTTGTATCACACAGTTGTCCGCGAGCAAATGTCTAGCCCATCAGTGATTATTGTGGGCGATGTATTGCAAGGATTGCTACAGATTCAACAAACCCATCAACTGCACGCAGCTGTTGCGTAATTCTTTTCAACCACTCTAGGAACCATCATGAACCGACTCGACGTGACAGAAAAAATCATCAGCACCAAAGTTTCCAAAGGCATCAAATGGGATGATGTGGCTAAAAAAGTGGGCTTATCCAAAGAATGGACTACAGCTGCATGCCTGGGCCAAATGACCTTGGATGACAAACAAGCCAAGATCGTTGGCAAGATTTTTGGCCTCAATGCCGAAGAGCAAAAGTGGCTTCAAGTGGTGCCTTACAAAGGCTCGCTACCCACCCCTATTCCCACAGACCCACTGATTTACCGCTGGTACGAAATCGTCAACGTTTATGGCACGACGATCAAAGAACTCATTCATGAAGAATTTGGCGATGGCATCATGAGTGCAATTGATTTCTCCATGGATATCATTCGTCAGCCAGATTCAAAAGGCGACCGTGTCAATGTTATTTTGTCAGGCAAGTTCCTTCCCTATAAACAATACTGATATGCAAAGGAGCGCGGCTGAGGCTCTAATGGCGCAAATGTGCGCTAGAGCCCATATCGCGCCAAAACGGCTGGAAGCTCCAGGACCAACTGCCGACGAGCTAAATTTAATCTTCACAGCTGCTGCACAAGCTCCCGATCATGGAAACTTACAACCTTGGCGTTTTATTCTCATACCTCAAGAAAAACGAGCAGCGCTAGGAAAGGCATTTTTACAGGCCTTGCAAGAACGAGATGTGAATGCAAGTGAAGCGGAACTCAACACTGCGTATGAAAAAGCATTTCGTGCACCATGTTTAATTCTGGCTGTTATTGACCACGGCCCTTCTGATCATCCAGTGCCAGAACATGAGAGACAAATTTCCCTAGGTTGTGCAATTCAAAACATGCTTTTAATGGCTCAGGCACTTTCGATTGGCAGCGGCATCACCAGCGGGCAAGCGATGAATTCTCGTTTCATTCGTGAAGCATTCCGATTAACTCCTACTGAAAAAGCAATCTGCTTCCTTGCGTTTGGACAAGTAAAAAAACATAAAGCCAAACGAAATAGAGCTAATGCACTCGCGATAGTCTCAACTATGGAATGAAGAAATTTAGATAGATTCCATTTTATTTTTAGAGTATGAACTCCAGAAATAAGGATTGTGAAATCTTAAATATTGGCTTAGTCTTTAGCCAAGCCAGCCAAAACTAAAGGTTACGTATGACACCCAAGAAACCTTATGCAACAGGCATAGAAAAAGGGAGAGAGTATTGGCTCTGCCAATGTGGACAGAGTGCTACTCCACCCTTTTGCGATGGATCGCATAGCGAGGCAAAGTACTCACCACTCAGGTATGTAGCGACAGAAACGAGGATGGTGAATTTTTGTGGATGCCAATCAAGTAAGAACTTTCCATTTTGTGATGAAACCCACAAGAGCATCAAAAGGTAAGAATTTGTATGAAACTAATCTCAGCAATTGTTCAACCTCATAAATTAGATGAAGTGAAAAGTGCCCTTATCAGCCTTGGCAATATAGCTATAACTTCAACAGAAGTAAGTGGGTTCGGACGCCAGAAATGAGTTAGCCCCCTGAATGACAGTCCCATCGGTATTCCTTAAACTAACAACTAGGAACAAGACTATGGATATGACTATGTCTTCAATAAGACCCAACCGGGTGGAAGTGATCACCAGTGTTCAGCGC
>JACCDU010317869.1_pt1 | contig 16983 bp, 8 predicted proteins | sample 7446081 | NCBI WGS metagenome assembly JACCDU01 (sample SAMN15323447, study PRJNA562643) | freshwater metagenome | isolation source: river surface water | place: USA:Blue River Watershed | collected 2017-08-17
TGCTACCGTCAACAACCACTCGGCCGGGGTTCTGCTTGGTTGCGTTTTGATCGGTCCAACTTGCCGCTGTTGTTCCGTCAAACGTTGTTGTACCAATACCGGTCCAGAAGCCATTGGCGCCAGTAAGAAGGTTGCCGGCCACTGTTATGGCAGTCGTACCTCGCGCAAGTGTACCGCGCGTCACCGTAGGGGCACCGTTGACATCGAGCGTCGAACTAAGATTAAACGTTGCTGCACCAGTAGTGGTACCAAAAGTAAGATTGTTAAAGCTTGAAACTAACGCTCCCGTTGAGTCAATAGACTCCGTCGTTGAAGTAGCAGCCATAATAACCGTACTGCCAGTCATCGTAGAGGTGGCATTATTGTCCCATGAGCCAGTCAGCGTAACTGTTGAGGTGGCTGTGAAAGTTCCGTTATTTTGGAAATCATGCATCGCAATCGTCCCGCCAGGTGAATAGCGCGTCCCCGCCTTAATCGCGAGACGAACATCACTACATCCAGTCGTTGCACAGAGATTGAGCGAACTACCGGTGAGCCCTAAGAAGACGTCTTCATCTTGGGTGACGGTATAAAGTCCAACGTCTGCATTGGTGAGCGCGGTAGTTGTTGCATCATTAGAGCCAAGCGCGACATGGCGCTCATACATGGAGAGCCCTGTAATGTCACCCACTCCATCATAGATAGTCACGCCAACTGCTTCATTAGCATCGTTAGCGCCACTTACAAATACGCTTACCGTATCACCAGGGAAGACCGTGACGTTTGGAATACTCCATACGCCTGCAGCAACTGTTCCTGTCTTACCCGTTTGCAACACTCCATTCACTGCTACATTCATAGTGCCGCTCGTAACATCAGTTGTTTGATCGTATTGATCGAGTGTTCCAGACACCGTAATACCTTCAGCCCAACGCACGGTCCAATCACTCAAAGTAGGACAGTTATTCGAACCATCACACGTAAGTGCTGCATACGGACGTATAAGACTGTAGGTGTTTTTATCAAGACCTGTTAAATCAACCGGGCTCGTTGTGAAGCCGGCAGCATTGCCGGAGAGCGCTCCATCAGGGATAAATTCCCATGAGTCGCCGTCGTAATACTGAACAGAGTAGCGGATATCACTCGTGCCTGGCGTTGTATCTGTCCATGAGAAATCTTCCCAGTATGGACCAACGCCATCGGTGAAATCGATACCTGGACTAACAATCGTCGTTCCGGTCTTACCTGGGTTTCGAGCCGCTGCATGGAACGGTTCTCCATATGGCGACGTTCCAACTGACGCGTCATTTTCGAGTGTCTCAAGTGTTGACCACGTTGTCCCATTCCAACCAGAGAAGTCTATACGGTCGTTTGTATCATCAAAGAAAAGACCAAGAATTTCTCCATCACCCATACGCCGCAACTGGATTGAAGAGGCGTCGGTGATAGTACTGATTGACGCCTCCGTAGACCATGTCGTTCCGTTCCAGAAGCTGTAGCGCGCATTTGTTGCATCACTATACGCCGCCATAATATAACCATCTCGCCCCGAAGTGGTTTCGTAAGCACACGAAATTGGTCTATCAGTAAGCGCTTTACCGGTAGCATCTAATGTCGCCTGCCCTGCCCAGGCTGCACCAGTCCAGCGAATCACACTTATGTCGGTAAGTTCGTCAACGTAACAGAGTGCCATTGCATCTGTTCCATCATCACGAACTAGTTGTCCAAACGTGAGGTTGTCTGGTAATGCCTGTGTGGCTAGACCTGCCCATGTCGTTCCGTTCCAACTGTTGTACTCGAAGCGAGCTGGATTACCATCGTTACTGAGTGCAATGGCTTGACCACCACTGGCTTCATACTCAAGCGCCATTGCTTCATACGCAGCATCGCGTGAACCACCCTGGGTTGCACTATTAGCCCAGGCTGAACCATTCCATACCTGCACTTCATACGAGGCTGCACCTGTACCCGTTGCATCACGCGACATGAGCGTAATCTCATTTGAAACAGGATCGGACGCAAGTTCAATCCATTCACAGTTGGCAGTTGAAGCCAGGTTCACTGTCGCCGCGGTTGACCAGGTACTACCATCCCATACCCGATAGCTTGGGTCAGCATCGCCATCACAGTAAACCACCAACGCATCGCCTGAAGTAGTTTCATATGCCACGTCAGCACCACGTGCACTTACATTACCTACATTTGTTGTCATTTCTTGGAGATCAGCCCAAGCTCCGGTGGCAAACACTTGCGCATTGACGTCGGCGTCAGTACCAATAGTAACTGCCACAAATTCTTCGCGCGTTGTACCTGCCTCTACACGAGCCCATTTCAGTGGCGCACCTATATCGGCCAAACTACTCTCAGTTGACCACGCTGAGCCATCCCATTGACGATAGCGCGGTGTGGTAACTGTACCTTCACCATAAACTAACATTGCTTCACGTGATGTGGTTGCAACGACGACTGTATCCGCAGGAGTTGAAAATGTGCCTGAGCGAATGTTTGTATCAAACTGCTCCTCAGTTGTTTGGAACCACGTTGAAACCACTACCGTTGTATCAACCGTAAAGCTTTGTGGATCTGTCCAGAACGAATACACATCGTCACCGGTTGTGTCTTTCGCACGAACACGGAACCAGTACGTTGTATTGTTCGTGAGCACATCACCTGACTGCACCTTAAACTGAATCGTGTCGCCGGAGATGAATGGGTCAGTATCGGCCCCCGTGTCGATGTTAGAAAATCCACTATGCGTGCCTGACGTGCGTGTTGTCGATGAGGTAAAAGTATTATCAGTTGACCAAGAAATTTGATACGTCAAACTATCACTTTGTGGATCGGTTGTCTCAAAACTAAAGGTAGGAGTAGTAGTTCCTACTTTCTCGTTCGGGAATGGACTATTGATAGTTGGTGTCTCAACGCGATAGCCCCAATAGACACCCCAATCTTGAATTGAAGGACTACCACCACTGTTGGTGAGTGTCGCAACAATGCGAAGTGTGTGGTAGTCAGCGGTATCAAGATCAAGCAGGTTAACCGGTGATGTATCAAAACCTGAAGTATTACCTGCAAGTGCCGTATCAGGAATTTCTTGCCATGCACTAGCGCCATCAAGGTACTCAATTGTGTACTTCACGTCCCCGCTTGTTTCAGTATCATTAAAGACAAAGCTATCCCAAGCAGTACCCGCAACACCATCAGTAAAGACAATCGGATCACTGGTCATCGTACCCGTTGTTGAGCCTGTAATGAGATTAACTGCGTCGGTACCAATTGATTGCACACCAACCAGTGCACTCGTATCAAATTGCTCTTCGGTCGTTTGGAACCATGCTGCTGCAGAGAGACTTGTATCTACAGTGTAGCTTTGCGGATCACTCCATTCGCCCCACAGGTTCGAGCCTGACGGATCTTGCCCGCGTACCCGCCACCAATACGTGGTGCCGTTCGTAAAGGTGACCGTTGGCGTAAACTGAATGGTTTGTCCTGAGTTAAATGGAGCCTTATCAGCCGGAACGACTAAGTTATCAAACCGTGTAGAGTTACTAATCGTATTTTTATCTTCTACCGGCGAACTGAAATCGAAGTCGTTGTCAATCTCAATCTCGTAGTGAATGTCGTTACCCTCTGGGTCGGTTGCATCGAAGGTAAAGAGTCGTGTAGTAGAAGCCACCTTCTCGTTATTAAACGGTGTTTCAAGTGCAAAGTCTTGTGGCGCACGGTTTGTATAGAGCATTGGATAATGCGCATACGTATTGAGCGGCGTACCATCTTGCTCAACCATGCGGAAACAGTAATTAGTGCCAGCTGCGGCGCCGTTATGCTCAAGTACAAAGTCCCACTCACCTACATTACTTACAGAAATTGCATTTGGTGATGTCGTCGCCACACCATCTTCTTCGTAGGTTTCGAGAACAGTTGAAGAAGCCAAAAGCGTACTTGTCAGTGTACTACCGTTGGTTACGCTTGAGTTATTGAAGCCTCGCCAGATGCTCGTTGAGGCAGTGCCGCCAACATCGAACCAACTTCCAATTGCGCTACAAGTAAACCCGGCACCATACTGGAGTTTGAAGTCAGTACCAGCCGTACTCGTCGCGTTCGTTACGCGCAGATTCATACGAAGACGGACTTCATCACCATTCTTAATGAGCGTCGTTGAGGTACTCATTGCTTCGCGCTCAGCAAGATCGGTCCCGCCTGCTGGCCACGGATCGGTTGGAGTTTGTGCATTGGTGTTTACGTACCAACGAGATGATTTCTGTTCATAGACAGGATCAGTACCTTGGCGTTTACCGAAGACCGCTGTTACGTACGGTGGCAAGTTGTTAGCCGTTGAGAAACTCGTAACGTTCACGTTGTGCGTATGGGTACTCGGTGCACCAATGAGCGGTGCCTGGACGCGTGCATTTGTTGCAGCGCTACCCGCACTCGAAACAATATTATTCATGTCGCTATGAGTATGAGTTGCCGCGCCGCCGGTAGTACCATAGGTAGCTGCCCCCTTCACGAAGCGATTTGAAAACGGTGCTGCACCACTGGTTGAGACATCAAGCCAACCGCCAGGCACATCCTCAGTCCACATAGTGATGAGATTATTCGGTGCTGTCGCGGTTGCGGTCCATTTTGCAAAGACCACTTCAATGTATGGAGGTTCCTGAGTAATTGTTGGCGTCGTTGAACTTACAGTGTGCGTATGGTTATCAGCGGCGGCGCTAGCAGTCGTACCACCGCGCACCTGGCTACCAGTACCAGCAGCAGCGCCCGTTGTACCAGAAATTCCGTGCGTATGCGTAGCGCTCCCGCCCGTTGTACCGGGTGTGTTTTCGCCGCGCACAAAGTATCCATCCTGTGCCGCATACCGATTCCACCCAACCGGGAGCGATGACGAGGCTACGTCGAAAATACCAATCGCACCCGTTGGAATATTAGCGGGCTCACCTGCACTCGCCGTGTACTGAATCACCCGTAGCTGTCGGTACGGTGGTAAGTTTGAGGCGGTTGCAATCGTCGGCGTGTACGTATGCGTGTGCGAGACAGTTTCAACTGCACCAGCACCGCTTTCAGTAACTGCACTTGCTCCAGTAGCCAACACTGAACCCGTACCCGTGTGTCCATGGGTCGCACTACCGCCCGTTAGGTTGTACGTCGTACTACCCACCCCGAAGCGCTGGAAGAAGGTGCCAGAACCACATGAGAGACAGCTCCAGCCTGAAGGAATCGTAGTGGCACTATCCCAGTAGAGAATCATGTTACCGGTAGCGTCAGAAGCAATCTGCCATTGGCGGAGTTCTTCAAAACTATCACGCGCATTGCTGTTTGTAGCTTCGCTAGGGGTTGGTTCAGACTGAGTCTCCGTCGCTGGCGTTGAGCTCGCTAAGGACGCGTCAACAGGCTCTGCAGCTGCATCAGTATTACCGTTACCATTTCCATTACCTCCAGCATTACCGTTACCGTTACCGTTACCGTTCTGTGGAGTAGCTTCTGTCGCTGATACAAGTTGAACTTCTTCAGTATTTTGTCGACCGCGTGATGACTCCAAGCGCGCTGGCCCTAACTCATAGAGGAATGGCGAAAGGTCGGGAGCATCAAAGCTGTATGACTTAGTGATTGATTCTCCCGCTGCCAATGAGACACTCCATGAGAGTTCAAATACACCATCAACTTCAGTAATACTCGCTTCGGGCGCATCAACCGTGAAGGTGTTTGGAACACGTTCAACGAGCGTACCCCTAAAGGCTTTGTCGGCAATTACCGTAAGTTCCATTGGGTAGCCAGATGGTGGGTAGATACGTGTTGGTCCGTTTCGTTCTATTGCAAGTGCTGCATCTTGCACGACATCAAAGCTCATATTGGTATGGCTGATGACCGATCCTGTTTCAGAATCAACACGCTCCATGAAGAGTTCGTAGGTACCTGTTTGCGCAGCAACCAGTGTCTGTTGGTAGTCAGGAGTATCGGTCACATTGTTACCAAAACACTGACCTGACGGATCAACTGACGACGGCATGATCGCGCCATCAGGTGCTACCACGAAGAGACGCAAGGTTGCGTCACAGAGCGTATTGCCGTTTGGAGTCAATGCTCCCGCAAAGACCGAGACTGTTTCGTTAAGGTCATACTCGGTTTTGTCGGTATTAATTGCAAGCAAGCCCCACTGGAACTCAAAGCTATCAACTACCTCTACCCCACCTTCGCTAACCGTGAGCTCGAGCTCATAGACGCCCGGCTTTAATTTACGACGTTCAGACTCTGGAATTACGACCGAGACCAAACCATCCTTTGTGACAGTCACATCTGGATTGATGCCAATTTCACCAGACGCGTGATGCTTCACTGCTACGTGTTCGACACGCACAATGTCACGACCAAAGAATTCACGTACTGCTTGAACTGCCTTATTGCGCTGCGAAACATAACGCAAGTTGAAGGCCGGTCCTTCGAAGCGCGTGAAGTCGCGTGCTTCACTCACTAACTCGTAGGCCAGAGGAGCCTTGAGCTTTGCAACCAAATCACTTTGCGCACGCTTCATGAGGTCTGCCTTTGTAATCGTCTCAATTTCAATTTCAAGCCAGACTGCATCGAGATAGAGCCCATCGATAGTTTCAATATCACCCGAGAAGGTTGCCGTCACACTAGTCTGCCCCAAGAACGACAAATCATTTTCGTACGGGAAGGCAAACAAGAAATTCCCACCGTTAACGGCATTTGAAACTTCACCATCAATAATGACCGAGCCAAGGGTGTAGGCAGCATCAGGTGTGGCTGCCTCAAACGTAATCGTTGGCAGTGGTGCGCCATCGGCAACATCTGCATGACCGGCTAACGATGCACGGAGTTGTACGTTCTTTACAAATTGTCCTGGACGGAGTGGCAACGTACTGAAGTCTGCAAGAGTAATGGTTCGTGTATCAGTAGCTACATTCTGTTCGTCTTCTGAAGTTGGCTCATCACCAGCGACACTGTCGTCTACCGGCGCATCTGTCGATGCCTCATCAGCGGTGTCACCAGCTACATCGGTCACCACTTCGTCTGCAGGAGTCGGAACCGGTGGTTCTACTGGCACAGAAGATACTGCATCATCAGTAGGAACAGGAGCGGTCTCATCAGTCACTGGTGGTTCAGCTACTTGATCGACTTCTTGTGCAATTGCCAATGGGATACGGACAACATACGACAACCAATCGCTAAGCTTCGTTTGTAAGTTATTGAACGCAGAAGGTGCATCACTTTGCGGAGCTGGCTCTGGCTCTGGCTCTGGTTCTGGCTCAGAAGGTGTCTCAGTAGGAAGAGATTCGACAGGTTCAGAACTATCTGTGTCTAAAGCACCTTCATCCGTTGCACCATCAGCAGCAGTGCCATTAGTATCATCAGTTTCAGACGCCTCGATACCTGTGTTTGATACTGGCAGAGGCGGCAGCGTAAAGTCTTCAGCGGTCGGGAGCTCATCAGTGATATATGCCGCATTGTCACGACCAAAATCTTGGTACATAGCATCACTCGGAAGGTCAGATGAGAGCACATGTTCAACACCAAACCAGTCACTTGAAACTACGCGTGACGGATAGACATTAATGGTTTCTGTGGTACCGATAGTTTTTTGTGGCAGCGGGGGCGCTGAACGTACTGGAATAGCACCCTGCAAAATGAAGGATGACGTAAGGAGTAACAAGAGTAGTAGGCGCAACAGGTGGCTACGATTAAAAGCACGCTTTGTCATTTTTAGCGCTCTAAATCTCGTTTTTATGTTTTTCTCTCTTTTGTTTTGAGTGTAAAAACTCATCTACAAACAAGCCACCCGAGCACGCAAAATGTGCTACGAGTTAGGTAAATTATAACGCGCTCGGAGTGTTTCCGAGCGCGTTATCGTGTGGATTAAACCACCAAATTTATGCGATTCTACTTGAGGATTTTCTTCACGTCGTTGATTTCTTTTTCAATCAATGTCTCTGATACTTCGAGTGCTTGGTTGAGTCCTTCGACTGCTTCTTTTTCCTTCTTGGAGAGACGTGGTCGCTTAGTGATTTCGTTAATCTGATCGTAGATTTCGTCACGCAAGGCTGAGAAGATTTTCTCCATCTGGTCTTGAATCTCTCGCGTCTCTTTGCGGAGCAATTCTTCTTTCTTAGTGAACTGCTTACGCTCGTAGATGATGTAGGCAAATTCGAAGAGTGACACCAGCACCAAGAACATTATGAGGAGATTTGTTCCAGTCAAGAATGACCAGAATGATGTCTTCTCTTCTCCCTCTATTGGCTCAATCCAACCTGCAGTAATCAAGACAGGAGCAGTACTTACAGTCTTGTTACCAGCCCGGTCGAACGCAGTTACCGTTACGGTGTAGGTTCCGTCAACAAGTTCAGTGAGTAGGTAGCCGAGTCGGGCCTCATCAGGGGTAATGGTGACTGGCTCGCGCTCTGCGACGAGGAGCTCGTAGCGTTCGATGCCTGACGTTGGGTCAACTGCTTCAAAATTGATTAATGGGAATGAATCAACTTTTGTTCCGGCAAGAACTCTTACCTCGAATGCTTCTGGTGGTGTGGTATCGATTTGAATCTTTCGATTTGTGATACCTCCCCAACCTACTTGATTCTTAAACTGAACGCTCAAGTATTGAATGCCATCCTTAAGGTTCTCTGCACTTACGACAAACTCGTCAATTGGTGGGTCGAAGACTTCGCTTGGATCATTATCAGACGATGTTGCGAGCTCAACTGCCACTTCAGTTACGTCGAATGGAATTTCCCAGGTGAAGATACCATCAAGCTTGTTGTACCAAAGTTCAGGGTCAAGGAATGCTGCTGATCCTACTTCAGGTGCACGAGGTGGATCACCAAAGGCAATTGCTGCATCAGTACCTTCTTCTGGCTCAGGTTCGGGTTCTGGGGTAGGTGTCGGCGTTGGGGTTGGGGTTGGTGTCGCGGCTGCTCCTACGGTATATGAACCACCTACTTTACCAGCCAAGACATCGGTACCGCGACCGTCTGCAGCTAGTGCAGATGCTTCACCAAAGTTGACCGAACCTGTACCAGCGGCTTTCGCAGTAAAGGTAATAGAAATCAAGTTTGAGCGAGCCGAGAAAGGCGTTGGACTACCTCCACCAAATGAGATGGTGCCGGCTGTATTTGAAAACGTCGGCTCGGTTGTCCAGAGTGAGAAAGCAGAACCAGTCTTCGACACACTTACAACCGAAAGATTTGCTGTATTAAAAGTAAGACTTGCTTCAACCGCATTAATAGACTGACCCTTTGGATCAGCTTGAACTGTTACGGTGAATGTCTGCCCTGTTGTATATGAACCGCTCGCTGGTGAAAGCAACACATCTGCAGCATGCGTTACGGCAAACGATAAAAACCATAGCGCAAGGGCGAGCGTGATTGATGTCGCGAATCGACGAGAAGAACAGAATTGAAGAACGTGCATACCTTGGTGGTGTCTTTATTATTACACGCGTGTGCGTGCCGGCGCCTTAGTTATCTTCAGGTTAACTTTTTCTTTTTCTTCTGGCTTCAGTAGTGGCAGCGTGAGAATGAGTACACCATTTTTAATTTTTGCGTCTGCATGTTCAATGTCGACGCTCTCTGGAAGAATAATGCGCCGATAGAAATCGCCCCAGATACATTCCTCAGTAAAGTAAGCTCCATCTGCTTTCTTCTTTGGAAACGCAATGTGCTCAGGGCGGAGTCGACGACCTTCAATGAGCACAATGTCGGCATCACCTTCAATGGAAACATGCACATCAGACATATCAGTCCCCGCAGCTTGTGCGTAAACAACGATCATGTCGTCAGTTTGATAAATATCAACGTCGAGTTGCACCACCTTGTCGAGGGCGGTCTCTTCATCACTAGAAAGAAGCTTCTGTTCAGTACGAACACCTCTGCCTTTGAGTCGCTGCAAGAAGGACATATTACAAAGATTATACTAGTGCTACGAATTAATAGCGCGAGACTTACCCACAGTTAGCCAGTCCAGTTAAACAACAAAATTGAAAAGTCCGTGAGCGAAACTGTTCCGTCACCATTAATGTCAGCTGGTGGATTTGAGTTGCCGCCATCGCGACCCCACCAGAAAAGCAGGATCGAGAAGTCAGTCAAGTTTACTTTTCCGTCGGTATTGAGATCCGGATTAAGATCACCCTCAGCCTCCTGACCAACTCCGTAGAAGGTGTAGTTTGAGTAGTTGGTTGTAATAGAACCCGAAACCGCTTTAGCTCGTACCTTATATGTACCTTTCGTAAATCCACCTGTTTCAATAGTGGTCTGCCACGCGCCACTACCATCTGCCGTTGCTGTAAACTCACGACGTGAGACGCTTGAGCCATCTCGTTGATTCTCAATCGTTACTGTTGCATTTGGAATCGTGTAGCCACTTAAGGTAAGTGTTTGTCCCGGCGTAACTGGATTGGGGCTCACCTTGATGGTTGGCATAACGTTAATGTTGGAGAGCGTTGATACGCGACCACCGGTCACCGTGAAAGAAGTACTGAATGTTGACGAGCGTACCTGACTTCGATCTATCGCATACACGCCGAAGGTGTACGCACCCCGCGCAATCTGTGAAATAGTGATTGAATACCGACCATCAGAGCTCGCACGCGTATTACCACCTGCTGCGCCGTCGACGATAGCGTATACCGTACTGCCAGGGAAAGCATATCCGGAGATAGTCACCTCTGCATCACCACTTGGGTACGGGCCGTCAGCTGTTTCGAGACCACCGCCGGTCTCACCCTCAGAGTCTGGACCGGTTCGTCCACCACCACCGCCACCTGAACCACCGCCGCCGGAGTTACCGCCATTGGTATCTGCTTCACCATCGCTGTCGCCAGTTGTACCTCCGCTCCCTGAACCATCACCTGAACCATCATTACCAGAACCAGTACCGTCACCTTCGACGTCACCATCTTCGTTTGATTCACCAGTTGGCTGATTATTTACCGCAAACTGAATCAAGAAGTCATCAATATTGAAGTTACCTTCATCGTCAATACACCGGACGTAGAAAGAGTTAAGTGCACCACGCACTACTCCAACCACTGTTGAATGAGTGACGAGACCAGTGTTGTCAAAATCACTCACCATACTGCCAAAGGCAACACCGGGTGTTGTGGCGTACCGACACTCAGCGAATTCATCAGTTTCAAGGGAAATTTCTACGAACGCAGTCGTACCACCCACGGTACTCGTTGGCGCTGGATTAAAACGGTATGGCGGAATTGATTCACGTGTGTCAGCATAACCAACCTGTACGCCCGGAATAATTGCAATTACAAACTCAGCGTAGATAGGTTCTGGAGAACCGGTTACCGAGAAATCAATTCGATGTGTTCCAACCGTGCCGGAATTCGTGATAGGCACAATATCTCCTGGAAAGGTTGTCGTAGCAATTGTCGTACTGCCGACCGTGCTACCGGGAATCTCATAGGCACCAAGGCTGCCACTGGTGTGATTACCAATACGGAACTCCAGTTCTGATTCAGCTGGAATACCTTCGAGCGAACTAAGTGTGTATTGAATAGCGCCTCCACTGCCACCCGTAATAGACACACCGTCGACAGTCGCGCTTGGTGTTGATGTCGCGTCACGTGGTGCTCCATCGACGTACAGTTCAACATTGCGCGCTGAAAAGGTATCTGTGCTTGTTGCCACAAAGAAATCTGCCGGAAAGATAAATTCGAGCACAGAACTAGGTGCAATAGGTTCAGTTGGTGTAAATCGCATGGTGTGATTAGACGCCATGCTCGGTCGCGAGTTACTAATAGTATCGCTATACATCGCAATATTGCGTGCCTCGGTAAAGAATGGGAGCAAATTCAAAAAAAGTGCCGCACAAAAAAGCAGCGCTGCGGCATTGAGGAGACCGGTAAGACCTATTCGCATCATATGTATTGTAGCCTGGTCAGAGAGAGATTACGGTATTGGCTATGCACAGCTAGCGTACACAGCGAAAGCCAATAGCGACAGTGGCAGCAGTTGGTGCTGTCTTTGCCTGGACGGCAAACACACCTGCGTCGGATTCATTGCCGTAATATCCGCCACGAAGCAGACCGTAGACACCAGCTGGAGAACTCCAAAAGTAATCCCCGGCAAACTGTTCGTGAGGTGCCGTTCCGGTTACCGACGGCATACCTGTAGCATCAACTTGTTGTACATAGCCTTCGGTCGGTAGCGGCAGCGATCCAATCATTCCCTCACGCACATCATCGCTTACCCACTCCCACACATTACCGACAGCGTCTACGATGCCTGAAGCGGCAACACAGGCCATATTACTTCCTGTATTCCACACGCCAGACTGACTAACGTTGCACGTTGCGCCCGTATCGGGTGTGCCCATAGCAGCACTGTACCACTCGGCAGTGGTTGGCAGCCGTTTGCCACTGCGTGCACACAGTGCAGCGGCTTGCTCACGAGCCACGAAGGTCCACGGAGTTACCCCCTCGGCCGCCACACTCGTGCAGCTTACTTCGTTCAGGTTCTGCTGTGTCTCTGTTTGTGAGCGTGGTGTACTTACCGGACACGTTGAAGCTGGTGATACTTCAAAACGGTCAACACAGGTAAAGGTTGCTGTAGTGGGTATGTGAACCATATCGGCTGGACACGCCCCCTCTTCAGTCTTCGCCAAAAGCCCCAGGAGCGAGCCGCTATTGCCTTGCAATGAATCGGTCGCACTAATACCAAGCGTTGTAATAAGTAACGCACCAAAAACAATCGCCCCCACCTTGAGTACGCGCATACTTAGAGTATACGACATATCCAAAGAGAGAATGCTGTCGCTATCCCCTATTGACTATATATTCATGACGCAACGAAAACCTGTCGCTGCACTTGCAAATGAAGCAGCGGTTTTTGCATGCATAGCATACACTCCCCCGTCGCTTCCGCTCCCATAAAAACCACCACGCATCACCGCGTACGTGCCTGCAGTGTCACTCCAAAAATAATCTTTGTTATATACATCAGAAGCATTGCGATCTGTCGCAATTGCGACGCCCGCACCATCAACCTCCATCACATACCCTTCGGTTGGCACTGGCTTACCATCAAAATTGCCATCAACCACTTCACCATCTATCCACTCCCACACGTTCCCCACCATGTCGTACATACCGCGCGCAGAAACACAATCACTATGGCTCCCTACCTGTGCACCCCCACCATTGGTATTACAAGCACCGTTGTCTGGAGTGCCAAGCGCTGCTTCGTACCATTCAAGTGCTGTCGGTAGGCGCGCTCCACGCGCTGCACAGAGGGTTTTAGCTTGATGGAATGAAACGTAGGTCCATGGCGATACGTCTGGCGCCGAAACTGAGGTACACGTAGTGGCATCAATATTAGCCTTCGTATCCATGAGCGATGATGGCGCTGCTATTGGGCAGGCCTCACCAATGCTGTTCTCATAGAGATCAATACACAGAGCACCTGACGCCAAATCAACTTTTGACATCCCTTGAGGACACGCACTTTCGGTGGCATTACGTGCAAAAATCGACATGGCCGACTGAGAACCACGAAGTGCATCGGTAGCGTCAATAGAAAAGGTCGTCAGCACAATAATGCCAACACTCACGAAAATCCACCGGAGTGGTTTCAATACCCATCGCATATGTTGAGTGTAGCATGCGCATGTTTACAAACGCGCACTTGTAACCTTTATAAACTGCGTACGCAACGAAAACCAACACCGTCTGTTTTCAAATCAAGCGGAACAGATAGGTTCTGCGCAAAAATACCCCCGTCGGACTGACTTCCATAGAAACCCCCACGAATAATGCCGTATACTCCTGTTGGTGACGTTTTAGCATAATCTTCACCATACTCTTGACTTGGACTTACACTTGTTTCCACCACGAGTCCATGTTGGTCAACCGACGTGACGTAGCCTGATTCAGGAAGCATGCGCCCATCAAGTGCACCTTCAGTCACCTGCCCTTCAACCCATTCCCATACATTACCAACCACATCATAGACGCCCGCAGTGGTTACACAGCGAGCCAAGCCCGTAAGTTCGGGGCCATTTGCATTCACGACGCAAGTTGACTGATCAGCTTGTGCCAACGCAAGCGCATACCATTCGGCACTTGAAGGGAGTCGCTTACCATCTCGGGCACAGAGTTGCTGTGCCTGCGTGAGTGAAATAAAGCGCCAAGGCTTCACCTCAGGTACGGCAACTGACATACAACTGGGTTCATTAAGATTAGTCTGCGTATCGACAGCATTGGTAACCACAGTAAGCGGACACGATGCGTTCGGTGATGCTTCATAGATATCAACACAGAGCGCACCTGAGGAAATATTCATCTGCACCATGCCAGGGCCACATGGCGACGCAGCATCAATAGCCGAACCAGCCATATTGCCACGCACACCGCGCACAATATCACTCGCCTGAATCGCCACTGTCGAAAGCACGACAGCACCAATGACTACCAACGTGACCTTAAGCCAGCGTGCCATACGCTCTGCGATTAGGCATCTTAACGGAGCGCACGTAGTCCATGACGTAGTTCAAAACAATGAGGACAAGTAAAATGAAAACAATCACACTGAGAATAAATGTAGTGTAATCCTCATTGGCAGGATTATTACTATTAAGTCCGAGTGCTAGCTCGCGCTCTGCAATAGCTGCTTCGCGTGCTGCGAGCTCCGTATTGCGCTCAGTGAGCGCAGCAGTCATTTCATTGAGGCCGTTCGGTTCAACTGAAGCATACATCCCAATGGCATTGGCGAGATATAGTTCAGTATCCTTGGTAACTTGCTGCGTAATTGGCGAAACAATTCCACTCACAAACAGGAGCACTAAGGACAGCGTCAGGGCTGAGGTGCGAAGTACAATGTGATAGATAGAGTCTTGCATACGTTACTTTCAGTATACCAAAGCTTACGCGAAGAGAGCTACAAGAATAAGGAGGAAGAGTGCGGTAACGACCAGCATCACGACCATAACAAGCACTGCTGCCGACATACCACCATTTCGCTTCCGGCGCATAATACGTCGACTACCACCCATTTCTGCATACTGCAATTTGCGGCGAATATAGAGCTTTGCGCTGATGTAGGTAGCCAGAAGGATAAACGCCAAAACACCGAGTGCTGGCAGAATGATATTGGCAGGCAAAATCCAGAATGAGACGGTACTTGAAATAGTTGCCTGCTGACCCGACTCGCCATAGACGAGTGTTAAAACTGCTTCATAACGCCCGAAACCAGGCCCTTCGTCTTCCCAGATGAGATCGAAGGTACGTTCAGCTCCTGGGAACACGGCAGCCTTAGACTCATTGAAGGTCTGCATAGCCACCTTCTTGCCAAACATGTTGTGAATCTCAAGTGGTCCAATCGGACGAATGAGCGTTGAGCCTTGGTTTTCAATACGTGCTTGGAAGTCAATGTTTGAACTGCCGTAGATGTAGTTACCGGTTGAGAACTGGCGAATGGCTGCGTCCTCTACTACATCACCGGCAACACGAATACTAACAATGTTAGCAACCTGGTACGCCACCGACGCTCCGACCGAACGCATCTTTGGGGGATCCATCGAAACGAAGATACCGGCGAAATGACTACCTGGTGTAGCGAACTCTGGCACGGTGATAGTAACCGGCACACCAACCTCTTGGTCGGGCTCAAGGTTGACTTCAGTCACACCAAGCCCAATCCATTCAGACATTTCGTACCCCGTCTTCTCTTGCCCGTCTTCGGCGAAGACCGGTGTCCCTCCACCTTCAACGCCTATGATATCGCGTGTGAAAATATAGTAGGTTTGCGTCACGGCACTCAAGTTCTTGACGTTAATCGTTTCATTGAGGACAGTGTTTGGATCAGCTGGTTTTTCAATGATAGCTGGCGAAATACCAATACCAGCAGTAGCAGCATTACTCTGCGCTGAACTTATCTGCGGCAGCAGTATCAACAACAACATTAAAAAACCTACAGAGAATAGACGTTTCATCGGACGCAAAGTTACTAACAATTAATTCCTCACATTGTACCACTAGATAGTTTTAATGTTACAAAGTAATACACGTTTCCAAAAAACAGCCTGAACGCTAAGTTCAGGCTGTTTTTTGAGATGCACTTACGCTCCCAAATCCTCCATCAACTGCTCTGCTGCATTAAGCAAGCTGGTATAGATTTCGTTGGTAAGAACTCCTTGATTATAGTCTTGCGTAATCTTGTTAATGAACGCCTGAAGCTGATTAAGAGCAGCTTGCACCTTTCCTTCCTCAATGAAAGAGCCCACCTTCTGGAGGTTCGCCATGTAGGCATTCTCAACATTTGTAGGCAAATCGAGTATCACAACGTTCTCAATCAAGTCTTCCGCTTGTTCGGTTGGAGTTGGATTGTCACCAACGGTAATCACCACATCAATGACTGCTGACTCAGCTGGAGAACCAGAGTCAGTGGCAGTAAACGTGACAGTGTAGACACCCGCATCGCTCAGGGTTGGTATCCAATTGAAACTACCGTTTGCGAACGTAGCAGCACTCGGCAGATTAGTTGCTGTGATGCTCGTAGAGTCACCGTCGGGGTCAGTAGCTGAAAGCGAGAATGATAACGAATCTTCCTCTAAGACTGCCTGCGGCCCAGGGTTCGTCAAAACTGGCGGACGATTCACATCACCAACGCTGATGGTAATTAGTTCTAAGTCAAGTTCCATCGGCGAGCCATTATCACTCACACTGAACTCGATGTTTTCATAATTTCCAGCATCGTTATAATCTGGTGTCCAGGTGAACGTATTGCCTGAAAACGTTGCACCAGATGGAAGATTTGTTGCAGCGTATGTAAGCACATCACCATCGGGATCGGTTGCAATGAGGGTAAAGCTAAGAGCTTGTCCTTCTGCCACAACCTGGTTGCCAACTGGCGACAAAATTGGTGCGCGATTGGCGTTTAAGACGGTAATAGTGAGTGAAGTGGTTGCGGTGAGGCTAGGTTCGCCATCGTCAGTGGCCGCTAGAGTTACTGTGTACGTACCCGCATCATCGTAGCTGGGTGTCCA
>JACCDU010142279.1_pt1 | contig 16973 bp, 21 predicted proteins | sample 7446081 | NCBI WGS metagenome assembly JACCDU01 (sample SAMN15323447, study PRJNA562643) | freshwater metagenome | isolation source: river surface water | place: USA:Blue River Watershed | collected 2017-08-17
CCACCCCCGCCTTAAATCGCCTTCCATTACCCTGTGACACTCCTACTGACACTCCGTCCCTCTCACTCCGTTCGAGAGGTAGGTTACTCCCCCTACGCTCCCTTGACGGTCGCTAGGGTCGCAACCTTGGCCCACCCCCAAGCCCCCAAGCGCTAACCATGCCGAGCAGAAAACGCGCCCCGCTAGGTCGACAGGCCGCCGTCCTCGCGAAACTCCAGATGACCCGATGGCGTCAAAAGGCTTGGCGTGACCGACCCGAGCACATGGAGGCTATCCGCCAACGGGCCACCGCCAGGGCTAAGGCCAAGAGGGACGACCAGATCGGTCTGCTTCGCGTCTGCCTCGCCGACCTACCCGAGCGCATGACCGGCCCCGAGCTCGACGACCTGATCGTCACCGAGTACGCCGCCCAGCGCAAGGTGACCAGGGCTTCCTTCTTCCGACGCGTCAAGCGTCACGCCCTCCTCGCCTACGATGCGACCACCGGGCATTGGCAAAACCTTTGCAGGGTTGCACCGCCCGCAAATCCCTTGAACCTATGACCCGTGTCCCGGCATCAACTGAACGACCTCTCGGCTCCACGCGCCGACGCTCGCTCCTTCGACCGCTGGTTCTATTCCCTGCCCAAGCGGCAGCAGGAACAACTGAGGGACGCGAACGTCCTGCCTTACCGCGAGATGGTTCAGCCTCGCCACGTCTTCGAGATCAACCCGAACCATCAGGCATGGGCGACCAAGCCCGAGGAGCCTCGCGTCGAGACCGAGGCCTTCATCTCCCGCGAGCACGTCGGCCTGATGCTCAAGTCATTCGTGGATGCTCTGGCCTACACCGACAACTTCCGCTTCCGTCGCCACGTCGAGCTCACGCGCTGGGCGCTGGCCTTGCCCGGTTGTCTGTCGGCGCCTGTCATCGCGAAGATGTATGGCATCACGAAGCAAGCGCTGCACAAGCGAGCCGCCGCGATCCGCAACGCCTTGCCCGTCGGCGACGCTGCGAGGTTCAAACCGAGCAAGCGATGAGGGTTGCCTATCATTGCATTAGTAGAACCTACTAACCAAATGAGAGTGCCTCCCGAAGAACGAAGCAAGGCTTTGGCCTATTACTACAAGCACATCGACCGCTTGCGCGCCGTTCAGCGTCAGCGTGCTAAGGAGAGATACTATCGCGACAAGGCCGCCAAGCTCGCCCAGAACAAGGCGTACAGGAAGAACAACCCGGACAAGTGGAAAAGCATCAAGTCCGCATCGAACGGCAAATACAACAAGCGGCGTTTCTTCTTTATCCGTGCGCTATGCATAATCGGTCGAACGCAGGATGCCATTAACCCCGAAGCGCTAGCCTGGACGCTTGCTTGCCTATGGCACAAGCAACGCGGCCGATGTGCCTATACCGGCGAGCCCTTGGATAGGACAGCCAACGTAGACCACAAGACCCCTGTCGCCAGAGGCGGAGACAACTCCGCAGAGAACCTACATTGGACAACCGCTGATGCCAATCGGGTTAAGGCCTCCATGACGCACGAGGAGTTTATCGCGATCTGCTCGGACGTCTCCGCGCACATTCAGCGGGAAATCGAAAAACGCCGTGTTTAGCCCTTATTCAGCCCAAAGGAATCTATTCCCACCCCCCGGTCTCACGCGTGGCTGGACACCACGGGGGTTTTTTACGGAAACCAAAAACGCCCGAAGGGGCTTGCCCCGTGCTGACTAACGGGGCGATGGCCCAAGCCCTGGGCATCTCGGCGCAACGCGTCGGTCAGTTGAAAAGGGAAGGTATGCCGATGGAAACGGTCGAGGCGGCGCTCGCATGGCGGGAAGCCCGGGACACGTCGCGGCGGACGGCCCCGGTCGTCGAGCTCGAGACGCTGACCGACCTCTCCCTCGAGGCGAACATCGCCACGCACAAGGCACGCGTCGAGCACGCCGGTGAGATTTGGGACGCGGCGATGCGTGGCGGCGACGTCAACCAGTCCAAGTTCCAAAGCCAGTACAACGCCGCCTTCAAGACCCTCATTGACCTCGAGGCCGAACTTGAGCGGCGCCGCGTGGCGAACGCCGAGTTCATCTCCGCGAAGGAGGCGACGGCGGCTATGCGCGACCTGATGGCGGAGGTCGTCAACCGACTCGACAAGTTGGCGCTCGATTGCGCGGAGGGCTGCAACCCCGAGACGCCCGCGAAGGCCGTCAAGGTGCTGGAGGCTTGGGTTCGCAAGACGAGGGAGGACTTGAGCCGTGCGGCGGGCTGATCTTGTCGGACTGGGTAGGGACGTGCTCAGGCCGTCGAGCGAGGGCGACATCGTCGCTTGGCTGGAGGCGAACGTTCGGGCTATCCCCGACTCGCCGATGCCAGGGCCGTTCAGGGCCGACCGAACGCCGTGGGTACGGGACGCGCTGAGGATTGCCGCCGACCCTGAGGTTCAGCTGCTCACCGTCCTCGCGAGCATCCAGTCCGGCAAATCCCTGTTCGCCCGTCTGTTCGCCTGTTGGATCGCGGAGCACGCTCCCGGCCCGACGCTCCTGCTCCAGGCTACCGACCCCGAGGCGAAGGACTTCGCCCTGCGCTACCTTCGGCCCGTGTTCAAGAATTGCCCGCCGGTGCTGGCGCGCATGAAGGAGGACGACATGGAGCGCTCGACGACCATCGACTTCGACCGCTTCCCGCTCTACTGCCGCGGGGCGTGGAACGAAGCGAACCTTCAGCGCCTGTCCATCCGCTACATCATCGGCGACGAGTGTTGGCTGTGGCCACCGGGGCATTTGCAGGAGGCGAGCGCGCGCGTGACGGCGTTCGGATGGATGGGCAAGCGTGTGTTCATGACGCAGGGCGGGACGCTTGGCGGCAAGGGTGGCGAGTTCCATGCGCTGCACGAGACTACCGACCAGCGTGACTGGAACTTTCGATGCCCGAAGTGCGATCACCTTCAGCCCTGGCTGTGGGAGTTCATCCGCTTCCCCGAGGAGGCGAAGGCGAGCGGGACATGGGATTTGAATGCGGTCGCCGACGGGACGAAGTACGAGTGCGCCTCCTGCCATGCCCTGCTCGACGACAACGCCGGGACGCGAACCGAGGCGAACGCCCGCGGCGAGTTTGTAGCCACAAATCCGATGGCGTACCACGGCAAGGTCGGCCTCCATTGGAACAGCCTCGCGACCATGTCCTGGGGCGAGTTGGGCGTGATGATGCTGAAGGCCAAGGAGGCGGCGGACGTCTACGGAGACAATGACGCCCGTAGGATATTCAAACAGAAGAGGCTCGCCCTTGGATGGGAAGAGGAAGGCGGCCAGATCGTGGCGGACGCGTCGGCCAGCGAGTATAACCTCGGCGACGCGTGGGAGGCGGAGGCCTACATCACCGGCAAGGGCAAGGTGGTCGACGCGAAGGATGCGCCGACGGGTAGCATTCCGTTCCGCACGGCTGGGGTGGACGTCCAGCGCGGCCACTTCTGGGTGGTCGTCCGCAGCTGGGCGAAGTCAGGGCATAGCCGTCTCTATGCCTTCGGGAAGGTCGAGACGTGGGGCGGCGTGGAGGATATGCTCCGCAAGGCGAGCGTCCACAAGGCGATGGTCTTCGTCGACGCGGGCGACCAGACCTCTATGGTCTACGCCGAGACGGCTCGCCGAGGCTGGAAGTGCGCCCGCGGTTCAGGCAACGAGGACTTCGCCGTGACCGATCGGGACGGGAAGACGACCCGCCGCTTTTATTCCGAGCGGCAGCGCATCCAAGTCCCCGGCCTTCAGGGTCAGCCCGCCGTGCTCGTGTCCTGGTCGAACTTGGCGGGTAAGGACTTGCTTCACGGCATGAGGGTCAAACGGCTGCACACGTTCCCCCGCAACGCCGACCCGTTTTATATCGAGATGATGGCGGCGGAGGTTCGAGTGAAGGACAAGCGAACGGGCAAGCCGATGTGGATACTCCCGCAGGGCAAGAAGGACAACCATGCCTGGGACTGCGAACTTCTCTGCCTTCTGGGGGCGGTGCGCTGGGGCATCGGAAGCCGCGGCGAGTCCGGGCCGACCGAGGCGGTGGATGCCGCTTGACGCAAGGTTGTCGGGTGTTTGTGTGTTCATAGGCCGCTGACTCGGGACTTGCGCGTGGGGCGTGGGTTGGAACAACCGGGTCAGCGGCTCCCCGTTGCCTTGCCATGCAGTATCAAATGGCATCTGGCATCTTCATCGGCCTGACCGAGGACGAACTTCTGGCGATCAAGGCGCAGGCCTTGGCGGATATCACCTCGGGCAAGGTGCTTACGAGCTACTCTGACAGCGGCTCGTCGGCCTCGAAGGCCGTGACCATGCCCGCCCGCGAGAGGCTGTCGGAGGCGATGTTCGCCCTGAGCCGCCTCGACCCGCAGACCTACGGCGTCCGAAAGACGGTTGTCTCTACCAATTGGAACAACCCAATTGACGAATAACTTATGCCCCCCCGGAAGACGACCCCCCGCAAAAAGAAGGACGTGACCGCCGCACAACCGGCGAGCGCTCCTGCGCCTCAGGCCTCCTTCGGTGGCTGGCAGAGCGTCGGGCAGACCCGCCTCCGCCGCGGCATCTACAACGGCCCCGCCCAGGACTTGCGCCGGGACATGAAGCCGAGCGACCGCCTGACGATGGTCAAGCGGTGCCGCTGGGCCGAGCGCAACAGCGGCCTGTTCAAGCAGATCCTGAACGACCTCGTCCTGTACACCGTGGGCGACGGCATCAAGCCCCAGTCCCATGCGACCGACCCTGCGCTGGCTGACCGCTACGAGGAGTATTTCGCGGAGAAGTCCAAGCGCATCGACATCACGAACCGCTTCTCGTTCGCTCAGGTTCAGCAAATCCTGATGCGGGCAATGGCCCGGGACGGCGACTCGTTCGCCGCCAAGGTGCGCAACGGTCTCGGCGACCCTAAACTCCAGCTCATCGAGGCCCACCGCGTGGGCGACCCGATGGACGTTCCCCCGCCCGAGGGTATGCACGACGGGTGCATCTTCGGCGAGTACGGCGAACTGATCGCGTTCAACGTCTACCGCTCCGACGGCTCGAACCGCCAGATTCTGGCGCAGTCCATGATGCACGTCGTCGACCACGAGTACGCCTCCGGCGCCCGTGGCGTCCCCCTGCTCCAGCATTCCATCAACTCCATCCAGGACGAGATGGATATCCTCGAACTCGAGAAGTTGGCGGTCAAGGACAACGCCGACGTGACCCGCGTCATCAAGAAGACGGGCGGTTTCATCGACGGCGACATGGCCTCCGAGCTCGGGGCCGGGACGTCCTACGAGAATATCGCGGCCCGCATGGGTGGCAAGTTGCTGGCGCTCGAGCCCGGTGAGGAGTTCCAGTCCTTCACCTCGAACCGCCCGAGCCCGACCTTCACCGGCTTCCTCGCGGCGCTGGAGCGTGACATCAGCCAGGGCGTCCTGCCTTACGAGTTCGTGAACGACCCGTCCAAGATTGGCGGGGCGTCCGTCCGCCTGATCACGGCGAAGGCTGGGCGAGTGTTCGGCAAGTACCAGCAAATCCTCATCGAGCAACTTTGCCAGCCGACTTGGGGCTACATCATCGGGCAGGGCATCGCCGCTGGCGAACTCCCCGACGACCCGACCTGGGCGACCGTGTCCTGGACGACCCCGAAGAGCGTGACGGTCGACGGTGGTCGCGACGCGACGAACGACCGGGCCGACGTCGAGATGGGTCTCCTGTCCATGTCGGAACTCTACGCCCAGCGCGGCCTCGACTTCCGTACCGAGATGAAGAAGCGGGCCGCCGACATGGTTCACATCCAGAACCTCGCCGCCGAGTACGGCATCCCCTTCGAGCTTCTATTCCGTCCGACCAACACCCCGCTCGGCACCGTCTACAACGTCGAGAAGGAGGAGGACGACGAGGGCCCCGAGATGGAGGACGAACCGGCCTCCGAGGAGGAGCCCGAGGACGAAGACGAAACCAATTCCTAAACCATGCGCTTCCTCATCAACGGACTCAAGGGCCGCGAGCCCCTGCTCATCGACCCTTCCAAGGCCAGCGACCACGCTGCCCTGGCTGAGAAGTTCGGCTTTACCGATATGCTGGCGCAGTTGTTCGGCGCCGCCCCCGAGCCCTATGTCCTGGAGAACGGGACGGGCGTCATCCCCGTCGTCGGAGTGATCGGCAAAGGTCTCTCTCCTCTGGAGAAGATGATGGGCTCGTCGGACGTCGACGCGGTTTCCGAGGCTATCGACAAGATGGTCGCGAACCCGAGCGTCCAGCGTATCGCCTTCCACATCTCGAGCCCGGGCGGCACGGTCACGGGCGTCGAGGAACTCGCCAACAAGATTCGCGGCCTGAAGGTTCCGACGATGGCCTACTCCGACAGCGAGATGGCCTCCGCCGCCTACTGGATCGGTTCGGCTGCCGACCGCGTCCTCGCGGCGCCGTCCGCCACCGTCGGCTCGATTGGGGTCTACATGGCCATCCCTGACTTCTCCAAGGCCGCCGAGATGCAGGGCATCAAGATGGTGGTTCTAAAATCTGGAAAATTTAAAGGGGCTGGGATTGAGGGGACGAGCCTTTCGCAGGACCAACTCGAAAACCTTCAAGCATCCGTCGAGTCTATCCACTCAGATTTTAAGGCCGCCGTGCAAATGAAGCGGAAGATGGTCAAGGCCGAGACGATGGAAGGCCAGACCTTCAACGGGAAGCAAGCCGCCCAGGCTGGTCTTGTGACCGGGCTGGCTGACTCGTTCAACGCCGCCCTCGCGACCTTCTGATGCCCCAGACCGTCCCCGTCCCAGACTACGTCAGCGAGGCCGCCCGCCGAGGGCTGGAGTGGCATCGCGAAGGCAAGTCCGGCGAAGGGGTCAAGGAGCAGACCGTCCGCGAAGCCCGGGACATGGTCGAGGGCTCCATCAGCGAGGACAAGGTGCGCCGCATGGGGCCTTGGTTCCGCCGGCATCGGGCGGACATGGACGCCCCCGCGAACAAGCCGTCGAGCAAGGATTTCCCCGGCGCCGGTGCGGTTGCGTGGGCCTTGTGGGGCGGGCCTACATCGGGCGACATCATGCGGTCGGCTGAGTGGGCCGAGCGCACCGTCGAGCGATTGGACGCCGAGAAAAACGCCCTCGCTGGTTGCCACCTTCCGCAAATCCAAATGACCATCGAAGAACAGCTGAACGAAGCCCTGGCTGCCAGCATCGCCCTCGCCGTCGAGCGTGATGACCTCCGCGCCACCGTCGAGAAGTTGACCGTCGGCGCCGCCGATGAGCTCACCGCCGCCAAGGCTGACATCGCCGCCAAGGACGCCCGCCTGGGCGAACTGACCGTTGCGGTTGATGGTCTCTCCGCCGAGGTCGTGGCGCTCAAGGCCGCCCTCGCCGCCTTCGAGGCCGAGAAGGTCACCGCCTCCAAGGAGGCCGCCAAGATCGCCGCGAGCGTCGGCGTCTCCCCCGTCCAGATGTCCCCCGCTGACAACGCCAAGGCTGAGCCCGAGGCCGTCGACCACGTCGCCGCCTTCCTCGCCCTGCCGGTCGGCTCCAAGGAGCGCGGCGAGTATTTCGTCGCCCACAAGGCCGCCATCGTCCGCGGCATCTTCTAATTTTCCCTAATCCCTAATCATTCCTAACCATGGCTAACTCCATCACCGCCGCTCCCGCCGTCCTCGCCGAAGGCGTCATCGGCTCCCTCAAGAACAAGCTGCCCGTCCTCTCGGGCATCTCGACCGTCTTCTCGTCCCGCCCGGGCGTCAACGGCCTCTCCATCCAGGTGCCCCTGATCGGCACCTCCACCGCGACCACCTACGGCGCCTCTGGGTACTTGACCCAAGACGACGCGACTGTGACGTCCGCCACGGTCTCCTTGGTCCACTACAAGGTTTCGAGCCGCTTCAGCCCGTCGAACCTCAAGGAGTACGGCGCCCAGTTCTTCGTGAACAACTTCGTGCAGACCGCCTCCATCGCCCTCGCCCAGAAGGTCATGGACGTCATCAACGCCCAGGTCACGAACGCCAACTACGCCACCTCCTCGACCTCCGGCGCTGACCTGTCCTACGCCGAGCTCGTGGCCGTGCAGAAGACCCTCGACGACGCGAAGGCCCCGAGCCCCCGCTACGCCGTGCTCAACAGCACCTACGTCTCCGACCTCCGCAAGGACACCACGATCGTCGGCAACAACGTCCTCGGCGCGAACATCATCCGCGACGGCGACCTCGGCGTCATCGCCGGTGCCCGCATCTACCAGTTCGCCAACCTCGCGAACAACTCCGAGAACCTCGCTGGCTGGGTCGCGGGCCCCGATGCCATCGCGTTTGCCTCGGCGCTCCCGGAAACCGACATCCCGGGCTGGGAAGTTGCCAACGCCATCGACCCGGAGACGGGCCTCGGCGTCCAGGTCATCATGGGCCAGGAGCAGTCCGGCTACATGAATGTCACCGCGACCCTGCTCGCCGGTGCCGCCGTGGGCCGCGCGACCTCGCTCGTCCGCCTCAAGACCGCCTGATGATTGCGGCCTGAGCCGCTCCAATCGGGGCCCCTACGGGGGCCCTTTTTTTGTGCCCCTTTGCCAAGGCTCGCAAGGATGTGAGCCTCTACTCTGAGTTCCTGCCCGACGCCAAGGAGATCCTCGCCGACCTAGGGGTGGCGGGCTCGTGCAACAATGGGGCCATCACGTTCGTCTGTATGCTGTCCGACCCGGCGGTGACTCAGGTCTTCGAGGCTGGGGGCTTTTGTGAGCGTACCCAGCACACCGTCCGCCTTGCCGCCGCAACGGCCTCCTGGAGCCTCCCAGACGGGTCTAATGGGGCATCGGCGGCGGTCATCAGCGGCGGGGCCCCCATCGCCTCCCTCGCCATCGGCAAGAAGATTGTCGCCGGGGGGAAGACCCTCCGCATCACCGGGCAGACCTACAAGCCCGCGTCGGCTTGGATCACGCTGGTCGTCATCGACGACAACCAGTAAAACATGGGACTCGTCCCTTCCAGCGAGGCGCAGTTCAAGAAGGCGCTGGACGAATACGCCCAGGGCATGGCCCTGTCGATGGAAGACGCGGCGAGCGTGGCGGCCTCCCGCCTGAGCGTCGCGGCGCTTGAGTTGACCCCACCCTTGCTCCCGGGCGGTGGCGGTGGCCTGACCAAGGCGGCGAAGGACGCGGGGTTCGGCGCCGTCTCTCGTGACATCAAGAGCCTGTTCACGGCGAAGGATGACAGCAAGGCGAGCGCCGTCGGCCTGTCCCTCAACTCGCTGCGCTACGCTGCCATCTCAAACGACCAAGGGGCGTTTGAGCGCATCCGCAAGCGGGCGACCTTGCAGAAGGCCTCCATCGTCAACACGAAGACGATGAAGATCATCAAGGACAACAACCCTGAGCGGGCGTTCAAGAAGGCGAAGAACCTCTTCAACAAGTCCAACCCGGTCACGCCGATGGGATACCAGGACGTCACCCTCGACCTCCGCAAGGAGCACTTAGCCCGTCGGCACATCGACCGACAAGGCCGCGTCAGGGTCTGGCGGAACACGGGCTCCTTCCTCGGCAAATATGTCGCCGAGAGCAAGGCCGCCCTGGAGGCCTACATCAAGGAGACACAGGCGCACGTCGGTTTCCTGAAGGCTGGCTGGTACGAGGTACTGATGAAACTCCCGAAACTGAACAATAAGGCCCTGTTCAAATCCAGCGAAATCCCGGCATGGATTAAGCGCCACCGCGGGAACGGCTACGTCACGTCCTTCCGCAATGCGATGGGCGTCCACATGGTCATCGGCAACAGCATCGGCGACAACGACAGCCAAGCCACGAAGAACAACGTCCAGGGCGTCGCACGTTCGATTGCCATGATCCGATTGATTGGCGACCTTCAACAATACCAAGCGCGCCAAGCCGCCAAGTTCAACGGCACCTAAACTTTATGGGTACTAAATCTATTCGCCACATCGTCGAGGCCGCGGTCGCCTCGCACCTCGCAGCCGAGTCCGGCCTGACGGGGGTCAACATCTACACCGGCGACGACGGCGACATCAACGTCCTCCCGAAGGCCATCGTCTTGTGCGACTCGGCCCGGACGCCCGCCGACCTCCCCGAGGGGGCTGGCAATTACGATTGCTCCGTCCGCGTCACGATCTTCTCGAACGCCGACGACACGACCCTCGCCGACCACCGTGCCCGGTGCGCCGCGGTGGCTGGGTCGATGCAAGACCTGACGGGCCTGAAGGCGGTCTTCACGACAGGGGGCGACGCTAGCCTCTACGACGTCACCCCGAACACGGAGGACGAGGGCAAGGACGAACGCAGCTACGCGACGGCCTTCACCTTCGACCTGTTGACCGTCCTGGCGTCGTAAGGTTGCCCCAGCCCGCAAAGACAAATGGCTGCCATCGCTCAAGGAACTTCCTGCCTGTTCGGCATCGCCGGAACGGAGCTCACGACTCCCCTCTTCGTCCAATCCTACACCGTCTCGGCCTCGTTCAACAGCGAGGCGATGGTGACCGACGAGACCGGCCTGACGAAGACCATGCGCTTCGACGACCGCAAGACCGAGTTGACCCTTGAGGGCGTGGTCAAGAGCGCTGCCACCGGCAGCCCTGCCCCTATCCTCGGCGCGAACCTGACCTTCACCGTTGCCGCGAAGGGCGCCTACCCCTCGGGCACGGCGTCCAACACCTTCTTCGGCGTGATCACCAAGGTCGAGGAGAAGGGCGCGACGAAGGACTTCGTTAAGTATTCCATCACCGCGGTGGACTTCGAGGGCATCACGCCCGCCTAATTGACGGGACTCCTGCAAGGGGTTTGACTCCCCTTCGTGGACAACCGCTTTCTCCGGGCTTTTAGTGAGCCGTCTTCTCTGGTTCTCCTGGGGAAGCGGCTCTATCCTTTTTGCCTGAAGCATCGGGTGCGCCTGATGGCCTTGGGGTCGCCGATGGTCATGGAGGGCCCGAGCGTCACGCCGCGGGCTCTGATGTATGCGCTCAAGGTTTGCGCCGAAGACTCCAGGCTGGAGTTGTCCTTGGCCGAGGAGGCCCGCGTCAAGGTGCTCGAGGCCTTCCCGGATAGGTTCGCCAAGGCCGTCAAGGTCTTCGTCGATTACTGCCACGTCGACGCGTGGCCCAAATACTGGGACAGCCCGAAGAACTCAGGCTCGTCCGAAGGGGTAGGCATCCCCTGGCCTCTGATGATCGTGACCAACCTCATCGCCAACGGGGTCGACGAGTCCCGGGCGTGGGAGATGCCCGAGGCGCAAGCCATCTGGCTATCGACCTCCTTCGCGAACCGCTCTGGGGCAAAGGTCAACATCCTGACGACCGAGGAGGAGGAGATGATGGAGGCCATCCGGCGGCAGGAGTTGCCTCCCCAGCAAGGTTAAACGATGGGACGCAAACTTGAATGGGAGTTGTCGGGCAAGTCCGACGTGCCTCAGAAGGTCGCCGAGGCCAAGAACGCTATGGCTGGCATGAACGGCGCCATCAATGCATTGGGCAAGAAATGGTCGGAGGCCTTCAAGGACATCGCCCTGGGCTTCGTCGCCCCCATGATCCTCGTCCAGAAGGCAATCGGTTTCATCAGCGATAGGATTGAACAGGCGAAACAGAAGGCTAAGGATGCTCAGGACTTCGCCAAGGAGGAGGAGTCAAAGAAGTATTCCCGCGAAGGCGGTCGCGAGGCCATCCTGCAATGGATGGAACGACAGGCCGAGGAGGAGAAGCGCCGGAAAGGCGAAGACCTCCAATCGCAAGGCTATCGCAAGTTCCTCGAGTCCGACGAGCGCGGAAAAGCCATCGTCAAAGAGGAGGAAAAGAAGCGTCCCGACTTGCAGGGCGCTTATGTCTTTGGCGGTTCGGCCTCCGTCTTGTCCGCCGACGATGAAATCCGCAAGCGTATCGACGCATTGATTGCCCCTGACATCGCCGCCCGTAAGGCCGCCGAGGACGCCAAGAACGCCGAGAAGGACAAGGGCGACAAGGGGGCATCCGCCCCGAAGATGGCGGAACTTTCCAGCAACGTCGTCGGCGTCGGTCAGAGCCCGCAGCTCGCCGCGATGAAGGAGCAGACCGAGCACCTCGCCAGCATCGACATGAGCCTCCGCGCCATCGTCAACTCCGGCATGACCCAGAACAATAACCTGACCGAGAAGGGACAGGTCGGCTCGCAAGCGCCGTCGGGCTTCCTGTTCGGCTATACCAACGTCACCGGCTCCCGTCTTTCCCGCTAACATGGCCCGCATCCAAAAAGGCAACAGCCTCCGCACCAAACTCCTTCAGCCAGGTTACACGATCCATAACGATGGTTATGGTCTGCTTACCTGCACGGTGGTCTACAAGGTCGACGGCGACAAGGTTAAGGACATCCCCCGCGGGGCCGTCTTCGAGGAAGACCCTCGCCTGAAGTGTCACAAGACCGATATCAGTTACGGCCCGCTCGGGGTCGCCACGATCACGGCGCATTACTGCGGCATCGCTGAAGGAGATTGGACGCAACCGAACATCAGCGGCGCCGCCAGCCTGTCGACCGAGCCCATCACGTCGCACCCTTGGTTCTTCTCCTCGGGCTCCGGCAGCCAGCAGCGCAAGATTTGCGGCAACCCCCCTTACGCCGCGGCGACGGTCATCACGAAGCTCGCCCCCTACGCCCAAATCTTCCAAGGGGACAACGGCTCCATCTTCGAGACCTCGGACGGCGGCAAGTTCCTGGGCTTCTATTCCAAGCAAGCGGGCCAGCCGCGGAAACTCTACGGCAAGAGCAATTACCTCGCCCCGACCTCGACCTACACCGGCATCCTCTACACGACCAAGGCCGAGAACGTGGTCAAGATGCGCGAGTTCGTGGGCACCACGATGGCGGCCCGGGCTCCGTACGGCTTCCGCTTCCTGCTGCCCGCGTACCTCGGCGACAACTGGAAGGCCGCCGACGAAGACCCGCAGCTGATGATCGCGAGCGCCAACTTTGAGGACTACGGCGTACTCTATAAAATCAGTTACGAACTCCGCTACAACAAGGAGGGCTGGGCGTCTTCCATCTATCCCCAGCAACTGACCTGATGAGCATCCAGCCCGGGGTCGGTTACAACCTAGCATCCAACGGCGGCGCCTTCAGCCTGGTCATCGACCAGCCTTGGCCTATGTGGACGCCCCCTCACCCGTTCACGGTGACGACGGGCAAAAGCGGGAGCGACTGGCTGGTCTACGTCATCCCGGGCACGATCAACAACATCGAGCCCGAGATGAGCGGGCAGGCCTTGTCCGCGAGCCCGCCCCCTACCCTGAACATTGGCTCGTCGATGAGCCCGACCACGGTCTACATCTATCTGCAGATGCCCGTCGGCGCCTCGGGCACCCCGCAGCCTTTCCCCGAAGACCCGGTCATCATCCACGACACCAGCCCGCAGACGAGCGACGACAACACGGCTTACCTCCTGCTGGCCTCCGTCGACAACTCGACCGGGGCGGTCAGCCAGTACGTCGGCGGCAGCCAATGGGGCGAGCGCTGGAAGTGTGGGGCGAATGACGCGGTCTATTATTTCGGGCTGGTCTGATGAGCGTCATCCTTGGCAGGCATACGCTGGCTAGCCTCTGCCAACTAGGGGACGGGACGCTTACTGGGACGGGCTTTTACCCTGGGGTGTTTGTTAGGCCGTCCAATCTCTATTCTGTTAGCGGGAACGTGGAGGGTTACCTAGACTACCCCAGCACGACGCCCGACCAAATCTGCAAGGTCATCCGCGCTCAAGGAGCACCCCCAACCTTGGGTGGTCGCGACGGCACGGTTCTGACCGGCCCGAGTGGCTACCAACTTACCGTCAACGTCTCGGCGGGCTTTCCTGCTACCCCGATTACAGGCAGTCCCTTCACGGCTGACACGCGTATTCCTGCCCCCTTCGGCCCTTGGTCTTTCATCTATCCGCGATGGACTGGGGAAACCGCATGGGATTTGCAGACCTACCCAGCCACTGCCAACTTCACCCCGCAGGGCCTGACGTCTGTCATGAGGTTTAATTATGCTTACCCGGGCATTGGAGACTCTGCCCGTGACGGCGTATCCTTTGACACGGGCGTCCTGTCGAACGACCCGGCGGACGGAGGAACCTCCCAGTTCGAGCAGGAGGCTGAGTTCATGGTATTGGCTAACGCGGACGAGGTCTGCTGCTGGAATGAAGGCACACAAATCGAGCTCAACGTGGACGTCTGGCAGATTGACTTCAATGCCACGGCTGTGACCGGGTCGCCCGGTGTCTTCGACTACACCCTAGGCTCGTCGTCCTTCCATTCGACCCTGACCCATACGGTGACCATCGACTCGTCCTGGGAAGACCCCTATAACCGGGTGCACACCTTCACGATCCCCAAGGTCACGGGCTACTTTACCTTCGTGAACGAGTTCTACATCACGGCGGTCACCGCCCCGTAAGTTGCCCTCGGGGCAAGGTTAAAGCCGATGGCCCTTTACACGAATTACAGCCTGTTCGTCGACGTCGAGAACGGGGTTGCCTCAAAATCCTTCCAAGACGTCAGCCAGTTGGTCGGGCCGACCTTCTTCAAGGGCGACCAGTCCGTCCTGAACGTCTATTTCGTGAAGCCGAACAACTACGGTTCGGCGCCTTACGAGGAGGTCGTCATCAGCGGCCTCGCCTCTGTCAATGTGGCGATCGGGACGTCCAGCGCCGTTGCCACCTCGACCTCCGGACTGACCGCCCTTAGCGCCGCCTCGGCTAGCGTCACGACCGTCGTTGCCTATTCCGCCGGGGTTAACCAGATTAGCCGCGTCAGCATCTCCCCGACCCCAAAGGGAGGAACCTTCACCCTTATTTACGACGTCAACGTTCTAGCCCCTTTGAGCGTTTTTGCGACCGCCGAGGAAATGAAGTCCATGCTCGTCAGCGTTGGCGGCTTTTCGGCTGACAATATCACCGTCACGAAGACCGGCAACTTCTCTTGGGACATCGAGTGGGGTCAGACCTTTGCACCTCCCTATGCCCTCACCGTCAACGACGACGGCATCATCTCCTTCACGGGCTACGAGATCGTCCTGGACATGACCACCGCGGGCGTCACCTCCCTGCTCAACGGCGCCGCTTCCGCCGAGGCTACCCTCGAAATCTCGACGACCCAGACGACCGGCTCCTACGTCCAGACTGCGGCTCAAATCCCCTGCACCGTCTTCGAGGACATTCTCTGATGAGCACCACCGTCACCTTCAAGCGCGGCACGACCTACTCGGCGACCGTCACCTACACCCCGGCGGCGGGCGGCCCTGCCAACCTCCTGACGACCACGGTCACCAGCGACATCATCGATTCGGGCGGCACGGTCTACCCCTGCACGATCACCATGGCGGTCAACGGCCTGTCCTTCGTGGCCTCCCTGCCCGCGTCGACGACCGAGGGCTTCAGCCTGGGCAACGCCCGCAGCGACATCAAGTTCGTCTACGGCGGCACGACCTTCTTTTCCGACACCTTCCGCCTGTCCGTCATCGACCAAGTCACGGAATAACCGATGTCCTCCATCACCGTCTCCTCGCTGGTTCTTGGCTCGCTGACCGTGGAGGTCGACGGGTCGGACGCCTCCCTTGCGCTCTCCGTCCTCGGGACGGCCCCTGCCAGCCTGACCATCGAGCTGGGCACCCCGGGCGCCCAGGGCAACGCGGCGACCATCGCCGTAGGCACGACCACGACCCTGAACCCGGGCGAGTCCGCCACGGTTGTCAACGTGGGCACCTCGTCCGCGGCGACTTTTAACTTCGGCATCCCGAAAGGCGAGCAAGGGGTGCAGGGCATCCAAGGCAGTCCGGGAAATGCTGCGACGGTCAGCGTCGGCAGCACGACCACGGGGGCGGCTGGATCGTCGGCGAGCGTGACCAACTCGGGCACGTCCTCCGCGGCGGTGCTTCAGTTCACAATCCCCCGAGGGGATACCGGGGCCACGGGGGCCACGGGCGCGACCGGCCCTGCTGGCCCTGGCGTGGCTACTGGCGGCACGACCGGGCAGTATCTCCAGAAGGCGAGCGGCACGAACTTCGACACGACCTGGGCGACGATTGTCCCGGGCGACCGCTACCTGACGACCTCGACCACCTCGCTGACTGTCGGCAACGGCACGAAGTCCCTGACGATCGGAACGGGCTTGTCCTACTCCCCGACGCAGGACGTCACGATTGCCCTGACTTCAGACCCGACCCTGCACCATATGCACGCTCAGGTCACGAGCTACAACTCGGGCACGGGTGCGCTGACTGTTGACGTCCAAAACCACACGGGCTCGGGAACCTATTCCTCGTGGACTGTGAACGTGGGCGGCATCATTCCGCTCGAGAGCGTTGCATGGGGCGACATCACCGGCACGCTGTCCGACCAGACCGACCTGCAGACCGCGCTCGACGCGAAGCTCGCCAAGGCCTCGAACCTCTCCGACCTCGCCAACGCCGGGACGGCCCGCACGAACCTCGGGCTGGGTACGATGGCGACTGAGACGGCGACCAACTACCTCGCCAAGGCCGACAACCTTTCCGGCCTCGCGGATACCTCGACGGCCCGCACCAACCTCGGCCTCGGGACTGCGGCGGTGGAACCCGCGACGAAACTCGTGCCCGCTGGCGGGACTACGGGCCAGGTGCTTACGAAACTCTCCAACGCCGATTGGGATGACGCATGGGCGACCCCGAGCGGCGGCGGCGGCGCAAACATTCAGTCCTTTGGCACGTCCACGACCTCGGGCACCTTTACCTGGACTAAGCCCGCAAACGCCAAGCAAGTCCATGTCCACCTCTGGAGCGGCGGCGGCGGCGGCGGATCTGGCTCGTGCAATTCCACAAGCATCGGCCGTGCGGGCGGCGGCGGCGGGGCTGGTGGGACTTATATGTTTGTGATCCTTGACCCCGCCGAACTGAACGCAACCGAGTCCGTCGTCGTCGGTGCGGGCGGAACTGGCGGGGCTGGAGTTACGACTACCACCGGAAACCCCGGCACCGCGGGAGGCCAGACGACCTTCAAGAACTATCGCGCGGTCAGCGGAAACTTTGGCAGTGGTGGTTCAAGCGGCAGCG
>JACCDU010361141.1_pt1 | contig 16955 bp, 15 predicted proteins | sample 7446081 | NCBI WGS metagenome assembly JACCDU01 (sample SAMN15323447, study PRJNA562643) | freshwater metagenome | isolation source: river surface water | place: USA:Blue River Watershed | collected 2017-08-17
CACGCTGTTCAACTCCATGCTGGGTCAGATCACGCCCGACACGGGTCGCATCGAGCTCAATGGCGAGGACGTCACGCAGCTGGGCCCGCTGGCGCTCAATCGCCGTGGCGTGGGCCGCACTTTCCAGACCCTCCAGGCGTTCGGCAAGATGACGGTGCGTGACAACCTGATCGTGGCGGCGCAGGAGCACCAGGGCAGCATGTTCAGCCGCATGTTTGCGCCCGGCGACTCGGGACTCGGTGCCAAGGCCGATGCCTTGATTGACCAGTTCCATATCAAGCATGTGGCTGATAAAAAAGCCGGTGAGCTGAGCTATGGCCAGCAGAAACTGGTGGACATCGCCATGGCCTTCATGAGTGAGCCCGATCTGGTCTTGCTCGACGAGCCTTGCGCCGGTGTGAACCCTTCCCTGGTGGGCGGCATCAGCACCTTGCTCAAGGAACTGAACAAGACACGCAAAGGAAGTTTTGTCGTGATCGAACACAACATGGACTTTGTGATGGACCTGTGCCACCGCATCATGGTGATGGTCGAAGGACAGGTGATGGCCATCGGCACGCCGGAAGAAATCCGCGCCAACAAGCAGGTGCTGGACGCTTATTTGGGGAACTGACATGACGACAGCAACAACTGACACCTGCATCGAATTCGACGACGTGGTCGCGGGTTACAAGGATTTCATGATCCTGAACAACCTGTCCTTCAAAGTGCCCAAAGGCTCGATCACGCTGCTGATCGGCCCCAACGGCGCGGGCAAGTCCACCGTGCTGAAAACCCTGTTCGGTTTGCTCAAACCCCGTCAGGGCAAGGTCTTGCTCAACGGCAAGGACATCACGGGTGCGACCCAAAAAGCGCTGCTGGCCGATGGCATTGCTTTTGTGCCGCAAGGCCGCAATCTGTTCGGGCAACTCAGCGTGTATGAAAACCTGGAGCTGGGCGGCATCACGCTGGGCATGAAGACCACGCACGAGCGCATTCCGCAAGTGCTGGAGTTCTTCCCTCGCGTGAAAGAGCGCATGAACTCGCGTGCCTCGGCCTTGTCGGGCGGCGAGCAAAAGCAGCTGGAAATCGGCCGCGCTTTGTTGCTGCGTCCAAAGGTCTTGCTGATTGACGAGCCCTCCATTGGCTTGTCGCCCATGGTGGTGCAAGACGTGTTCAAACTTCTGCGCAAGCTGGCCGATCAGGGCACGACGGTGCTGATGGTGGAGCAAAACGTCAAGAGCGCGCTCAAGTACTCGGACAACGCCATCGCGCTGGAGTCGGGCCGTCTGGTACTTTACAAATCAGCGGCAGAAATCCTGGCCGACCCGCAAATGGAGCGCCTGTTCCTGGGAGGTGCGCACACGACATCGGCGGCCAAGGTTTGAAGCCTGGGTGCATCGGATGAACAGGGCCTTCGGGCCCTGTTTTTTTAAGGGGGTGCCACCATGGTGAAATGCAGCCCATGAAAGAAATTTGCACCCTGACGCCTGTTGAGCGTGTGGCGGCCATCGAGGACGCCTTGCGGCCTTTGGCCGATCCAGCCAAAGCGCTTGAAATGCGCGCCTATCTGAAAGGGCAGTTTGAATTTTTAGGCCTGGCTGCGCCCGTGCGCAGGCAGGCTGTGAAAGCCCTGTCGCTGGCCCGCATGCACCAAGGCGATGACTTGCTGGGCACTGCGCGCTTGCTGTGGGCCATGCCCGAGCGTGAATTCAAGTACACGGCGGTGGACTTGTTGCGGCAGCAGTCGAGGTGTCTGAGCCCGGCGCATTTGCCACAGATTCAGCAACTCATGCAGCAAGCCCCCTGGTGGGAGACGGTGGACAGTCTGAGCGCCGTTGTGGGGGACGTCCTCCACGCGGCCCGCGGCCAGGTGGATGACCCTCAACGCCTGATGGACGCCTGGGTGCAGGACCCGGACTTCTGGTTGCGCCGCTGCGCCATGATTCACCAGCTCGGTTGGCGTGAAGACACTGACTGGTCAAGGCTGCAGGCCTACGCCTTGCGCCTGGCACCAGAGAAAGAGTTTTTCATCCGCAAGGCCATCGGCTGGGCATTTCGCGATCACGCCCGTTGCCGCCCGGATCGCGTGCGCGAGTTCATGCATGCACACCGTGCGCAATTTTCAGGGCTGACTTTGCGCGAAGCGCTCAAGCATGTGTGAGCGGTGCGCGCAAAGCCCAAGCCGTTCACAGGCCCGGGTTTTTGCAACGCAAGCTCACATGGTGCATGGCGTTGCTGAGGAAGACCTTCGTCAATTGGCTTTGCTGCCGGGCGTCCTGAACAAAGCCTTTTTGCTGCAGGCGGGTGGCCAGCTCGTTCGATTGGTGAGCTTTTTTCAGGTGTGCGCTGACGATGCGGTAGTCTCTTTCCACGGCAGCTTGAGTCAAATGGCTTGCGGGGTTCGCGTCGCTAGGGTTCATGGTCTTCTCCTCTGAGGTGTCAAGGCTGTGCTGTCCACTGCACTGTGAGTCGGGTGCTGTCACCGGCCACCAGCAGCCATTCCTGACCGCTTTGGCGCAGCGTGCCCAGGCCTTCGGTGATGCGGATGTCCCGGGCGGTGTGGGGCGCAAAGATCCAGGTCATGTCTTGCAGGGATGAGGGGCTGCTGACCGTCATCTCTTGTTGGTGCGGGGTGTTCTGGCGCAGGATGCGCCACTGCACGCTTTGACGGCGGTTCATGAAATCGGACAGCTCGGCCATGCTGTACCAACGAAACTGCGCTTGCGCCTTGAGCGCTTGCACCTCGGTCTGGATGGTGTTGAGCGAGCTTTGAAACTGCGTGGTGCTGGCCGGGTGAAAGTAAAACAGGCGCGCAATGTGTTGCTCGCTCACGTGTCTGAGCAGCTGGCTCAAAAAGTCGGTGATCCGGGCTTCTGCCATGCCTTGTTCCTCCAGTTCGTCGAAGGTGGCGATGCGCTGAAAGTTGGAGATCGGAAAGGTCCACAGGGCCGACGCCGGGGCAGGCCGTTCATGGATGAAGGAGCGTGTCGGGCCCAGGCCGCTGTCCGAGGTGGCGTAATAGCCCTTGAAGCCCTGATCGACCAGCCAGGCCGTGGCCCAACTGGGCTGGTTGCCCATGGGCGCGGAATAGGCCTTGACGCGCGTGCCAATGGCCGCGCGCACGCTGGCGTTGTTCTTGTCCAGGTAGGGCACAAATGCTGGTGCGTTGTTCTCCTTGGCCTGGTTGCCGTACACGTTGTGGACCCAGCCGCCGTGGTTGCCGATTTCATGGCCTTTGTCGTGTTGGCGTTTCAAAAAAGCCTGCATCCAGGGGTTGCCCGGCAGGTTCAGACCCAGGCCATCACCCCCCTCAAAGGCATCAGGGCCAGCGGTCACATGGATGGAGTAGGGGCCATCGTCCAGCCAGCCGGATTTTTCCAGCGCTTGCAGCGGTGCTTGCGAGGCGTTGGAGTCCACATGCAGGTTGAGCACCACCCCGCCTTGCGCTTGCGGCGTGGCCGCCAAGCGGGGCTGACCCACCATGACTTGCGCAAAATACACCAGCAAGCGGTGCAGCAGGTAACTGTCGGTGCGGGTCTTGAGGTAGCCCAGTGGCAAATTGGCAAACAGCACCTGACCGAGGCCGTGGCGATGCGTGCTGACCACGGGCTCACCATCGCTGGCGCGCAGCAGGGTCTGCACCGGTGCCAGCGCTTCGGTCCGGTAGTGGCTGTAGACCAGGTGCGGGTAAGCGTAGGTCGTCAACTCGCCCCAGTCCTGTTCGGGGTCTTCGCCAAAGTCGAGCTTGCCTGGCTGGATGTGCAGAAGTTTTTCGGCTTCCCGGCTGGCCTGCACTGGGCTGTTGGCGATGGTCTGGTCTTGCCACTTTGCATACAGGCCGTAGCGCAGGCCCACCAGTGGCGACAGCCGCGAGGTCGTTTCGGCATAGATGTCGTGCTGTTGTTGGAACAAGGCGGCATCAAAGCTCACCATCAAGGGTCCGCCCGCGGCCACGTACTGCGACAAGGTGTTGATCAGCAGGTCGGACGCGCGTCGGTGCACCGAGTCCGGCAGCAGTACACCAGCCATTGGCGCGTGGTCGGCCTGGGCCCGGATGAAATCATCGGCCAGCATGGGTGTCACGGCCAAGCCTTCTTCTTGCGCAGCCGCCAGCCAGGCGTGAGTGATGGGCAGATCAAGTGCCCGTGCATCGGGAATCAGCAGCACGATGCCATAGCTGTCTGCGGTAGACGGGATGGGCCACGGGGAAGTTTTGACACCCCACAACAACAGACCGGCCATCAGGGACAACCCCGCAATCCGGCGCCAACCGTAGCGAGACATCAGGCGTTTCAACATGGCTCAGGCCCTCCGCATGGAACTGGCGGGGACAGGCACCGTGCTGGCCAGCCAGGCGTAAATGGCCACGAAGATCCACAGGTCCAGCAAGGTGCCCATGCACAGAAACAGCACCGGCATGAACAGGATCGACAAGTGCTCCAGCAACCAGGCGTGCAGCAGCCATTGGTGCGGCAGCATCACAGCGAAGTAGGCCAGCACCAGACAGGGCACGAGCAGCTTTTGGGAGAGCGGCACCTTCAGCAGCCCCCAGCCCAAGGTCAACATCGGTGGGATGGCCAGCATGAAGCCCAGGCCCATCTCCATCAGGGCTTGCAGGTGCTTGCTGATGCTGTACGGAAAACTCGCCGGGGCCCATAAAAAAAACAGGCAGGACGAGAGGTGGATCAGGCACAGCGCACGCAAGGTGGTTCTAAGCGGTGTCCACCGGTCACTGAACAAGCCGCTGGTCAGCCAGATCGCGGCCACGCCGAACACCTGCAGCATCAGTTGCTGGCTCGAAGGCGCAAATGCGGCATCATCCTCGGCTGACCACAGGATGCTTTGCCCATCAGGACTCAGGCGGGCGTGGAGCGACAAGGCCAATGGCTGAGACCAGAAATGGAACACGGCTTGCCAAAACCGCATCAGCCAGGGCTTGAGCCACCACAGCAGGGCCACAGGCCATGCAGACAACAGCAGCCACTGCACCGCCAGAGGCCAGAACTTGTGGCCCGGGGTGTACCCGGCATGGCGGAGCGCTGGGACTCGAACAGGAGCTGCAGCCTTCGCCTCGCGGGCCATGCGTGTGGGCGGGGGGGAGTGCGCTGCGCCGTTCATGGCCAGTCCTTGAACACCGCCAGCACAAAGCCTTCGCGTCGGTAGTAGGGGTTTTTGTAGTTGTCGGCGCTGGCCTTGATGCCCCAGTCGCTGCCGATCCAGTGCTGCACCGTCAAGGTGCTTTGGTGGCTGGAAAACCGGGTGAGTGCACCGAGGCTGCCCAGCGATTGGTAACCCTCTTCGCCCCAGCCATAACGGCCTGTCACCAGCGTTTGTTTGTGGTGGCCCCAGGTGGCCGCCACGAAGTACTGGGCCGTGCCCACGTGCCCGGGCTTGCTGTGGGTGTGCCGCATCTCCGCTTGCAAGACCCAAGGCTGTTCCAGGTAGAGCGTCCCGCCCAGGCTGATGTTCTCGTCCCGGTGCCCATCGGGTGATTTGAAATGACCCACGCCCAGGCTGGCCACCAGATTGCGTGCGGGCAATAACTTGCGGTGCACAAATGCATCGGCGCGGTAACGCGGCAGGTAGGCTGCGCCGTCCCCAGCGCCCACCGCCAGTGAGGCGTACCACAGCGGATCGAGCACCACGGTGTCCCCCACGCCGAGGTAATTGGCGTCCTGGTTGAAGCGGTTCATGGTGGCCACTTCGGCGGCGATTTGGTGTGCACCTGTTTCATAAATGCCCCGTGCGCCCACCTCGCGCCAATCGCCGTAACCGGCGCTCAGCTGGTGGCGGGCGCTGTACAGCTCGACGCCGCGCCAGCCCATCAGGGTGTTGGGCAAATCGGTGGTCTGGGTTTGTGCGCTGGCATGGGGGCTGAAACAACTGCTGATCAGCAGGCCCAGGCAAACGCCTGACAAGAGAGAGGTTTTCATGGGGACTTTCAGTGCGTGGACAAGCTGTGGGTCAACACATCGGCAATGCGTTGCGCCGAGTGACCGTCACCAAAAGGACTTTGCTGCACCTGCATGGCGCGGTAGGCCCAGGGGTCGTTGAGCAAATGGGTGGCGGCCTCCACAATGCGGTGCGGGTCGGTGCCCACCAGCAGGGCGCCCCCTGCATCGACCAGCTCTTGCCGCTCGGTGCTGTCGCGGGTGATGAGCACGGGGCACTTGAACGCCGAGGCTTCTTCCTGAATGCCGCCGGAGTCCGTCAGGCAAAAATGGCTGCGCGCCAGCAAGCCGATCAGGGCAGGGTATTGCAGCGGCTCGGTCAGGCACAGCTGCGCTCTGCACTCGTGGGGCAGGCGCTCGACCACACGCACAATGTCGGCCCGCACACTGGGGTTGGGGTGCATGGGCCAGACGGCCACCAGGTCCGGGTTCAGTTTGAGCAAGACGCCCACGGCCGCCGCGATCAGCTGGATGGGTTGACCCCAGTTTTCGCGCCGGTGCGCGGTCACCAGCATCAGGCGTGCATTGCCGTGGCCTTGCAAAAAAGCCTGCACGTCATCGGGTAGGGGGGGCGGGGCATCGCTGTGGCTGATTTGGCCATTCACCCACAGCGCCGCGTCGATCACGGTGTTGCCGACTTCAAAAATTTGTTGCGCCGCGATGCCTTCGCGCCGCAGGTTGTCAGCCGCTTGCAGCGTGGGCGGAAAGTGCCAGTGGGCCAGGCGCCCGATCATTTCGCGGTTTTTTTCTTCGGGAAACGGGTCGTGCTGACCAGTGCGCAAGCCCGCTTCGATGTGCGCCACCGGCACGTCGCGGTAGTACGCGGCCATGGCTCCAACCAAAGCGCTGGCGGTGTCGCCTTGCACCAGCACCGCATCGGGCTTGACATCGTGGATCACGCCATCAATGCCTTGCAAGAGCTCGGCGGTGAGGTTGGACAGCGTCGGCTGTTGACGCTTGAGCTGGATCTGGTAGTCCGGCTCCATCTCGAAAAATTGGTAAAGGACCTGGGCCATGTCTTCGTGCTGGCCGGTGTGCAGGACCTGCACGTTGTCGCCCCCCGCCTTGAGGGTGCGGTAAATCGGGGCCATCTTGATGATTTCTGGGCGTGTGCCCATGCAGGCGAGGTAAGTGGTCATTGGCAGTCTTTCGGGTTGGGAAGGGGAGGGGTCAGGGGCGGCAACAACAGGGCGACCACTTCGTCGGTGACGGTCCAGAAAAAGCGGTGCCGAAACGGCAAGGCCCGCTGTTGCCAACAGCGCACCGTGTCTGAGTCGCCTTGCTGCCAGGCCACGACAGCGATCAGCCCCCACGGAAATTCATGCCCGGCCTGTTGCAACCAGGTGCTGCGGTGCTGGCGCATCCAGCGCCGGTAATGTTGTTCGGCACCACCTGGCACCCAGGGGTAACCCACCAGCAAGGGGTAAATTTGCGCCGTGGCATCGGGGTAAAAACTCTGACCCGGGTGCGGGTGTTCAGCTTGCGTGCTGACACGGAACAGCCCCAATTTGGCGTCCCAGAACACCTCGCGGATGCGCTCGCTCAGGCGCTGGCTGGGCAGGGTGGACCAGACCTCCAGGTTGTCCATGAACAAGCTGTGAGGCCAATGCGGCGAGACCTTGTAAACCCCTTGCCCGGGCACTTGCAGTTGTTGCAGGTCTTGCTGTGCGCGTGCTTGCAGCGCATCGGCCGGTATTTGCTGCCTGTCCGGGGCGGGCAGGTTTCGCAGCAGGTGCAGCCACAAGGCCAGTGAGGCATCGTCCCCATCGGGTGCTTTGCACCAGTGCCAGGCCTCGCCCGTTTTGCAATAGCGCCCGAGGTGCCCGGCGGCGGTGTAGTGCTGCGCCAGCCAACGCGCCCAAGGCAGGGCATGGTCCGAAATGTCCAGCCCTCGCGTTTGCGCCAACCACAGGGCCTGCAAGGCAAAGTAGGGGTCCACCGTCTCACCCCGGTGCTGCACCGTGATGGCTCCGCTGGCATCGGTGTAGCCCGACAGGTCCAGTTTGGGGGCAGCGCTGGCCGTATTCAGCGCAGCGCTGCAAGCCAGCACGGCCAGGCCTGTGCGCAGCAGTGTCCCGTGTCGGCTTGTGCGGTCCATCACGCCACGCGTCCGCATTGGGTGGCGCAAATGCTGCCGTGCACCACGGCACCGGCCTGGGCCAGCACCTGCGCCGCGCGCACCGTGCTTGGCTGCTCCAGGCTGCCAATGACCACGCCGCCCGCCAGCGTGACTTCGGACTCCGACAGCACCGGGCCTTGCAGCCAGGCCCCTTTGTGCAGCTCGATGCGCTGCTCGCTCACCAGTGCCCCAACCACGCGGCTGCGCGCGCCCATCTGCACCGAACCATGGGCCTTGATGTCCCCATCGATCAGGCAGTCCGCGCCCACGCTCAAGCGGCCCAGCACGACGATCGGTCCTTGCAGCTGGTGGGCATCCGGGATGTGGCAGTCGCCTGTGATGCGCCAGCCATGAGCCCCCCAGCGTTCGGCATGGGGCGGCTGCTGCTGCACAGTGCGCGGCACCTGGTGGACAGCATGCGTGTGCACCGGGCTGGCCACGCCCAGCAAAATGGTGGGCGCATTCAGTTGCTGGAACTCGCACCCGGCCAAGGCCAGAATGCGCGCGCTGGCGCTGACCATGGGCGGGGTGGCCTGCCCCGGGCTCAAGCGCACCTGTGCCGTCAGTGCTTGCGCCGCCACAGCATGGGCGTCGTGCAGGGCCAGCGCCTGGGCATCGCGCGGCCTCCACCATTCCCGCCAGACCGGAAAAAACGGCAGCCCCAGCAAGGCTGTGGTGAGCAGGCCAAACAACACCGTCCACAGTCCTGCATTCATGCCGACACCTGTTTTTGATAGCGGATGGTTTTGTGCCAGACCAGCTCGCGCTGGACAAAGCGTTCGCTGACGCTGGCCCATAAAGCCGATGAAATGACGGGTGTGATGGCGATGAAGCCCAGCAGCTGCAAGGGCAGCAGCCGGATGCGCAGGCGGTGGCCATCGATCAACTGGGCAAAGGCCATTTGCAAAAACGCCGAAAAGCCGCCCACCGCGCTGTACACCACCAGCACGGCACCTGGAATGAACAAGGTCAGGACCTCTGCCGCATGCAGGTAGTACAAAGCCATGGCGATCACCCAGCCCAGCAGCAGCAGGGGCTGCATCAGAAAGATGTTGAGCAGCAGCAAGCCGTCCAGGCGTTCGCGTGCGCTGGCGCGGCGGCTCAGCAACAGTTGCCGGGCGTGGCGCAGCAGCACCTGGTCATGTCCTTTGGCCCAGCGGTGCACCTGGCGTAGCCGCACGGACCATTCTTCGGGCACTTCTTCGTAGCAGGTGGCCTCGTTGTTGTAGACCGTCTTCCAGCCACCAATGAGCAAGCGGATGGTGATGTCGGTGTCTTCGGCCAGCGCATCGTCGCGCCAGCCGCCCACCGCCTGCACGGCCGACAGGCGCACGCCGCCCACGGTGCCGCCGTATTGGGGCACGCCGCGCAGGTTCATGCGGGCTTGCTGATCGACCTGGTAGCCCGCAGCGCGTTCCATGTCGAGCATGCGGGTGAGCAAATTGCTGGACACATTGCGCGGCACCACGCGGCCCATGACGGCACCGACCTCCGGGTCCAGAAAGGGGGCGACCAACTGGCGCACCAAACCGGCAGCGGGCGTGTAGTCGGCGTCAAAGACCAGGGCGATGTCGCCTTGGGCGTAGCGCATCGCGTCCTTGAGCGCTGCTGCCTTGCCGGGCTTGCCATGGCGGCGGTGAAACGCCATCAGCCTGCCTGGGTGCGCTTTCACATGCGCATCCACAATCGACTCGGTCTGGTCGGTGGAGCGGTCATTGACCACCACAATGCGGATGCGATCGGCCGGGTAGTCTGTCTGCAACAGGGATCGCATGCAGTTGGCGATGACTTTTTCTTCGTTGTGCGCCGCGATGAACACGGTCACCTGAGGCCACTGTGCATGCACGATGCCCTTGTAGGGATAGCGTTGGGTGCCTCCCCACATGCGTTGCACCGAAAAAAGCGTCTGGCGCAGGCCATAGACCCACATCACCAAGGCGATCATGCCCAGCGCCATGGCCAGCAGCAAGGCGCTGGAGTTTTGTTGCCACTGCGCGTTCAGTGCCTGCGCCCAGGCTTGGATCGGGCTCATGAGCCGCGCACCTTGCAGGCCGGGCATGGCCCTTCAATGGGCCCAAAAATCGTCATCGCTTGCATACATCACCTGGATCTTTGTGGAGAGGCGATGGTGCGGCGTCCAGGCCTCGTGTTCAGGGTGCCAGCACACAGTGGCCTGCGCCTTGTGTTGGCCTAGCCACAAGGCACCACATGTGCGGGTTTTGCGTGGCTTGCGCAACGGTCATGCCCGCCGGTGTTTTCTAAATTGAAGGTTTGCGATGGCGTGGCTGTCGTGCTTTGAATGCCTGGGAGGACACTTTCATGTCGCTGTTTTTTCAATGCCGCACCACACCGGTGTGGTCAATCCATCCTGCCCTGTGTGCAAGTGCCGGGTCTTTTTGTCGCCTGGTGCTGGGTGCAGGTCTGCTCAGCCTGGTGCTGGTGGCGTGTGGGGGGGCTTCAGGCAGTTCGCCTCAGGCGCTCAGCGACGGGGGCAGTCCCGCCGTGCCGCCCGAGGTCACAGCGTTCAGTGCGGCAGGCACGCCCCTGGGCGAAGGTGTGGTGCTGCAGCCCGAAAACCTGTTGATGCAGGCGTCAGCACAGCCCTTGGCCTTGGGCGCCATGGCGCTGCCCGCAGTGGCAGACCCCGGGGCCTTGCTGCTCTTGCTGCCCGATGGCCAGGATGTGAACGATCCGCGCGTCGCAGCCTGGCTGGATGCGGCTTCGGAAGTCGGCGTGCGCATCCAGCCGGTCAGCGACTCGCAGTGGTTGGCGCTGGGTGTGAACGCTCAGGGCTATGCCGGGCTGATCTTGCCCGATGACTTACATGTGCAGGCCAGCGATGCGCTGGTGAGCGCCATCACCGAGTACACCCGCCAGGGCGGTCGCACCCTGCTGGTGTTTGACTTCGGGGCGCTGACCATGCTCAACGGCACACCGGTCTACCCGGTGCCCAAATCGCGCCTGAGCGAGCTGGCGGGTGTGGACTATGTGCTGTACGACGCTTTGCGTGAGCGCACCACCGGCCTGGGCCCGGTGACGGCCTTGCGCAGCACCTTGCGCAGCTTGCAGGTGCCGCCCGGAAAGTCCTTGCCATTCAACGGCTTGGCTTCTGGTGCAACGGTGCAGGCTTTGAGCTCCAGCAAGAGCACCATGACATCGGGCAGTCCCTTGCTCAGCGCTGCGCAGATCACGGACCAGTCGGCCTTGTACCTGCCAGTCAGCACAAGCGATGCCGGGGGGGCAAGGGGTTTTGACACGCAGCAGTACAGCACTTTGCGCTATGCGGGCTCTGCTGCTAGGGCCAGCAAAGGGACAGCGCCCGCGCGTGCGGTGAAGATGGATCTGGGGCGAGCCATCCAGGCCAAGCCGGTGAACCCAAGCACCACGCTCATGTCTGCCGCACTGGCGACGCAAGCGAGTGTCGACCCGGTGGACGCCTACAGCGGCTATTTGCTGGGCCCGCTGATTTACCCCAGCTATGTCACGCAGGGCGACTTTGGTGCGGCCAGCGGGCAGCAAGTGCTGGCGACTTCGCCTCAGTTCGGACTGGTGGCGGGGGTGAACACGGTGGGCGCAGGCCAGGTGTTGTTTGTCAATTTGCCGCTGACCTACCTGAAGGGGCGGACTGACGCCTTGATGATGCACGGCTTCTTGCACTACTTCACGCGTGAGCTGCTGAACATGCCGCATTTGTCATCCATGCCCAACGGGGTGGCGGGCATGACGCTGGACTGGCACCTCGATGCCATGGCCGCGCAGGCCCCCACCAACAACCTGATCAAGCTCAATGTCTTCAATGACCCGCAGGCCCTGTTCTCGATCGAGATGACCGCCGGGCCCGACGCGATCCAACCGGGCGATCGCTTGGGCTGGAATTTGTTGAACAACAAAAAAGCCCAGCAGTTCTTGCGCACCTTCCAGTCGGCGGGCCACAGTGTCGGGGCACACGGCGGCTGGATCCATGACTACTACGGTTTGAACGTCTCGGAAAGTAACCAGTTTCTCGGTACCAGCAAGGCTTGTGTGAACACGGTGCTCAAAGTGGACAACTATTTGCAGTGTCTGGTGCTCAACCGCCAAGCGGTGGATGGGGTCACGGCCAGGGCTTCGCGCAGTTATTCGGCCCCCGAGGGCAACAACCCTTTGTGGGCCATGAGCTGGCTTGAAAAGCAAGGCGTGGTGGCCACGTATTTTGGCGGGCACACCGGTTTGGGGGCGACGCGGCAGTACCGCGATGGCCAGTTGCTCAACCCGTCGATCTGGGTGTTTCCGGTCACGCCTGCGGGTTTGTACGCCACCTTTGAGGAGTTCCAGGATTATGGGGTGCCCAAGACCGAGATCACGGCTTGGTACCACGAGCTGATCCATTTCAATGTGGCGCAAAACACCAGCCGCATGGTGTATGCGCATCCCCCTGGTGCCGCTTTGTGGAGCGATGTGCTCAAGGACATGTTGGCCTACGCCAAGGCACAGGGGGCAAAGTTCGCTTGGTACACCATGCCGCGCTTGGCCGACTTCATGGCCCGCAGATCGGCCGTCAGTTGGTCGCAAAGTACCGATGCCCTGACCGGGCAAACCGTCTTCAGTGCCTCCAACGCGGCAGGTCTGCAAGAGTTGGTGTGGCGCTTGCCCAAGTCGCGCTACGCCCAGGTGCCGGTCATTGTTTCAGGCGTTGCCACGGTGGATCAGGGCGATGTCCGTTATTGGCTGGTCAAGGCGGGCGTGGGCACCTCCTTGGTGTTTCGAGCCTGAGGCATTGAAGGGCTCTGCGGCCCGTCATTCGGGCTGGCTGTCTTGCACGTCCAGCCTCTCAATGCCGGTCCTTCAATTTCTCTCGCTGGCGGGCAGAGGGTTGATGGGCACATCCATGCGCGTCGTTGCGCTGGATGTGTTGTCCAGCGTGGTGCTGTCGCCGCCGCAGGCGTGCAAGGCGATCAGAACGGTGAAGGTGCAAAGCAGTGGTTTCATCAGATGTCTCCAAAACCGTTGAGCACGCTTTGCGTGCGCAGGTAAAAGCCCAGCTCGTTGATGGTCACCAGCGCAGGCGCTGTGGCGTACTTCTGCTCGGTGGCCTGCATCTGCGTTTTGGCCCTCACGGTGTCGCCGCGTTTGGCTGCCACATAGCCCAGCATGCACCAGGGGTAAGGGTCATAGATTTCTTTGGGCCACTGCGGCGAATACCGATTGAGGAATTGGTAGGCGGGCGTGAAGTACGGTGACAGTTCGCTGATGCCAAACGCTTGTGGAAATACCTGACAGGTGGTGCCGGGGTAGAAGGTGCTGCTGTCGGCGTGGGCTTCCTGGTCGCTGACCTTGAAGCCACTGTGGCCACTGTCCCACAGGTACAGCAAGATGCTTTGCGCGATGGTGCTGGCCACGTTGTTGTAATGGTTGGCCAGTGTGGACTCGCCGCGCAGGGCCAGGATGGCCGCGAAGTCGCGCAGGCCACGGTAGTCTTCAGCGTTGTTCATCAGGTAGCCATAGTTGGCCACGGGGCTGATGCGTTGGGGCTGGAAAACTCGGCACAGCCCGTTGGTTTTTTGCAAGGCCGTGATGTTGGCATCCATGATGCTTTTGAGCTGTGCTTTGTGGGCGTCCCACCAAGCCCAGTTGCCCGATGCCTTGAGGTAGCGGGCCGTCAGCGAGGCCAGCGTTGCCGCATAAGAGTTGTCCGAGTCCGAAGGCACCAGCGTGATGTTTTGCAGGCTTGCATCGTTGAAGTTCACATCAAAAATCGTTCCATCACTCTGTACGCGGCTGAGGTAAAGGTCCAGGTACTGGCGGATATAAGTGTCCAAGTCCGAGGCGTTCAGATATTGCACCAGGGGCACCAGCCCCAGGTTGGTGAAGTACCAGTTCAGTCGCCCGTTGGGGGCAATCAGATAACCCCGACTCAAGGGGCCGGTGGTGATGCGCAGCGCCTTGATTCGGGCGATGGCATCGATGGGCGTGACCCTCACGGGTTTGCGCGCATGGGCCAGTTCGGGCAAGGCGGCAGACAAGGCCAGCATGTGAAAGTGTCGTCTTTTCATGGGGGCTCCTGTCGTGATGCATATGGCCCGATGGCACGCACATCATCGGGGAGATGAAGCCTGGCGGACAGACTTGAAAACAGGTAGCGGTGTGACGTTTGTCGCGTACATCGGGTGAGGGTGCTGTGGAGCGGTTTGTCGAAAGGCATAGCCGTGCATGTATAGGCATTCAGACCGTTCGATCAGTGTTGGACAGCGCGCTATTCCTGGAATATGGCAGTCAGTGAATGGCCTTTGTGTGCGCTGCAAAGCGGTGAAGTCTTTCGGGCCATTTGGTGTGTCAACCCTGAAGCTTTGAAAGATCGATATGTCCTATCCCCATGTTGACAGTGCACGTCAAAACCGGATTCTGGCCGGTATTCCTCTGAGCCATTACAGCCGCATGGCCGAACACCTCAAGCCGGTGGAGTGGACTTCGGGCCAGGTGGTGTGCGAGCCCGGTGACGATCTGGAGTTCGTGTATTTCCCCACCACTTGTACCAGCGCTTTGGTTTCCCACACCGAAGATGGCGACTCGTCCGAGTTGGCCATGATTGGCCGCGACGGCATGGTCGGCATGCCCCTGGTTCTGGGGGCGAGCAGCATGAGCCACCGTGTCATCGTGCAGTGCGCAGGGCAGGCGTATCGCCTGCCTGCGCATGTGTTTGTCGATGAATTGTCACGTTGTCGTGAGCTGCAACATCTGGCCTTGTGCCATGTGCAAGCCCTCATCACCCAAATGGCGCAAAGCATTGTGTGCACGGCCCATCACAGCGTTATCGAGCGTCTGTGCTATTGGCTCTTGCTCAGCGCTGACGCTTTGCCGGGCGATCAGCTCAGGGTCACGCATGAAATGATCGCCAACATGTTGGGGGTGCGCCGTGAGTCGGTCACGCAGGCATTGGGCAGACTGCAGTCGCAGGGAATGGTGGCCAGTGGTCGAGGCAGGATTGAGATTCTGGATCGGGATGGTTTGGCCACGCAGGTGTGCGAATGCTTGGCTGTGGTGTCCTCACAAACGCAACGTTTGTTTGAGCGTGCGCAGAATTTGTCGGACGGGTGCGCTTTGCAGTTTGATCCGGCAGGGGCGCAGACAGGTGCTGATGATGCCCGCCTGCAGAAGTACCAGGATGCTTATGATTTTGCGCCCGTGGGTTTTGTTAGCCTGGATGCCGAGTGCCGCGTGCAGCAAACCAATCTGGCCGGGGCGATCATGCTGGACATTCAGCGTTCGCAAGGTGGCCACGCTGATTTCCGCGACATGATTGATCTGGTTGATCGGGCAAGGTTTGGCGACTTTCACCAGGAGGTGCTGAGCGGCAAATGCAGACGTTATTGCGAGCTGACACTGATGGCCACCAACCACCGTGACGCGATGGTGGTCCGCATCGACGCCACGCTGGACGAAGAGGGGGTTGAATGCCAGCTGGTGCTGATTGACGTGACGCAGGAAAAACGCCAGGTGGCTCAGGCGCTGGCGCAAGAGCGTCAGCAGCAGGAAATGCTGGTTCGGCAACCGTACATGAAGTGGTTCAAAGACCCCGAGGGTCACCTGATCTCGGCCAATGCCAAGCTGATCGATCAGTCGACTTATCCGGGCTCGTACACGCAGCTGGAGGGGGTGGACATCGCCAACATGCCTTGGTCCTTTTCTGCACCCCAAGGCTCTTCGGCAGGGGCTGGAGCTTGAGGGGCGATCAGCCCCGGCACGAGCCCCCACGGTGCACTCAAAGCATGGGACGCAGATTTCGCGCGGCCTCCTGCATGACCGGCAACAAGCGGTGCAGCGCGTGGTCGGTCTCTTCGCGGTTGATGGGCATGGTCACGCTGATGGCCCCGTGCGCCTGGTTGTTGCGGTCGAGCAAGGGCACGGCAATTCCCCGGAAGTTCAGCTCCAGTTGCTGCTCCGACACGGCCCAGCCTTGGCGCTTGAACCGCATCAGCGCCTCGCGCAGATCGGCTTTGCTGGACAGGGTGTAGGAGGTGAACGAGCGCAGCTCGTGTGTTTGCAGCCATTGGTCCATCTCGGGCTCATCCTGGCTGGCCAACACGGCCAGACCGGCCGCTGTCACTTGCACTTGCATGCGTGAACCTGGCAAATAGCCGGTGGAGGTGTGACGGTGGCTGTCGCTGCGGGCAATGAAGACGGTGTCGTCCCCATCGACCACGCCCAGGTAGGCGATTTCTTCGGTGCCTGCGGTGATGCGTTGCAAAAAGGGCTGCACCAGCCGGGGCAGCCTGGCCGATTCCAGATAAGCATGGCCCAGGCGCAAGATGCGCGGCATGAGCCAGTAGAGCTTGCCATCGGTGCCGACATAACCCAGATGGGCCAGGGTTTTGAGGTAACGCCGTGCGGCGGTGCGTGTCATGTTGCAGCGGGCACCGGCTTCTGTGGCGGTCAGTCGTGTGTGCGCGGCATCAAAGGCTTCGATGATGGACAGGCCTTTTTCCAGCCCCGCGATCCAGTCGCGGGCGTCGAGTTCGTTGGGGTCGTTGATCGGCATGCGGGCTCCGGTGTGTCCGTGCGATTATCGTTCGCCATGGTGCGGTATCTGCGCGTGGACTGATCAAAATGGGCATGGCCCCTGGCCAATTGCCACTAACATCGCCGCATGAAACACCGCACATTAGGCCCCTTTTCTGTCAGCGCCATTGGCCTGGGCTGCATGAACCTCAGCCACGCGTATGGCCCGCCCGTCTCTGCCGAACAGGGCGAGCGCGTCTTGCTCACCGCCCTCGACCAGGGCGTGGATTTTTTTGACACCGCTGCCTTGTATGGCTTTGGCACCAACGAAACGCTGGTGGGCAAGGTGTTGAAACCGCATCGCCAAAAATTCACCCTGGCCAGCAAATGCGGCATGCAGGGCGTGGACAAGGGCGATGGCACCAAGG
>JACCDU010604434.1_pt1 | contig 16954 bp, 21 predicted proteins | sample 7446081 | NCBI WGS metagenome assembly JACCDU01 (sample SAMN15323447, study PRJNA562643) | freshwater metagenome | isolation source: river surface water | place: USA:Blue River Watershed | collected 2017-08-17
GTGGGGATTGGGGAGTTCTGGGCTGCGGGTTGAATCGGCATAACGTCGATGCTCCATTAGCTAGATCTTGTCTCATCCCTCTTGGAAAAGACTTTCTTAGGAGTGAATTACACGCTTGTAACTCGCTGATGTCAAGCCCGAGAAAAGGGATTTACGCCTGAACTATTGAGGAATGGGAAGAATTTCGCCCTTTGTGACAAAAGATGACCCTATTTTCGCCTCATTTGCGACGGTGGCACCTGCCGCCACAAAAGAGTTGGTGATCACCGAATTGCTGCCAATCACAACTCCCGCTTCAATGATCGAGCCATCGATGACCGCTCCCGCTCCCACAGAGCTGCCCCGCCCAATGCAGCTGCCACCAGTGATCATGGCGGTTGGGTCAACATGGGCCTGCGGCATCACTAAACCAGCACCACTCCGAAGAACGATATCTCTCGATGCTTTGAGCAACGCTGTTGGAGTTCCAATATCTAACCAATAGGCATTTTCTATATATCCAAAAACCTTTGCACCGCTGCTTACTAACTGCGGAAATGTTTCGCGCTCGACAGAAACAACTGTGTCTAACGGAATTGATGAAATCACTCGAGGATTAAAAACATAACAACCTGCATTGATTTGATTGGTAACTGGGTTTTCCATTTTCTCTAAAAATGCAGTGACTCTGCCATCAGAATCTGTTGGTACACAACCAAAGGCGCGAGCATCTTCTACTTGTGTTAAGTGCAATGTGACATCTGCATCATGTGCTTCATGTTGGCGGATTTGTTCCATCAAATTATGGGAACTCAGAACATCTCCGTTGAGAATCACTACCGAATCTTTGGTATTTAGCAACTGGGCTGCGTTTCGAATCGCACCTCCAGTGCCGAGCGGTTCTTTTTCAACCGCATACTTAATGCTCATCCCCCATTGCGATCCATCGCCAAAGTACGGAGTAAAGACATCTGAAAGATAGGAGGTGGCTAAAACAATCTCAGTTATGCCAGCCTCTTTTGCCATCACAAGTTGATGCTCGGTAACTGGTAATCCCGCAACGGTAAGCATTGGTTTTGGCGTATTTCGGGTTAAAGGCATCAATCGAGTACCAAAGCCGCCCACCAACAGAATTGCTACAGCCATTATTAAGCCTTCAAACGTTGTACTGCATCTGCGATCTGAGCGTCAGAGGCTGTCATCGCAATACGAATATGATTTGCGCCAAGTGAGCCATAAAAACTTCCTGGTGTTGCCAAAATTCCGCGCTCGGCAAGCCAGGCAACACTTGTCCAGGCATCCTCATTACGAGTGCACCACAAATACAAACCCGAATCACTGAACTCAACTGTGAAACCTGCTGCTGCAAGTGCTGGTCGCATCGCATCCTTACGGGCGTTATAGCGAGCGCGCTGTTGTGCAACATGAGCATCATCTGCAAGTGCTGCGGTCATGGCTTTTTGAACTGGAAGAGGAACCATCATTCCTCCATGCTTTCGAATCTCACGGATTCGAGCGATTAAAGCGGAGTCTCCCACCATAAAAGCGGCGCGATATCCAGCCATTGATGAACGCTTTGACAGTGAGTGCACCGCAAGAATATTTGTGTTGTCGCCTCCGGTTTGAGACAAAATTGAAACAGAGTGGGCTGTTTGATCAAACTCCAGATAACACTCATCGGAAATCAAAACAGATTTGTTTTTTCGTGACCAATCAATACATGCTTTGACTTCATCAACGCTATGTACTCTCCCAGTTGGATTAGATGGAGAGTTCAACCACGCTAAATCAGCTGCCGGCCATTGAGTTGCATCTATTGCTACAGGTACTGACTCTGCCCCAGCAAGTACCGCTCCTACGTGATAGGTGGGATAAGCAATTTCAGGAATCAATACCTTTGTGGACTCTAAATATGTTGGCAACCATGCCACTAACTCTTTTGAACCAATTAATGGCAGAACATCAAAATCTCCAGTTGCGCCTAAACGATCAGTTGCCCATTTTTTTATCGCTGCTCGAAGTTCTGGTGTTCCAGCGGTGACGGGATAACTGGGAGAGTTTGATGCATCGCGAAAGGCTTGTTGAATAAATTCAGGTGTGGGGTCTACTGGAGTTCCCTGCGAGAGATCGATAATCCCTAGCGGGTGGGAACGAGCCTTCTCACCATATGGCGCTAACGCATCCCAAGGAAAATCTGGGAGCTGGGCACGCAATGGTTACTCGCTCTTTGGTGGTCGCGCTGCGATTGAAGCGTGATCTGTGCCAGTTGGGCCAACCTTGCTTGCTCCACCTGGAGAACCGATTTCAATAAAGAACTCGGTATTGACCTTGCCAAACTCTTTCCAGACGCCAGGAACATCATCCTCGTAGTAGATAGCTTCTACTGGGCAGACCGGCTCACATGCACCGCAATCGACGCACTCATCTGGCTGGATGTACAGCATTCGATCGCCTTCATAAATGCAATCCACGGGACATTCTTCGATGCAGGACTTATCTTTTACATCGACGCATGGGTCTGCGATCACATAGGTCACGAGCGGCCTCCAAGGTTTGGGCAGGTTTCTAGATGGGAATTCTAATGGCAAGTATCGCCACAGCGCGATATTTACGGCTAGTCGATATTTAATGGTGGGCTTATCGTTGTCACATGCCAACAGAGCTCGAATCTCAATTCACCGAACTCATCGGCTCGCGGGTTTCAATCAGGCTGCATGAAGCCGAAGGGGGCTTCCGCGACATCTTGGGGCACCTACTTACCCCGAATTCATTACGGAACAAGCGTGGTGAGGTAATTGAATTCTCTCATAGTGAGATTTTTGTATGGAGGAAGGTGATTGAGAAGGAATGAAGTTATATGACACTCAATCACGTGGCCTGAAGCAAGTTGATGTAGAACAAAAAGAAATTCGAATGTATTGCTGTGGTCCAACGGTGTATCGAGATGCCCATGTTGGGAATCTCAGAACTTTCTTACTGTCAGATCTCATTGCACGTGTCATCAAGTTAAATGGTTCGCAGCTTCGTCTGATTCAAAACATCACTGATGTTGGACATATGTCCGAGGATTTTGTTGATGATGACAAGATGTTAAGCCAAGCAAAGTTAGAAAAAGTTGATCCATTTGAAATCGCTCGAAAGTATGAAGAAAGATTTCACACAGATTTAGCTGCGCTCAATATCCAACCCGCAACCGCTTATCCAAGAGCCAGTGAAAGTATCGACATGATGCTCAACCTCATCGGGAAATTGGTAGCTGCAGGCTTTGCTTATGTAGGCAGTGATTCATCTGTGTATTTCAGCGCTCAAAACTTTGAAAGTTACGGCGCTATCAGTGGTAATAGATTAGATTCACTCAAGCCTGGTCATCGCTACGAATACACCGAGGATGGTGCAAAGAGATTTCACGCTGATTGGGCGCTGTGGAAAGCTGCCGGTGACCGCACTGAGATGGTGTGGGAATCACCGTGGGGTAAAGGTTTTCCTGGTTGGCACATTGAATGTTCAGCGATGTCCCTGGAACTTCTTGATGGCCATGTTGATATTCATGTCGGTGGAATCGATCTTCGTTTCCCACACCATGAGAATGAACGAGCCCAATCAAACGCCTTAATCAACAAGGAAGCGGTTGATCTGTGGGTCCATGGGGAACACCTACTTTTTGAGGGTAAAAAGATGTCAAAGAGCTCCGGAAATGTTGTGCTCCTCAGCGATGTCATCAAGCGAGGAATCGATCCGCTAGCACTTCGCCTTTGCTTCCTTGAGAACAAGTATCGATCACAAATGGATCTGACTTGGAACTCAATCGAAGCAGCAAATGAAACACTCAAGCGCTGGCGAATGAAGATGGCGCAATGGTCTTTGGAGGATTCAATCTCCCCAGATGCTGAAATTGAGCAAGCTTTCAACTCTGATTTAGATACTCCGCGGGTAATTATGCGATTGCGAGAGATCGAAAAAGATAATTCCGAGAATAAGGCATCTGTGTTCCGTTACGCCGATCAGGTATTAGCTTTAGATCTAGATCGACCCGTTGAGGCGCGGGTGCTGACGCCACAAATGAAAACTCTCCTAGAACAGAGAGCTACTGCCAGAAAAAATAAGGCGTGGGCAGAAAGTGATCGTATGCGTATCGAATTAGAAAACTTAGGACTAACAATTAAAGATACTCCAGAAGGACAACTCTGGAGCTAAAGTGGTGTCACAATTGCAATCACAATTGCAATAAAGCCAAAGTTAATTAAGGACATTCCAATCGCATCACCTTGAATTAAGTACTCTTCATTGAGACCCGGAAAACCGGCACGCAGCACTACTAATGCCCACGCAATAGATGCGATGAACTTGTAGGAACGTTTACCCCACAACCGACCTGTTGCCCAGATTCCTAAAGCTGTCGCAATCAAAGTTAGAATCAAACCGATAGGTGGGTAATAACTGTGGATAAAGATTGAGCTTGCACCTAGTGCTGCACCAAACAATAGTGAGTAAAAAACCTTCATTACAGCAAGATCCCAGACGTTAGATCTGTTTCACGGCCATGAGCATCAAATGGTTCGCTCTTTGTACCCTTAACCAAGGTGTAGTACTCATCTCCCCAAATCTGTAGTCCTAAATTATTGGAGAGAGCGAAAAAAGGGCCATCAAGTGAAATTTGTGTCTCATGCGCTTTCATAGCTGCCATCTTTGCATCAACATAAGCGCCGCCATCAATCAGGGTTGTTACAAACTCATCATCTTTTGCAAAAGGTAAGTCATCCACACTTTCTGCTCCAAAGAAGTCAGATCCAATCTCCTTCATCTTGGCGATACCTTCAGCCAAAACAGATTTGGGCATGGTGTTCCAATAAATCTTTTGTATCTCCCAAGTAGATAACTCTGATGCTCTCATTGCAACACGGTGCGCCTGAATGTGATCCGGGTGTCCGTATCCACCGATTTCATCATAAGTAATAAGAATATGCGGCTTAATCTCATCAATAATCTCTGCCAAGATAGTTGAAGCGGCATCTACATCTGCCTGCCAGAAAACATCTGGACGATTATTTGGTTCTGTTCCCATCATTCCGCTATCTCGAAACTTGGTTGATGGAGCACCTAAGAATCGATAATCTGTAACTCCGAGGGCCTTCATTGCATTCGCGAGTTCTATCTCACGATGAGAGCCAAGTTGATCTTTCTGACTACTTGCTAAATGCGAAAGAGCTGGGACTAATACTTCGCCTTCTTCTCCACGAGTACAGGTCACGAGCGTGACTTGAGCCCCTAAATCTGCATACAAAGCCATGGTTGCCCCGTTATTGATGGTTTCATCATCAGGATGTGCATGCACGAGCAGGATGCGGAATCCTTCATAGGAGCGGTTCATGTTTGGTAATTCTGCCGTACGATTAGACCAATGAGTAACGTAGACACAACCAACAAGGCTCGCTTGCCTCGCGATGAGCGCCGGGCGTTGTTGCTATCTGCCGCCCTTGAAGTTTTTACCGCTGCTGGATACCACTCAGCAGCTATGGATGAGATCGCAGATCGTGCAAATGTCTCAAAGCCTGTTTTGTATCAGCACTTTCCATCAAAGTTAGAGCTGTACTTGGCTGTCTTAGATTTACATATTGATTCATTAGTTTTTGAGATTCAGAAAGCAATTGCTTCTACCCCAGACAATAAGGATCGTGTGCATGCAACAGTTGATGCATACTTCGCATTTATTGAAAGGGAAGGCGAAGCTTTCCGTTTGCTCTTCGAGAGTGATATGAGCGTTGAGCCACAGGTTCATGAGCGCTTAAACAGAATGACTTACGACTGTGCAGCTGCTGCAAGTGCGGTAATTGCAATAGATACAGGCCTATCAAAAGAGGCATCGATGCTTTTGGGTGTTGGAATGATTGGTTATGCGCAAGTAACTGCTCGTCACTGGCTCGAACGAGATAGCAAGTTGAGCCGACAGGAAGCTGTGACATTAGTTTACAACCTCATGTGGCGAGGCATTTCAGGTTTTCCACGCAATTAAAATCGTTAGGATTAGTTAATTATGTCAGCAACATTTGCAGAGTTACCCCTGCGCAGCGAAACCATTGAGGCGCTTCATGCTCATGGTTTTCTGGCACCATTTGCAATTCAGGAAATGGTTTTGCCAATTGCTCTGGCAGATGGTGATGTGATCGGGCAAGCAAAAACCGGTACTGGAAAAACACTTGCTTTTGGTATTCCAGTTATCGAACGCGTGATTGCACCAAATGATGTTGAGTGGGCAGATTTTGCCAATAAAGGTATGCCTCAGGTATTAATCGTTGTTCCTACTCGTGAGCTATGCACACAAGTAACCCGAGATATCGAAGAGCTTGCAGCAAACCGTGGAATTCGTACCCTTGCTGTTTATGGTGGTCGTGCATTTGAACCTCAAATTGAAGCCTTGCACGCAGGTGTTGAAATTGTTGTTGGAACTCCTGGTCGTTTACTGGATCTCTCACGTCAAGGCCAACTCAAGCTAAAAGAGGTATCCCGCTTAGTCCTTGATGAAGCTGATGAAATGTTGGATCTTGGGTTCTTGCCAGATGTAGAAAAGATTTTGTCCAGCACTCCTAACCGTGCTCAAACTATGTTGTTTTCAGCAACTATGCCTGGTGACATTATCGCTCTTGCCCGTCGCTTCATGAACCAACCTATTCACATCCGCACTCAAGATAGTGAAGATGAAGGCGCTGTAGTAACCCGAATCAAGCAGCATGTTTTGCGTGCTCATGCACTCGACAAAATCGAAATGTTGGCTCGTATCTTGCAGGCTGATGGTCGTGGCCCAACTATGGTTTTTTGTCGTACCAAGCGAACTGCACAAAAGACCGCTGAAGATTTAATGGAGCGTGGCTTCAAGGCAGCACCAATTCATGGTGACCTTGGGCAAAGCGCTCGTGAAAAAGCGTTGAGCGATTTCAAAGCTGGTAAATCAGATGTATTGGTGGCAACCGATGTTGCTGCTCGAGGAATTGATATTGATGGCATCACTCACGTTATTAACTATCAGTGCCCAGAGGATGAAAAGACTTACGTACACAGAATTGGTCGCACCGCTCGTGCAGGAGCACATGGAATCGCAGTCACATTTGTTGATTGGGATGAACTTGCCCGCTGGAAGATGATTGACCAAACACTTGAACTTGGGTTGGCAGAACCTGAAGAGACCTACTCATCCTCAGAACATCTCTATGAAATGCTCAATATTCCTGCCGGATCAACTGGTCGAATGGTTAAAGCAAAACCCGCTGCCAAGGTGGAGAGCAAAGATGCACGTCCTGCCCGCGCAAAGCAGGAGGCAACAAAGCCACGTACCGAGCGAACACGTACTCGCACCAAGAAGTTTAAAGAAAGCTAAGCAGCAACAAAGACACGAATCGCATCTACAAGCATTTGTACTGCGATTGCTGCAAGCAATAGACCTGCAATGCGGGCTACGAGGGTTACACCCGTCTCCTTGATTACCTTAAGAATTGTCGTCGATGCCATGAGAACTAGTGCAATGGCAATGTGAACCGCAATAACAGCGGCCACCAAGGCAAATCCCATTTCACGCGAATCAACTTGCTGCACGAAAATCATCGTCGCAACAATTGCACCTGGTCCAGCCAAAAGTGGAGTACCTAGTGGAACCAATGCCACATTGGTATTGCTGTCATCATTCATAGATTTTGCGTTACCGGTTAAGAGTTCAAGTGCTACAAGAAGAAGAAGTAATGCTCCTGCAGCCTGAAGAGCCTCAAGTGAAATATTGAGGTATTCAAGAATTACTCGACCAAAGAGAGCAAAAAGGGAAATTACAAGGAATGAGACCGCTGCCGCTTGCATGGCTAAGATTCTGCGAACTCGTTGAGTCTTATCTGCAACTAAACCTAAGAAAATTGGGGCCGCTCCTGGCGGATCCATAATTACAAACAAGGTCACAAATGACTGAATTGCAAAGGTAACTGCACCTACATCCTTCACGCTGAAACCACCCTTCGAGCATTGGCTTGTGACTCTAACTTCTCCCATTGTTCCCTATGGGTATGGTTTTCTGCTAATGAATTAAGTTTTCCGGTGCCGTGATAATCACTACTTCCCGTGATTACAAGATCTAAATCCCGTGCAATTGTTCTCAACATCCCTCTTTCATCAGGGTTTTGGTCACGATGATCAACTTCTATCCCATTTAAACCTGCTGCAACTAACTCGGAGAAATCATCTGCTTTCAGGATTTGCCCACGATGGGAGGCAAATGGATGGGCGATTACAGCAACTCCCCCAGCTCTGCGAATCAAAGCGATGGCATCAACTGGCGTTGGTGCAGCATGTGAAACATAAAATCGTGATTCGTTGTGTAGTAAATCTACAAACGCCTCATCACGTGATTTCACAATCTTCTTGGCAACAAGTGCATCTGCTAAATGTGGTCGACCCATAGTGGCACCAACGGGCATAGCTTGCTCTACATCCTCCATCGAGATGTCCATGCCTTCAGCCCTCATCTTCTCAATCATCTTGCGCATACGAGGAAGTCGACCATCGCGGGTTTCTTCCAATACCCGTTGCATCTCCTGATGTTCGGAATCAAATAACAACCCCAACATGTGCACACTCACTCCATCTGATGTCAGACATGAAATTTCAGCACCTAGCGCCAATTTCAAAGTTCCGCGTAAAGATTCAATCGCTTCTTTCCAACCAGATGTCGTATCGTGATCTGAAATTCCTAGAACTTCTAACCCTTGAACAATCGCCTTGTTAACTAATTCGCGGGGAGAATCTGTTCCATCGCTGCAATTAGTGTGGGTATGCAGATCAATCATTGCTTGCTCCACGAGTTCTGGTAACCACTAAGACACAGCCAACGAGAATTAAAACTATGCCAGGAATGATTCCAAGTGGTGGAGTTTGATTAATCCACCATGCTGCCAGCACCGCACTTACTGGTACTTCGAAAAACACAATCAAGGAAACGATCGCGGGTGAAACACGCTTGAGCGCTGAGTTAAACATGGTGTGGCCCAAAAGTTGAGCACCGAGGATGAGCCCCAAAAGTATGAGCCACTCTTTTTGCTCAAAGGCAAAGATTTCATTTCCTGCAATTAATGCCATAGGTAATGCGGTGATTGAGCAAACAAAGTAACAGACGGTCGTGTAGGTACTCGTTTCTAAGGTGCGCTGCGCCTTTGAACCAGCCATCATGTAAGCGGCAGCTAATGCAGCGGAAATTAGTGCGGCAATATCTCCCATGAAGGCGCGGAAGGAGATACTTAAATCCACACCAGAAACTAAAACAACCCCTGAAAAACTAACAATCATTCCTAGCCAAGCTTTTGATGGAATGTGTCCGCCACTAAACTTTACAAATAGAGCTGCAAAAATTGGCTGTAGCGCAACAAGGGCTGTTCCAGCTGCAACAGTTGTCATTCTCATCGCCAAGAAGAAACCAATAAAGTGAAGTGCAAGCAATACGCCCGCAATCATCGCCCACTTCATTCCTTCGCGATCACGTGAATGGCGCAGCGCAAATGGCAATGTAATAAGTGATCCACCTAAGTTGCGCCAAAAAATCAAAGTCAACACAGGCATCGCACTCATTGCAATTAATGGGCCTGAGGTACCAATTCCAATAATTCCAAGACCTAGGCGAATGAGATCTGGTTTTGCAGGGATCGCCGTGTGGTCATTAATGCGTTCGCCTGAGGTCATGAGAGAAAGGTACCCTTATCCCATGAGCGGCAATCTCCTAAACCGAGTATTTCTCGCCCGTCTTGCAGGTACCGCGGTCTTTGACCCAAATGGTGATCCTGTCGGAAAGGTACGAGATGCTGTCGCGACCCTGCGTTCAAACAATCAACAACCGCGAATCCTTGGATTGGTTGTCGAAGTACCTTTGCGCCGCCGAGTCTTTGTTCCTATTACCCGTGTTACATCAATTGAAAGCGGAGCGGTTGTCATTACTGGCCTGCTTAATATGCGCCGTTTTGATACCCGCCCTGGTGAGGTCTTAGTTTTAGGAGAAATGCTGGATCGATCCATCACATTGCTAGAAACCTCAGAAGAGGTTGTTGTTGAAGATATGGGCATGGAACAAAATCGAAATGGCGATTGGTTGATTGCAAAAGTTCACATAATGCGAAAAGGTCGAGGCTTACGTCGCAAGGGTGCAACATCAACCGTTACCTGGGAAGAAGTTGTTGGCTTTGCAAACACAGAACAAAATCAGGGTGTTGCTAACCTCCTTTCAACCCTTGCTAATTTACGTGCGGCAGACCTTGCCGCCGTGCTTCAGGATCTTGCACCAAAGCGTCGTATTGAAGTTGCTAGCGCACTCGAAGATGAGCGCCTTGCAGATGTGCTTGAAGAGATGGATGAGGAAAACCGTGTTGCCCTACTTGCAGAGCTTGAGGGTGAACGTGCTGCAGATGTTCTTGGCGAGATGGATCCCGATGATGCCGCTGACCTACTTCGCGAAGTTGGCGAAGAGCGTGCAACCGCTCTCCTTGAGCTCATGGAGCCAGAGGATGCAGAAGATGTTTTACGGTTAATGACATATGAAGATTACTCAGCTGGTGGAATGATGACGACTGAGCCAATTGTGTTGACCGCTGATTCAACTGTTGCTGATGCCCTTGCCGCTGTTCGACAAAAAGAGATTTCTCCTGCACTTGCTTCACAGATTTACATCTGTCGCCAACCAGTAGAGACTCCAACCGGTCGCTTTATTGGTGTGGTTCACTACCAACGTTTGCTTCGCGAACCCCCATCAACACTGCTGGGATCAATCGTTGACACAGATTCAAAGGCTACAAATCCCGATGCAACCTTGCATGAGGTCTCCTCACATTTAGCCAGCTACAACATGCTTTCTCTGCCTGTTGTGGATGCCAATGAGCGCTTGTTAGGCGCGGTAACGGTTGATGATGTGCTCGACCACTTGCTGCCAGAAAACTGGCGCCACGATCATCGTGAAAATTCACCTGTTTCATTTAAGTCGGAAAGTATTTAAGGGGGTTAAAGATGGCACGTAACTATGGCTTAGACACTCCTCGCGAGACCCGCCGCTCTCTTCGACCAAATTACGACCCAGAAGCTTTTGGTCGTATGTCTGAACGTTTTGCACGTTTCTTAGGAACGGCTCGTTTCCTTGTGTACATGACAATCTTTATTGCCTTTTGGGTTATCTGGAACTTTGTCGCTCCTGCGAATTTACGTTTTGATGATTATCCATTTATCTTTTTAACTTTGATTCTTTCTATGCAGGCATCATATGCAGCCCCGTTGATTCTTCTTGCACAAAATCGTCAAGCAGACCGCGACCGTATTCAACTCAATGAAGATCGCGCACAAAATGAGCGATCAATTGCAGATACTGAATACCTCACACGCGAACTAGCAGCGCTTCGCAACTCACTTGGTGAAGTTGCTACTCGTGACTTTGTACGCAGTGAACTTGCTGATTTAGTTGATGAACTTGCAAAAGAGTTACGTCGAGACACCCAATCGGACCCCGAGTAAAGACTTACTTCGCTTCATCAGCTTTTCTGCAATCTCAACAATCGCTGCCGCAGCGGGAGCATTGGGATCTGCATCTACAATTGGTGAACCATCATCGCCGCCAGTTCGCAGCGCTGGGCTAAATGGAATCTTTCCAAGTAATGGAACATCACTTCCCACAAGTTGTGAAAGACGGCGAGATGTCTCTTCTCCTCCGCCCTCACCAAAGAGCGAAATGGTTTCGCTGCATGTTGGGCATGGAAATGCTGACATATTTTCTATAACCCCAATGACATGTTGGTGAATTTGATGTGCGATACGGCCAGCACGTTCGGCAACCTCAGCTGCAGCAACTTGTGGAGTTGTGACAACGACTATCTCTGAAGTTGGAATCAATTGACCCAATGAAATTGCTAAATCTCCGGTTCCAGGAGGTAAATCGATCAGTAAAACATCGAGATCCCCCCAGTAAGCATCAGATAAGAGTTGTTCTAATACTCTGTGAAGAAGTGGTCCTCTGTAGGCAACGGGATCAGAGCGCTCAGGCTTGAACATCTCCATCGACACCGTCTTAACCCCATATGACTCGAGTGGGATAAACATCTGATCAATCGCTGTAGGTCGTTGCCCCATTAAACCCATTAGTCGTGGAATCGAATGGCCATATACATCCGCATCCAGGATTCCTACGCTCAAACCATTCTTTGCAATAGCAACCGCAAGGTTGGCAGTTACTGAGGACTTTCCGACTCCACCTTTTCCAGATGCGATACCAATAACACGTGTAAGTGAATCAGGCTGGGCAAAGGGAATGAACTTTTCCCGTCCACCTCGAACAACCTTCTTTACAAAGTTACGTTGTTCTTCATTCATCACACCGAATACAAGATCAACACTCTTTACACCCTCTACACCTGTGACAGCGTTAGAGATATCGGTTCTTAATCGATCCTGCATAGGACATGCTGCAATGGTCAGAAGTACTTTGAGAGAAACTGCGCCATTATTTTCGCTTAAGTCTTCAATCATCCCAAGTTCGGTAATGGGATGACGCAACTCAGGATCATTTACCTTTGAAAGCGCATCTTTAACTAATTCAAGAAGTGTCATAACAAATCTGGATCAATCATGGCAGCTGGCTTCTTAACCTTGGGCTTTGGAGTTTCCTCTTCCAAAAGATCTGCTAGCTGCTTCTTTACAAAAGTTTTCGGGTTGAGATCTTTAGGTTGAAGATCTTCAAAACCAGGTCCTAGATTTTCACGAAGTTCAGAGGTTGCCTTTGTTGCTAAACCCCGCGCCTTCTTTACCCATTGGGCTGCATCAACTGCAATCTTTGGCAAACGTTCTGGACCAACTAGAAGCATCGCAAGAATTGCCAGGCCCAAAAGCTCGCCCGCACCTAGATCAAAGAACATTGCTTTAGCCTACGCCAATTACTTCTTGGCCGCGATAAGAGTTAGCGAGACTGTATTTTCCTTACCATCTCGCTTGTATGTGAGTCTGACTACATCTCCCACATTCATTGATCGAACCGCCACGATTAACTCTTCGGGGCTATTAATAGCGCGACCATTGAGCGCAGTAACAATGTCGCCGCCCTTTAATCCCGCTTTTTCAGCAGGACTTCCAGGCAATATTCCTCGTCCGGATGTAGCAACCTGAGCTCCGTCGCCCGGATAATTCATATCCAAAGAGATTCCTATTACTGGATATGTTGCAACCCCATTTTTAATAAGTTGATCTGCGGTCTTACGTGCCTGATTGATTGGAATCGCAAAACCCAATCCGATAGATCCAGTTTGTAAATCTGAACCTAATGATGCAATTGCTGAATTAACTCCGATTACAGCTCCAGTTGAGTCAACTAACGGGCCTCCAGAGTTACCTGGATTAATCGCTGCATCGGTTTGCAGCGCGTTAATAAATGAACTCTCATTTGAAGAATCTCCCGCCGTTACTGGACGATTCTTAGCACTGATAATTCCGGTTGTAACTGTTCCTGATAAACCTAGCGGAGAGCCGATTGCAATTACGGAGTCTCCAACTGCAACTTGATCACTATCTCCAAATTGCAGCGCCTTTAAACCAGATGCAGCAATCTTTAAAACAGCTAAATCGTATGATGCATCTCTACCCACAACCTCTGCATTGAAGATACGCCCATCATTGAGCTTTACTTGTATCCGGCCGCCAGATTGTGCTGCTGAACTAATCACATGGTTATTGGTCAGGATAAAACCATCACTGTCAATAAAGAATCCAGAACCTGTTCCGCCACCCGTAAAAGATCGAGTTTGAATTGAAACCACAGAAGGCAAAACCCTTTGTGCTGTGCCTGCGATTGAATCTGGTGCTCTTTCAATTGTGCTAGTTGATGAGACTAGATTTACACGATTAAAGATAGAGGCACCTGAAGCATTAACTCCCAGAATTCCACCAACAGCTCCAGCGAGAACTGCAATTAACGCCAAGCTCCCCTTGGAGCTTTTGGAGGCTCTATTGGCCTCCCACCAAGGGGCAGCAACTGGAGCAATCTTTTTGCGAGGAAAAATCATGTTCGTATCTTCCTATATCTTCGTTGCGATCAATAATCCATCGCCGACTGGTAGTAATGAACTCACCCAATGATCTGTGTCGTTCTTAATGATTTTCCCAGCATCCCGTAGGGCGACAGTTCGTGGATCACGTTGGGCTGCGTCGCAGACCTTGCCTCCACCGTAATAATTATCAATGACAAGTGCCCCACCGCTTCGAAGTATTCGGTGGGATTCATTGATCACAAAGCTGAGATCTTCCGGGTTATGGCGAAGGACTACTAGGTCATATGCCCGATCAGTGAGCTTTGAAATTACATCTAAAACTGAGTTTGTGATCAATCGGTAGCGATTCTGCGCAATATCCGCATCTGAAAATGCTTGCCTTGCAATTTGCGAATGCTCCATTTCATCATCAATTGATGTCAGAGTTCCACTGGGAAGCATTCCATCGAACAACCACAAACTACCTACACCTGAGCCAGTACCAACTTCGACAACCGATTGTGCCTTCAAGGTTGAGGCAAGAAACTTAAGAAAGGCACCAGCTCCAGGGGTTGTATCAACAGTTCCTAATTCAACGCCACGGGCACGTGCCATCGACTTGAAATGATCTTCTGGAATGAAATCTTCAGCAAAGGTATGCGGATCTACTCTCATGATAAAGAGGTAATCCATTCTGTTAGAAGACGTACTCCGAATCCTGTTCCACCCTTTGAATTTTCGCCTGCATCAACTTCGCTACGCGCAGTTCCGGCTATATCTAAATGAACCCAGCGACGAGTTGACGTAAAGTTTTCCAAGAATAAAGCGGCGGTGACTGAACCTGCTGAGAACTTTCCTTTGTCAGCAGTATGGTTCAAATCAGCAATGTCGCTGCGCAGAGCTTCTTTGTAATCATCTACTAATGGCATGTGCCACACGCGATCTCCTGTTAAATCTCCAGCCTTTGATAGTTGTGCAGCTAGAGCGTTATCACGTGTGTACATAGCCGCGTACTGACGGCCTAATCCAAGGGTTGCCGCTCCTGTAAGTGTTGCAATATCAATTAAATAATCTGGATCTAAATGTGCATCGGCATAGGCCAAGCCATCGGCAAGAACTAAGCGTCCTTCAGCATCTGTGTTGATTACTTCAACCGTTGTGCCGCCGTAATGCTTAATGACATCGCTTGGACGCTGTGCTGTAGCAGAGATGGCGTTTTCTGCCATCATCATGAGCGCCGTTACACGAACATTTGGTTGCAGCTCTTCAAGGGCGGTTAAAGTTCCAAGAATCGCCGCCGAGCCTGCCATGTCGCTTTTCATCGCCATCATGGTGTCATATGGGCGCTTTAGGGAAACTCCGCCTGTATCAAATGTGATTCCCTTGCCAACTAAAACCACATGTGGCAATGCCTTGGCTGACTTCTTCTTTGATTTTGGTTGGTATGAAACTTGAATCATGCGAGGGCCCGGTTTTGGCGAAGAACCACCAACTGCACGTAATCCCCCAAAATCCTTGAGCGCTGCTCCTGCAAAGATTTCCACCTTAAGTCCAGTGCCCTTTGCAAACTCTTCTGCTTGCTTTCCCATCCAGGCTGGAGTCTTGATGTTTGCGGGGGTATGAATTAAATCGCGAGTTCTGCAGATCGCTTTTGCAATTGCTGCAGCATCTTTGATTACTTGCGCATCCTTGCTACCAACCAAAAGTGTTGGCTCCTCTTTCTTCTTATCTGTCTTTAAATTCCAAACCCAAGCACCCAATGCCATTGATATTGCGTGTGCTTTAATTTCACTGAGCACACAGGCAGAGTAGACAGTTGAACCCTTACCGCGAACCTTGCGACCAACTGCAGCTCCTGCTGCACGTGCAGCTGATCCACTTTGATCACCAACGCCAACTAAAAAGATTCGATCAGTTTGAGAATCTGGGGCGCTCACAGGAATTTCAAATAACTCGCCAGCTTTTCCAGTTGGTGTAAAAAAAGTTAATTCATCTACGAGATCGAGACCAAAAAACTTCTCGATCTGGGAGGCGAGTGGAGCTACAAATTCAAAGCCACCGTCGGAGTTCTTCCAGAAACCCAAGGCTATGGAGTCGGCACTAACCGCCTTTGATACCTCTAGGGGTGCATACAGTGGCAGTGCTGACATGATTGGTAAGGCTACTGCCTGTATAGAAAAATTACTTCTTGACGAGGGCGACAGCGGCGTGAAGAGCTGCGCTCAAGTTGTTTGCTTCTTCCGCGTTCATTTCGACGACCAAACGTCCGCCACCTTCAAGTGGAATACGCATTACCAAGGAGCGGGCTTCCTTTGTAACCTCCATTGGACCATCACCAGTGCGGGGTTTCATGGCTGCCATGTGGAGTCTCCTCTAAATCGTTGGTACTGCAGTTGCGAAGCAAGGGGGTAAGTATCTCGCACAAAGAGCGTTAGTGTGAAATCGAGATTGGCCTTAAATCCCCAGAATCGCGCTCAATCGGGACCTGCCCTGGCTAATAATCGTGGCTACAGAGCGCTCTGGAACCCCAAGAAGTGAAGCTATCTCAGCAGCGCTCATCGACTTTAGGTAGTGCATAGTCAAGATAATGCGCTCTTCTTCAGGCAAAGTGGCAAGGGCTTGTGCCAGTGTTTGTGGTTGCTTGCCCATGGCACAACTTTACTTCCTTTGTTGCAGATGACGCCGTAAGGTCCAAAGCGAGATACGCACACCCGCGTACAAACCAGGTGCTATGAGAAGGAATACAGCACGCGGCGCGAGAATTTCTTCAGACCAATCAAATCGAGTCGATTGTGCCGATAGCGCCGTTAATTCAAATCGTCCAGTTCCTTTAATTATCTTTCCGGTATGAACCACGTCGCACACATGTGGTGGATTCCATGAAGTCACGGTCATGTGATCCATGATTCCCAACTTTCCAACACCTGTGAAAGCCGCGATTGATGTTCCAACTCCTTCTCGAA
>JACCDU010042173.1_pt1 | contig 16952 bp, 16 predicted proteins | sample 7446081 | NCBI WGS metagenome assembly JACCDU01 (sample SAMN15323447, study PRJNA562643) | freshwater metagenome | isolation source: river surface water | place: USA:Blue River Watershed | collected 2017-08-17
CGATGGGTGAGCAGCAGCCAGCAAGGCCGCACGCGGAATGGCCAGCGCGTTTTCCACCGCATGGCGCACAGCTTGGTGCACTTCACGCCCGTCCCGAAAACGCACCTCGATCTTGGTGGGGTGCACATTCACATCCACGCGTGTGGGATCAATGTCCACATACAGCGCGTACACCGGTTGGCGGTGGCCGTGCAATACGTCTTCGTAGGCGCTGCGCGCCGCATGGGTCACCACTTTGTCGCGCACAAAACGACCGTTCACATAAGAGAACTGCTGGTCTGCGCGTGAGCGTGCGGCGTCTGGAATGCCCGCACGTCCCACCACGGTCACATGGCCGGATTGGTAATGCACCGCCACCGAGTCACGCAAAAAATCATCCCCCAACACATCGGCCAAGCGGCGGTCCAGGGCGGCTTGCGCTTGCGCAGCGTCGCTGGCGTCGCTAGGTTGTGCGCGCCATTGCTCAACCAATTTGCCTTCATGCCAAATGGCAAAGCCCACTTCGGGGCGGGTCAGGGCATGGCGCCGCACGGCTTCGACACAATGCGCGAGTTCGGTGTTGTCGGTTTTTAAAAACTTGCGGCGGGCCGGGGTGCTGTAAAACAGCTCCTTGACCTCGACCGTGGTGCCCTGGGCCCGCGCTGCAGGTTGCAGTTCACCGCTGCGGCCATCAAGCAACATGGCGCTGTCTTGGGTGGCGGTGCGCGAGAGCACCGAGAGTTCAGAGACTGATTGAATCGCTGCCAGCGCTTCACCGCGAAAACCCATGGTGCCCACCGATTCCACCTCGCTCAGGCTGGTGATCTTGCTGGTGGCATGGCGCTTCAAGGCCACGGGTAGTTCAGAGGCGGGAATGCCGACACCGTTGTCTTCCACGCTGATGAGTCGCACGCCACCGGCGAGCAAGCGCACGGTGATTTGCGTGGCGCCAGCGTCGAGCGCGTTGTCGACCAACTCACGCACGACGGAGGCGGGGCGTTCGACCACCTCGCCGGCCGCAATTTGGCTGATCAGTTCGTCGGGGAGTTCGCGGATGGCGCGTGGGGGTTGGGTCGCAGGGTGCACAGCCAGATTTTACGGGCAGGGATAATGCAGCGCATGGAACTTGTTACCTTCTTGATCGACTTCATCTTGCACATCGACCGCTACCTGGAGAGCTTTGTGCAAGCCTATGGCGTGTGGGTGTATGCCTTGCTGTTTCTCATCATCTTTGTGGAGACGGGCTTGGTGGTCATGCCGTTCTTGCCAGGGGACTCGCTGCTGTTTGTGGTGGGCGCCATGTGTGGTGCGGGTTTGATGGATTACACGCTGTCTTTGGCGCTGTTGTTCACGGCAGCGGTGGCAGGCAACCAAACCAATTACACGATTGGGCGTTACTTTGGCCACAAGGTGTTTGCATGGGAAGACTCACGGTTTTTCAACCGCCGCGCCTTTGACCAGGCCCATGCGTTTTACGAGCGCTATGGCGGCGTGACCCTGGTGGCCGCACGCTTCATGCCCTTTGTGCGTACCTTTGCGCCCTTTGTGGCTGGCGTGGCGCAAATGACGCGACGCAAGTTCACGTTTTATGACGTGACAGGCGGCGCCTTGTGGGTGGGCGGCATCGTCAGCGCAGGCTACTTCTTTGGCAATATCGCTTGGGTTAAAACCAATTTGGACAAAATCATTTGGGCCATGATTTTGGTGCCCGGCATGTTGGCTATCTATGGTTCGTGGAAAGCCTCGCGCCAAGCACAACCTTGAGGCGCTGCGCTTTAAGCGCTGTGTGAATCTGCTGGGTCTGCGCGGCGCATGTCGCGCAGCATGAACAAATACAGGCTCTCCACCTTTTCGCGCGCCCAGGGCGTTTTGCGTAAGAACTTCAAGCTTGAGTTCACACTCGGATCATGGGTGAAGCAGCGGATGTTGATGCGTTCGCCCAAGCCTTCCCAACCGTAATAGTCAGCCAGCTGGGTGATGATTTTTTCAAGCGTCATGCCGTGCAAGGGGTTGCGCGGCTGGCTGGGGGGCTGTGTCATGGCGATCAGGTGTTGGCGCGCGTGCGCGCCAAAGGTGGGTTGCGCGAGAAGTAGCGTTCAATGCTTTTCATCAGCGCATTGGCCAGTTCGTTTTGATAGGCGTCGGTGATCAAACGTGCTTCTTCTTCCGGGTTGCTGATGAAGGCAGTTTCCACCAACACGCTCGGGATATCGGGTGCTTTGAGCACCGCAAAACCCGCTTGCTCCACATGCGGCTTGTGCAGTTTGCCGATGCGGCGAATTTGCCCCAGCATCTCGCTGCCCAGCTTCAGGCTGTCGTTGATTTGCGCGGTGGTGCTCATGTCCAGCAGGGCGCGCTGCACGGTGGCGTCTTGGGTCTTGATGTTCAGGCCGCCGACCAAATCGGCGCGGTTTTCTTGTTTGGCCATCCAGCGGGCTTGTGCGCTTGATGCCGCACCTTGGCTCAAGGCAAACACGCTGGCCCCGCGTGCATCGGGCGTGAGAAACGCGTCGGCATGGATGCTGACAAATAAATCGGCTTGCACGCGTCGTGCTTTTTCTACCCGCATCTGCAAGGGCACAAAGAAGTCGGCATCGCGCGTCAAGAACGCACGCATGGGCAGGTTGCCGTGGCGGGTTGCAATGACGGTGTTGTTGATGCGCTCGCGCATGCGGTGGGCAATTTGCAGCACCACATCTTTTTCTTTGGTGCCACGTGGGCCAATGGCACCCGGGTCTTCGCCGCCGTGGCCCGGGTCGAGCGCCACGATGATGAAACGTTCGGAGTCAGGCGAGCTATGGGTTGCCACCGATGCGGCCGTGGTGATGGGGGCCGAGGCTGACGACGCCATGGATGCTGCAGAGGCTGCGGGCGCAGCTGGCAAGGCCTGAGGCTTGCGGTCTTGGCTGGCCATCAAATCGGCCAAGGGGTCGGGGCGTGTGGTGAGTTTGGATGCGGAGGGCGGTGTCGGTGTTGCCGTCATCGAAGGCGCGTTGCTGGAAGAGGAAGCGCCATTGAGCCGATCGGCAATCAGGGCTTCCAGCGGGTCGGCCACCTGGGTGGGGTAGAGGTCCAGCACCAAGCGGTGTTGGTAGCGTGCATTGCCCGCTTGCACGGGCGCGAGGTTGAACACCTGTGGCTTGACCATGCGGCGCAAATCGAGCACCAAGCGTACGGTGTTGCTGGTGTATTGGCCCACCCGCACGCCGGTGATGTAGGGGTCGTCCGAGCGCACTTTGCCCACCAGTTCGCGCAGGGCGGGGTTGAGCTCAATGCCTTCGATGTCCACCGCTAAGCGTGGCGGGTTGGCCACAAACAAGGGCACGGTTTTGAGGGCCGTGTCGCTCTCAATCGTGACCCGGGTGTAGTCGGCGGCCGGCCACACGCGCACCGCCACAATCGTGGCGCCCCAGGCAATGTCTGCCTGGCCTAGCAGCAAGGCCAAGCTGCCGCTTTGGAGCAAGGTGCGTCGGTTCAGTGGCGTCATGCGAGCAAAGCCTCTGCGGCAGGGGTGAGGGCGCGCAAGGTGACGCGGCGTTGTTCGTCGTCTGTCACCTCGATGTGAAGGCTCAAGTCCGGCGAGGGCATCACGCCTTGGGCCTGCTGGGGCCATTCACACAGCTTGAGTCCGGGGCTGGCAAAAATGTCACGAAAGCCTGCGTCTTCCCATTCGCGCGGATCGCTGAAGCGGTAAAAATCAAAGTGCCACACCGCACCTGCCGCCACCTGATAGGGTTCAACCACCGCATAGGTGGGGCTCTTGATGCGGCCTTTCACACCCAGTGCGCGCAGCAGGTGGCGCACCAAGGTGGTCTTGCCTGCGCCCAAGTCGCCTTCGAGCGTGATGCACGCGTTCAAGCCGTTGTGCGCGCGCGTCAAGGCCGCCGCCAGCTGTTGCGCGAAGGCGGTGGTGGCGGCCTCATCAGGCCAAACAAGAGTTTTTACAATGGCTGAATTGTTCAAGGATGTCGGGTGTCGTTCGATCACACATTGTTGCTGTCGCAAATTCAAATTTGGGGTCAAGCCCTGGGATTTTCCCAAATTGCAGTGGCCCCTGTGGATTTGTCGTCGGCCGAACCCGCCTTGCAGGCCTGGCTGTCGCAAAACTTCCACGGCAGTATGGACTATATGGCCCGCCACGGCATGAAACGCGCCCGTCCGCAAGAGCTGGTGCCCGGCACCTTGAGCGTGCTCACCGCCCGCATGAACTACCTGCCGCGCAACACCGCGCCCGACTGGCAAGACACCGAATGGCACCGCTTGCGCCAAGCCGACGAGGCCGTGGTGTCCGTCTATGCCCGGGGACGCGACTACCACAAGGTCTTGCGGCAACGCCTGGACAGCTTGGCCCAGCAGATCGACCAGTACTTGGCATCCGAGCAAGGCGAGGGCGGTTTGCAGTACCGCGCCTTCACCGATTCGGCCCCGGTGCTCGAAGCCGAGCTGGCCACCCGCAGCGGCCAGGGCTGGCGCGGCAAGCACACCTTGGTGCTCAACCGCGAGGCGGGCTCGATGTTCTTTTTGGGCGAGATTTTTCTCAACCTCGCCTTGCCGCCCACACCCGCCGTCACGGCCCATTGCGGCCAGTGCACCGCGTGCATCGATGTGTGCCCCACGCAAGCCATTGTGGCGCCGGGTGTGGTGGACGCCCGACGCTGCATTTCGTATTTGACGATTGAGCACGATGGAGCGATTCCTGAAGACCTGCGCCCTCTGATGGGCAACCACATCTACGGCTGTGACGATTGCCAGCTGATTTGCCCCTGGAACAAATTTGCCCAAGTCAGCACCTTGCCTGACTTTGATGTGCGCGAAGGCTTGGTGGGCCAAAGCATGGCCCGCCTGCTGGCTTGGACTGAAGACGAGTTTTTGCGCTACACCGAGGGCAGCCCCATTCGCCGCATCGGCCATGCGCGCTGGCTGCGCAACCTGGCCGTGGCTGCGGGCAATGCCTTGCGACAGGCGGAGTTGCCCGCGTTGCGCCAAGCCCTGCAAGCACACACCCTGCACGACAACGCGTTAGTGCGTGAGCATGTGCAGTGGGCGCTGGCGCAAGGGGGTTGATCAGCGTGCCGATGCTTGTGTGTCTGGCATTGCAGCTTTCACCGCTGCACCCAGCTCAATCACCGCTAACGCGTAGTAGCTGCTCCAGTTGTAACGCGTCACAACGTAAAAGTTCTCGGTGCCCGCCACATAGCTCGGCGCATCATCGCCATTGAACAACTCGACCAAGGCCAGCGGGCCTGTGTGCTGTTGTGCCTCGCTGTCCAGCACCGCGCCTTTGGCCACAAAGTTGCTCACGCTGAACGAGGGCAAGATGTCGGGGGCGAGCAGGCTGGGTTTGTCCAGGCGCGTTTCGTCAAACTTGACGGGGTAGTGGGTGGGCATGCCGGTTTGCCAGCCAAAGGCCTTGAAGTAGTTGGCCACCGAGCCAATGGCGTCTACAGGGCTGTTGAGCAAGTCGATGCGACCATCGCCATCAAAGTCCACCGCAAACTTGGCCCAGCTCGATGGCATGAACTGCGGCCAGCCCATGGCCCCTGCAAAGCTGCCGGTGATGGGCGTAGTGCCAGGTGCTTGCTGGCGCATTTGCACCAAGAAGTGCCCCAGCTCTGATTTGAAAAATGCTTGCCGTTCTGCCGCGCGTGGATGGGCGGCTGGAAAGTTCAGGGCCAAGGTGGTCAGCGCATCGAGCACGCGGTAGTTGCCTTTGTGTTGGCCATAAAAGGTTTCGACGCCGATGATGCCCACAATCATTTCAGCGGGTACGCCGTAGGTCTGCTGTGCGCGCTGCAAGGCACTGTCGTGGGTTTGCCAAAACTTCACGCCTGCATCAATGCGGCGTGGCTCGATGAAGCGTTCGCGGTAAGCGCGCCAATTTTTGGGCACGCTCACGGGCGGTGGCATGACCAGTTTGGGCACGCCTGGCAGTTGCCGTGCCTCGCTGAGTTGTTGGCGCACCCAGTCAACGGGCAGCTTGTGTTGTTCAGCCAATTCATGGGCCAACGCGATGACTTGCGGCGTGCCGCCAAAGTGCGGGCCGCTGACTTGGCGGATCGCCTTGCTAGGCGCTTTGTGGGTGTGTTTATGTGCGGCAGCGCGGCTGTGTTGGGTGGTGCTCCACGCGGGGGCGCTGGCGCAGGCTGCCAGGCACACGACGATGGTGGCGATTTGACGCAAGGCAAAACTTGGCGAGAAATTTGGCGCAATGCCTGAAAAAGAGGGGGTAGTAGGTCGTGTCACGCAGCGTGGCCCAGGGCTCAAAGCAAGGCCTGCATGTTAAGCTGAGTTCAAGAAGTTGCGAGACACAGACCATGCGTAAAACTGGCTATTACACCCACCCTCAGTGCTGGAAGCACGAGATGGGTGCCGGGCACCCCGAGTGCCCCGAGCGATTGAGTGCCATCCAAGACCGCTTGCTCATCAGCGGCGTCGATTTGGGCCTGACCGCCATCGAAGCCCCAGAGGCACCGCTGGCCGATATTGAGCTGGCGCACGACCGCATGTACATCGCGGCCTTGCGGGGTTTGTCGGATCAGCTGATCGAAGACCAACTCGCAGGCGGCCCGGCCTATGCGCACTTAGACGCCGACACCGCCATCAATGCCTCGACCTGGAAGGCTGCCCTGTGCTCAGCGGGTGCAGCCATTGCCGCCACCGATGCGGTGTTGGCCGGGGAGCTTGCCAACGCGTTTTGTGCCATTCGCCCACCAGGGCACCATGCGACGCGCAAGCAAGCGGGTGGGTTTTGTTTTTTCAACAACGTGGCGATCGCTGCTAAGTACGCTTTGGCGCGTCATGGCCTGAGCCGCGTGGCGGTGGTGGACTTTGATGTGCACCATGGCAATGGCACCGAAGACATCTTGGCCGGCGACGACCGCGTCTTGATGGTCAGCTTTTTCCAGCACCCGTTCTATCCTTATTCAGGCACTGAGAATCCCGCCACCAACATGGTCAATGTGCCTGTGCCGGCCTACACCAAGGGCATGGAAGTGCGCGAGTTGGTCGAGAATTATTGGGTGCCTCGCTTGGAAGAGTTCAAGCCCGAGCTGATTTTCATCAGTGCGGGCTTTGATGCCCATCGCGAAGACGATATGGGGCAAATGGGCTTGACCGAGCAAGACTACAGCTGGATCACTTACCGCGTGCGCGAAATTGCGGCGCGTCATGCCGAAGGGCGCATCGTGTCTTGCCTGGAGGGCGGCTACGATTTGAGCGCCCTGTCGCGCAGTGTGGAAGCGCATTTGCGTGTGTTGGCTGATCTTTAAACCATGAACGATTTACAAGAACTGCTGCTGGACTTGCAAAGCCCGGCGATTGCCCTGGAGTTGGGCGGCTTGGCCCTGTGCCTAGCGTTGGCGTGGCTGATCAGCTGGGCCTTGGGGCGTGGCGCCGCACGCGATTCGATTTTGTTTGGTCGCCGGGTGATGGATGGGGTGCTGTTCCCTGCGCTGTCCTTGGTGTTCACCTATGCCTTGAAGGTGGGCTTGCTCAAGTTACAGCATGTGCCCGTGCTCAAGGTGGCGGTGCCGGTGCTGGTGTCGCTGGTGGTGATTCGCTTGATCGCACGGGTGCTGGCTTCGGTCTTTCCGCAGTCCCAAGGTGCGCGCGTGCTGGAGCGCGGCGTGTCGTGGCTCGCTTGGGCGATGGCCGTGTTGTGGATCACCGGGTTGTTAGACCCAGTGGTGCAGGAACTGGAGAGCATTCGCTTCTCTGTGGGCAAGACCCACATCACCTTGCGTCATGTGATCGAAGTGTCCATGACCTCCAGCCTCATGCTGGTGCTCACCTTGTGGCTGTCAGCGGTGCTCGAAAACAAGGTGCTCAACCGCGCGGTGGCCGATTTGTCGATGCGCAAAGTGGCATCCAACGCCTTGCGTGCCTTGCTGTTGTTGATCGGTACTTTGTTTGCCTTGTCGACGGTGGGGGTGGACTTGACTGCGCTGTCGGTGCTGGGTGGCGCTTTAGGCGTGGGTCTTGGTTTTGGCTTACAAAAATTAGCGGCCAACTATGTGAGCGGTTTCGTCATCTTGCTAGAACGTTCGTTGCGGATTGGCGACTACGTGCGGGTGGATGGTTTTGAGGGGCGTGTGACCGACATCAAAACCCGCTACACCCTGGTGCGCGCCAACAACGGCAGCGAATCGGTGGTGCCCAACGAGTTACTGATCACCCAGAGGGTCGAGAACTTGTCATTGGAAAGTACACATTTGCTCCAAAGTTGCACCTACTGGGTGGGTTTGGACAGCGATGTGGCGCAGGTGCAAAACCTACTGGTCCAAGCCGCTTTACGTGCTGAGCGTGTGCTGGCCGAGCCCGCACCCATGGCCTTGTTGGCCGAAGTAACGCCGCAGGGCTTGCGTTTTCAGGTCAATTTTTGGATGGATGACCCGGGCAGTGGGCAGTCGGTGGTGCGTTCAGGCGTGAACGTGGCAACCCTGAATGCGCTGCGCAAGGCTGGGGTGATGCTGGCGCATGCACCACAAGAGGTGATACTCCGACAATAAAGAGGCTGTTTTTTGGCGACAATAGCCATAAAAAAGCACGAGCGTTCTAAAAAACGCCGTGATCACACCCTACAATGTGACGTTTACGTAAACGTCAATCAGTTTTCAATCAAAAAATGGAGCTTTTGCCATGAAGGTTTTGGTCGCAGTCAAACGCGTGGTGGACTACAACGTCAAAGTCCGCGTCAAATCGGACAACTCGGGCGTGGACATTGCCAACGTCAAAATGAGCATGAACCCCTTTGACGAAATCGCTGTGGAAGAAGCGGTTCGCCTCAAAGAAAAGGGCGTCGTCACTGAGGTGATCGCCGTGTCTTGCGGTGTCACCCAATGCCAAGAAACCTTGCGTACCGCGATGGCCATTGGCGCTGACCGTGGCATCTTGGTGGAAACCGCCGAAGAGCTGCAACCTTTGGCTGTGGCCAAGTTGCTCAAAGCGCTGATCGACAAAGAGCAACCCGGCTTGGTGATCTTGGGCAAACAAGCGATTGACGACGATTGCAACCAAACCGGCCAAATGTTGGCTGCCTTGGCTGATTTGCCCCAAGCCACCTTTGCTTCCAAAGTGGAAGTGGCGGGTGACAAAGCCAGCGTGACGCGTGAAGTCGACGGTGGTTTGGAAGCCCTCTCGGTCAGCCTGCCTGCCGTCATCACCACCGACTTGCGTTTGAACGAGCCACGCTATGTGACCTTGCCCAACATCATGAAGGCCAAGAAAAAGCAACTCGACGTCTTCAAGCCTGAAGACCTCGGCGTGAACGTGGCCCCACGCATCAAGACCCTCAAAGTGACTGAGCCTGCCAAGCGCAGTGCTGGCATCAAGGTGCCCGATGTGGCGACCTTGGTGAACAAGCTCAAAAACGTCGCCAAAGTTATCTAAGAACAGCGCAGGAGAAACACACATGACATCTCTCGTTATTGCAGAACACGACAACGCATCGATCAAAGTCTCGACCCTCAACACCGTGAGCGCCGCTGTGGCCATCGGTGGTGATGTGCACGTGCTGGTCGCCGGTCACAACGCTGGCGCTGCTGCTGCGGCTGCCGCCCACATCGCAGGTGTGAGCAAAGTGATTCACGCCGACGGCGCCACCCTGGCCGATGGCTTGGCAGAAAACGTGGCCGCCCAAGTGCTGGCCGTGGCTTCGAACTACAGCCACATCTTGTTCCCCGCCACAGCCGGTGGCAAAAACGTCGCGCCTCGCGTGGCGGCCAAGTTGGACGTGAGCCAGATCAGCGACATCACCAAGGTTGATAGCGCCGACACCTTCGAGCGCCCCATCTATGCCGGTAACGCCATTGCCACCGTGCAATCGAGCGACGCCATCAAAGTCATCACCGTGCGTACCACCGGCTTTGACGCCGCAGCTGCCGCAGGCGGTTCTGCAGCGGTTGAAACTGTGGCGGCCGCCGCTGATTCGGGCAAGAGCAGCTTTGTGGGCCGTGAAGTCACCAAGAGCGATCGCCCTGAATTGACAGCTGCCAAGATCATCGTTTCCGGTGGCCGTGCCCTGGGTTCGTCGGAGAAGTTCGACGAAGTCATGACCCCGCTGGCCGACAAACTCGGTGCCGCCATCGGTGCCAGCCGCGCTGCGGTGGATGCGGGTTACGCCGCCAACGATTTGCAAGTGGGTCAAACCGGCAAGATCGTGGCGCCGCAGTTGTACGTGGCGTGCGGCATCAGCGGTGCGATTCAGCACTTGGCCGGTATGAAGGACTCCAAGGTGATCGTGGCGATCAACAAAGATCCTGAGGCACCGATCTTCTCGGTGGCCGACTTCGGCTTGGAGGCGGACCTCTTTGTCGCTGTGCCCGAGCTGGTGGCAGCGCTTTAAACCGTTTGAAAAAGGCACTCCGTGGGGTGCCTTTTTTTTGCTTTGAATCTTTTGCCGTGAATTGATTTTTGGAGATACACCGTGAGTTACAACGCCCCTGTCAAAGACATGTTGTTCAACATCCAGCACTTGGCCAACATCGACCAGATTGCACAAATGCCTGGTTTTGAAGATGCTGGTTTTGAGACCGCGCAAGCCGTGTTGGAAGAAAGCGCCAAATTCACGGCGGGTATGGTGGCACCGTTGAACTGGGAGGGTGACAAAAACCCGTCGAGCTGGAAAGACGGTGTGGTCACCACCACGGCGGGTTTCAAAGAGGCTTACCAACAGTATTGCGAAGGCGGTTGGCAAGGCTTGCAACATCCGGCCGACTTTGGCGGTCAGGGCTTGCCCAAAACCATTGGCGCGGCCTGCGGCGAAATGCTCAACTCGGCCAACATGAGTTTTGCCTTGTGCCCCATGTTGACCGATGGCGCGATTGAAGCGTTGTTGACGGCGGGCTCGGATGAGCTCAAAGCCATTTACCTGGAAAAACTGATTTCTGGCGAGTGGACCGGCACCATGAACTTGACCGAGCCACAGGCCGGTTCAGACCTGGCCGCAGTGCGCACCCGTGCCGAGCCCTTGCCCGATGGCACCTACAAAGTGTTTGGCACCAAGATTTTCATCACCTATGGCGAGCACGACATGGCCGAGAACATCATTCACTTGGTGTTGGCGCGTGTGCAAGGCGCACCCGAAGGCGTGAAAGGCATCAGCTTGTTTGTGGTGCCGAAGTTCATGGTCAACAAAGACGGCTCACTGGGCGCACGCAACGATGTGCATTGCGTGAGCATTGAGCACAAGATGGGCATCAAGGCCAGCCCGACTGCGGTGTTGCAGTATGGCGACCACGGTGGTGCGGTGGGCTACCTCGTCGGCGAAGAAAACCGTGGCCTCGAATACATGTTCATCATGATGAACGCCGCGCGTTACGCTGTGGGCGTGCAAGGCATTTCAATTGCCGAGCGTGCCTACCAAAAGGCCGTGACCTTCTCGCGTGACCGCGTGCAAAGCCGTCCGGTGGATGGCAGCATGAAAACCAGCGCACCCATCATTCACCACCCCGATGTGCGCCGCATGTTGATGACCATGCGTGCTTACATTGAAGGTTGTCGTGCCATGGCGTCTGTGGCGGCGGCTGCGTATGACGCGTCGCACCACCATCCCGATGCAGCCACACGCAAAGAGAATTTGGCTTTCTACGAATTCTTGGTGCCCTTGGTCAAAGGCTTCAGCACCGAGATGAGTCTGGAAGTCACCAGCCTGGGCGTGCAAGTGCACGGCGGCATGGGCTTCATCGAAGAAACCGGTGCCGCACAACACTACCGTGATTCGAAAATTTTGACCATTTACGAAGGCACCACCGCCATTCAAGCGAATGACTTGGTAGGCCGCAAAACAGGTCGCGATGGTGGCCAAACCGCCAAAGCCATTGCCGCTCAAATTGCCCACACCGAAGCCGAGTTGCTCAAGCAAGGCAGCAGCGCGCATGCCAAGGCGGTGGCCGCACGTTTGAAGTCAGCCCGCGAAGCCTTCTTGGCCGTGGTGGACTTTGTGGTGGGCGGCAGCAAAACCAACCCCAATGCCGTGTTTGCAGGCAGCGTGCCTTACCTCATGCTCACCGGCAACTTGGTGGCCGGTTGGCAGCTGGCGCGCGCGCTGTTGGTGGCTGAAGAGTTGCTGGCCAAGGGCGAAGACACGGCCTTCATGCAAGCCAAAATTACCACGACGCGTTTTTATGCCGACCACATCTTGTCCAAAGTGCCTGGCATGCGCGACAGCATTGTCGAAGGCGCGGACAGCGTCACCGAGATGGCGCTCGACGCCTTCTGATCGATTTCACACAACTTATAAGAAATACACGGAGACACCATGTCCAAATTGCCAGCGGTTTTCAACCAACTCAAGTTCCCAGTCATTGCCTCGCCCTTGTTCATCATCAGCAATCCCAAGCTGGTGATTGCGCAATGCAAGGCGGGCATTGTGGGTTCCATGCCCGCACTCAATGCGCGTCCTGCCGAGCAACTGGAGGAGTGGTTGATTGAAATCACCGAAGCCTTGGCGGCGCACAACCGCGAGCACCCGGACCAACCGGCAGCGCCGTTTGCGATCAACCAAATCGTGCACAAAAGCAATGATCGCTTGGAGCACGACATGGCCATGTGTGTGAAATACAAAGTGCCAATCATCATCACCTCCTTGGGCGCACGCGAAGACATCAATGCTGCCGCGCACAGCTATGGCGGTGTGGTGTTGCACGATGTGATCAATAACAAATTCGCCAAGAAAGCGATTGAAAAAGGCGCCGATGGCCTGATTGCCGTGGCCGCTGGCGCTGGCGGTCACGCTGGGGTGAAAAATCCCTTTGCACTGATTCAAGAAATTCGCGAATGGTTCGATGGCCCCTTGGCCTTGAGCGGTTCCATCGCCACAGGCGGTGCCGTGTTGGCCGCACAAGCCATGGGCGCTGACTTTGGTTACATCGGCTCAGCCTTCATTGCCACCGAAGAAGCGCGTGCGGCAGAAGAATACAAGCAAGCGGTTGTTCATGCCAACTCAGACGACATCGTCTACAGCAACTTGTTCACCGGCGTGCACGGCAACTACTTGGCACCATCGATCCGCAACGCAGGATTGGACCCCGACAACTTGCCCGAGAGCGACCCGAGCAAGATGAACTTTGGTGGTGACGCTAAAAAAGCATGGAAAGACATTTGGGGTTGTGGCCAAGGCATCAGCGCGGTCAAGGCCGTGGTGCCAGCTGCCGAGTTGGTGGCACGCTTGAAGCGTGAGTACCAAGAGGCCAAGTCGCGCATCACAGCTTAAAAACGGCTTCAACCACGGCTTCATCGTCCCTCAGGCTTGTGGCGCGCAGGGCGTGCCACAACCAGCCAGCGGCAACAACGACCACGGTGATGTTCAATAGCAAGCCTGTGCGTTGCTGGTCTTCCAACCCATAGGCATTGCAAACGCGCAGTGGCGTCTCTTGGTAGAGATAGCCCACAACGGCCATCATGGGCAAGACATTGCCTAGAAAAAAGCCTTGCAGTGCCCAACCGGCTTGTGGCCATGACCGACGCCATGCAAGGCCACACAGGGTCAAGCCCAGGAACTTACAGGCGTTCCACCCGGGCTCAGCCACCGTCATGTCCAACACGCGCGGCACCATGCTGAGCGTCAGCACCACGGCACACCAGCTCAGCCCTGTCATCCCGTAGGCATTCCAAGGTTGCTCTTGCGGCGCGACGGGTGAGCATGCCCCCGCCATGAGTGCGCCACAAGCTGCCAAGGCGGGCAGTTGCAGCATCATGTGCGACCACATGTGTGCCTGCAGGTGGTCTCTGACCACGGGCATGGCCAACACGATCCAGCCCACGCAGCCGATCCATCGTTGTTGGCGTTGTAGCAGCCCCCGCAGTCCAGCAGCCATGTGTGGTGTGTTCAAGGTGCTTTTGCTTTCACCGTGGCATCGAGTTGGGTGGGCAGACGTTGGAGTTCTGCGCCCCCTTCAAACGGTGCCTTGCGCACGGTGTGTCGTGCTTGGGCCACGGTGTCCACCTCTAAAGCCGACGCTTGGTTGGACCACGTGGTGCGAATATGGCTGCCCACAGCGGCCAACTCTGCATTGCTCAGGTGTGAAAACGCAGGCATTTGACCTTTGAAGGGTTTGCCTGCCACGTCGATCGGGCCATTAATGCCAAAAAGCAGGATGTGCGCCAAAACGCGTGCATCGCCCTTGACCCATTCAGACCCTGCCAAGGGCGGAAACACACCCGGCAGCCCTTGACCGTTGGCTTGGTGGCATGCCATGCAGTGTGTGGCAAACAGCTGTTGGCCGTTTGCCCCCGCGTTCGATGCTGTGGTGACCACTGGGCCAGACAAATCTGCCAAGGTGCGTCGGTCGCCCAGTTCGGAAGGGCCAAACGATTCGGAAAACAACAAATAGCCCGCGCCAAACAAAACCAGCAGGGTGGTCAGGGCGGCAATCGACAGCGGAATGGGATGCGTGCGTTCGACTGGATCGGCATTTTCTCGGGCTTGCGCATGGGGTGGTGTGGGGGTCATTGGGAAGCACCTCCCTCAGGGGGTTGAATAGGGGCTATGGCGGGGTAGGTGTGGTTCATGGCTTGTAGATACTTCACCAAGTCCAACGCCTCTTGGCTGGCGACGGTGATGCGTCCGGGCGGGTCTTGCCCAGGTGGTAGTTGCACCACCACATCGCCTTCTTCCGCAGCCGCTTTGTGTTTGAACAAAAACGGATAAGCGGGCATGTTCGAGCCGGGCACATAGGCGCGTGGCTGGTACAGATGTCCGAGGTGCCAGTCCGCACTGGGCTGGCGTGCGCCAATGTTGAAAAGATCGGGGCCAGTTCTCATGGTGCCCAGCAGATGGGGTTGGTCGAACACGTAGTCAGCGGGCACCGAGGCACGGCCCCAGCCTCGGGCGGTGTCGGGGCCGTGGCTGCGGTCGCGCGGTTGTTGGCTGTGGCAATAGACGCATCCGTTGGCGATGTAGACCGCGCGCCCACGCAGTTGCTGCTCGGTGTAGGGCTTGAGGTCTGCCGGAGGCTGGATGTCTTTGACTTGGATGTAGGGCAAGACCACCAGTGCGGCGGTGGCCACACCGAGCGAGACCGCTGCGCCGGTGGCGAGTTTGATTTCATTGAGCATGCGACACCTGTAACGGAAATTTGAACAAGGCTGCCGTGGTGCGGCGTGGGCCAAAGCGCAAGGCCATCATGAGGACATGGATCACAAACACCCCATGGCCCAAGGTCATCAAAGCGCCGCCGACGCTGCGTGACTTCAAGTAAGGCATGGTGAGGTTGACTGATTCGATGAAGGGGCGTGTGGCATCAAGCATGGCCAGTCCTTGCAACCAGCCGCCAATCGACAAGCCCACCACATAGATGCCAATGCCTGTGGCCGCGAGCCAAAAGTGCAGGCTGATCAACCAAGGGTGTGGCCACTCCCAATTCAAGACGCGTGGCATCATGAAATACACCGCCCCGAACAACACCATGGAGACGAAGGCGTACATGCCCAGATGGGCGTGCGCCACGGTGAAGTGTGTGAAATGGGTGACGGCATTGACCGTGCGCAGGGCTTCGAGTGAGCCCTCGATGGAGGAGGCGACATACATCAAGCCGCCGAACATCATGAAGCGCAAGGTGGGTGAGTAGCGGGCCAGATGCATCTGGCCTTTCAAGGTGCCTGCCTGGTTGATGCTGAATGCGATCACAGGAATCACCATCATCACGCTTTGCACGATGGACAAAGTGGTGAGCCAACCAGGAACAGGCCCGCCAATTAAATGGTGGCCACCCACTTGGCCATAGAAAAACGCCAAGGTCCAAAAACCCAGCAGCGACAGGTTGTACGAGCGCACCGGACGGCCGATGACTTTGGGCAAGAAATAATAAATTGTGCCCACGCTGACCGGGGTGAACCACAAGCCCAGCGCGTTGTGGCCGTACCACCAGTTGGTGGTGGCTTGTTGCACCCCGGTGTGCACACCGGGCAGGTTGGCCACCAAAAACAGCAGCGTGATCCACAGCAGCGAGGCCACAAAGTACCACACACTGACGTACAGATGCTCCACCCGCTTGTTCATGAGCGTGTACAACACCGGGAGCACGATGAGCGCGAAACCGGCAAAGATCAAGAGGTCGATTTGCCATGGAATTTCTAAAAACTCCATGCCGTCGCTCCAGCCCATGGCGATGGCGCCCAAGCCTGCGCTGATGCCGGCATTGAGCAAAGAACCACCCAGCATCACCCAAGGCGCACCGACCAAGCGCGTGCGCAGCAAACGCGGCAACACCCACACGATGACGGCCAAACACGCGTTGGACGACCAGCCGTAAATGACCGCGTTCAGGTGCAGGGTGCGTATGCGCCCAAAACTCAGCCAGGCGTACTGCGTCAGCCAGTCGGGTTCGTGCAGTTTGACCGAAGCCACCCAGCCCGCAGCAGAGCCCAGCACCAACCAAAAGCAGGCAAACATGATGAACATGAACACCGGGAAGGCGCTGGATTGGTCCGAAGCGACCCGGTCCTGCATTTCACGGGCGTCCATGCTTCGCACCGTGTGTGATGCCGCATGGCCGTCTGTGGGGGCGGCGCTGGCTTGCAGCCGAGCTTGATCGCTGGCCGTGAGCGCAGGATCGTCCACTTGGCCGATTTCGCCTTGGGCAAAGATGACCGAGGCCCCGCGGGGGTTCTCCACCAGCAGCCCTTGGCGCAACGACCAGATGAACGCGAACAAACCCAAGATCGACAGGGTAAAAGCCCCCAGCAGGCTGATGACAGCGCTGTCCATCAATGCGCCTCCTGAACGTGTGTTGCGATGGCTGGGGGCGTTGTGTTTTTGCGTCCTGCGCCAGAAGCCAGCACCATCTGGCAAATGTGTTCCAGACGTTCAATGTGCTCGTAGGCGCTCCATGGATCAGGCCCAACGGCCACCACACCATGCCGGTCCAGGCCGATGATGTCGGGCGTTTGCCCGCAGGGGCAAGCCAAAAAGGCGAGCTCGCAGGCTTGCGCCAATTCGGCGCTGGTGGCTGCTAACGCGGGCACCGAACGGCCAA
>JACCDU010373828.1_pt1 | contig 16940 bp, 20 predicted proteins | sample 7446081 | NCBI WGS metagenome assembly JACCDU01 (sample SAMN15323447, study PRJNA562643) | freshwater metagenome | isolation source: river surface water | place: USA:Blue River Watershed | collected 2017-08-17
AATCGAGCAATGGCTCTCCATCAGGATCCGCGGTGACGATGGTTGAGTTATTCACATCACAAAATACCGCAGAATCATTACAGCGCCGTACCTGACGCAAGATACGATTGCGTTGTAGGCCACTTTCGGCAGCTGTGTAGTTCTTGGTGTAGTAGCGTGTCAGTACCCGCTTCACATTGCCACCAGCATCATATTCGTCGAAGACCAGTCGCATATCGGCCGGGTTATTCTGGGCGATAGCAATAGGTTGCGATGCCTGCATCACATCCGGATTGTTGATGTCCTTGAATCCAGCCATACGGATATCCGTCTGCATCAGATCTATGGCACGCATGGCATTACGCGACAACTCTGTCTGCGCCATGATTAATTGCTGCTGGCGGGCAAAAAAAGTGTATGCCGCATAAGTCCCAGTCAGCACAATCGAGGTGACCGCCATCGCTACCAGCATTTCCACCAGCGTATAACCCTGTTCTTGACTCATAGCTGCCGCAGCTTTCTGGTGAAATAGGCGCTCACCTGACCATCAGCAATAATCAGTGCAACATTGACAATGAGACCAGTGCCGTCATTAATAAGATCGACCTGGCGGCGCTCTTTACCGGAAGTGGCCTTATACGGTCCGACATTCCCATTAAGGTCCTCGCACCAGGATTGGCGCACGTCTGAAGCATCGTAATTGCACACATTCAGGCTACCGGCATACAGCGACGGCGTCACAAACGGATTGGCGGTGTCCGTTGCGCTACGCTGCCCTTCGGCCGCGATGGTCTGAATGATGCGATCACCCATCAGATTCAGGTACATGCGACGTTCGGATTCCATGACCGAATGCTGCGATAGGTTAAAAAAGACATACAGACCGCCAAACCCCAGCATAAAGATCGCCATTGCCACGAGGGCTTCAACCAGAGTAAAGCCCTGCTCCACCCGGCTTATGCCATAGGCCGACTGGCGAGGTTGGCTGAAGAATGCCATTAGTCAATCTCTGCCCAGCGTCCGGCCGGCAGCTGCCACTTGTACTTCTGGATGAAGCCGGTGAACGAATTCACCACGATCATGAAGGCTCCCAGCGTTGCCTTACCGCTCTGCGGTTCAATTTCAATGACTAAAGGCTGGCCGCTCCCCTGCACACCGATCAGTCCTGAGGCAGTAATAATGGCAGGCATCCCATTGCAGATATCTGAAACAACGAGACTCTTACCGGACAGAAGGTTGTAATCGGCCGCTTTCTCTACGGGATTTTCAACCACACCGGCGATAAAACCGGTAGCAAGATCACTCACCGACGATTGCGGATTCGTCGAGACCTGGTAGGTCAGCACGATGCCACGACCACTGGTGCTGGCACAGCTCAAAACAGCCGTACCATTCAATGTTCTGGCGCGGGTTTTGAGATAATCGATCTGGGCCAGGATGGCGTGGAAATCAGATTCCATTGCACGTTTTTGGCGCCAATCTTGAATACTGGGCGACACCAGGCTGCTCACGATCATGAGAATCGCGACAACGACAATGACTTCGAGAAAGGTCACCCCCTGCTGGTTCATTGCGCCTCGATCTGTCCGGTCTGAATTAACTGCTGAAGGAAGGCATCCATGGTGACCATGCCCTCGCCGCGTGCCATCTGCATCACACTGGGGATCTGGAAGACCTTGTTTTCGCGAATCAGATTTCTCACGGCCGGATTACAGGTCATCACCTCAAAGGCGGCCACCCGGCCACTCCCTCCCTTACGGCGCAGCAGGCGCTGAGTCATGACCAGACGTAACGACTGAGAGAGCTGCGCACGGACCTGATCCTGCTGTTGCGGTGGAAACACATCAATAATCCGGTTAATCGTGTTCGGTGCGCCGCTGGTGTGCAGCGTACCAAAGACCAAATGCCCTGTTTCTGCGGCAGTCAGTGCCAGCTGGATCGTTTCCAGGTCCCGCAACTCACCCACGAGAATCACATCCGGGTCTTCGCGCAGGGATGCGCGTAGCGCCGAAGCGAAGGAAACCGTATCACGTGCCACTTCACGCTGGGAAATCACGCACTTCTGATTCTGGTGCACATATTCGATCGGATCTTCAATCGTGATGATGTGCCCGTTGCGATGACGGTTAACGCGGTCAATCATCGCGGCCAACGTGGTTGACTTACCCGACCCGGTAGGGCCCGTCACCAGAATCAGACCATTCTCCTGTTCGATAAGGTCGCGTGCTACGGCAGGCAACCCAAGGGAATCAAAACCCGGGATCACCGTTTCGATCTTACGCATCACGGCCGCCATGCCGCGCGCTGTTTTGAACAGGTTGACCCGGAAGCGATACTCACCGGATTCAACAGCCAGATCGGCATCAAAACATTCCATGAACCGGAGGCGCTGCTCCTGAGTGAGCCAGCTTTTGATGAATCCATCAAAATCCTGCTGGGTGACGATATCTTCCGGAAAAATCTGAATCTCGCCATCCACACGAATCGCCACGGGCTCATTCACGTGTAGATGGAGATCCGAGAGCTTGTAATTGGCAACGTAATGCAGTGCCTTGTCGATAATTTCCATGGGTCACCGTTAAAGAGAAGCCAACAGGACACTGAGTCCAGAAACGATCAGGTAGGGGCCAAAGGCAAAAGCCTGGGTCATTTCCAGTTGCCGCCGACTCAAAATGCCGGCAACACCTACCACCAGCAATCCCAGAACACTCGCAACACACAGAATCGGCACAATGCCGGCCCAGCCGGTCCATGCACCTAGCGCCGCCAGGAGTTTAAAGTCACCACCACCGAATCCATCATGCCCGCGCACCCGGCGATACAGCTGATTGATGGACCAGGGTAATAAAAACCCGACAGAAGCCCCCCAGATCGCATCACTCAGCGTGACCGGCAAATAACCCAGGGTGCCGGCCACTAAGCCGAGCCATAGCATGCTCAGCGTGAGCCGATCCGGTAGCAAAAAGCTTTCAAGGTCGATAAAAAACAGTGCAATCGCCAGGGCAAGGAAAAGAGCATAGACCAGAGCCTGAAGGCCCAGCCCAAATTGCCAAGCAACCCAGGCAAAGGCGAAGCTCGTGAGCAATTCGACAATCATGTAACGCGGCGTGATCTGCGCACCACAGTGGGCACAATGTCCACGCAACATCAGCCAGGAGATGACCGGCACATTCTCACGCCAGCTCAGTGCATGCCCGCAACAAGGGGCCGTCGATGCTGGCCATAACAGACAACTTAGCGATGCATCCGCATTTTCGAGAATGGCACGTGGGAAACGATGGATCACCACATTCAGGAAACTGCCAACCATCAGACCAATCAGTGCGGCATAGATAACTTCAATCACAACCATAGCCCCTGCGTCCTTTATCCGGTTACTGAAATCCTGTTTTAACGTTGAGTTGATTAATCGAATAGGTAATCGTGGTGTCAGACCTCGACTGGGCATACGCCGTGTAATCGTTAGCGTTCACCCCCGTACAACTGCCACCAGCACCGGTCACACCCGGCAGAATGTAAAAATAGAAATCGTTCGACCCACTTACTGCAATCGGACCATGGTTCGGGTCTGCCGAACCCAGTAACATCTGATTAATACTAGCGGTGTTATCTGCCTTACCGGCATTAACGTAGTAGCAATAGTTCTCGGCAAAATAATTCTTCTGCATCAGGTAGATGGTTTTCAGAGTGTTCTGTGCTTCCGCATTCTTTGCTACACGGATGTTATTAAGTAGCACTGGTGTACCAATGGCTGCCAGAATCCCCAGCAGTGCCAGTGTCACCACCAGCTCCATCAGTGTGACGCCCGCCTGTTTATGCCGTGTCATAAGACCTGGGACGGGCCTCTCGGCCCATCCCTCATCAATTTACTGGACCGAAATACACTCGGCAGTCGCCGGATAAGACACGTAGGTTGGCGTCGAGCCCGAAGCCGTCGTATCCTGAACCACAGTCGATACCGTCAGCCCCGCACAGTTTGCGCCGGTGGCATCAATATAGAACTTACCTGCAGTTCCTTGAGCGGGTGCAGCTGCAGCGCTTGCGACAGCCTGTGACGTATCCGATGAGCTATACGGGTTCTTGATAGTCTGCTTGGCATACGCCGCAAAATACGTCGCCAGATCAGACGAGGTTGCCGACATCGGGTTACAGGTCGGTGCCGTAGCACCGGTCACCGTCGGCAGCGACGGCACCAGACCAGCCGAACACTTGGTGACCTCACCGGCAATATAGGACTTCATGGAATCATAGTTCTGCTTGGTCGCACTGACCTTGGCCGAGGTCTGATAACCCGAATACATCGGAATACCAATGGCGGTCAGAATACCGATAATGGCAATCACGACCAGCAGTTCTACCAGGGTAAAACCGGATTGCTTCTGTTGACGCTTCAGATAGTGAGTCATAAGACCTCCCGTAACATGTTCAAAAATTGGCATGTCTGCCACAACTGCCTATTGCTGAATCGCAGTGTGGTGCGGGAAGGTTCACTAATAAATGGTTGTTATCTACTAAATTGGTCAAAACAGTAGATAACTACTAGACGCCTAGCGGTTTAATTCTTTCTGAAGCAGCTGGATGTTGCTGGCGTGGAGGCTTTCTTTTTGCTGCAAAGCAACAAGCTCTTTCACCTGATCCGGTGTCTTTGCTGTATTGGCCGACAAATCCCTGATACGGGCCTGAACGGTATTTAAACGACTTTTTTCCAGATCCATCTCTTCCTGAATCACCCGCTTACGTTCAGCCGCAGCACTATCGTAGGTCGATTTGGGTTTCTCCGCCCCCTTAATTGGTTCCTTGGTAGTGACATCCTTGGCTGCGGGTTGCGATGTTTTCTTCGGGTTCGTCGATGGCGGCAGCACCATCTTGGTGCAGCCAGAGCCCTTTTCAACATTCGACAGGGTCACCGATCCGTCTGAACGCGGGCACTTATATACCTCGGCCGTAGCAACACCTTGCACGGTGAATGACAGGAGGAGGCATCCGATTTGAGCAACACGCATGAGCCCTACGCCTTTAATGAAGTTCTCTCAATCTATCACAGGCCCATGAGGGCATCACAGCTTACTGAGATCCATGCCCTGCTTGGCGGCAAGCTCCTGAAAATCCAGGAACAGGCGGCGTTTGCGCAGCTCGGCTTCATCATCAACCGATTCACGGCGATGAATTTCTTCCGGCAAAACTTTTAACAAGTCTTCGAGTTCTTCAAGGCTAAAACGGCTCAGATCCATGATTTGTGGCGCAGATTGAATAGAATGGCGCATTCCAATGTTGCCATTGTAACGGTTTACGCCATGAAGTCGCTCGCCTCTCTAACAAGAAGATTAGCCCATCAGCGCTTATTCTGGCGCGTGACACTGATTTCGCTCCTATCATTGCTAGCTGTCGCCGTCGTCTTTCTAGTCGCCAATCCACCACCGCCCAAGAAAATCACCATGGCCACGGGCGCCGAAGGTGGCAGCTACAACGCCCTGGGCAAGCGCTACCAGAGCTTTTTCGCACAACGCGGCATTAACCTGGAGCTCCTGCCTACCCGCGGCGCGCAGGAAAACGCTGACCTGCTGGCAGCCCCGGGCAGCCATGTTCAACTGGCTTTCATGCAGAGCGGTCTGATTGACCCGGAACAGGCTCCGGACCTGGCAACGCTCGGTAGTATTGGTTACGAACCCATCTGGATCTTCTATCGAGGTACCGACCATGACGGTTCATTACAGAAATTCACCGATTTCGCCAATCGGAAGGTGGCGATTGGCGAGAAAGGCAGTGGCACTTATACCGAGGCCATGCACATGCTCAGCCTCAACGGACTCGACAAGACCACGAACCTGGTAACGATGTCCACCGCCCAGGCCATCGATGCCATTGAACGGGGTGAAATCGATGCCATCTTTCTGATTCAGGGGCTGCAGTCCCAGAACATCCAGCGGCTTCTCGCCAACCCGGCGTTGCACCTCGCCAACTTTATCCGTGCAGAAGCCTATGCCCAGCAGATTCCTTATCTTGAGCGTCTGACCATTCCGATGGGCGGCCTTGATCTGAAAAGGAACTTTCCATCTGAAAACATCCAGCTTATTGCGACAACCACTGAGATCGTTGTGCACAAGGATCTGCACCCGGCCATACAAATGCTACTGATGCAGGCCGCCAAAGAGATCAATGGCAAGGAATCCCCTTTTGCCAAACGCGGCGAATTTCCGGCATTCCGTGGCAGCGACCTGCCCGAGAGTGAACAGGCGGCATTGTATTATCAAAAAGGCCTGCCTTTCCTGATGAATCATCTGCCTTTCTGGCTGGCCGAATTTATCCACCGCACATTCTTCTTCCTGATTCCCATTCTGGTACTGGCATTTCCTGTTCTTAAATACATCCCAGAATTCTGGGAAAACCGAATGCGTGAACGCATCAATGTGATCTACACCGAGATCGAAAAGCTTGAAAAGCAGATCACGGGATCCTACGACACTCATGAACAAGCCAGCTATCTTGCACAGCTTGATGCAATCGAGCAACTGGCCTTAAAGGTCCGCTATTCCAAAACACATGCACAGGACTACTACACGCTGCGCAGCCACATCAATTATGTTCGCGGCTGCCTGATTCAGGGCAAACCCTACCAGCAGTTCAGTCAAGGACCATCGGCTGCCTGAATGCGGCTATGTGTCAACGCATTCACATTTTTTCCGTGCGCACTGGCTTCCTGACACTGATTACATGGCTTCTGGCCAGCACAGCCTGCCATGCACAATCATCAACCCAGGTTGTTCGAATTCAGGGGCCGATTACGGCACAAACCCAACTCGAACTCGCCGGACAGTTAGGCAATCGCTCAAATCCTCGCGCATTGATTGAAGACCCAGAACCGGCAGGTTTGATCGTACTGCTCAACAGCCCCGGCGGTGATGGCGAGGCTGCCATCGCCATTGGACGTTTGTTACGACAGTCCAAGGCACATATATTTGTCGTTGGGCGCTGCGACAGCGCCTGTGTCTTTATTCTGGCGGGGGGCGTCGTTCGCGCTGGCATCCCCAACGCGCTAGGGGTGCATGCCGGTCGACTCACACAGACCACCCCTGAAGGCCGCATCACCCGAGAAATCGATGCCCGCCAAAACCTGAATGACGCGTTCCGACTGACCGACTTCAACAGCCAGGTCAGACGCTATCTCCGGGACATGGGTATCGGACACGGCCTACTCGATCTCATGCTGGCGCATCAGACCCCATCGGTTTACCGGCTGAGCCCTGATGAGGCCATTCGATACCATATTTACGGTTTTGATACCGACTATCTGAACCAACGGGTCGCTTTCTACAATAAAGCGTATGAAAGGTTCAACATTCATCGAAGCACCCTCCTCAACCGCACGCTGAGTGTTCCTGTGAAATGTCGCGGCAATATCGCCAATAGTGCTGCTTTTATTCTTTGCTATCAGCAAGTTATTCAAAACACCCCCAACCCATAGAGTTCATCAGATTTATTCAGATAGAATTGCTTAACCAAACAGAGATCAGGTGATTAACATATGTCTCAACAAAACCAACCCTCCTTCCCCTCGCGCCTGCTGGTCGGCCTGTTATCGGTCGCCTTGGCATTGCCGGCAACCGCGCCGCTGGCCTACGCACAGGACGCACAGCAATCTGGCAACCAGCAGATGAGCCAGGCACAATTGGCTGCCCTGGTAGCACCTGTTGCGCTCTACCCAGATCCACTGGTCGCCCAGGTACTGATGGCATCCACCTACCCGCTCGAAGTGGCTGAAGCCTATAACTGGCAGAAAGCAAACAGCCGCTTGAAAGGCGATGCACTCAATCAGGCGCTGCAACAGCAGAACTGGGACGCCAGCGTCAAATCGCTCGTGTCCTTCCCGCCGGTCCTCGGCATGATGGGGTCACAGCTAAGCTGGACGCAGGAACTGGGTAATGCCGTTCTGGCCCAGCAATCAGATGTCATGAATGCCATTCAGGCGCTACGTGCCAAGGCCAAGGCTTCCGGCGCCCTGCAATCCAACAGCCAGCAGACAGTGACGACTCAAGGCAGTGGCAGCAACGAAACCATCGTCATCCAGCCGGCAAATCCGCAGGTGGTTTACGTACCCTCTTACAACCCGAGCGTGGTTTACGGTGGTTGGCCATATCCGGCTTACCCCCCCTACGCTTACTATCCGCCTGGCTACGTTGCCGGTACCGCACTGCTCTCTTTCGGCCTGGGCATGGCTGTTGGCGCAGCCCTCTGGGGTGGCTGCCATTGGGGTGGCGGCGGTTGGGGGGGGGGGAAACTCACTCACGGTCAATAACAACAACTTCAACAATTTCAATCGCAACACCAATAACAACTGGTCAGGCAGTAGTCGCAGCGGCACCAGTAATTGGCAGGCGGATTCCCAGCGCCGTGCTAACAATCTGAGTGGTGGCGGCAACCGTATGAGTGGCGCGGGTGGCGGCACGGCCAGCCGTGATGCCGAACGGGACCAACTGCGCCAGAATCTGGATCGTGGCGGTCTAAGCGGCGGTGATCGTTCTAGTGGCGGTCGCGATGGCTTCAGTGGCAGTGATCGTTCCGGTGGTGAACGTGGCGGTTTCAGCGGTGGTGATCGTTCCGGCGGAGAACGCACCGGTGGCGGTAGCCGTGACCCGGGCGGCTTTGGTGACACCCGCCATGCCAACTTTGGCGGCGGTGATCGCTTCGGCGGCAGTGGCGGCTCCCACTTCGGTGGCGGCGGTGGCTCGCACTTTGGCGGCGGTGGTTTTGGCGGACGTCGCTAATTCAGCACAGCAAAAATTCACAACCTTTTATCAGACATAAGGAATATCCCATGAAAAAAACCCTCCTCACCGCCGGCGTAGCCGCAATTTCGCTGGGCTTTGCCGCCGGTGCTCACGCCAACAAAGCCATGAGCACCGAAGAGCTGGTCAGCTACTGCTCGGGCAATGACGGCACCTTCGTCACCTGCGAAATCTATGGCCAGGCCGTCTATGACACCTACTTGGTCTACAGCCAGCACAAGAAATCGCCAAAATTCATCTGCGTGAACCAGCCTGCCCCACCGCGTAAGGATGTCATTCAGGAGTACGTAACCTGGGCCAAAGCCAATCCCAAATATGCCAAGGCACCGGCCGCTGACACCATCCTGCGCTTCCTGGGTGGTCGCTTCCCCTGCGGCAAGGCTGGCAAGTAAGTTCTTAGATTGGAGTATTGAATATGATGATTAAGAAATCCCTGCTCATGGTGCCCGTTGCCGCAATGGCCCTTACCGGCTGTTCCGGCATGAGCGATACCCAACAACGCACGCTCTCCGGTGGTGCTATTGGCGCGGCGGCGGGTGCAGGCATTGTGGCTATCGCCGGTGCTAACCCGATCTGGGGCGCGCTGGGCGGAGCCGTTGTCGGTGCTGCCGGGGGGTATGTGTACGACCAGTACGAGAAATCCAAGCAGCGTGAATACAATGAAGGCTATCAGGCAGGCAAAAGTTCGAACTAAGCCCTGTAAACCTTCGTTCCACCAAAAACATAGGCACCTGAGGGTGCCTATGTTTTTATGCCCATTCGAGCGTCAATGCGGCTTCATCACAAAGATGCCATATCCACGACAAAGCGGTATTTGACATCGCTCTTCAGCATCCGCTCGTAGGCTGTATTGATGTAGTCCATAGGAATGGTTTCGATATCAGATACGATCCCGTGTTTTGCACAGAAGTCGAGCATTTCCTGGGTTTCTGCAATACCACCGATGAGCGAACCTGCCAGCTGACGGCGTTTGAAGATGAGGTTGAAGACTTCGGTTGAGGGATGTGGCTCGGCCGGTGCACCAACCAGCGTCATGGTCGCGTCTTTTTTGAGGAGCTGCAAGTACGGGTCGAGCTTGTGCGGGGCTGCGACGGTGTTGAGGATGAAGTCGAGCTGGTTGGTGTAGCGGGCCATTTGCTCTAGGTCGCTGGAGATGCAAACTTCGTCGGCCCCCAAACGTTTGGCGTCATCAACTTTACCGCCCGAGGTAGTGAAAAGCACCACGTGAGCACCTATGGCATGCGCGATCTTGACGCCCATGTGCCCTAGCCCACCCAGACCCACAATACCGACCTTTTTTCCAGGCCCAACGCCCCAGTGTTTCAGCGGTGAGTAGGTGGTGATGCCGGCACAGAGTAGTGGCGCGACGGCGGCGAGATCTTTTTCGTGATGGCTGACGTGGAGGACGAAGGACTCTTTAACGATAATCTCTTGCGAGTAGCCGCCGTAAGTGTTGTCTCCACCGAAGACGGGGCCATTGTAGGTACCGGTAAAGCCAGACTCACAGTATTGCTCTTCACCGTCGGCACAGGAATGGCAGTGGCCACAGCTATCTACCATGCAGCCGACACCGGCCAGATCACCCACTTTGAATTTAGTGACGTTCGTGCCGACGGCTTTAATACGGCCAACAATTTCGTGGCCGGGCACTGACGGGTACAGGGTATTTTTCCATTCGTTACGGGCAGTATGCAGGTCGGAGTGGCAAACACCGCAATAGAGGATATCGATCTGTACGTCATCCAGCCCGAGTGAGCGACGCTCTATCTCAATGGGCATCAAGGGACTAGCGGCAGTTTGTGCGCCGTAGGCTTTTACTGTTGTCATCACATCACCTCTTTCATACACATTCGTTCATCATACCCAACTGCCAGGCAAGCTGCAGATACGTTTTATTGACCAAAGGATCTAAAGATTTCGTGATAAATTCCTGCACCCTCAGACGCCTCACCGTTCAGCATGAAAAACCAGCCACAAGAAGAACTTACAAAACTGCTGAACCTAATTGCCCTGGGTGACAATAAAGCTGTAGAAGTTGTTTTTCGTCATTATCAAGCGGCTCTGTATGCATTCATCCGGCTTCGCGTGCGGGATGACAGCGCAGCCGAAGAGATTCTCAACGATACGTTCATGATCGCCTTCCAGAAAACTACTCAATACGATGGTACGGCCGAGTTCAAAACCTGGCTCTGCGGTATTGCCAAAAATTTCTGCGGCACATGGATACGCAAGCAGAATACGGGCCTGACCCGCTCTAATATTATGCAGCAGTACATCGCGCAACACCCCGAAGCGCACAAGACTCTGAAATTTACCGAGCGGCTCGGGCGTATCGTGCGCGAAACCGGAGCGCACTGTGGTGACGATTGCCGATAAGGCGCGTATTCAGTCCCTGATTGATGCCCTGATGGAAATCGGCCTGGTCGAGTCTGTCGCAGTTCTTTTTTAAGCCTCGGTCATGCGTCACTGGCGCTCTACCAAAGCCAGATCCTCTTCGCTGCTCTGCTCCAACCCCGGCGGCACATGCTGCCACGGGTACCCCCGCTTGGCCTTCTCATAGGCGTATTGAAATAAGGCATTCATGTAGGGCTGATCAAACTCGGCCGGATGCGGTTGCTCAAAATCATTACCAATGTAGGCCAGATTAAAGCCGACTTTATCCCGGCGGGTGATTTCGTAAATCTGGTAAAGATTACCCAGCCCCTGGGACTGCACCATCTTCTTGTAGGAGCGACCAAGAATACCGAGGCCATTGCGCTCGGTTTCCTCCCAACCAATCGATAAGCGGGCATTGCGAATAATATAGGCCTCACGCTGGCGGGATTTGATAATTCCAGCCTGCAAGGCCGCACGACTCACTGCCGCCGGATACAGATACACCTGGGCAGCCAACCCGCCATCCACATGCAACTCATGGTAATCACGACCGTTTATTTCTGCGTCAAATAATACCGGCGGAAATGCCCCTGGCACGGCAGCCGAAGCCAGCATCACATTCTTGAAGAGGGCATGCGCTGCTGGCGACGCCTGAGCGGCAATCCGCCCCATATTCCAGAGCACCAGCGATCCGGAGTCAATATTGGTGGTGCCGATCAAGAGCAAGCGGCCCTTCTGTTCGTACTCGGCCGCGATCTTCTGCAGCATCATCGTATCCACGGTCTTGTCGATTAATGCCCGTAGCGGCGACACATCGGCCATGGCATCCGTCAGCAAAATACCGAGCTTGCCACGCTCCCGATAAATATCTTCCGGCCGAACCTCGGTAAACAGTGCCTTAAGGGTGGGATCGTAGTCAGTGCCCAAAAAAGCAAATGGGGCGATGAGCGCTCCCGTGCTGATACCCGTGACTTGATCAAACTTCGGGCGATCTCCCCGCTGACTCCAGCCCACCAGCAAACCGGCGCCAAAGGACCCGTTATCACCACCACCGGAGAGTGCGAGCAGGTTACTCTGGCGCTCCGTATCTGCCGGCCGTCGGGCAACTACCTGCTGAATTTCCTGGAGATAGGCTTTGACACCCGCTTTCGTGCTGGGAATGTAGCGAACATCCGTCATGCCGGCTATTTCTGCCTGTTGTAGCTGTGCATCAGGGATTGCGTGCTTACGTTCGGCAACGCTACACGCCGCAAGGATGCAGCCGCAAAGCAAGGCTACGCCCCATTGAATGACTGTCTGTCGTTGCACCGATATGTTCCGCAAGTGATGTTATTTACTGAACATTTTACCAACAAGGCTATCGGCTTTCTGCCGGCTGGCCCTATCGGCCTGCGCTTTTTATTCCAGATTTTGCATGGCTCAAGAAGTCGTACTGATCCTTGGGATCGAATTGGATTAGCCGATCTTAAAAAAGTTCATTTACTAATTTGAGAATCCCAGGCAAATTGAATTTACAATGCTGTGTACAAGAATCACCATAAAATCAATTCAGTAACATTTAATCTCTCGATTCCCTCTAAAATCATCGGCAACTCATTTATGTTCAAGCGCGGTCTGATTTGCCTCATCGTTGCAACAACCGCATCGGCTTGCATGTTTCATGGGAATACACCGACCGCACAAGGTCCTGACACCTTTTCAACGGACAACCAGGCAACCCCCGCAAAAAATCTGGCGGAATATCCATGGTGGGAAGACATTGGCAGCAAAGAACTCAATCAACTGGTTCTGGAAGCACAAGCCAATAACAATAAACTCACCATTGCGACCAAAAACATTGAAAGCGCGCAGAGCACACTGGATACCATCAAACTGGGCTGGCTGCCAGTTGTCAGCCTGATGGCGGGTCGGGCTCAGGGCAATAGCACCATTCTGCTACCCAACCTGCCAATACCGATTGCCAATAGTGGTGGATTCGCCGCTTTTTTACCGATGTGGCTGGTCAACATCATCCAGTTGCCCAATCAGACCCGAGAGGCACAGAAGAACGTTGAAGCCACGGCAGCGGACTATCTGTCACTGCGCACGGCGATTAGCGCCCAGGTTGTTGCCTCCTACGCCGTGCTCCTATCTTCCATTGAAGAAGACGTCATTTTAAAAGACCTCAAAGATAATCTTCAGATTCGCCTGGCAACGACACGCGCCCTCACCGACCGTGGTCTGAATTCGGAGGTTTCATTCAATGACATTGAAAACGAGCTGCACAAGCTGGACACACAGATTGCGACCAACAAATCCAATAAAATTGCTGCACGGAATGCCTTGCTAATACTGGTGGGTCGGCAAATCAGCACATTTACCCCGCAGGAAAAGTTCGGCAACCTGAATCTGGACCATGTAGCGCCGGGCAATACGCCGACCGCGGTACTGGCCAGTAGGCCGGACGTGGTGGCGGCCCGCGCCAAGATTCAAGCGGCAGACTATGGCATTTCTGCCACCGCCAGCCTGTTTGCGCCGGTACCGACCTTTTCCACCGCCAATCTGCGCGCCACCTCGAGCAGCAACGGCGTCGACAGCACCGCCACCGCCAACATGCAAAGTGGCCTGGTCGCGTGGGTTCTGGATCCCCAGTTCATCGGCATGATCAATAGCAAAAACAAGCAATACGATGCTTCACTGATCAACTACCTGGATGTCGTGAACAACGCCGTGAAGGACGTAGACGATGCCCTGGCCAGCTTTGACGCCAACCAGACGAAGCTCATCAAAGAAGAAAAAAGTCTGAGTAATTCAAAAAAGAACCTGAATACCTTCAGCGCGATGTACAAAAATGGGCTGCTTTCCAACACGCAGTATCTGGAAGGTTCAGCTCGGTTTGATTTGGCCAAAATGGCCATTTTACAAACCAAAGTACAAACCGTCATTTCACTCGCCAAGCTGTATCAAAGCATGGGCGGTGGTTCGACTTATGGCGACAGGAATTACAGCCTGAAGGACCAAACCCTCATCGGGAAAGATCGTGAAGCTACCGAAAATTAATATCAAGCAGGCACTGGCGCAGAAGCCAAAATTCACCACGGCCATATTTGCACTGGGCGGTATCGTGGCAATTGGCTATTTCTTACTGGGAATTTTCCGATTTACGGATAACGGCTTCGTGGTGCAGGTGGCTACCCCCCTGGCACCACGGGTAGCTGGCGTCGTCCAGGAGGTCTTGGTTAAAAATGGCCAGCATGTCAAAGCTGGCGACACGCTGGTGCAACTGGACCCGACCAACTACCAATACAGCTTCAGCGGTGCCCAGGCACAATATGAAAAGGCCAAGCTGTCGATTCAGGCACTGGAGAAGAAGATCGCTGTCTCGGAACACAGTCTGAAGGCAGCCCAGGCCAATCTGGACATTCTGAATACCCAGTACAAGGCCAAGAACCACCCGGACGTCAAAGCCGGTGTACCGCAGATTGATATGGCGGACCTGAAGAACAAGATCAAAGCCCAAAGTAATTCTGTCGATTCGATGAAAGTACAGATCGAGATCGACAAACTTCAGGTGCAGATGGAGCAACAATCCCTACTGGCCCTGCAGGCCATGATGTCCAGTGCCAAAACCGCGCTCGAGCACACGACGGTCGTCGCACCGACGGATGGCCATGTGGAAAACGTCTTCCTGGGGATTGGCAGTCATGTCTCCCCGGCTTCCGGTATGTTCACACTCGTAAATGAAGGCGAGACCTTTGTTCAGGCCAACTTTGAAGAAACAGAACTGACCGGTGTCAAAGCGGGTGATAAGGCCACGGTCTACCCGCGTACTTATTTCGGCAGAAAGAGCTTTACCGGTACGGTGGTTGCCGACCCATTCGGTGTATCGCGTCAAACAAATGTCCCGATGTCTGGCGCACCGTATGTGCAAACCGAGAACAAGTGGTTGCTGTTGCCTCAGCGATTGCCTGTGATTATCCGAATTACCGACATGGACCCGGATTACCCCTTGATTAACGGCATGAGTACCTATGTCCGTATACAGCGTCAGTAACCGCTTTCTCGACGCTTACGATCCCTTCTGGGTCTGCCGCCTGTTGTCATTAAAACTGGGCACGGTGGCAATCCTGCTCTTTCTGTGTAACGCCTTTCTCATGGCACCACAGTCTCCGATGACATACATCCTGACCACGGCGATTGGCACGCTGGCCTCTGAAGTGATGCCCGCACCAACAACCGCCAGAAAAATCACCAATTTCATTCTGGTGGTATTCCTGCTGGCGACCTCGACCATGATCTTCGGGATGTTCTCCTATTTCAGATTCGGATTGTTTTTTGTAGTGGTGGCATTCGCTTACCTGGTACTCCGCTTCATGGCGGCCAACCCCAAGGTCGCTGCACTCCCTCCCATCATGATCTTGTGGGGCGTTATGAACACGAGCAACGGCCCCACAACACTTAACGCGGTAGCCAATAACTATCTGTATTTTTTCGAGTTCGGCATGATGGGCGTACTGACCATCCTGTTCTTCCCGGATTTCACCCCCAAAGTGTTTGATAGTGCGTTTGTTCGTATTCTGGAATCCGACATCGCCAACGTGGGCAACCCGCATTACAGGAACAGTGAGCCAGGTGTCCTGTCTGCACTGTATGTCATTCGGAGCAAACTGCCCTTGCTCCCGGCAACCTACACCACGCTCTATGAAGCGGTGATTCAGTTTCAGAACGCGTTTATGAAACCGCATGGGTTAAACGCCGAAGAACGGTTGCTGGCTCAATCGCTCCTCTCCGAGCTCAAAGACGCTGTTTGCAAAGAACAACCGTTCCCGCTGGAAACCGACAACGCAAACAGACTCCGAGCCTGTAACCCGCCAATTTACAACATGTTCGCCAAACTCGTGGACGGCTACAACCCATGCAAAGCGTAGCCACCCGTACACGCACCAATCAGATCACCCTGCTGGTGGCCATCTCGTTTTTATTCTACGAGATAACTAACTGGCAGCAAGGCATCTGGGTCGTGATATCTACCACCGTCGTCGCAGGCCCCTTTAGTACTTTTCTCAGCTTTGAAAAGGGCAGAAATCGTTTTCTGGGCACGCTTGTCGGTTTGATCATCGCCTCCGGGGTTGAGTATTACCTCCGGTTCAACCCGGCGCAACTCCCCGTCGTGGCGGTGATCATTGCCTTCATTGCCGGATTCATGGCCACCCGATCTTACCTGTATTTCATTGTGATCATCACGACGTGTACATGTCTGGGCTATACCTACATGAACATGCCCTATACCTCGTTTGCACCGATGTCATTCGTCATCGACCGTGCAATGGGTGTATTTGTCGGTGTCCTGATTTTCTTCCTGATGCAGCGGTTTGTCTTTGGCACCCGTAACTCGAAACTAGAGCTGCTTGAAGAAAGTGTCGATACCCTAAGCAAGCTGCAGAAAACTCTGCAGGAATACAAAGACACTCCGACTTTGACAACCGCTTATAAATGCGCGGCCGATATCTTTGCCAACACCAAAGACATTAAAAACTATATCGGCACATCCAACCTGATCTTTGGCACCGCCACCAATCAAGAGTTACGCTATGCGAAGCAGGTAGTAATGCTCAACAACCGGGCCGTCAGACTACTGATTGATCAACCGACCGTGGTTGCAGACCGGATTGATCTGCTGTTGCGGGTGGTCACAACGAAACTGGATCGTTAATAAAGAGCAGATCAAAGCAAGCAAACCCATATACTTCGATTTTCTCGAACAAATACAACGTCAAATACGTCTTTTATTAACTTTTAAAAAGTTTATATTTAGCTGAGTCT